>Ga0181520_10004013_pt1 | contig 25145 bp, 25 predicted proteins | sample PEATcosm2014_Bin_29_FD_132451 | JGI IMG/M metagenome (GOLD analysis project Ga0181520, IMG submission 132451) | Peatland microbial communities from MTU Mesocosm Facility, Houghton, MI, USA - PEATcosm2014_Bin02_30_metaG | ecosystem: Environmental > Terrestrial > Soil > Wetlands > Peat | place...
AGGCCCTGCTCCTCTCGGCCATGGACGAGCTCACCACCGCCGAGATCGCCACCGTCCTCGGCCGCAGCGAATCCAGCGTACGCTCCCTGCTCTTCCGCGCCCGCACTCACCTCCGCCAGCGGCTCGAACGTTGAACCGGCGCAACCGTATTCAGGAGACACCATGGACACCAACCCCAACCAACCCGACGCCGCAATCGACAAGGTCCTCGCTGCCCTCCACCGCGCCGCGCCTCCGGAAGGCATGAACTCGCGCATCGCCGCCCGCATCGCAGCGCAACCCTCCCCCGCCGCATCTCACTGGCACCAGCGCCTCACCGCCCCCACGCCCACCGCCGCCTGGTGGCGCGGCGCAGCCACCGGAGACGCCTTCGCCCTGCTCGTCGTCGCTGCCGTCCTGCTCGTCCAGCACACATCGCGCAAATCGCCGCCGACTGCGAATGTTGCCGTCATTGCGAACGCAGCTCCCTCCATCGTCGCAGTCAAGGCCACCGGAACGCCCGCCGTCCCCTGCGCCCATCCCGCCCTCCTCCGCGCGGTCTCTCCCTCCCCGCTACCTGGCCCTGAGGTCCTGCGCGCAGAAACCGGCGACGAGAGTGCCGCGCCATCGCGTCCCGCACCTGTCCTGCCGCTCACCTCGCAGGAGCGCGCGCTGAGCCGCCTGGTGCGCACCGCAGATCCAAGTCAGTTGGCAGCGCTCAGCCCGGACACCGAAGCCAGGCTGGAAGCATACAGCGCGGCCGAACACGCCAGGCTCTTCACCCCCACTCCACCGCAGCTAACGCCAGTAGACACGCCGGCAACCACCGTCAATCAGGAAACCGTCCCCGCAGCCATTCCGGATTCCAGCCCGGACACAAGTCCTGAACCCCTCCCAGCCGCCAGTCCCGAGTCCAATCCAGCGCCCAGTTCCGGATCAAGTCCTTCAGCCGATGAATAGAACCGCATCTCACGAAAGAGGAAGCATCATGAAGAAGTTTGCAACCGCTGCCGCCGCCCTTACTCTGCTCGCACTCTCGACCGCATCGGGCGCCCTGGCCCAAACACGCTCCACGCCAACCGCGCCCATCCAGCTCAAGCCGGTCTCCAACGCTCCCATCACCCTGCACATGACCGACGACAGCAAGAACATCTATCTGGCCATCGGCAAGGCAGCCGGAATCACCGTTCTCTTCGATTTGGATTACGTCCCCAGGCGCGCTCAGTTGGATCTCACCAACGTCAGCCTGATGGACGCGCTGCGCATCGCCGGAGACGTCACCGATACTTTCTCGAAGCCTCTCGCGCCGGATACCATCTTCGTCGCTCAGGACTCCCGCCAGAAGCACAATGACCTCGACGACCTGGAAGACGAGACCTTCTACCTCAAGAATTCCACTCAGCAGGCCGACGCCAACGAAGTCATCGCCGCCCTGCGCAACATGCTTTCGCCGGAATCCAAGGTCTACCTCGTCAACGGTCAGGACGCCGTCGTCGTCCGCGCCACCCCCGAGAATATGGCGCGCGCCCAGAAGATCCTCAGCGAACTCGACCGGCCCAAGAAGACCTATCGCCTCACTTACACCGTCACCGAGGTGGACGGCGGCAAGCGTGTCGGCACCCAGCACTTCGCCATGGTCGCTGTCTCGGGACAGCAAACCAAGCTGAAGCAGGGCAGCAAGGCGCCCATCGCCACCGGCTCCTACAATCCCACCGCCACCACGGGAGACCATCCTGCGGCAGCCGGCGTGCAGACGCAGATCACCTACCTCGACGTGGGCATGAACTTCGACGCGACCCTCACAGCCATGGGCGATGGAGCCATGTTGAAGTCCGATGTGGCTCAGTCGAGCCTCGCCCCCGAAACCTCCGGCGTCGGTCCCCAGGACCCGATCATCCGGCAGACCGATCTGCAAGGCGTCTTCTACCTCACCACCGGCAAGCCCCTCCTCATTGGCTCCATCGACGTCCCCGGCACCACCCGCCATCTCGACGTCGAGGCGCTCATAGAGACACTCCCCTAGCCGCATCGCCGCTCAACCCCAATCACGCAGTCCTTTGTTTGCAACCACATCGCCAAACACCCCGTACACAACCATGGACGGGGTGTTTTGTCGTAGATGACGGGGTAACAATCCTGGGGCATTCTATTCGAGCAGCAATGCTCGCAGATGCCAATCCGTATGCCGGTGCCCTGCCGGTCAATCCGTTCGCCCGGGAGATCGCAGCCGTATGCGAGAAGCACTCCGTCGCCCACGGATCTCCCGGCAAACTCGCCGGCTTCCTGCGTGCCCTGCAGAAGAACAAGCATCTCGCCATGGACTTCTGGTCGCTGGTGGTTCGCATCAGCTCCGAGGAAAATGGCGGGTCGGTCGATCCCGACTGGCTGCTCGCCGTAATCGTCGAAGGCGTCACCGGATGGAGCGTCTCCAGCCTGTACGCGGTGCGCGCCGCCGAGACCAGCGACGTGAATCGGCTTGCCAGCATGCTGGCCGGTGAGGATGTGCACCCTCCGGTGCTGGAGCACGTAGAGAACCGCCGCCTGGTGCTTGAGCCCGAGCCTCCCGCCGTCCTCCCCGTCCTCCCGGCGCTGCGGCCGCTTGAACCCGGCAGCTCCGCCGCCTTCCGCCTTGCCGGCTATGCCGAAGCCAACTCCCCCGGCATCCTCATCTCGCGGAGATTGGTCGTCGTGCTGCTGTTGCTCGCGTGTGCCGCTGGTGGTGTGTTGCTCTTACCCCATCACAACCCTGCGGGTTGGACCAGACTTCGGGAATCCGTCCGTGCCAGGTACGCCGCCGTGCTCCCGGCCTTGCGAATACACCACGCAACCCCTCCAGCCGCTAACGGGAACTCGGCTTCGCCCGGCGCAACTCCGAAGATCGAGCCAACCGACCCGTCATCCGCGATCATTCAACCGCATCCAGCTTTGATCCAGCCCCCGCAAATCGCTTCGGGTCCTTCCGCGGAGCAGCATGCCCTCCAACCAGTAAACGTTGCTCCGATACCCCACGAAGCCACGCAAATCCCCAGTGCCGTCGCCCACCCCGCATCGCACCCTTCGGTTCCCATCGCAATTCCCGGGGCGGAAATGAAGCAGTACCTCGTCTCTTCGCGGGTGCCCATCTACCCCGAAGCTGCCAGAGCGGCCCACGCCGTGGGGCCGGTGGTCATCAAGGCCCTCGTCACCAGCCACGGCACCGTGCAACCCCTCGAAGTCATCGCAGGCAATCCCGCACTGCGTCACGCGGCCCTGGATGCTGTCTCAATGTGGCGATACCGCCCCTATCTCCTCGACGGCAAGCCCGTCAATGTATCGACCACGATCTCCGTCGATCCGCTCGGCAACCAGTAGACATCGCGCGAAACCCGCCCTTAACCATTCGTTCCAATCCCGTGCGATACCCTGTAGCTGTACCCTGCCGCAGGAGCGCCCCGATCACCCCATGACCACCTCCCAATACCGCATGCCCGCCGAGTGGGCGCCCCACGCCGCAACCTGGATCGCCTGGCCCCACAACCCTGAGGACTGGCCCGGTAAGTTCCAGCCCATCCCCTGGGTCTACGCCGAAATCGTTCGCCATCTCTCCCGCGTCGAAGAGGTTCACATTCTCGTCAACGACCTCGCCGCCGAGCGCCGCGCCACCGGCATCCTCCGCCGTGGCGGCGCCAACCTCGCCCGTATCCACTTCCACCACTGGGCCACCGACCGCGTCTGGCTGCGCGACTCCGGCCCCATCTTCGTCAAGAAAATCGACACCGCCGCCGACGGCGAAGACCTCGCCGTCACCAACTGGAAGTTCAACGCGTGGGCCAAGTATGACAACTGGCGCCGCGACGACCAGATTCCCCACCACGTCGCCAGGCTCTACAACATCCCCGAGATCCAGCCCGAAATCGAACAGTCGAAGAATAAGCCTCATCGCATCGTCCTCGAAGGCGGCTCCATCGACACCAACGGCGCCGGCTGCTTGCTGACCACGGAAGAATGCCTTCTCAGTCCAATCCAGGAGCGCAACCCCGGACTCGGCGACGAAGCCACCACCCGCAGCCTCCTCGAATCCGCCTTCCGCGACTACCTCGGCATCGACCAGACCCTCTGGCTGCACCGTGGCTGCGCCGGCGACGACACCCACGGCCACGTAGACGACATCACCCGCTTCGTCGCTGAAAACACCATCCTCACCTGCGTCGAGCCGAATACCGCCGACGAAAACCACATCCCGCTCGCCGAAAACCTCGACCGCCTTCGCTCCGCCCGCAACCGCACCGGCAAAGGGAAAGCCAAGCCCTTCCACATCGTCGAGCTCCCCATGCCCGCGCCCGTCGTCTTTGAAGGCCAGCGCCTCCCCGCCAGCTACGCCAACTTCTACATCGCCAACGGCCTGGTCCTCGTCCCCACCTTCAACGATGCGAACGACCGCCACGCGCTCAACATCATCGCCTCCTGCTTTCCCACCCGCGCAGTCGTCGGCATCCACGCCGTCGACCTCGTCTGGGGCCTCGGCACCCTCCACTGCCTCTCCCAGCAGGAACCCGCATGACTGTAACCCCAAAGAGCGTTGTTGATTGGCAGATCGAGACGATCTCAGCTTTTGTCATTAAGCAAAAGCGCGATCGCTACATCGAAAAGATAACGTCGACAAAGAAACGAGGGGAGTTCCTCAAGACTCTCGCTCACTTCGCAGACTTTGATCCTCGCTACATCGTGAGGATTGCCCCTTCGTCGCAACATGCTCCTAATATCGAGTGTTTGCTCCGTGCAAAAGGAGCGACGGAAACATGCTTGGCCATTTCCGAAATGACTTCGATAGATGCTAAGTTCATTCCGTTAGCGGATGCGCTCAAGAGCACAATCGGCTATCAAATGGGAACTATCCTCTGTTGCATACCAGGACGCCTCGCTTTCTTCGAAAACGAAGACGGACGCTATATCTTGGAACGGAGATCATGAGCGCCTGGCCACCTCCACCCGACCGCGACTCGATCCGCGAACTCGTCCGTACAGCGGATACCGAGGACTTCATTTCGATGACGAACGCTCCGGATGACGAATACGACGGCGAATCGGATGAATTGTTCGCTGCGATTGGGCATTGGCCGACAGCGCAAATTACCTCCACCAATTTGTTGCCCGTGATCGAAAGGATCTGGAGCAGGAGCTTCAACTACGACGCCGCGGTTCGCGTGTCAATTCGCCCGAGGCTCCTCACTCTCGCCCAGCAAATCTCCCGCTTCTTCGGCCCCGAAGCCCAACCCCAGGTTCGCGAGCGGAGCCAACAGCCATGACGGACGACCTCGCCTACCTCCGCGCCGCCATCGCCGAAGCCCGCGCCGCCGAAGCCTCCGGCGAAGTCCCCATCGGCGCCGTCATCGTCCACAAGGGAGACATCATCGCCCGCGGCCAGAACCGCGTCCTCAGCGACCACGACCCCACTGCCCACGCCGAAATCGTCGCCCTCCGCCACGCCGGCCGCGCCCTCGAAAACTATCGTCTCGTTGACGGGGACGAAGGCTGCACCCTCTACGTCACCCTCGAACCCTGCGCCATGTGTGCCGGCGCCATCCTCCACGCCCGCATCGCCCGCCTGGTCTACGCCGCGGCCGACCCCAAAGCCGGCGCTTGCGGCTCGGTCCTCAGCGTCATGAACCACCCCCAACTCAATCACCGCGTCGAAGTCGTCTCGGGCCTTCTCGCCGACGAGTGTGGCGCGCTCCTCACCAACTTCTTCCGCGCCCGCCGCTAGAAGCGCAACCAATCAGAATGTCTGGAAATTGATTTCAACTCCCAGCTCGACTTCCACCGGCTTGCCATCATAAAGCGCAGGCGCGAACCGATACTTCCTTAAAGCTTCCTCGGCTGCCTCATCCAAACCATATCCTTGGGACACTGTCAGCCAGAGGTCGGTTGGCTCGCCTTTTGTGTCCACGCGGAACGAGAACCTCACCGATCCGTTGACGTGAGCCTGCTTCGCCTCCTCCGTATAGGACGGCTGTTCCACATGCACGACCGAGGGGAGCTTCAACCTCGGGCCATGCAACGGCGCCTCCACCCACTCGCCATCGCGAAAGAACTTTGAGCAGTTGCATGGATCAACCGAAACCTTGGGTGGAACGGACGCCGGGACAGCCCGCGCCACCGGATCTGGAAGTCCGGCAATCGCCGACCCGACATCCGGGAAGAAAAGCATGTCACGCAGCTGCGGCAACACACTGGCCGGGTCCGCGCCATTCAGATCAATCTCAATCACCACGTCCGATCTGCCCGCGAGATCCGGCTTATCGGTCTTGGAATCGCGGATCAGGGTCGCGCGAGTTCCGGAGATGGACAGCTTCCGCCCTTTCTCTTTTACGCTGCCCGGAACAAAAATACCCAGCGTATGCACGCTGGCCGGAGCATCGACCAGCTTGCCGTCCACCCACTTATAGCTGGCAACCTTCTCCGCGGAATAACTCCGCAGCACCAACTGGTTCCCCTTCAACGCGCCTTCCAACCCGTGGGCATCGACCTGCGCCGACGCCGGCCATGCAACCGCAATCCCAACCATCGCAAGCAGCAACCGAACCCATATCGACTTCATGCGCAGAAGGGTAACACGTCCCTTGCGGCGGTCCCTCCGCATCCCCCATTCGCGTCATTGCCCACCCTTTGCGCCCGCGCATAGCCTTGTCCGGCAGGAGCGAATCATGCCGCCAACCACCCCGGAAATCCCGCCGCGCATCTACCGGCCCGACCTCAGCATGAAGATCCTCTTCGCCATCAGCGGATGCATGCTCATCGCCTTTGGCGCTATCTTCACCTACCTCTTCGGCAGGCTCTTCGCTGTCTTCTTCGCTGCCAACGGCGCTTCCGCATTCCTTCATGCGGATCTCACCAACCGCATACTCATGCTCGCCGTCGTCGTCGGTGGAGGCCTGGCCGTTCTGCTCTGCGCCATCGGCGGCATCACCCAACTGCTCAAGCTCGCAAAATTCGCCGTCATTCTCTCTGCGGACTCGATCCGTTTCCAGGCGCCCTTCGGTTCGACCACGCTCGCCTTCGATCAGATCCTCGCCAAGCGCAGCCGTGTCGCCACTGGCCGTTTCGGCGACACCTGCACCGTTCTCATCCCCAGGGACGAGCGCCGCCGCAACCTGACCATCTCCTCCGACTTTGTCTTCGACGAGGTCTACACCAAGTGGCTCGCGTCCCTGCCGGACCTGGACGCGGCTCTCATCGCCTCGCCCAGGCCCGCTGCTCAACTCCGCTAGCTCGCCCTGCCATCGGCAGCGGCGTTACTCGCCCGGAGGCCCTCCCCCGCCCGGCCCGCCACCACCGCCCGGACCACCACCAGGCGGAGGCCCGCCACCCGGAGGTCCGCCATCCGGAGGCCCGTCATCGCTGTCGTCGTCCGCTTCGGTTGTCTCCTTCACCCGCTTCGCTTCATCCTTCGCGTACTTGCTCGCCTGCGCATCCGTCAGTTGCCGCTTCACGTTCGCCACCGTCTGCTGGTGAACCTTCCTCACCTCGTTTGCCCACGCTGAGTCGCTCAACGTCTCATCCTCGCCCAGCACATGCACCTGCTTCTGCTGGTCCAGCAGGATCGGCTGTATCTTCGCCTTCTGATCATCGGTCAGGCCGTAGCGTTTGGTGAGCCGCGCCAGTTCTTTCTCCGCGTCGTATCGCTTGTTCGCCACTGTCAACGAGTCCGCAGCAGCCGTCACCGCCTCCGCTGTCTTCGTCTGCGCCACCATCCAGGTGCCGCTCAGCAACAGTGAAACCATTGCGAGCCCAATTGCATTTCCCTTCCATCGCTTCGCGTTCATGCCCCGATAGACGCTCCAGCCGCCACCGGGATTACACTCGTTACCATTTGTTACAAAGCGGTTCGCCAGGCGCCTTTCACGTAAAATAGATACATGGAACTTATCGTCTACTCAGCCGGATGGTGCCGCGATTGCCGCACCGCCAAGCGCTTTCTCAACGAGCATTCCATCCCCTTCACAGAGATTGACATCGATACCACCCCCGGTGCCGCCGAACAGGTCATCGCCAACGTCGGCAAGCGCGCCATCCCGCAGTTCGTCCTCGACGGCAAATGGATCCAACCCTATCGCCCCGGCCAGGGCTTCCTCCACGACGAGATGTCCGCCCTCTTCGGCGTATAGTTTTCGTTGACCATCCGTATCCGTGAACTTGTCATTCTGCAGCCTTTTTTGTTTTTGTCATTCTGATCCTGAGCGAAGTCGAAGGAGCAGAATCCCCGCATTTGTCTTCAACTAACAACTAACAACTGAGAACTGACAACTAAAATGATTGCTCGCTACACACGCCCTGCCATGGGCCGCATCTGGTCCGACGAGAACAAATACCGCTGCTGGCTCACCGTCGAGACCGCCGCCTCGCAGGCCCTCGCCCGCTTCGGCCTGGTCCCGCAATCCGCCGCCGACGCCATCCGCGACAAGGGCAACTTCACCGTCGCTCGCATCAACGAGATCGAAGCCGAAGTCCGCCACGATGTCATCGCCTTCACCACCACCGTCGCCGAGCACATCGCCGACCCCGAAAGCTCCCGCTGGCTGCACTACGGCCTCACCTCCACCGACGTCGTCGACACCGCCCAATCCCTCCAGCTCCGCGAAGCCTCCGTAATCATCCGCGCCGGCATCCTCGCCCTCAGCGAAACCCTCAAAAAACGCGCCCTCGAGTTCCAGCACACCCCCATCATCGGCCGCACCCACGGCGTCCACGCCGAACCCACCACCTTCGGCCTCAAGCTCCTGCTCTGGTACTCGGAGATGCAGCGCAACCTCACCCGCTTCGACGCCGCCACCGAAGACCTCCGCGTCGGCAAGCTCTCCGGCGCCGTCGGCACCTTCGGCCATCTTAAACCGGAGCACGAAGAAGCCATCTGCAAAGAGCTGGGCCTAAAGCCCGTAGCCGTCGCCACGCAGGTAGTCCAGCGCGACCGCCACGCCGCCTACATCTCCACGCTCGCCATCCTCTGCTCCACGCTCGACAAAATCGCCACCGAAGTCCGCCACCTCCAGCGCACCGAGGTCCGCGAGGCCGAAGAGTTCTTCTCCGAAAAGCAGAAGGGCTCCAGCGCCATGCCGCACAAGCGCAACCCCATCACCTCCGAGCAGATCTCCGGCCTCGCCCGCGTGGTCCGCGCCAACGCCCAGGTCGCTTTCGAGGACATCGCCCTCTGGCACGAACGCGACATCTCCCACTCCTCCGCCGAGCGCGTCATCCTCCCCGACTCCACCATCCTCGCCGACTACCTGCTCGCCAAAACCGAGCAGCTCATCGCCAAACTGCTCGTCTACCCCGAGCGCATGTTGCGCAACCTCGAATCGACAGGCGGCTTGGTTTTTTCGGGGCAGTTGCTACTCGACCTCGCCGAGTCCGGCATGTCCCGCGAAGACGCCTACCGCCTCGTCCAGTCCCACGCCATGCGCTCCTGGAAAGAGGGCCTCACCTTCCGCGACGGGATCGCCCGCGACCCCGCCATCACCTCGCGCCTCACCCCTGAAAAACTCGCCCGCGCCTTCGACTACCACCGCCAACTCGCCAACGTCGACGCCATCTTCACCCGCGTCCTCGGGACCGAACCGCTATCCTCCACCCTCCGGACGCCGTCATCCTGAACGCAGTGAAGGACCCCTGTATTTGCTCTTGTTCTTGCCCTTGCCTCTGAGATAGGTCCGGGCTTCAGCCCGGACACCAAGACCCGCCACCAAATCGGTTATCCCCTCCTGACGGCAACCCCGTCGCCGTCAGGGGGGCATCGCGCAACGCGCGACCACGGAATCCACACACACGGGTATATGCTCTTCTCACAGAGAGCAACTCCATGGTCCTCGCGCTCGCGCTCCTCGCCTTTCAAACCGCCGCCGCACCCACTCCGCAGGAACCGAACCCCTGCAACTCCGTCACGCGATACGTCTGGGACCCGAAGTTCAAACCCGGCCAGAAATGGGCCTATCACTCCCGCCCCACCGACGTCGGCTCAACTGTCACGATTTCCGAAATCGATAGCCTCCCCGGGACCGGCATTGTCGTCCACGTCGTCGTCGACCACCTCGACCCCCACCTCGGCTCTCCGACGCCACCGATGAATTATCCCCGCGTTGGCACCGAGCGGTTTGCGATAAACCGCGACTCGCTCGACGCCAGCGTAACGGAAATGCTCGACAACGTGCGCATCCCCGACCCAGGCGGTTACGCTTACTGGCGCACCCATTGTCTCGCGGAATCCCACGCCACCACCGTCGCCGATACGCTCAGTTTCTTCGACTTCGAACGTTGCGAACAGGATCTGAGACGCGAACAACAGCTGAAGCTCCCGCATCGGAGTTCGCTCCCGTGCAAGGTCGAAGCCGACCCGCAAATCCCGTCTCCCGTTCCTGCCAAGCCGCAGCCAACCTCGTCTCCGGCTTTGCCCACGCCGAGCGCAACACCCAAATCCATAGCTGCGGCGCCCAGCCCTAGGCCATAAGGCCAAACGTCTGTCTACATGCCGCCCACCCTCATCCAAATCGTCGACGCCGCCCTCGCCTCCGCCACCGAGCGCAGCGGCGCGCACCTGGTCTGTCGCCCTGGCTGCACCCAGTGCTGTATCGGCGTCTTCCCCATCTCGCAACAGGACGCGGCCCGCCTCCGCGACGGCCTCGCCGCCCTCACCCAAACCGACCCCACCCGCGCCGCCCGCATCCAACAGCGCGTCGCCGACTCCCTCACCCGCCTCGACCCCTGGTTCCCGGGCGACGTTAGCACCGGCATCTTGTCAGCAGACGAGCAATCCACCACCCTCTTTGAATCGGGGTCCCCAACGAGCGGTCCTGGCTCGTTGGGGTGGGAAGAGTTCGCCAACGACGAGCCCTGCCCCGTACTCGACCCTGCCACCGGCACCTGCGACCTCTACGACTCCCGCCCCATCGTCTGCCGCACCTTCGGTCCACCGATGCGTGTCCCTGGCGATAACGGCGAAACCAACCTCGCCACCTGCGAGCTCTGCTACATCCACGCCACCACCGCCGAGATCGCCGCCTGCGAACTTGACCCCGCGATTCCCGCCCTCGAAGCCGCCAGCAACGCGTCCTTCAACGCCGCCCACCATCTCCACGGCGACGGGGTCCCCAGCGAGAGGTCTTCCTCGCTGGGGTGGGGGGAAACCCTCATCGCCTACGCCCTCCGTTCCGCCATTGCCGCGGAAAGGTAAACTCACTCCAAGCACGCAACATGAAACCCAACCGCCTCACCTCCCTGCCGTTGCTCGCCCTGCTCTCGTCGCTCTCCCCTGCCCTCGCACAAACTCCAGCTCAGACGCCAGCCCAAACCCCCACCCAAGCACCAGCCCAAACCGCGCCCACTCCATCCCCCATCGCCGCCCAGGACGCCACACCCACCCTCAAAGTCGACTCCAACCTCGTCGCCGTGTCCGCCATCGTGCGCGGTGCCGACGGCCAACCCGTCGCCAACCTCGCTCGCGAGGACTTCCTGCTCAAGCAGGACGGCAAGCCGCAGCCCATCACGTACTTCTCGCAGGGCTCCAGCCTTCCCCTCACCCTCGCCCTCATGGTCGATACCAGCGGCTCGCAGCGCAACTACATCGGCGACGAGATCGCCGCCGGCCGCGTCTTCTTTCCCGCCATGCTGACCCACCCCGACGACCGCGCCGTCCTCGTGCAATTCGACAGCTCCATCCTGCAACTCGTTGCCCTCACCGGCAACACCACCACCCTCGAGCACGGCCTCGCCTACCTCACCCAGTCCCACGACGACATCGCCGCGGCCAACGCCGGCCGAAACGGTCCCGCGCGCGGCGCAGGCACCCTGCTCTACGACGCCATCGTCGGCGTCTCCCACATGGAGCTCACCGGCCAGCTTGGCCGTCGCGCCATGGTCATCCTCACCGACGGCGGCGACAACGGCAGCCGCTTCAACAAGAAAAAAGCCATCGAAGAAGCTCAGCGCGCCGACATCATGATCTACACCATCTACTACTCCAACGGCGGCGGCGACGAAGGCGTCCTCAAGGACCTCTCGCGCGAGACTGGCGGGCGCGAGTTCATGGTCACCCCGAACTCCACGCTGCAGCAGATCTACGCATCCATCGCCAGCGATCTCCGTCAGGAATACGAACTTGGCTATCGCCCTCCGGATACGCGCCCGGACAAATACCACAAGATCAGCCTCGCCACCACCGACGGAAAGCTCACCGTCCAGGCCCGCGACGGCTACTTCACCCCCAGGCAATGAAAATGGCCAGATGCTTTCGGCATCTGGCCATTCCCTTGCTTCGGTTTGGGTTGAGAGCAACCAGCCTACGGGATGTAGTAACGCATCTGCACGTGGATCATGCTGTCCTGTGCGCGCGGGCCGGTCGGTACGGTGGTCGTCGAAGTGAATCCGCCGTAACCGGACCACAGGTTGCGCTGAATCAGGCTGTAGGTAACCGAGTACTGCAGCCGGCCGTACTTCGGGCTGGTGATCGGGCGATACTGGAATCCGATCATGCCTTCCTGGATGTACCGGGTCGACGATGCGCAGGAGGTCCCAGTCGCTGAGATCGAGCCGGCCGTGCCTGCGGTGCCGCTGAAGGCCGGCAGATTATAGCAGCTCGTGTTGTTGAGGTTTTGCGGAGCGTAACCGATCAGGTTGCCCGCCGCAGTGGCGTAAACCGTGCGCTGGGCGTACTCGCCACCGTAGTAGGCGAACACGTCGAACTTCGGCGACCAGTGGCTCTCCAGCGAGAACAGACCATGGTAGTTGCGGATCGGCTCCAGCGTCTCGTCCGGACGCAGGGTTGCGTCGGCGAGCTGCGAGGAACCGTAGCGGCCAGTACCGGTGCCGGCCATGCCCTGAACGGCAACTTCAACCGCAGGATAGGTGCCGGCTGCGCCAATGTAAGCACGCGCAGAAGCAAACGCGCCGCCTGCATCGCTGGTGTGGCTGGTATAGCTGGAGCCGTATGCGTAGACCGGCGTTCCCAGCGTGACATAGGTCGTCGTCACCGGGAAGTAGTAGTCGCGCAGGAAGCGGGCGAGACCACCGAACTCCCCGTGGAAGAACGGGTTGTCGTAGGCGAACTTCACGATGAAGTCGGGCGCCACGTTGTTCGCGTAGGTGGTGATACCGGAGGTCGACGCGCCGTTGCCGGCCGCGACCGCGGCTGCTGCGTTATACAAGCCGCCATTCTGACCCGTGCCGGCGAAGAAGTATTCGCTTGGGGTCGTACCGCTCGCGGTAAAGCTGGTGATTTGTCCCTGCTCAGCCGAAACCGCCGCCGTAAACGCGCCAGTCTTGTAGTCGCCCCAGCGCTGCTGAATGCGCAGCTCAGGCTGACGAGTCCAGGAATAACCAACCAGGTATTGCGCGTCGATGGTCTGCGGTTGAATTTCGGTGCGCGCATCCGTGCCCTTGCGCATCTCCGTTACCAGCGACCACATCTGGCCGCCCGTGATGGTGAAGCCGGACTTGCTGGCTGCCTGGCCCCATATCTGGCGCTGACGCAGAACGTAGCTGTTGGACTGGTTGTTGTTGGACGAGGTGCCCGTTCCCAGCCAATCCATCTCGTAGTAGCCGGTCAGGTTGAATGCGCCCGTATTGCCCTGGACCAGCGCCGAGAGACGGCTCTGGCGTCCAGAGAAGTTCAGCTCGCTCACGTGGCCTTCGTTCGCGCTCGGAAACGGAATCGAGTTGAACGGCGTGTTGATGTCGGAGTTCACCGAACGTTCGCGCCACACACCTTCAAACGCCACAAACCCACCCGGCGTAATCGTCACTCCCTTGTAGTGCAGAGCCGCCGGCGAGTTGATCTCGTCGTTCAGATCCGTCTTCGTCGTGTTCAGCGTCGCCGCCAGGCTGGCATTCGAGCCCTGCAGGTCGGTGACGGTGCTCTTCAGGCTGTTCACCGCAGCTGCCTGCGCCTGCGCCGCGTCTGCGGCACTCTGCGCCTGCGACTGTGCTGCAGCAGCCTGCGATTGAGCGGTTGCGGCTTGGGACTGCGCGGTGGCTGCGGTCGATTGCGCAGCAGAAAGCGCAGCGTCCTTGGCCGCATTCTCCCGGCGCAACGCGTCGATCTCGGCCCGGTCGGCAGCTTCCCTCTCCTGCAACTCGCGGATGGCCTTCTGCTCCGCAGTCTCTGGCTTAGCCTTAGCCGGTTTGGATTTCTTCGCCGTCGTTGTGGCCGGGTCGGCTGTGCTGGTCTGCGCATGCAACGACACGGTACCTATCACCAGCATCGCCGCGATCACCGCTGCTAATTCCTTCTTCATGGGACCTCGCTTGAAACGTGTTTGGAAGCAGAGGCGCGCACGACAATCGCCAGGCACATAAGCCCAGGCCGCACTACTCCTCTGCTCGTTCTTTCCCCCCATCATGTCAAGGGTTTGTGAATAGAGCGGTAAATTCCCGGACTCCAATGCAGAATTGCGCAGAATTAACCTGGCTTTCACAAATCTTGATGAACCACAAGGGTTTCCACCCCGCCAAGGCCGTTCGCCGCACAGCAGCCTGCTGGTTTACCGTAGGGTCATGGTCATTTCGCGATCCCGCTGCGCCGTGCTTCTCGTTGTGCTCCTCGCAGCCGGCGTCGGCCCTCCCGGCAGGGCGCAGACCGCAGGCCCGGCAATGAATCCGGCCGCTCCGCCCTTGAAGCTGATTCCCCTCCCCCGCGAAGCAACCGCCGGCGCGCTGCAGTCGCTCTCCGGAGGCGTGCAGGTGAACTGCTACTCCCCCTGTGCGCCGGAGGACGCCTTTGCCATCGACGACCTCAAGGCCTGGCTGGCGGCGCAGGGCATACCCGTCAACGCCACCTCCGCCGTCAACATCCTGGTTGCGCGATACGGGACTCCGCTGGCTCACTCCATCTATATCGACTCTCTCCCGCCAGGCATGACTGCCAATCCGGCCGCCGAGATGCCCGAGGAGATGAAGCCCGAGGGCTACGCGATCATCCCCGACGGCAAGGGCCTCGCCTTGACTGCGGCCACCGATTCCGGCATCTTCTATGCCTTGCAAACGGTGAAGCAGCTCATCACCGGGTACGGCGCCAACGCCATGCTCCATACCGCGAAGATTCGCGACTGGCCGGCCATGAAATACCGCGGCCTGGACGACGACCTCTCGCGCGGGCCCGTCACCACGCTGGAGTTCGAAAAGAAACTCATCCGCACCTTGGCCGCCTACAAGATCAACCTCTACTCGCCCTACTTCGAGCACACCGCCGCCTACGCTTCCAACCCCCTCATCGCCCCGCCCGGCGGCGCCATCAGCGCTTCCGATGCAGCCGCCCTGGTCGCCTACGCCAAGCCCTACCACGTCACCATCGTCCCCGAGCAGGAAGCCTTCGGCCATCTGCACAACGCCCTCCTGTGGGAGCAGTACCAGTCGCTCGCCGAAACTCCCCACGGCGCCGTTCTCGCACCCGGACAGCCAGGCTCCATCGCCCTCATCAAGCAGGAGTTCTCCGAGCTCGCCGCCGAGTACCCCGGCCCGTTCCTGCATATCGGCGCCGACGAAACCGTCGACCTCGGCCTCGGCCAGACCAAATCCGACGTCGACGCCCGCGGCCTCGGGCCGGCCTATCTCGACTTCATGCAGCAGATTGTCACCGCGCTCCAACCCCTCCACCGCAGGCTGCTGTTCTGGGGCGACATCGCACAGGACTCGCCCGACCTGTTGAAGTCGCTGCCGCAGAGCTTCAAGGACGCAACCATCGCCGTTGCCTGGGGATACAACCCGGAGCCGAAGGGATTCGCCAAGTCGCTGACGCCGTTTACCAACGCCGGCTTCGAAACCTGGGTCTCACCCAGCGTGCACAACTTCCGCGTCGTCTACCCCGACTACAACATGGCCCTGCCCAACATCCAGCAGTTCACCCTCGACGGCCAGAAGCTTGGCTCAACCGGCCAGCTCAACACCATCTGGAATGACGATGGCGAGGGCCTCTTCAACCAGGATTGGTACGGCATCCTCTTCGGCGCGGCGGCCGCCTGGCAGCCCGGCGAGTCCTCCATCGAGGCGTTCGAACAAAGCTACGCCCAGGTCTTCCACGGCGATGCAACCGGCGACCTGAACCAGGCGCAGCTTGAGTTGATGGCCGCGCATGCGGTGCTGAAGGACCAGGCCAAGGTGGGCGACGCGACCAACAACATCTTCTGGCTCGATCCGTGGTCGAAGGACGGACAAAAAATCGCCGCCCAGGTCCGCCCTTTCACCCACGACCTGCGCCTGCATGCTGAAGCCGCGCTGACCCTGATCGCCCAGGCCCGCGCCGCCGCCGGCCCGAACCCCGCAGCCACGCAGATCTCGTCCGCCGACGTGGGCTCGACCTCCACTCTCTATGACGCATCCAAATACGGCGCCGCCGCCAGCGCTCTCCGCGAGCCCGACGCCATCGACGCCATGGAACTCGGCGCGCGCCGCATGGACTTCATCGGCCTCAAATTCCAGCTCGCCGACGAAATGGCCCAGACCTACGCCCACGCACTTGCCGACGCCTCCAGCACCGACCGCAAGTCCCGTGCCAGCGTCAACCGCGAACTCAGCGACCTCAACAGCGTCAACGGGCGGATCCAGGATCTGCGCAACGGCTACACCCTGATTCGCGACCTCTACGAATCCGCATGGCTACGCTCCAACCGCCCCTACTGGCTGCGCAATATCCTCGAGCAGTACGACTACACCACCCAGCTCTGGCTCGCCCGCGCGGACAAGCTGCACAGCGCGCAACGCCAGTGGATGGATTCAAAGACCCTGCCCACCGCCGAGGAACTCGGCATTCCCGCAGCGCCACCGGCCGCTCTGGCCATACCAGCGCCGCTGGCTTCACCGGTGATCTTGCCATGAACACCGTGCTCACCGCCCGGCGGCTGATTACCGCGGACGCAATCATCGAGAATCCCCATATCGCAATCCACCCGGACGGCACCATCGCCAGCATCGAATCCGGCGAGCCGGTCGCCGCCGACACGACGCTTGCCCCCGCCTTCTTCGATATCCACATCCACGGCGCGGCCGGACACGATGCAATGGAAGGCTCGGCGGAGGCCCTCGACCACATCGGCAGCTTTCTTGCTACCAAAGGAGTTGCACATTATCTCGCGACCACGGTAACCGCGCCCATCGACCGCACCCTGCACGCTCTCGAAGGCATCGCCAATGCCATCGACGCGCCCGCACAAATCGGCCACGCTCCCGCCGCGCAGCCAGTCGGAATCCATCTCGAAGGCCCATTCATCTCCCACGCCAAGCGCGGCGTGCACCCGCCGGCCGACATCCAGCCGCCCTCCATTCCGCTATTCGACCGCATGCAGCAGGCCGCCCGCGGCCACATCCGCCTGATCACAATCGCCCCGGAAACCCCGGACGCACTGGACCTGATCGAATATGCAACCGCAAACGGCACACAGGTCAGCGTCGGCCACTCCGATGCCACCGCCGAGCAGACGCGCGCCGCCATCTCCGCCGGAGCCGCCAGCGCTACCCACACCTTCAACGCCATGCGCCGGCTCGACCATCGCGAGCCCGGCATCGCCGGCGTGGTGCTGGACGCACAAAATCTCTACGCTGAGCTCATCTGCGACGGCATCCACGTCGCGCCGGAGTTCGTCCGCCTGTGGCTGCGGGCCAAAGGCGAAGACCGGGCCATCCTCGTCACCGACGGCATCTCCGCCACCGGCATGCCCGATGGAAACTACCTGCTCGGCGAACTTGAAGTCACCGTCAGCGCAGGACGCTGCCTCCTGACTTCCGATCTCGCCCGCGGCGTGGAAACACTGGCCGGTTCCGTGCTCACCATGGACCGCGCCGTCGCGAATGTGCAGCGCTTCACCGGCGCCAGCCTCGCGTCTGCCGTCCGCCTGGCCAGCCGTAATCCCGCCCGCATGCTGGGACTCAACGCACTGGGCCAAATCGCGGTCGGCCAGCCCGCAAACTTCAACATCTTCTCTGCCGCAGGCGCCCTGCTGCAGACCATCCTGCGCGGACGTCCAGCCGAACCGCCCCACCCCTGAGAATCAGTGCCGACTTTGAGGCATACCCATAACCCTCCCGCCGCTCAGATCGACGCAAGGCGGTACACTAAACTCAAGGATCGCCGGAATACCACGCGAAAGTGGCGGAATTGGCAGACGCACCAGACTTAGGATCTGGCGGAGCAATCCGTGGGGGTTCAAGTCCCCCCTTTCGCACCAACCTCTTACCTTCGGCCTTCCCAGCGCGTTGAAACCCATATGAGCCAACCCAAGCAACCTTCCGAACCGCCTACCGTCACGACCAAATTCTCCGAGAATTATCGCGACAGCTACGCCAACAGCGTCCGCGTCCACATGAGCGTCTGGGACTTTTTTCTCGTCTTCGGCACGGTGCATCAGGAAGCGCCCGACCAGGTGAAGATCGAGAACTTCCAGGGCATCTACCTCAGCCCACAGCAAGCCAAGGCACTGATGAACCTGCTCGGCCACAACCTCGCCCAGTACGAGCAGACCTTCGGCACCATCGCGCTGGAACCGCAGTTCGGGCCGCCCGGCGGCCCCGTGCACTAGCCTGTGCCCGTCCCCATCCGGCCACGAGTTTCTCCCCTCAGCGCGCCCGCCCTGCCTCTGTGGATGCTCTATCCCGTCTTCTTCGCCGCCGTCTATTTCTCGCACCTCACCCTGCTGCGCCTGCCCTACTTCTGGGACGAGGCCGGCTACTATATCCCCGCCGCGTGGGATTTCTTCCGCACCGGCTCACTCATCCCCATCACCACCCTCAGCAACGCGCACCCGCCACTGCCTTCCATCCTTCTCGCAGGCTGGTGGCATCTATCCGGATTCGTTTCCAGCGGCACGCGCACATTCCTCTGCATGGTCACCGCGGCCGCGCTGCTTGCTGTCTATCGGATGGCGCGCAACCTGCTCGGCACACCCGCCGCCGTAGCCACCACGGTGCTCACGGCTCTCTACCCCATCTGGTTCGCGCAGAGCACCCTCGCCCACGCCGACACCTTCGCCGCCGCCTTCACCCTGTGGGGTCTCGCGCTCTACCTCGACCCCCTCCCCGGCGCAACACAGCACCCTGCTGATTCCGGCTCCGCACCGGTCAGTTCCGGGTCCCGGCCCGCTCTCGGCGCCGCGATTCTCTTTTCCCTCGCGGCGCTCTCAAAAGAGACCGCCATCATCACGCCCATCGCCCTCGCGCTTTGGGAGGCATTCCTTTCGCTGCGCAAACGCAAATTCCGCCCCCACGCAAACTGGATCGCGGCTCTGCTCGCACCCATCCTGCCCCTCGCCGCCTGGTACGCCTACCACCGCCATCGCACCGGCTACATCTTCGGCAATCCGCAATTCCTCAGCTACAACGCCACGGCCAACCTGGGCGCGCACCGCATCGCGCTCTGCCTTTACCACCGTTTCCTGCACCTCACAGTGCATATGAACTTGTTCGTCCCCGTCATCTGCGCCGTGGCTGTCCTGCTCATGCCTCCCATCGCGACGCGGGCGCGCCTCTCGCGCCCGGTTCTCCATGCCATTGCCGTCGTCCTGGTTGCCAACTGGATCGCCTTCTCCGTCCTCGGTGGAGCGCTGCTCACCCGTTACCTCCTCCCCATGTATCCCTTCGTCCTGCTGCTCTGCGTGGCGGAGTGGCAGCGCCGCGTGGTCCGCTGGCAGTGGCTCGCCGCACTCAGCGCCGCCGCTTTTCTCGCCGGCCTCTGGATCAACCCGCCCTACGCCTTCGCTCCCGAAGACAACCTCACCTATCGCGACATGATCGTGCTGCACCAGCGCGCGATCAACCTGATCGCGCAGCGCTGGCCGCAGGCAACCGTCCTCACCGCATGGCCAGCCAGCTCCGAACTCGAGCGCCCCGAACTCGGCTACACCCGGGTCCCGATCAAAGCCTTCGCCATCGAAAATTTTTCCATGCAAGAGCTGGATAGGGCCGCGGACGAGCCCGGCGACTACGATCTTGCCCTGCTCTTCTCCACCAAGTGGGCGCCGCCGCACGGCCGCGTCAGCCTCACCGGCCGCAATGCCGACGACACCCGCTACTTCGACTTCCACCAGGACGTGCTGCCCGCCGAGGCCGCCGCTATCCTGCACGGGGAACTCGTGTGGCAGGCGTCCCGCCACGGCGAGTGGGTCGCCATCCTCCGCTTCCCGCGCATCGAAGACGCCAGCCTCACCCTGCGTTAATCCACGCGCATCTTCGCCTTCAAACCGTCTGCCGCTCGCGTGTTGTATCTTGGGCCCAAGGAGGGAACGACCATGAGATTCAGCCCGACCGAAGCCGATACCCAGTCCATGAAGGTGATTGAGTTGCTCATCAACAGCGGACACTATAAGGCGTTTCGCAAGGAGGACGTTATCAAGACCATTGGCAGGGACGCCAATCTGCTCTCATACGCCCTCACCGAGCCGGGCAAGGGAGAAGAGCCCAGGGTCCAATTCGAGCGCGCCAAGCCCGAGCGCACCCCCGCCGGGGATTGACGTCGCATCGTTGCGCAGTCTGCTTACAGGTGCGACAGCGCTTCGCGTGCGAATCGAACCTCTTCCGCCAGCACCTGCAGCACCCGAAACGAGAGCGTCGGCTCCGTATGCATCAGGTGGACGAACTCATCGCAGGTCAGCAGGCTAACCTCAGCGCCATCCAGAGCCTGCGCCGTCAGCGAATACGGCTTCCCCCCCACCACCGCCGGCACGCCCAGCAAGGACCCCGCTCCGGCCTGGACATCGAGCAGAGCATCGCCATCGGACTGGCTGGTCAGCGAGGCCACACCTTTGCGGATAAGGTAGACGCCGGTCGGTGCGTCGCCCTGGCGGAACAGAACGCGATTCGCGGGAACTTCGATCGGCTTCGCTCGCTTCTCCAGCTCCTCGATCAGTTCCGGATCGGCAACAAATGCAGACGAAACCTGCGGCACGGTCATCCTCCAGGAATCAGGCCCGGAAAATGACCAATAAATGGGTTCTCGAGGCGGACGTGACATGATCGGAGTTTTTCACAGCCCGAACAGCATGAAAGTGACCAGCGACACTTGTCTTTGTGAGGCACATCACATAGCGCCCCGGCACCGTCCCCGAACGCACTCCCCACCCACCTTCTATAATCGTCCAATCGTGGTGAGAACTTTCTCCAGCCCCATCCTCCGTTTGCTTCCCCTGGCCATTCTCATCGCCATATCCGGCATAAGTTCCATCAACCAAAGTCCGTTGCAGGCACAAACTCCCGCTCCGGACGCCGCCCAAACGGCATCTCCAGACTCCCCGGCTGACATTCGCCAGCCCGGCGGCCGGCTGGTGCTGGTCCTCCCCTTCGACAATCGTTCCGGCCAGCCCAACCTGAGTTGGATTGGCGACTCTTTCCCCTACACGCTGGACCAGCGCCTTACCTCTGCCGGCTTCCTCACCATCGGCCGCGACGACCGCGAGTACGCGCTCGATCACCTCGGCCTTCCCCCCGGATTCCGCCCCAGCCGCGCCACCACCATCCGCATCGCGCAGACGCTCGACGCCGACTTCGTCGTCGTCGGCAGTTTCAACGTGGAGAATGGCCGCATCGCTGTGCAGGCCCAGGTGCTCGAAGTCAACCAGTTGCGCATGTCCCAGCCGCTCACCGATTCCGCCGAGCTCCCCCGCCTCTTCGACGTGGAGAACGCCATCGCCTGGAAGGTGGCGCAGCGCATGGACCCGCACTTCGCCATCGCCGAGCAGACCTTCCTGGCCGCGGCCGGCGGCGTCAAACTCAGTTCCTTCGAGGACTACATCCGCGGCACCTCCGCGCCCACCTCGGAAGAGCGGCTGAAGCGCCTCGAAGCCGCCGTCACCGAAACCCCCGACTACACTGCCGCCCTGCTCGCCCTCGGCAAGGAGCAGTACGCCGCCCGCCAATATGAAGCTGCCGCCGCTACGCTCGCCAAAGTTCCCCCCACCGATCGCGTCGCCCTCGAAGCCGGCTTTTACGGCGGCCTCGCCCGCTTCAACATCGCCAAGTACGCCGAGGCGCAATCCGCCTTCGCCTTCGTCGCCAGCCGCCTGCCCCTGCCCGAAGTCGTCAACGACCAGGGCGTGGCCTTGAGCCGCCAGGGCAAAGACGCCGTGCCTCTCTTCGAGCAGGTCACCGCCGCCGATCCCAACGACGCCGACTACCACTTCAATCTCGCCGTCGCCCTGCTCGGCCACAGCGACATCGCCGGGGCCACGCGCGAAGTCCAGGCCGCGCTCAAGCTCCACTCCGACGACCCCGAAGCCTCCGAGTTGCTCACCCGTCTGCAGTCGACCCACGGCTCCGCCGCCAATCTCAAAGCCATCATCGGCGCCGAAGGCTTCGATCCAACCACCCGCATCCGCCGCACCTGGTCCGAAGCCTCCTTCCGCCAGGTCGCATTTCAGCTCGACCAGATGCGCGCCATTCAGATGGCCACGCTCCCGCCAGCCGAGCAGGCAGTGCAATATGCGCAGCTCGGCGTGCAATACCTGGCCCAGGGCCTGATCCCCGAAGCCGAGCAGGAGTTCCACTCCGCCCTCACCGCCGACCCCAACAACGCCGCCGCCCATGCCGGCATCGCCCAGGTCCGCGAGCGCAGCGGCTCCGCCGAAGATGCCCGCGCCGAAGCCAACGCCTCGCTCAAGCTGGCGCCCAACGTCGACGCCTACCTCGTCCTCGCCCGGCTCGATCTCCAGGCCGACTCCCTCGCCACCTCCGCCTCCGACGTCGCCGACGCGCTCAAGCTCGAGCCCGCCAACTCCGCTGCCCTCGGCATGAAGACCGCCCTCGCCGCCCGCGGCCAATCCCTCCCGTAGCCTTCTACTGCTTAAATCAAAAGGGGCGTCATAAATAAAGGGCGTCATTCTGACTCGAAGAGTCAGAATCTCCGTATTGCCCTTCGGAGCAGCAGTCTGGCTTCCAGGAAGGCCCCATAGAATTCCTCCGTCCCCACCCATTCTGCCGTATCCTTACCTCGCGGCCACAAACCGCAGAGGTCAATGCCTTGTTTCGCTCCCTTAGTTCCGCTACCAACGCTCGGGTGCCCCATTCATCGCGGCCTCATCGCGATGAGTGGGATGTAAGACGCTCGCTCCTCATCGCCTTTGTCTTGGCCTTTGTCTTACCCGCCTCGGCGCAATCCCCTCTCGTCGTCAAACTCACCATCCACGACACCATCCAGCCCATCACCGCCGAGTACCTCAAGCGCGGCCTCGACGACGCCGCCAGCCGCCACGCCGCCGCCGTCCTCGTCTCCATGGGCACGCCCGGCGGCCTGCTCGACTCCACCCGCGAGATGGTCGCCGACATCGAAGCCTCGCCCGTCCCCGTCATTCTCTTCATCGAGCCCTCCGGCAGCCGCGCCGGCTCCGCCGGCTTCTTTCTGCTCGAATCCGCCGACGTCGCTGCCATGGCTCCCGGAACCGAAGCCGGCGCCGCGCACCCCATCATCGAAGGCACCACCATGGACCCCGTCCTCAAGGAAAAAATCGAGAACGACGCCGCCGCCTTCCTGCGCTCCTACGTCACCGTCCGCGGCCGCGACGCCAAAGACGCCGAAGACGCCGTCCGCAACTCCAAATCCTTCAGCGAAGCCGAGTCCCTCAAGCTCAACCTCATCGACGCCGTCGCCCCCGACGACGCCTCCCTGCTCGCCCAGCTCGACGGCCGCACCATCAAGCGCTTCAACGGCGCCACCCAAACCCTCCACCTCGCCCACGCCGACATCGAACCCCTCCCGCCCTCCCTCCGCGAGCGCCTGCTCACCCGCCTCACCAGCCCCGACCTCGACGTGCTGATGCTCCTCTGCGGCGGCCTGCTCATCTACCTCGAATTCAACGTGCCCGGAACCATCGTTCCCGGCGCGCTCGGCACCCTCATGGTCCTGCTCGCCATCTTCGGACTCAATCTGCTCCCCGTCCAGCACACTGCCATCCTGCTGCTCTTCGCCGCGCTCGCCCTCATGGTTCTCGAAGCCAAATTCGCCAGCCACGGAGTCCTCGGCATCGCCGGCGTCCTCTGCCTGGTCTTCGGCCTCGCCACGCTCGTCAACGGCCCCACCCCGGAGATGCGCGTCCACTTCGGCGTCGCCGCCGGCGCAGGCATCGGCTTCGGCATCGTCACCTTCGGCCTCGCCTGGATCGCCTTCAAAGCCCGTCAGGCAAAACGCCTCACCGGCCCCGACGCCCTCCTAGGCCAACCCGCCATCGCCATCACCCCCCTCTACCCCACCGGCCATTCACTCCCCGGCTATCCCGCCATCGGCCAGGTAGAGGTCCGCGGCGAAATCTGGCAAGCCACCCTCCCACCCAACACCGACCCCATCCCCGCCAGAACCCCCGTCACCGTCCTCAGCATCCACAACCTAACCCTCACCGTCGCCCCACGACCCTCACCCACCACCCCATAAAAAGGGCCGAAGGCCCGACATATACCAGCCTAGGCCGAAGGCCTAGGTAAGCGCCCACCAAAGAACCCGAGGGCTGAAGGCCCGACATAAAAATGAGCATGAATATGCCGGAGAGCGCCAGGAAACATCGTAAGAAAGCAGGGTTGGGCGAGGAGACATGACGAAAGCAATTCTCATCATCAGGTGTTGCATCGAGGGCCTGCTTGGGATGTTCATGCTGCTAGGCGCGGTGGTTCCACTTCAGCAAGCATCCACCGGCTGGTCAGGTTGGAACGACTTCCTCAGCAATCTCACCGGCGCGGTGGTGGCTCGGGTCATATGCGCCGCCTGTGGGATTGCCTTGTGTCGCGATTCGCTCAAGGTCTACCGTCGGATCCAAACGCGGACGGTTGTATAAACCCGCCGCTTACATGGGAATTTCGCGGGGTGCACAACATTCCGCCCCCGACATGGGGATTCAAGCCACGAGCCTCCGCGCCATGCACAAACTCATCCTCACCGTCGCCCCTTAGCGTGCAGGAGGTACGAAGGCGTTTTCCCCGAATTTCTTCGTGTCAATCTCCGCGTCTACGAGTCGTTGCACTTCCTCGGATTCAGCATCTGCATAAACATTCCGGTGAGCAAACTGCACAATCATGCGGTTTACATTCTGCATGCCCGAAGCAGAGAAAACCGTAGGCCATTCGACATGGCGAGGAGAAGCTACAAACAAGTGATTCGGACTCACAGGCAGCAATACAATCGTCTTCTCATCGCCAAACCCTGCTCCTGTGAATATCCTCCCATCCTGCACCTTATAGGTGAC
>Ga0181520_10004014_pt1 | contig 25144 bp, 20 predicted proteins | sample PEATcosm2014_Bin_29_FD_132451 | JGI IMG/M metagenome (GOLD analysis project Ga0181520, IMG submission 132451) | Peatland microbial communities from MTU Mesocosm Facility, Houghton, MI, USA - PEATcosm2014_Bin02_30_metaG | ecosystem: Environmental > Terrestrial > Soil > Wetlands > Peat | place...
CGGCCAGCAAGAGGCAGCCCTGAGGCAGCCCTCGGCTGTCGGCCCTCGGCCTTCGGCCAGCAAGAGGCAGCCCTGAGGCAGCCCTCGGCTGTCGGCCCTCGGCCTTCGGCCAGCAAGAGGCAGTCCTGAGGCAGCCCTCGGCTGTCGGCCCTCGGCCTTCGGCCAGCAATTCCGGCCAACGGACGAACGACTACCCGGATGTTTTTTTGCTGGCCAACGACTAACGACCAAAGACCAACGACTGCTGTCGGTGTTGCCGGGGGTGGAAGCGCCGGGCTTCAGCCCGGCGAAATCCGGCGCCTCACGAAGGTGGCTTTAGCCACGGCGGCCAGGCGACACCTCGTCTGCTGGCCGAAGGCCTCTCTGGAATCCTACGTGCAACTACCCTCATCGGGCTGACATCTTCTAAGCAATCGCTAATCTAGTTTTGCACAGAGGGAGCGGCCAATTTCGGGCCCGGTGTCGCTTACAGGGGAACCAAATGGCAAAATCCGCATTGATTACGGGTATTACCGGACAGGATGGATCGTATCTGGCCGAATGGCTACTGGCCAAAGGCTATACGGTTTACGGTTTGGTACGGCGTACCAGCACCAGCAACCATGAACGCCTGACCCACCTCCTCGACAAGATCACGCTGATCGCGGGTGATCTGCTGGACCAGAATTCGATCATCAATGCTCTGCGGCAAAGCGAGCCGGACGAGGTCTATAACCTGGCGGCGCAGTCGTTTGTGGCCACCTCCTGGAACCAGCCCGATTTAACCGGCCAGATTACGGCCATGGGGGTCACGCGTGTCCTGGAAGCCATCCGGTTGGTGAACCCCAAAATCCGTTTCTATCAGGCCTCCTCCAGCGAAATGTTTGGCGCTTCCAAGCCTCCGCAGAACGAACTGACGCCGTTTCACCCGCGCAGCCCTTATGCCGTTTCCAAAGTGTATGGTCACTATGCGACCCTGAATTACCGCGAAAGTTATGGCATGTTCGCCTGTTCCGGAATCCTGTTTAACCACGAATCTCCGCGGCGCGGTCTGGAATTCGTCACTCGCAAGGTGACGCATGCGGTAGCCCGCATCAAGCTGGGGCAACAGAAAGAATTGCGCATGGGCAACATGGATGCGCGGCGGGACTGGGGTTTTGCCGGCGACTATGTGCAGGCCATGTGGATGATGATGCAGCAGCCCAGCCCCAGCGATTTTGTAATCGCCACCGGAGAGAGCCATTCCGTGCGCGAGTTGGTGGATTTATCCTTCCGCATCGTGGGCCTGGACTATAACAATTTTGTCAGTGTGGATCCTTCCTTGCTCCGCCCGGCGGAAGTGGATTACCTTTGTGGGGATGCCAGTCTGGCCCGCAAGACCTTAGGCTGGGCCCCGAGTACCACCTTCGAGCAACTGATCCAGCTGATGGTGGAAGAGGATATTCGCCGTTGCGAGATTCCGCGCGCCGCCAATGTGAGTGCGCCCTTTCGGTCCGAGGAGATTCATCCCTGCGAGAATCCACGGACCCGTTTCCTGGCGGCTAACCTTTAGAAGGACGAACAGTGAGAGCATTGATCACGGGAGCGACGGGCTTTGTGGGCCCGTACCTGGCTGCATCCTTGCTCCGCAAGGGCGTCGAGGTGATTGGACTCGGCATCCAGGACGGCAACCTGAGCCTGCAATCCCGCATGCCGCCGGCGGTACAACTTGTCGAGGCCGATATCCGCGATCGCGAGGCCCTGCGGCGCGTGCTCTGCGACTCTCCCCCGGATCAGATCTACCATTTGGCCGCCATCGCCGATGTCGCCGTCAGTACCCGCAATCCCGCGCTGACCTATGACGTCAATGTGGGCGGCTCGTTAAGTCTGTTCGAGACCCTTCGCGAACTTCACGTTACTCCCCGGATCGTCAACGTCAGCACCGCGCATGTTTACGCCTCCCCGCAATCCGGCGAAGGAGAGCTAAAAGAAGATTCCGCCCTGGATTTACTCACTCCCTATGCCATCAGCAAGTACATGGTCGAGGTGCTGGCGGCACATTACGTGCGCGCGTTTGGTTTTCAGGTGGTAACGGTGCGGCCCTTCAATCACATCGGCCCTGGGCAGAGGGCGGATTTCGTCTGCTCGAGTTTTGCCCGGCAGATTGCGCAAATGAAGGCCGGACAAATTCCCGCCGTCTTGCGCACCGGCAATTTGCAACCGGAGCGCGATTTTACCGACGTACGCGATGTGGTCGAGGCCTACTGGATCGCCGCTACTCAGGGTGTCTCTGGAGAGGTATATAACGTTGCCTCCGGGCAGCCGTGCCGGATGAGCGAAATTGTCTCGTGGCTGTGCGAGCTGGCGGGGGTTGAAGCGACCATCGAAACCGATCCAGCCAAGTTGCGGGCCAGTGAGCCGATGCGTCTGTACGGCAGCGCGGCCAAACTACGGGGCCTGGGTTGGACGCCCCGGATACCCCTGAAACAATCGCTGCACGATATCTTGAATTACTGGTCGGAAATCATCGGCGCGCCTGACGCCAGCGGCGTTCAAGCGTGATTGTATGAGACATCGAGGGCCACATGATTGACTCAAACGCCACACTGGCCGAAGGCTTAGATAAACGTTTTTCCTCCGCCGAGGGTCTCTACGGCCGCTTTGAAGACTTGCCGCTGGTGACCCAAAAAGGCCACTATCGCCGGATGGCCATCCTGGAGGCGCTTCCGCTCGGCGATCTCCGCGACAAAGTTTGTGTGGATTTTGGCACGGGCAGTTGGGGCTTTGCCGCCATTTACCCGCGGCTGCATGATTGCCGTTTTGCCTACGGCCTGGACATCTCCAATGCGGCGTTGGAGCGCGCCGCCGAGGTGTCGCGCCAGGGGCAGTTTCCCTATCAGGATCGCTTTCAATATCTGCAATCGGATGGCATGGACTTACCCCTGCCCGATGGCAGCGTGGATCTGATTTTTGCCGGCGAAGCCATCGAGCACATGCGCCTGCCGCAACGCTTCTTGAGCGAGTGCCATCGTATCCTGCGTCCCGGCGGACAATTGATTCTCACCACTCCCAATCGCGATGCCCTCCTGTACCGGATGCATGGCGATCAGTATTGCGTCAGTCCCGAGCATTTCTGGCTGTTCAACGCCGAGGAGTTGCACGAAACCGTCTCCGAATTCTTCAGCGTGCAAGAATGTATCGGCTTCAACGGCTCCATTTACCGGGATCTCGACAAGTCGGCGAACGAAGTGCGGCCGGCGGAAGAATGGGCCGCGCTTTTTGCCGATCGTCCGGAGTTCAGCACCGGTTTGATTATGCGAGCCGTCAAGGCAAACGACCAACCGGTTCGCCGCTTCCAGATTCAACCTATCTCCCGGACCTCGGTGTTATGCAATGGCCAGCCCCAGATGTTGGAGCTGGATTTCGGTTTAAAAGGCATGATGATCAACGATCCCGCGGTGGCCTTCCGCTTTGAGTGCCCGCCTTGTTCCGGACTGGTGCTGTACTTCTGGCGACACGACTGGAGCGGTATTTGCTCCATTCATTGTGGCGGGGAAGTAGTCGAGCAGGACCTCTATTCCCGGGATGCCGGCTGGAAAAACGTTCATTGCCAGTTCGCCGAACCGGCCAGCCGCACCATCGAGATCCGGCCAACCGGCAAGAAAGACGCGCGCTCGCCGGGCACCGAGGCCATATTCTTCGAGGCCTTTACCTATAGCGAGTGAGGGAAGGGCAGTAGCTAGAAGTTAGTAGCTAGCAGTTAGGGGCCGGCGGCGTTTCCTGTTTTCCGTTTCTCGTTTCTCGTTGGGACCACCGAACTCCGGGTTGTTTTCGTGTTTTTCGTGTATTTCGTGGTTAGTGCCCGATTCCGCGTCTGCGCGAAAGCGCTCTGTTATCTTGCCAGGGTGCGCGGGCTTCCAGCCCGCACCGGAATGCGGGCAGGATGCCCGCGTACCCAGGATTATGCGCTGGCCACTACGCTTTCCTGGCAAGCTGTTTCAGTGCTCGTTTCTTCGCGGGCCAGTTGCTTTACGCGGCTTAAATAGAGCTGCGTAATCCGGGACCAGGCAAACTTTTGCCGGACGGCTTTGGCGGCAGCGCGGCCGCGTTGGGTTGCTTCACTCGGGTTACGATACACATGTAACATGGTGCGTGCCAGTTCGGTGACATCCGGCTCGAACCAGGTGAACTCGCCGGAAAGTTCGCCCAGGGCCGGCGGATCGTCTGGAACCGTCGTCTGTTTTGCGGGGATCAGGTAGGCCGTTTGTGGCGAACAGTAATCTTGCGACGGACCCTGCTCGGTGGTGATGATGGGCCGGCCGCAGGCCATGGCTTCCACATTGGGCATGCCGAAACCTTCTCCCCGATAGGGCAGGACAAAGGCATCGCAGGAGCGGTACAAGGCGGCCATGGTCGTATCGTCGTATTGCTCGGCCATCGTCTGCAGGTGCGGGTTGCGCGGATGGTGGGCAAACTCCGCCAGTAATCCATTCATACTGTTGTGCGAATACGCCGGATTCACTCCCGTGCTAACCACCAGGGTTACGTCGTCGCCCGCGTCGAAGGCGGTCTTATAGGCTTCGAGAAGCACATCGATGCCTTTGCGGCGAATGGCGCCACCGACAAAAAGGAACATGTATTTGCGGCAGCCGTGGGGCCGCGATGTTTCGCCCTCCGGGCTGAATACTCTGGGATCGATGCCATTGGGAATCACTTGAATGCGTTGCGCGCCGACGCCCGCGCGGACAAATACGTCCCGCACAAAAGTCGAGGGAACCCAAAGTTCATCCACATTCTGTTCGATCTGCCGGCTCCATACCTGCGGCACCGCGCCATATTCCCAAGGCACAATCACGGCCAGTTTGCCGCGCGAGGGCCGGGAGAAATCGGGGGGCCAGGAGTGACGAATAGTCAACTGTAAATGCCGGGGATGCCGGAGCAGGGCCGGCGCCAGCAACTCGCCATGCGGCAACCTCTCTCCGGGCAGAGACGTATAAGCCACCGGCTCCAGACATGCGTCCAGGTCTGTCGACTCCACCAGGGCGGCGCCCAACTCGCGGTTAATGCGGGCCAGACTGGAATGTTCAAAGAACGAGCCATTGAGCATGACGCCCGGTTTGTCCTCGGCCAAGACCGGTCCGGGGAGGAAGGGCGCTTCCGCGGTGGCCAGCTTTTGCCGCAACGCGTTTCGCTTTTCTTCTGATTCGGGTACGGTTTCGGCAATGCGGCGAGCGGCGGCGAAGGCGCGATGCAGCAACAGGTAATCGAACACCGCATCCAGAAATTGCGGTTCCCGGCGCACCAGCCGGCAGAAATCCCACTGATGCTTTTCCACCACCGCCGGGGGCAAACGCAGATTCAATAGCTGCTCGACCGCCGGGACGAGGGCGGGGCGGCTCAACATGCCGGGAAGAAAATGCTCGAAGGCGACCCGCTGATTTCCCACCCGCGTGGCCAGCACTCCATGTAACCAAGCGGCGCGCAGGAGACTTTGGCTACCACTGCCGACTAATTCGCGATCCAGGCTTTTCGCTTTCTCCAAATAGGGAAATGCTTTGGCCGGTTTGTTCTGATGGAAGCACAGGATGGCCCCAATGTAGGCCAGTTCGGTGTAATCGGGGTAGGTCCGGCGGCCCAGTTGCAGAAGTTGTTCCGCCTGATTCAGATCCTTGTGGCGGATGAGTAACACCAAAAGATTGCGCAACGCCAGCGCGCTGATGGCTCGCGGCAGGGTCGTGTCGTTCGCCAGGCCAGCCAACGGGTCCAGTCCCGCTCCCAATTTCTCCAACTCCGCCAAAACCGCCTGCAACAGTTGGCTCCAGGGACGGCGAATCGTTTTCAAAACCGCCAGGACCGAAGGAGAGAGCTGCGAGGCGCCGGCGATGCGTGTGTTGGGAGGGCAATAATCCTGCGCTGGCCCCGCGCTCTGCCAGCGCGGCTGAAGGGTGAGTAAATCGAGTTCCGGCAGACAGGGATAATGAACCGGCACCAGACACCGGCGGCCCGGAATGCGCAGGTTCTGCCGAATACTGGCGGCCGAGCCTTCCAATAGCCGTTCGCCGGCCAGCCAGGTGATCACCCCATCGAGCTCTCGCGGAAGCTTGCCGGTGCGTAGCGTATCCAGATTTTCGACGACCACGAGGTCGGCGGCGTCGCGCACGTTCTGCGGCAACTCCTCAGCCGTGGCCAAGTCGGTTTCCAACCGGATCTTCGGACTGCGTTCATAGCTGACCTTGGTCAGGCCATTCGGGTGTCGTACCGGGTAAATCGCCATTGTCTTCCTATTCCATTAGTCTGCGAAACTCATTGACCCAGCGCGGCGCCACCACGCTCCAATCCCAATTTGCCACCATATCCTGACGGGCGCGTTGACCGTGTCGCCGGGCTTCCTCCGGCCGCGAAACCACTTCGCGCATTAACTGGCGCAAATGGTCCACGCTGGGCTGGGCCCACAGATGTCCGGCAAAAATCTCTTCTTCCACCGAGGCGGGGACCAGTCCTTCGCTGTCGAGTAGATAACTGTTATCGCTGGTCATGAAATCCATTTGCCCGCCCCAGGCGGTGGCAATCACCGGCAACTCGCAGGACATAGCCTCCAGCAAGGGCCGTCCATAACCTTCGCCGTGAGTGGGGAGAACAAACGCGTCGGCCGCGGCATACAGTCCGGCCATCTCGGCCTGGGTAAGATATCCGTTCAACAGGATCACCGGCGGCGTTTCTTCCAGGCGTAACCCCACTTCGTGTTCGATAAAGTAGGCCAGCTGCGCTTCCGGATCCATCTGCGGATCGCTGTGCTGGGAGATCTTGAGGACCAGGGCCACATCGTCGTCGGGCTTGAATTCCGTCAGGTAGGCGCGCAACAGCAAGTCGCTTCCTTTGCGCGGCTGCAGATCGAAGACCGATAGAAAATTGAATCGCCGGCGGTGCGGCAGATTGAGCGGTTGTACTCCGGGGCGGAACAGGTCCGTATCCACCCCGGCATGCAGGACGCGCAATTTGCGCGGATCCACGCCGGACGCGGTGAAGGTTTCGCGGTTAAATTCGCTGGCCACCCAGACTTCGTCGAGCGCATTGCAGCGCTCCTTCCAACCGTCGGGAATGCGGTCGGTCTCAAACATGGTTCGACCGACGCGCAACTTGCCGTAGGCTTCCATGTTCCAGAGATAGGCCATAGCGTGTTGGTACAAGATACTTTGAGGAAGGTTTACCCGTTCGCGTGCCAGACGGGCCAGCGTTCGCCGGGCGCGTCCGGGAAGCAACTTCTGGATGTCATCCCCCCAGCCAATGGGGGCCAGTTGGACCGGCAGACCGGCTTCGGCCAGCGCCACCGCCACTACCCAACACTCCTCGGCGTATCCCGTCCCGCCGTAGACGATGCCTTGAAAAAGAATTCCCGCCGGTTCCTCGGCTTTGGAACCATCGTGGCTCCACGGCATGGCGGGAGCGGGAATCGTCTCCCCGGTAGTTGCCGTCATCTCTTCGCTTGCCAACTCAGGCATCGCGTGTACCCCTTTGCTCTCAAATCGAATTGCCGGCCCCTGGGTTGGTTAAGAAACCTTCAGGAAACCCGCCCGCACATTAGAAAACACTAATGGCGGCAGGCCGCTGGGACGTCTTAAACCTTTTTCGGAGTAAAGGGAATGCACCCGGAATGCCAAAAAGGCAGGAGCGCCTTCGGCCGTCGGCCCTCGGTCGTCGGCCGAACGGGCCGAACATCCACCACGGAGTTGCCGGCCCGCCTCTGGCAGGTCCATAGTGGGGGAAACTTTAGTGAGAAATGGAACGCAGAGGACGCCAAGGACGCAGAGGAAAGCTAGATAAGCAACACTGCGGGGACGGGAAATGACTTTCTTCCGTTTTTCCTTTGAATCCTCCGCGTCCATTGCGCCCTCTGCGTTCGAAGTTTCCGGAAAGGCACGGAGACACGGAGGAGCACAGAGAGGTCTTGGACCAATCAGCAGCCTCAAATCTTCTGTTTTGCTCCGTGTTCCTCTGTGCCTCAGTGACTCCGTGGTAGGTGTTCTGGCCAAAGGCCGAGGGCCGAAGGCCGAAGGCTCTTTTGGCCCCTGGATTGCTTCGATGGTCGGGTATGGGCAACCAAAACGATAGCAATCCTCAGGTCCTGTTCCTCACCGATAGAGAACAGTTCGCGCAATTGGCTAATGAAGTTTGCATCCTTAAGGAACAAATGAAGCAGGTAGCCGTCATTCTGGAACAGCTTACGCAGAAGACGGCGGGGATTGGAGAACGGGCCACCACTTGGGAAGCCCAGTTCGCCGAGATCAAACCTTGTCTCCAGGCGATGAAAGTTCATGTCGATTCCGTTCCGCACGCGTTGCGGGAGGCCCGGCGCTCCGACGTTGCCGCGCAAAAGGCCGTCGAGGAACTCTCGGCTCGCCTCCATACGGTGGAATCGCGAACCGCTTAAATATTTGCCCTATGCGGTTAGCAAGGGCAAGAACGCACGGGCAGACGAATCATGACAGAACCGGCATTAACCGTCTCGGTGGTGATTAATACCTATAATCGGGCGCAGAGCCTGAAGGTGACGCTGGACTCACTTCCGCGGCAGAACTACCCCCATTTTGAAGTAATTGTGGTCAACGGTCCCTCCACCGACGATACGATGGAGCTGCTGAAGAGCTTGTCGCCTTCCATCCGGGTGGGGACTTGCGCGGATCGTAACCTCAGTGTTTCCCGCAACGTCGGGATACAAATGGCCCGTGGCGAACTGGTGGCCTTTCTCGACGATGATGCCGTGCCGGACGAAAACTGGTTGCGCGACGTGGTGGCCGCCTTCGATAGTCCCGAAGTGGGCGGCGCCGGCGGCGTGGTTTACGATCACACCGGCTATAACCTGCAATACCGTTATTCGCTCTCCAACCGCCTGGGCACCGCACGCTGGAACGTGCCGCGGTCCGGCGAAGAATTTTGCTATCCCGGCTGTCTGGAGTTTCCGTATGTGCAGGGCACGAATGCGGTGTTTCGCCGCGATGCGCTGCTGGAAATCGGCGGCTTCGACGAGGAATTCAATTACTACCTGGATGAAACCGACGTATGCCTGCGCCTGGTTGACGCCGGATTCCTGCTGCGGCAGTTGGATAATGCTTTCGTCTATCACCGCTTTCTGCCCAGCCATATTCGCAGCGCGGAGCGCGTAGTTACCAGCTGGTACGCGGTGGTCAAAAACAAGGTGTACTTCTCGCTGAAGAGCGCGCCGCCAGGAACACAATTCCTGGATCTGCTGCGCGACTGGAAAGAATTTTGCCAGGAGTCGGAAAAGAATCTGCGGTTTCATATTGATGCCGGCCGGGCGCCCAAAGAGAAGCTGGAAGACCTGCACCGCGAAATTGACGAAGCTTTATGGGAGGGTGTGCGGGTGGGACTACATCGGCCCCGCCGGCTATTGGGTTCCTCGATCGCGGCCGAACTGCGTGGGCCGGTGGAATTTGACGTTTTCGACCCGCTTAACGCCGGCAAGTTCAAGCTTTGTCCGGTCCTGCTGCCGAAATCCGAGAAGTTAACGATTTGCCTGCTCAGCGAAGAATATCCTCCGGCGGTGACGGGCGGAATTGGCCGCCTGACGCGAGATCTAGCCGGTGGTCTGGCCAGCCGTGGTCACAACGTACACGTGCTGACGCAAGGGAAAAACCTTAACACCGTGGACTTTGAAGAGGGCGTTTGGGTCCATCGGCTGATTAAGGATCGCGAAGAGCCCGCTTGTCCTCCGGAAATCGCCGTGCCCTCCCACATCTGGCAAAACTCGGCGCGCTTGCTGCGCGAGCTACATCGCATCGATGCCATGCACCCGATCGACATCGTCGAGGGTCCCATTTGGAATACGGAGGGAATTGCCGCCGCGATTGAAGGCAAGTTCCGGGTGGTCACGAACCTGGAGACCCCCTTAAAGGTCTGGCGGAAGACGAATTCGAGTCTATGGCAAGGCACTCCCGCCGAGCTGGAGTTCTTCGAGCGGCAGGTGGCCGCCGAAAAGATGCTGATGGAGCTTTCCACCGCCTCGCACGCTATCAGTGAGGCGATCGTGGAAACCATGCACCACGAGTATGGGATGGAATTCGCTCCGGGCCAGATGACGGTAGTTCCGCTGGGGATGGAAGATCGCTCCTTGGGGGTGCAGCCGGGCGATAAGAAGGATTTCGTCGACGTGCTCTTTACCGGCCGCTTCGAGACCCGCAAGGGAATCGACATATTGCTGCAAGCGATTCCAACAATTTGTTCGAAATACCCTAAAGTTCGCTTCCTTCTGGTGGGTAACGATCCGCCGCAGGCCGATGGCGGTACCTTTGCGGCCAGCTTCCGGGCCCAGCACAAGCGTAGTTCCTTCCGGGATCGGGTGCTTTTCCTGGGCAAGATTCCGGATCGGGAGCTGGAGTCCTACCTTGCCCAGTGCGACATTTTTGTCGGGCCCTCGCGTTATGAGTCGTTCGGGCTGGTATTCCTCGAAGCGATGATGTTCGGCAAACCGATGATCGGTTGCCGCGCGGGAGGAATGAAGGAAGTCATTGCCGACAACGTGATCGGACTGCTGGCCGAACCGGGCAACGTGGAAAGCTTGCAGGCGGCTCTGGATACCTTGCTCTCGGATCCGGCCAAGCGGGCGACCATGGGAGAAGCCGCAAGAAAAAGATTCTTGGACCATTACACGCGGGAAGAGTCAGCGGAGCGGACCTTGACGTTCTATCGCGGCGTCTTGCAGTCTCCGGCGGTCCGCGCACCGCAATTGAACGAACCAGTGAACCCAGTGAGCGTGGAGCCGTGCCTGGACAAAACGGCCGTCGCATTCTGAAAAATATAAGTGCTTTCTAAGCCGATCTGGCCCTAAGGGTGCTGTATCCGAACGGGGAGTAGTGTCTTGCGGGCGACGGCCCCCGGGGAGAAAAAATGCCAAGCCAGAAAGTCGGAACTCTGTTTTTTGAGCTCACGTCTCACTGCAATATGCATTGCCGGTTTTGTCCTTCGGACGAACTGGGACGTGCCAAGGGACATCTGGACGATGAAATGGCTCGGCGTTTTCTGGAAGCCGCTCCCGAATTTGGCGGGCAGATCCTGTTCAATGTCGTTGGCGAGCCGCTACTGAATAATAAGCTCTTCGAATACATTGCCATCGCCGAGGCCCATAACATCCCTGTCTTCATCGTCACGAACATGACGCTGCTGACGGAAGAGCGCATGCGGCGTCTGTGTTCGTTTTCCAACGTTTCTCTCGGCCTGAGCGTGCAGACCAGTACGACGGATAGCTTCAAGACCCGTGGGTACAACCGAATCAGCTCGTTCGAGGAATACATGGAAATAGCCTGCCAAGCCCTGGAGGCGAAATTCAAGTATCGCAGTCGCATGCATATCGATGTATATCTGGCCTCCGAACTGCCCCAGGATGCCGTGGATTCCGACTTCGGGCGGCTGTGGACGCTCTATTCCGGACAGGCCGAATTTGCCGCCGGGGAAAAATACTGTGTGGAACGTCTGACCCGGCTCAGCGAGGAGCTAAAGCAAAAATACCCGGAGATGTATGAGGAGGAGCTGCAGCGGGTCTTGGTGCAACTGGAGGGGCAGGTGGTCAACGGGCAACTGGTCCGCGAATGGCGCAAGCTTCCGCCTCCGGGTCCGAACTCCGATTTTTACCGCTGGATGTGCATCCCCGGCGTGTTTGTGAGCTACAAAGCCTTCACTCTGTGGGCCCGCCAAGATCGTTTTCTCCGCAAGCACATCCTCCCTCATCAGGTCTTGTATACCGAGGAGAGAAGCGGGGATTTTCCCTGTCCGGGCACCGGTAATTTCGGCGTCTTGTCCAACGGAGAGTACACGCTTTGCTGCCGGGATACCGATGGCGAGATGGGAATCGGCAATATCCGGGAGATGACTCCGCAGGAGGCCATGGCCTCGCCCCGCCGCGCGGAGCTTATGGCCAATGCCGCCGCCTGTCAATTGTGTCGCCGCTGCCTGGGCAAGACATTTCTATTGGATTCCTCGCCTTTGGCCGCCAACGTTCAACCGATCGACAAACTCGGAGGCGGATATTATCCGCAGGGAACGGACTTGTTGGCTGGCCGCACGGGTCGCTGGACGAAGGGGACGGCACACGCCTACTTCTGCTCCCGCCTTCAGACCTCCAGACTGTCGCTGGATATTTATTCGCCGCATGCGGAAGGCACTCGTTGCGGAGTGCTGCTCAGTCGCTGGGACGACGGGAGCGGTTCCTTCGTCACGGACACCTACCACGAGTTCACCGCAACCACCGGTTGTTACTCGCGCCTGTCGTTGGCGGTACAACTCCAGTTGGGGCGGTTCTATCGGCTGACTCTGGTTTCTCCTACCGTGGAGATCTCCGGCCAGTGGTTAGGCCTCGGAGTGGCGGCCCTGCGCGTGGAAGGACGCCCGGTGGAAGGCGTCGAGTTGAACAGCGCTCATCCGGAGCAACACCAGTTCGTGCAAATCGAGCATAGGCCGTAAACATAGTCGTTAGCGGCTAGGAGTATTGCGTGGACGTTGAAGAACTTGCCAGACGGGTGAAGGCCCGTCCCTGGTTTCACAAAATTGACCTGGGAAACGGGATCATCACCCCCGGCAGTGACGAATCGGCGTTGAAACTGCCGCATATGCATATGCCCGGTGACTTGACCGGTAAGCGGGTGATCGACATCGGCGCCTACGACGGCTTTTATTCGTTTGAAGCGGAGCGGCGCGGCGCCAGCCACGTGCTGGCCACCGATTACTTCTGCTGGATGATGGACAAGGGCCACCTGTGCGACGGGGAAGGATTCCGCATTGCTCACCAGGCGCTGCGCTCCAAGGTCGAACAACGCTATATCCGCGCCGAAGAACTGTGTCCGGAGAAGGTCGGCATGGCCGATCTGGTGTTGTTCCTGGGCGTGCTCTATCACGCGCCCGATCCGCTGCTCTATCTGCGGGCCGCGCGTTCGGTTTGCAATGACATGCTGATCCTGGAAAGCCACATCGATGCCGTTGATATTCCCGCGCCGGCCATGATCTTTTATCCGGGAGCGACCTTGAATAACGATCCTTCGAACTGCTGGGGGCCGAACGTGCTATGCATCGCCGAGATGTTGAAAGAGGTTGGTTTCAGTAAACTCACGATCTTTCCCCCGTATCATTCGCGACGGGTGGTAATTCACGCATTCGTATAGTCGCGATACAGCAAGACCGGGAGTCAGAGGCGTGCCGTTGCGCATCGCTGCCGGATTTCAGGTCAGGCACATAGGAGATTCACGAGAATGGCTCAGTTAACGTCGGCGCTTCCTCTTCCCCAGCCGTTCATTTTCCGCGAAGTCGCGATCGAACCGCTGGAGAGCTCTTCCGCGGCAGCATCCAGCGCTATGTTGTGTGGTCCGACCAGCCTGGAACTGGATACCACTCCGCTCCACGGCGATACGCAGGAAGTCGAGGCTTTCGGCCTGGGGTACTACGGTCCGGAATGGAAACTCAGTGACGAGGGCGCGCACTGGACCAACGGACGCGGGCATGCCTATTTTATTCCGCGGCTCGCGGCCTCCGAACTTTGGATCGATTACCGCTCGCCGTTTCCCGACGATACCCGCTTTGAATTGTTGCTGGGCCGGTTGGAAGATGCCCTCACCCAAACCTTCATCCAAGAGATGCACGTGGAATTTCGGGGAACGCGGAACCGGCTGACGCGACTGGTGCTTCCCCTCGAGTTGGCGCCTTCAGGCCTCTATTGCCTGACCTTGCTTTCTCCCACCGTCCCCAGCGCTCGCCTGAACCTGGCGTTGGGATTGGGCGTAGTCTCCATCAAGCTGATGGGACGTCCCTTCGACGCGCCCCCGGTCGTGCTCCCGGCCAAAGTGCCGGCGGGGAACCAGGCGGGGCAGACTCCGAAGGCTGTGCCGGGAGCCGATAGCCGGACTCGGGGCATCGAGATGTTTGCTGCCGGCCGCTATGAAGAAGCGTGCGCTCTATTCCACGAAGTGCTGAACCGCGAAGGGGGCGCTGCCGATCTATGGAACGACTGGGCGGCGGCTGCTATGCTTGCCGGCAACCCCCGGCACGCGGAGCAGGGCTTTCGTCTGGCGATCGCGATGAGCGAACAGAATCATGAGCCTGTTACCAACCTTGCCGTGCTGCTGGCGCGCCAGCAGCGGGTTCCCGAGGCCGTCGCGCTTTTGGAACGTTGGCTGCCGGGCTTTCCGGAAGACCGCAAAGAAGCGGGAAGGCAATTGCTGGAAGCCTGCCGGGGGAACCGGAACCAGTAGCGGGCAGCGCCGCGACCAGATGACTCAATCGAGCCGGCTGGATCGGGAGGCTATTGGCGCAAAGGATTAAAGGGAGAGTTTAGCTATGTCAGAGGTGCTATCCATCCAAACCGCCGAAGGTACGCCGCAACCGGGCTTGGCCGGCGCGCTTTCCGCCCCCGAGCTTGGCCGCGCGCCGGCGCCAACCATGTTGGTTCCGCTTTCCACCCTGCGGCGTCCCCAGGTCCTGAATATTGAGATTACCTCCCTCTGTAACATGCACTGCACCTTCTGCCCTTCCGATGATCTCCAACGGCCCAAGCAGCACTTGTCGCACGAGCGGGCCCTGAAAATGATCGAGGCGGCGCCCACCATCGTGCCCCGCGGGGCGGCCATCTGGTTCCATGTCCTGGGGGAACCGTTGTTGAACAAGAGAGTGTTCGAGTATATGGACCGGTGTGACCAACTGAAGGCCCGGTTTGGGGTAGTCACGAACGCCACTTTGCTTACGCCGGACAGCATCAAAAAAATCTTTTCGCACCCCACCCTCATTGATTTGGCGATGAGTTTACACACTCCCACGCAGACGTCCTTTGCGGCCCGCGGTTATTCCAAGATCACTCTCGAGCAATACATCGACCGCGTGTGCGAGGCCATTACCGCCAAATTCAGCCATGGAAATCACGCGTCGGTAAAGCTCTTTGTCGCCACCGAGCAAGCTCAGCAGCCGAACATGTCCGATGCCCAGCGCCTGTGGACGCTATTCCCCGACGAGAATGAATTTCAGAAAGGTTTTCGAACCCTGGTCGAGAGAATGGCGGTTTTGGCGGCGGATATACGAGCAAGATTCGGCCCCGAGGTACAGGCCGAATTGGATTTGTGTTTGCCGCAGGTTCAGCAGAGTATCGCGAGGGGGGAGGTTGTGTTGGACCCGAACACGATCCCACCCGCGAGCAACGCCACCCCGTCCGGCTGGATGTTCCTGCCCAACGTATTTCTGATGCCGAAGCCGCTTTGGATTTGGTCCTATCATGAACCGTTCATTCGCCGGCACTCCTCGTCGCTGGGGATGGTTTCCTTCCATGAAGATCAGATGGAACCCTTTACCTGCCCGACGGCGGAGGCGAGTTTCGGGGTCCTTTCCAACGGCGACTACACTTTGTGCTGCATGGATGTCGAAGGCGGCATGGACCTCGGCAATATTGACGATCTGGAGCCAATGGATGCGGTGCGGTCGCAGCGCCGGGCCGATATTATCGCCAATGCCGCGGTTTCCAGAGTCTGCCGCCGCTGCCGCGGGAACAATTACATGCTGGCCACCGAGCCTTTGCCCGGCATTTCGCAAACCATCGACAAGTTTGGCCAGGGCTTCCGCGAGGATGCATGCCTGCCGGGGAACGGCCGACGGTTTCACGGGAAAGGCAACGCCTATTTCTTTACCCGGATCGACGCTACGGAAATTTGCCTCAACTTTTATTCACCGCTTCCCGACGAATCGAAATTCACTTTGCTCCTGGAGCGGCTGGCGGACGCGGAAAAACAAACATTCGTGACCGAGGAACGAATCGAGTTTCAGGGCCAACAGAACCGGCCTTCCTGCCTGATTGCGCCGGTGCGGCTTCAGGCGAGTGCGTTTTACCGGCTCACTTTGCTGTCCCCGTCAATTGCCCCCGCGCAAGGGCTTCCGGACGGAGAGCAGCCGGGAGTGTTGGTGACCTCCATGCGGCTCCTGGGGCGTCCTTTTTCTTCTCGTGGCGACGGCTCGGCCACGGACCGCAGCGAGAAACCCGTCTCCACAACCAAGGAATTACACGATCGCGGTGTTCAGCTGTATCTGGAGGGCCGATTCGGGGAAGCGCTTACCCTCTTGCAGGGTGCATTGGAGCCCGTGGTCCCTGCCGAATGGTGGAATGACTGGGCGGCTGCCGAGTTGGCTTGCGGTCATGCGGATAAGGCTGAGGGGGGCTTCCGGCGTGCCTGCTCGGTGAGTCCGGGCAATGGCGAAGCCGCGGCGAATCTCGGGGCACTCCTGGCCAGTCAGCGACGAGTGGCGGAAGCTATTCCGGTCCTTGAGCACGCCCTCGTGTTTGCCGCCGAAGATCAACGTTCGCGGCTTAGGCAACTGCTGGCAGAGTCCCAACTTCCCGGCAAGCAATAAGCAGTAAGCGCTAAGCAACAAGCCAGGCCCAGCGAATACTTGAAGTTGGCGCAAAGTATCGGTTTGACTCGTAAACCCGCCGTCTGGCTTATCGCTTATTGCTTGGTGCTTATTGCTGCCTTCAGGCGATAAGCAACAAGCCAGGCCCAGCGAATACTTGAAGTTGGCGCAAAGTACCAGTTCGACTCGTAAATCCGCCGTCTGGCTTATAGCTTATTGCTTGTTGCTAATTGCTGCCGTTAAAGCAGTTAACCCGCAACGCCCCACTATGAGCGACTCCTAATCTCTCTTTGGCAATCCAGATGCACATCAATGTGCGGGAACGGCCTTTGGGGCTTCTCCAAGGCCGAAAATTAAGATTTCTGAGATGGGAAAGGTTGTTTGTGGGGAAGCATAAATCCCGATAGCAGCCGCGGAGAGTAAGGAGCGTCAGATGAATACAGTTATGACCAACCAGATGAGTGATAAGAATGCGGGCAATTCCGCCCCCGTCACTGCCGAGCAGGCGGCTCTGGCACAGTTGTGGGGCGCCGTCGGCGAAAATGCGCAGTTGCAGGCGCAAGTTGCGACGGCGACCGCCAACCGGCTTTTGCAAATCGAGACCGAAGGGCGCGATTCTTCCGCCGCCTTGGCCACGGCCGTAATCGAACTGCAAAAGCTGCTTCGCGATATGGACGGCCGGCTGCGCAACATGGAAAGCCGGATGGAGAAAAGTTTGAGCTCCCAGGCAGGCATGACGCCGGTGATTCGCTCACTGGTCGGAGTCAGTGCGGCCCGGTAATCGGCGGTCGTGATCGTGGCGGCCCGGCACCATTCACAATTTGCAATTCGGGAAATGAGGATACCTATGGCAGCTTTGGAATCAGCCGTAAATTCGTTCAATAATTTTGTGCAATTCACCCCTGGCAAGTCCACGAACAAGGAAGCCATGACCCCCGCCGTGACCGTGCATGCCGAGGTGGAGGAAGTTGCCGGCTTAGTCAGTCAGATTGGCGAAGCGGCTGCCGACAATGCGGAACAACAATGCCGCGTAAACGAGGCGCTGATTGCCCGCGTATTCAAGTTGGAGACCGCGCTGAATGAGACGAATGCGGTGGTTCGGCGGCTTTGTGCGGAGAACCGGGCACGCGGATAAACGGCGCATGAGGCCGGAATCGTTCTAGATTGTGGCTCAGGCCCGGGTTGTTGGGCCGAGCTATGGACGCGTACGAGGTCATGAGCCGATTTCAAGTGGTACTAATCCGGCCGGAAGGGTTCCGGGACAGCGAGGCATTCCGCGAAGTGGCGGAGACCTTGCAGTTCGGGTTGCGGAGCCTGGGTCATGCGGCCGAAATCCGGGAAAATGCCTTCGATGTGGCCGCGACCAATGTAATTTTGGGAGGCCACTTGCTTTCGCCGGCGGGCGCGGCTATGGTTCCCGCGGGCTCGATTGTGTACAACCTGGAACAATTGGGCGAACATGACCTGCCTGATGTCTATTACGAATTAGCCTCCCGCCACCAGGTGTGGGATTATTGCCGGCGCAACCTCGAGAAGTGGAAGAGCCTGCATTGCGCCAGCCCTCCCCGGCAGGTGGAAGTGGGATATGTGCCGGAGTTGCGACGGGTCCCCGTCTTGCCGGCCCCGGGACAAGATATCGATGTGTTGTTCTACGGTTCGGCCAACGAACGGCGGAAACGGATTGTCGAGCAGCTTCGCGCTGCCGGCGTAAACGTGTACGCGGTGTATGGCGTCTATGGCGAGGAACGGGATCGCCTGATTGCCCGTTCCAAGATCGTGCTGAACGTTCACTATTGGGAAGCCAAACTCTTCGAAATTGTCCGTATCTCTTACCTGCTCGCCAACTCTAAAGCGGTAGTCTCCGAATCCTCGGAAGATGAGTTGGAGAGTGACTATCAAGGTGCAATCCTCAGCCTTCCCTATGAGTCGCTGGTGGAGGGCTGCTTGTCTCTTCTGAAAGACGAAAAAGAACGTCGCCAGTTGGAGCAGCGGGGCTTTCAGCGCTTTTCGGAGCATCCGGAAGACGAGATCCTGCGGATAGCATTGCTGCCTGGCGCCGAAATTCCCGGAAAGCTGAATTTGGGCAGCGGCAAAGATTGGCGCGAAGATTATTTCAACGTGGACTGTAACTCCTACTGGCAACCGGATGCCGTGCTGGATTTCAATCATCCACTGCCCGTCGGGGAGCCTCTGGTAACCGAGCGCTTTGGCGCCATGGTTCTGCGCAATGGCACGTTCGACGAGATCATGGCCAATGACTCGCTGGAACATATTGCCAATCTCACCACCACCATGACCTCCTGCCTGAATCTGCTGAAACCCGGAGGCCTCATGCGCATCGCTGTGCCCTATGACCTCTCCTGGGGAGCGTGGCAGGATCCGACCCACGTGCGGGCCTTCAATGAGCGCAGTTGGCTCTATTACACCGATTGGTTCTGGTATCTGGGCTGGACCGAAGCCCGTTTCGACCTGGTGCAATTCGAACTGGTCTTGAGCCCGGTGGGCGAAGAATTGAAGAAGCAACAGCTGAGTAACGAAGAGTTGGTGCGCCGTCCGCGGGCGGTCGATCAGTTGCGGGTCACCTTGCGCAAGCGCTTACTGACCGAAACGGAAAAGCGGCTTGTCGAAGGCTACTTGAGGCGTCCCCATCGCACCGCCGGTACTCTGGCGCCGCGGAATGTAGCGCCGGTTCCGCGCAGCGGTTTTCCTGGGGCATCCACGCCCGAGCTTAATTACGTGCAAACATAACGAGTCGGAGTTAGCGTGCGTATTCTTTACATCTCTGGCGCCGAAGGGCCGGATTACGTGTGCGACATGCTATTCCACGGGCTTAGGCATCTGTGGGGCGCCGATGTGGTGGATGTCAATCGGCTCTGGTATATGTACACTCACGAGTTTGGTGAGGGGCGGCGCGATAAGTCTCAGTTATACGGCCGGGGCTTCACTCTCTATGGACTGCTGGAAGAGGATGCGGACGTCGATCGTACCGATATCCCAGAGAAGATCCGGACCCGCTATTTCGATCTGGTTATTTTTGGCAGCATTCTGCGCTGCCAGGCGCTATGGCCCGAGGTCATGGCCGCCTATTCCGCGAATGAAATCCTGTTTATCGATGGGGAAGACCATCCACTCATCGTTTCCCGGTTGTTAGGGCGGGGGCTGTATTTCAAGCGCGAGCTTATCGCCGCTCAGCCGGGAGTGTGGCCCATCCAGTTGGCGATTCCCGAGGAGCGCATCGGACGGGGGATCCGGGAAAAGACGAAAGTTCAGGCGTATATCGATCCCCGCGACCGGGCCACCTACATCTATCAGGACGAGAGCGCCTACTATGGCGATTACGCCGAAAGTCTGTTCGGCATCACTACGAAAAAGGCCGGCTGGGACTGCCTGCGCCATTACGAGATCATGGCCAACGGCTGCATTCCGTATTTTCTCGATCTGGAAAATTGTCCTGCTGGAACCATGACCTTCTTGCCTAAGCGGGAGCTTCGTAGCGCGGCGGATCTATTGCAGTCGCGCGGACCGGAGTTCTTTCTGACGCCGGAGGGAGTTCATGCCTGGCAGGAGCTGCATCGCCAAATCGATAGCAAGTTCCGTTCTTGTTGCACCACGGTTGCGTTGGCTCGCTATGTGGTCGGAATCCAGCACGGCCTTTCATAGCGATGGTGTACCCGGACGTAGAGGTGGCCGACCTGGGCGGCCAAGCGAGAGTTTGGGTTGCCGGCCTCCTAACTCCTAACTCCTAACTCCCAACTCCTAACTCCCAACTCCTGCGGGCGCGCCGCAGATGGGCGAGATCCAGTCCAGCTCCTGCGCCAGCAGCGCGGGCGAGTTAATGCATCGTCTGTACGTGTTTGGGGATGAGCGAGGGGATATCGGATTAAGCAAGAATAACGGGAACGTGGGCCAGATCCAGAACTGCCTGGATGCCGGCCGCGACCAAACCTATATCTACGACAACGAGAACCGGATCGCCGCTGCCTGGCAGATTGGCGGGGACGGCTTTAGTGACGCGTACACGATTGATCCCTGGGGGAACCTCACGACCATCGGATTGTACACGGATGCGCCGCAAGGCAGCTCGGAATATATGCAAGCGACCGCCAATGCCGGGAATCGGCTTAGCACACTGACGTACGATGCCGCCGGCAACGTGACCTTCGACGGGTCAACCCGCTACGCCTATGATTCGGAGAATCGCATTTGGTTAGTGAACGGCGGCATGGCAACCTACACCTACGATGGCGACGGACAGCGGGTGATCAAGAACCTGTATGGCGGCGACAGCACCGTGTACTGGTACGGCGCGGGCGGAGAAGTTCTGGCGGAAAGCGATCTGAGCGGCTACCTGAAATCGGAGTACGTGTACTTCAACGGCAAACGCCTGGCGCGCACCGACAATCCCACCGACCCGGCGACGGCGCAGTTGCGGTACTATATCAGCGACCACCTGGGATCGACCAGCATGGTGATGGACGAGACCTTTACGAACATCGAGGAAGATACGGACTACACTCCGTACGGCACCGTGGCCAACGAAGACGGATTGGGCGACCTCAATCACTTCAAGTTCACCGGCAAAGAACGCGACTCCGAAACTGGCAACGACTACTACGGCGCCAGATACCTTGCCAGTAACATGGGCCGGTGGATGTCGCCCGATTGGAACGAAGAGCCGGAAGCAGTTCCCTATGCTGATTTCGAGAACCCACAATCCATAAACCTGTACAGTTACGTTCTCAACAATCCCTTGACCCATGCCGATGATGATGGGCACATTTGTGGAACGCAACCAGACGGATCTGTTGCCTGCGACGAGACCGACGTTTCTCCGCCGACGCCATTCGGTGGTGGTGGAGGCGGTGGTGGTCACAGCATAAGCTATGACGAGCTAATAAGGCTTCTTAAGGAACAGGTGACCGACCAGTTGAAGAGTGCGGCTAATTCCGCGATCAACTGGCTTACTAAGCCGAGAGATGCTGGGTGCATGGCTAACGCAACCGGATCAGGCACAGCAATGGGAGCGGCTGTCGGAACTGGACTTGGGGCCTTGGCCGGCGGCGGCGGGGGGACTCTCGCAGTGCCTGGGGGCGGCACAGTCGCAGGCGGGGTGGGCGGTGCTGCAGCCGGAGGCGTTGCTGGAGGCGCTGCGGGAGGAGCGGTTGGTACTGCGATGGGATTTGTCGCATGCGCCGGTGGCGGGGGTGGCGGCGCTGGCGGAAGCGGAGGCTCAGGTGGGTCTGGTGGCGGCGGAGGTAGTGCACAGGATAAGAAGCTGACGCCAGGCGAGATCGCGAAGTTAAAGAAGGCTGGAATCGACCCAGAAGGATTGAAGAAAGAAGTCTTCCCTGGGGGGACGGGAAATAAAGATCTCTACAAAACACCGAGCGGCGATATTTTTGTTAAGGGTAAAGGTGGCGCTGGGCCGGGAGAGCCGACGGGCATCAACATAAATAAGCTCTAATTCTGTGACCAGGAGAAATCCAACGCGAATGGACGACGAAATCGGAGTGCGACTTTCTATTATCAGCGATCACTTGACGGCTGCGGATATCGATGAACATCTAGGGATTAAGTGCAACGAGTCACAGGTGCGCGGAGAAATCAATCGGCTCGGGACTAAACCTTACGACCGTCACGCTTGGTTCCTGAAGAGTCGGTATCAGGTCGATCCAAGTGAATACATTGGCGACAAAATTAGCGATCAAATCGATGAATTATTGTTGAGAGTTGCGCCTGTCGTTCCTAGGATTAGGGAGCTAAGCCAAGAAAACTATGTGGAAGTGGCCTTGTATCTCTATGCACGCGATCTTCCCCCTTTAGGACTGTCCAAGAAGCATATAAAGGCAATTGCGGAACTTGGCGCAAACTTGGATATTGATGTTGTCCTCTATGCAGAGGAGTCGCAGGGGTAACTCATGGGTCGGGTTAGTCGCCCGATCCGGGGGAGCCGGGTTCCCGAAGCTGCAGGGGGTTGCCGAGCCGGGTTGGCGCTGGCGTTTTGGCGCTCACGGGGTTCGCTTTAGCTGCTGGAGTTTTGCCGTGCTGGCGCACGGGTGTGAGGGGTGACACGTCACCCCTGGAGGGTTGCTGCAAGGGCAACCAGAGTTACCGGGCGGTTAACTCATCGTTACTACGGTACTTAGCTTAAAAGTCGAACCTGCTGTAGCCTTCCTGCATGTTTCCAAAGAGCTGAAACGTTAACCACAAGAAAACAGGCGGCGAGGTGCGTAATGAAGCAGAGTCTTCGTAATCGAACGGTTGGCACCAAGGTGAGCGATGAGGAGTACGGGCAACTCGAGTCCCAGGCGCGGCAGGCCGGGCAGACGGTGGGTGAATGGGCGCGGGAAGCGTTGCTGCGTGGGATGCCGGCGGCGACGGTGGCCGAGCAGGCGGTGATGGCCGAGGTGCTGGGGTTGCGCAAGGTAGTGGTGAATCTGGTCTACGAACTGGCGAGCGGGAAGACGCCGACGCCGGAGCTGATGAAACGGATCATCGAGCACGCGGACGGGGAAAAAGGAAAAGAAGCGCAGGCGCGGTTTGTGGCGGCCGGAGGCGGGCAATGAGACTGGGCATGAAACTGAAGAACCTGAAAAAGAGGTACCGGCTGCTGATCGGGCTGGTCTGTTTTTTTGTGGTGTTGCCGGCCATTAACATGACGGTCTTTAAGGTCCTGGCGCTGGTGTCACCGTACTCGCCGGTCGCGCAATATTACGGAGCGATCGATGCGACGATTGAGGCGCAGCGGATTCACGCGCAGCAGGCGCGCATGCGGGGGCTTCCGGCCAGGCAGATCCCGGACGATAAGGGAGGCGAGTTCCGGCTGGTGTATGTGGTGACGTCGAAAGGCAGCCGGCTGGCGGAGTACGGCGACCTGGCGACGGGGGCGACGGCGAATGGTGGGGATGGATTCGTGATCCCGTTCCGGCTATCGGATGAGGCGTTGCAGCGGGGGGCGATCCGGTTGGAGGCGCCAAAGAAGTATTACCGAAACGAGCAGATCGAAGGCTATGTAAAGAAGATGGAGGCGCAGGTTCCGAGGAACTCGCTGTACTTGGGGGTATTCGGGACGATGATCGGGTTGGGTTTTGTAGTGGTGATCGGCGCGGCGATCTGGATATGGAGAGGGCGGAGGAAGAGGTTGGAGGCAATCCAGTTGCGCGGGGCGGTGCTGGCGGAGGGTAGCCAGTTTAACGCGGGATGCGTGAAGCAGCACGGGATCGGTTTTCCGAATAACGGGTGGGATGCCCGGGAGCCGCGGGTTTACGTTTCGCGGTGGCAGGAGAGCAGTCATTTTCTGATCATGGGGGATTCGGGGACGGGCAAGAGCACGCTGATTAAGGACATGCTGCGGCAGATCCAGGAGAGGCAGGAGGCGGCGATTATCTACGATCCGGCCTTGGAGTACACGCGGATGTTCTACACGCCGACGCGGGGTGACGTGATCTTGAACCCGCTGGATGAGCGCATGCCGTACTGGTCGCCGGGTGACGAAGTGCGGAACGAGGCGGAGACGACGGCGCTGGCGGCATCGATGTTCCCGGACAAGCCGCGGGAGAGCAACACTTTCTTTACGGAAGCGCCACGTAAGGTTTTTGCGCGGTTGCTGTCGTTCAAGCCGACGCCGGAGGAGCTGACGCGGTGGATGTCGAGCGAGAGCGAACTGGAGGCGAAGCTGAAAGACAGCGAACTGGCGTCGTTGATCAGCTCGCAGGCGGGACCGCAGCGGGTCGGGGTGATCTCATCGCTAAACATGGTGGCCGATTCGCTGAAGATGTTGCCGCGGCGGGAGCAGACGGAGCGCAGTTGGACGGCGCGGGAGTGGATGCAGGAGCGCAAAGGCTGGATCTTTTTGACCAGCACGCCGGAAATCCGGCAGCGGCTGTTTCCGCTGACGAGTTTTTGGCTGGACATGCTGGTGCTGCGCTCGATGAATCAGGGGCGTCCGGGAGTGCGGCCGGTGTGGTTCGTGTTGGACGAGCTGGCGAGCTTGCAGCGGTTGCCGCAGTTGCACACGGCGGTGACGGAAAACCGCAAATCGGGAAATCCCGTAGTGCTGGGTTTTCAGGGGCGGAGCCAGTTGGAGACGCGATACGGACACGATGCCGAGGCGATGCTTTCGCAACCGGCGACGAAAATCTTTTTGCGTACCAGTGAGCCGCGGGCGGCGGAGTGGATCAGCAATATGATTGGGGACATGGAAGAGGAGCTGCCCCGGGAGAGCTTTACGCACGGACAGAAGAACAGCCGGACGACCAGTTGGCAACGGCGGACCACGCCGTTGGTGATGAAATCGGAAATCATGGGGCTGAACAATCTGAGCGGCTATCTGAAAATGGGAAATGTGACGATCCCGATATGCTTCCCGTACATGCAGGATTCGGGGCCGAGCCAGGAGGGGTTTATCGAGCGGGCACAACCGCCGCTGGTCGCGCAGCCGTCGGCGCCGGCGCCGGTTCCGGAAGTGCCTCCCGTTGCAGTTCCGGTGCAAGCCCAACGAAATCCGCCGGCAGAGCCAGCTCCGGTTACGCCGTCGGAGTCCGTGGCGATGGCGATCGAGCCGGAGCAGCCAGGCATGACCATGGCCGAGGAACAACGGCCACTGTTCGATTGAGCGACCTAGAACTATAGGAACCTGGGGGGAGACTCCCCCCTTTGATGACGGTTCACTCATGCTTGAAACCCGTGACAGACGAAATGTTCCCCATTTTTTTAAAGCCGTGAGTTGAGTTTTCTGATATTTTATTCGCCGTGACTCGCTTCGCTCGAGTGATAGCCGTTGATGTGCCGCACCATGTTA
>Ga0181520_10004016_pt1 | contig 25138 bp, 21 predicted proteins | sample PEATcosm2014_Bin_29_FD_132451 | JGI IMG/M metagenome (GOLD analysis project Ga0181520, IMG submission 132451) | Peatland microbial communities from MTU Mesocosm Facility, Houghton, MI, USA - PEATcosm2014_Bin02_30_metaG | ecosystem: Environmental > Terrestrial > Soil > Wetlands > Peat | place...
GCCGCGCATGCTTTTCAAAACTCGGCTGGCAGGCAAATGTTATCTGGCGCATCGCGTCTTCTCTCCACATACAATTTTATTCAACTGTGACGCGGAGGCGGGGCTTAATCAGAGGTTCCCTAAACTTCAGCCACTTGCGTGGACATCTACTGTCGATGAGGTGAGAATGCGTTTTTCGCAGCGCACGAACTGGAATACCGAAGAGAACGAGTTGGCGCGGGCGCATCGGCTGCGCGCGCAGGCCGGCCTGCCGATCGCCGACCTGACGGCCTCCAATCCCACCCGCTGCGGCTTCGCGTATTCCGCCGATCTGTTGCAAGCGCTTTCCCGGCCGGAGGCCCTCGACTACGATCCCCAGCCGCGCGGCCTCTTGCGGGCGCGGGAGGCGGTTTGCGGCTACTATGCCGACTGCGGCGTGGCGCTCCAGCCCGAACAGATTGTGCTAACCACCAGTACCAGCGAGGCCTACAGCTTCCTCTTTCGGCTGCTCTGCGATCCGGGGAGCGAGATACTGGCTCCGCAGCCCGGCTACCCGCTCTTCGATTTTCTCGCCGTGCTGGACGATGTGCGATTGATGTATGCCCCGCTGGTCTACGACCACGGCTGGCAGATCGACCCGGAGGGCTTTCGTCGCGCCATCACGCCCCAGACGCGGGCCATTGCGCTGGTTCATCCCAATAATCCCACCGGCCACTTCACCAAGCCCTGGGAGGCCGAGGAACTGGCGCGCCTGTGCCGCGAGTTCGATCTCTCGCTCATTGTGGATGAGGTCTTTCTCGACTACGGGTTCTCCGGCGGCGCCGCGAGCTTCGCAGCGGGGCTGGAGGGCGTTCCGGTCTTCACGGTCAGCGGCCTCAGCAAGATCGCCGGCCTGCCGCAGATGAAAATGGCATGGATCGTCGCTACCGGACCCGATGCGGTCGCGTCCCTTGAGCGGCTGGAGGTGATCGCCGATACGTTTCTCTCCATGAACGCTCCAGCGCAGTGGGCGCTGCCTGTTTGGCTTGAAGGACGTGAGGCGATGCAGCGGCAGATTCGGGAGCGGGTCAGCGTCAATCTGGTCGAGCTGGACCGCCAACTGAAGCAACTGCCTGCCGTACAAAGGCTCGCGACTGAAGGCGGCTGGTATGCTGTACTCCGCATTCCCGCTCTTCAACCCGACGAAAAGACAGTGCTGGCGCTGCTGGAACGTGGCGTCTGGGTCCATCCGGGCTATTTCTTCGGAATGGCGGAGTCGGGCTGGCTGGTGGTGAGTTTGCTGGGGCAGAAGGTGGAATTCAGCGCGGGAGTCGGCACTCTGGTTGAATTCTTCCGTGCTTGAACCGAATCCTCGCAACATGGGTTCCGCGGCTAGAGCATTTTCCGATGGGGCTTGGGAAGAATCGCTGCACAGAAGCGCAGAAACAGTGTTTCCGCGTTCCCATGCCCGCATCTCCCCGCCCTTTGCCCCAACAAGATCGATATTCATCCTCGCTTCCCGGCCGCCGGAGCGCCGGTTCGCACTTACCGCCCGTACGAGAACGCCTGTTATTCTTGACTGGTGATTCGCCCCGTTCATATCAAGGTATCTTTAAGTCTGGTCGTGCTGCTGGCCGCGCTTTTGGCCGCCTGCCACAAGCAAGAGCAGGTTGTGGTTGGCGTGGCCCAGAGCGCGGTCAAAGCCGAGCGCCAAGCGCAGTCCTCGGCTGCCGAGCGGGACGGGCAGCGCGCCGCCCTGGCCGCGATCCCTCTGCCCACCAAGAGTATGTATGTGGACGTGCATGAGCCGGGGGCCTGGGCCAATCCCTTCCTCTCCGTCGATGCCGCCGCTTTCAACCTGCGCATTACCTTGGCCGACGCCAATCCCAGCACCCTGGGGCAGGGCACCCTGCTCCGTCCCGAAGGCGCCCGCCGCCAGGAGCTTCAGTTGCGCCCCGACGATCTGGCCAAAGCGCTGATCGCGCTGCCTCCCGGCGCATGGCGCTATGGCCGCGTCATTGCGGTTGCCGAGTCGCCTCTGGCCAGCCGCAAGGATCGCCCCAAGGTTCGCCGCAACGTCGAGGCCGTCATCCAGCAACTCAACGATCTGGGCATCGTTGTGGAAGAGTGGCCAACGCGCTAGCTCCCGCCTTGCTTCCAGCCAAAGCCGGCTCCGCCGCTTGCGGCATTCGGAGCGAATCCGGCAACGCGGCAGAGCGTCGACCATCTTCACTTTTCCACTTTTTTCGAGGCGACCTTGGTGCGTCTTGTCATGCGCCCAAGACGATGCCGCACACACCTTTCCACATTCGCTGTACAATCCTTCTATGAGCCGCCTATCCAGCCCTGAAGCCGGAGCTTCATCCGCGCATCCGATTCTTGCGAGGGCGCTATGACCGCAACCCGCGAAAAGACCGAGAGCCGCAAACTTCCAATGATGCCCATTCGGGAGATGGTGGTTTTTCCTCACTTCATGATTACCTTCGTCGTGGGCCGCGAATCCAGCGTTCGCGCGCTCGAAGAGGCGCTCAGCGGCGATCGCAAGATATTCCTCGCCACCCAGCACAACTCCGACGTGGAAGAGCCGAAGGCGAAGGAAATCTACCAGGTTGGCTCGATTTGCAACATTGTGCAGAACGTCAAGATGCCGGACGGCAACATCCGGGTGCTGGTCGAGGGCGTGGAGCGAGCCAAGTCGGTCGAGGTGAACGACCGCGACGGCTTCTTCGTGGCCACGGTGCGCACCGGCAAGACGCAATTCGAGATGACGCCGGCCGTGGAGCAGATGGTAACCCGCGTCACCGGCCTCTTCGAGCAGTATGTCAAGCTGCAGCAGTCGCTCAACTACGAGACCATCATCGCCTCGGCGCGCATGGACGATCCGGCCAAGCTCAGCGACATCATCGCCGCCAACCTGCAACTGGGCGTCGAGGAGAAGCAGGAGTTGCTGGCCATCTTCGATCCCGCCGCGCGCCTGGCGCGCATCGCCGATGTGCTGGACGTCGAGATCGAGAAGCTCGATCTGGACCGCAACATTCAGTCGCGCGTGAAGCGGCAGATGGAGCGGGCGCAAAAAGAGTATTACCTCAACGAGAAAATCAAGGCCATCCAAAAAGAACTGGGCCGCGGCGAGAAGAGCGAGTTCGACGAGTTGCGCAAGAAGATCGAAGCCGCCGGAATGCCCAAGGAAGTGCTGGACAAGGCTATCCAGGAGCTCAAAAAGCTGGAGGCCATGCCGCCCATGTCGGCCGAGTCCACAGTGAGTCGCAACTATATCGACTGGCTGCTGGCGGTGCCGTGGAAGAAGCGATCCAAGGAGACTCGCTCCATCGACCACGCGGAGAAAGTGCTGAACGCCGACCACTATGGGCTGGAGAAGATCAAGGATCGCATTCTTGAATTCCTGGCTGTGCGCCAGTTGGTCAAGAATCCCAAAGGTTCCATCCTCTGTTTTGCCGGTCCTCCGGGGGTGGGCAAGACTTCGCTGGGGATGTCGATCGCCAAGGCCACCGGGCGCAAGTTTGTGAGGCTGTCGCTGGGCGGAGTGCGCGACGAGGCGGAGATTCGCGGCCACCGGCGGACTTACATTGGAGCTTTGCCGGGCCAGATCATTCAACACATGAAGCGGGCCGGAACCCGCAACCCGGTCTTTCTGCTGGACGAAGTGGACAAGATGGCTTCGGATTTCCGCGGGGATCCGGCGTCGGCGCTGCTGGAAGTGCTGGACCCGGAGCAGAATACGACCTTTCAGGACCACTATCTGGATGTGGACTACGATCTGTCGCAAGTGCTCTTTGTGGCCACGGCCAACGTGATGCACACCATTCCCGCGGCGCTGCAGGACCGCATGGAGGTGCTGCGGCTGCAAGGCTACACGGAGGCGGAGAAGCTGGAGATCGCGCGGCAATATTTGGTGAAGAAGCAGCGTGAGCAGACTGGGTTGAGCGAGAAAAACATTGCCTTCAAGGACGATGCGATTCTGGAGATAGTCCGCCGCTACACGCGCGAGGCTGGGGTGCGGAATCTGGAACGCGAGATCGGCAACGTATGCCGCAAAGTGGCTCGCCGCGTGGTAAAGAAGGGCGCAAGGCACAAGGAGGAACTGACCGCCGCGAATATCGGCGAGTTTCTGGGCGTGGCCAAGTACCGCGACTCCGAGGTGCATGAAAAGAGTGAAATTGGCCTGGTCACCGGCCTGGCATGGACGGAGGTTGGCGGCTGCATCCTCACCACAGAGGTGCAGGTGCTGGACGGCAAGGGCAAGCTCACCATTACCGGCCAGCTTGGCGACGTGATGCAGGAGTCGGCGCAGGCCGCGCTCAGTTACATCCGCGGCAAGGCGCAGGCGCTGGGGTTGAGCCGCGAGTTCTATCGCAACGTGGACCTGCACCTGCATATCCCCGAAGGCGCGATTCCCAAGGACGGTCCCTCGGCCGGCATCACCATGGCCACGGCTCTGGCCAGCGCCCTGGCCAAGATTCCGGTGCGGCGAGACATCGCCATGACCGGCGAGATCACCCTGCGCGGCAAGGTGCTGGCCATCGGCGGATTGAAGGAGAAACTGCTGGCCGCGCTGCGAGCCGGCATCTTTGAAGTGATCCTGCCGCGCGCCAACGAGAAAGACATTGCCGAGCTGCCGGACAACATCAGGAACGCTATGAAAATGCACTTTGTGGACAAGATGGACGAGGTGCTGGCGTTGGCGCTGGAAGGTCCGCTGCCCACGGCGCTGCCGGACGAGTCCGATGTACTGGCGGCCGTGCCGCCGCCGGAGTTGGGGTTCAGTCTTCCGGCGCAGCAATAAGAACGGCATATTGGCCGGAACTGGCAGGCCGTTCTCGACCCCCATGGTTGGGATGCCGGTCGGGGAGCCAGGAAGCGCACAAAGCCTGACCGCAAAGTCGCCGGCGTTCGGAAATAACCCTCTTCGAGCCGCAAGGACCGGCCGCCGACGACCGCTTTTCACGATTCGCTGACTCTCTTCATCGCTGGCACTTCGTGCAGTAATGCGTTCCTCGTCCGGCCAATAAGATGCGCCGGATCGGGGTCCGGCAACTCAGGCAGGGCTGGCCGGTCCGCATATAGACGCAGTGTTCGAGTTGGAAGAAGCCGCGCGCGCCGTCGGCATCCACATAGTCGGAGACCGAGGAGCCGCCCAGGCGAATGGCGTGCTCCAGAACCTCGCGCAAGGCTTGGCGCAGTCGCTCCAGTTCGGCTTTGGTCAACCGTCCGGCGCTTCTGCCGGGACGGATTCCGGCACGGAAGAGGCTTTCGTCGGCATAGATGTTGCCCACCCCGGCCAGCAAGCCCTGATTGAGCAATGCGGCCTTGATGGCCAGTTTGCGTCCGCGGAAGAGGGCGGCGAACTCGCGCCCCTCGATGAGCAGCGGATCGGCTCCGGGCGCGATGAAGGCGGGGGTTCGCAGGAGATCGCGAAACTCCAGACGTCCGAAGCGGCGGGGGTCCACAAAGCGCAGTTCCCGACCGCTGGCTAGGCTCAGGCGGGCGTGAGTGTGGGCGGCCACAGGAGCGTCGGAGGCCGTAACCAGCAGCCGCCCGGTCATGCCGAGATGCACGATCCATTGCGCCCGCGGCTCAACGCCCTGCACACTCGTACGATTGCCGCCAACCTCAGGGCTGCCGTCCGCGGACTGCCGTTCGCAGCACCCCAGTTCGCAGACGATGTGCTTTCCAGAGCGATGCACAGCTTGCAGAATGCGCCCCTCCAGACCTTTGGCCTGGAGCGCCGGCGGCGTCTTGAACGGCTCACTGTAGCGGCCGAACCAAGCCTGCGCGATGCGGTCGCCGCGCACCCGATTGTGGACGCCGCGGGCAATGGTCTCGACCTCCGGCAACTCGGGCATCGCTCTATTGTAGGGGACTCCGCCCTCGGCTTCAGCGATCGTTGTCCATGAGCCAAGATTGTTTGCGTTCGCCGGGATCCCGGATGCGGCTGGACTCGAAGCTCACTATCTTCCACTTGCCGCGCGCATCGCGCACATAAACCCGCGTGTGGCGATAGCTCCCGGAGATGTCGCCTCCCGCGATCGCGCCGCCCACCTCGGCGCGGGAGGTGACCAGCGCCGTGCCCCCGTAGAATCGCACCTTGCGATCGGAGTATTCGATCGCCGTGAAATGGATCACGCCGGCGCTCAAGTTGGCCAGCGTCTGCTCCTTGGATTGCAGCGTACCGGAGGGGGTGATCGCCATGAAGTCGTCGGCCAGCAGCGCATCCAGGGCGTGGACGTTCGCCTCCAGGACTGCGGTGCGCCACGCTTCCTCGATCCGGTCTATCTCGTGACGGCTCTCATGCTTTTGCGCGCGCGGCATTCCGGCTTGAGGCGCGGCCGCGAAAGCCGCTGATACCAATACGGAAATCAGCGTCAAAACCGGCGCCAAGCGCCGTCTGGCGCGCGGGGACGGGTTGGAATCGGCATTGGACATACGCTAACGGATGGTAGCTCCGACAAGTCCAGCGGTCAATTGGCATTCGTAACCGAACTTCGGATGCCTTTCGATTCCCCTTCATCGCCGCCGGTGTCATTGCGCGGCTCCGCCGGTTGGACCGAAGCGGAAGATCACGCAAGAGCGACCAGATTTTCGACGCTGCGTTCCCGCATCTTCTGGTAGAGTCCGCCGACCGCGTGATCCTTGAAATGCTCGGAGGCGCGGTGCGCGGCCAGCGCATCTCCGTCCCGGTACTGCTCGTAGATGAGCACCGTATCCGGGTCGTCCTCCACGCGATGGGGAATATAGTTCACGCATCCCGGCTCCTGGCGGGATGCGGTGGCCAGCAAACGCAGGGATTCCACGACATCGGCGCGATCTTCGGGGGCAAACTTCAGCCGTACCGTAAAGCTGACCATAGCGTCACTTTCTCTCTCGTCCGAGCGGCGATATTCCCCGCATCGCTTTCCGCATACTCCAGCCGCAACTAAGAGCCTACAGTTCGCCGTCGATTCAACGCGGGGTGTTCCGGCGGCTTCCGCGCGACCGCCGCAACAATTGCGAGAGCGATAGCCCGGAATCCCGCAGCATCTCTTTCGGCATCATAATGGAAATTGTACGCGAAGTCCCAGCCCCGCTTCGTAAACGCCGGTCAGTGAGCAAGCCTGCCCGCGCCGAGAGATTTTCCATTTTTTGCGTTTCCAGCGATATGGCGGATGGACGCGGCCTCAAGTTCGCGTTTGTTCGAGGTAGGCGATCCCAGGCGGTCTTGAGGCGTTCCTTCTTCTCGATCGTGACCGCCCGGAAGAGCAAAAGCGCCGAAGCGCCGACCGAAGTCGGCTTATAGATTGTCGAACCGCAGCGCGTTGAGTCCGTTGAAGACGGCGTCGTAGTGGCCGCTGACGGCCGCGGTGTACAGGTGCTTCACGTTCTCCACGCAAATCTCCGGCGGCGTCGGCTGGCTGGTGAAGATCGCCATGGCCTCGGCGATGAATTTGCCCAGAGGCATGGCGCGCGGATCGTGGGCGCCGGCCAACAGGTTCGTGGCGACGTAGGGCGGGATGAGTTCAAGAACTTCGATTGCCGTGTTCTTGAGCTGATAGCGGAGCGATTGCGTATAGGAGTGAATCGCGGCCTTGGTCGCGCAATAGGTGGGGGTGAGCGCCAGCGGGACGAAGGCCAGCCCGGAAGAAACGTTGACGATCGTCGCATGGGCCTGCTTTTGGAGCAGCGGCAGCAGCGCCGCGGTCAAACGAATGGGGCCAAGCAGGTTGGTGGCGACGATGGCTTCCGCGTCGGCCAGACCCTCCTGCTGGGAAAGCAGTTTTTCCGGGCGCATGATGCCGGCGTTGTTGACGAGCACGTTCAGCGAGGGGTAATCGGCTGCGATCCGATCGGCAAACGAACGAATGGCGGCGGGGCTTTCAATGTCCAGTTGAAGCGACTTCATGCCGGGGTTGGCGGCGGCGGTTTCGTCCAGCGCCTGCTTGCGCCGCCCGGCGATGACGATCCGGTTGCCGAGCGCGTGGAAGGCCTCCGCAAGGCCGCGTCCGATGCCCGAGCCGCCGCCGGTGATGAGAATGGTGTTTCCGGTGGAATTCATTGGGTTTTTCTCCTGAGTGAGGAAGTTGCAATGCCGCTGGCACTTTGATGATGAAAAGCGGCTTTCGGACGCGGGCGCAAAGGCGCGCGGCCACACCGTTCGGCGCAAGATGCAGCGCAAGTTTCCGGGAAGGCCGCCCGCTCTGAGACAATCCAGGTTGAAGAAGGTTTTCTTCGAGCATTCCAAGCCTATGAGCTACTTTTCGTTCGCCGCCGATGGGCGATTCGCCCCCCGGCCGGCCTTTCGGTCCGCTTTTCGATTCTTGTCCGGCGCCCTGCCGGCCGTCTTTGCCGCGGTTTTGCCCGCGGCCGCCAGTGCCCAGCGGCAACCCGCGCCGGTTCTGATGGACGCGATGAGCGCGGAACTGCATCGCGCCTTTGCCTCGCTGGGAAAGCAAGGAGACGACAAGCAGTTGCCGCCTTACTTTCTCAGTTACGCCGTGAGCGAGGCCAGCGTGGTAAGCATCCGCGCCCAATACGGCGCGCTGACGGACAGTTCGACCAACAGCGTTCGCGTGGCCGACGTGCAGGTGAGGATCGGCGATCCCAAGTTGGACAATACCCACGGCGCTCATCGCGGCTCGGCGGTCAACAGCGCGCAACTGCCGCTGGGCGACGACCGCGAGGCGCTCAGTCGCTCCTTGTGGCAGGTCACCAACGGGGCCTACGGCAATGCGCTCAACAATTATTTGCGGGTGAAGACCGAGGCCGAGGTGAGGGCCAAGGAAGAGGACACTTCGCCGGACTTCAGCCAGGAGGAGCCGCGGGAGCGTCTCGATCAACCGGCGCCGCCGGTAAAGATCGACCGCGCCGCCTGGGAAGATCGCGTCCGGGCGCTCTCCCGGGTCTTCCGCGACTACCCGGATGTCTACCGGAACCTGGTCATGCTCAGCGTTCAGAACGAAACCGACTACTTTATATCGTCGGAGGGTTCGCGGGTGGTCTTGCCGCACCTGTCTGCTCGGCTGGTGGTCTTTGCCGCAACCCGCGCCGACGACGGCATGGACCTCTTCCGCTCCCAGACCTTCGAGGCCGAAACCGTCGAGGGACTGCCCGCGCAGGCCGAGATGGCGGCGGCCATGCGCGACCTGGGTCAGAGCCTGGAAGCGCTGCGCATCGCGCCCTTGACCGAGCCGTTCGACGGGCCGGCGATGCTCTCCGGGCGCGCCGCGGCGGTTTTCTTTCACGAGGTTCTGGGTCATCGCCTGGAGGGTCAGCGCCAGCGCGGCGACGAGGAGGGGCAGACCTTTACCAAAGACGTGGGCAAGGAGATATTGCCGGTGTTTCTCTCCGTCGCCGACGATCCGACCTTGACCCGCTTCGGCGCAACTTGGCTGAGCGGCCATTACGACTACGACGACGAAGGCCAGAAGGCCCGCCGCGTGGACCTGATCGAGAACGGCGTCTTGAAGTCCTTCCTGATGTCGCGGCTGCCCATCGCCAGCTTCGCTCACTCCAACGGGCACGGGCGCGCGCAGACCGGCAAAGTGCCGACGGGAAGGCAGGGCAACCTGATCGTGACCTCGACCAAGAGCGTTCCGGAAGCCGAGTTGCGCCGGCAGTTGATCGACGAAGCCAAAAAGCAGGGAAAGCCCTACGGCCTCTACTTCGAGGACATTTCTTCGGGCTTTGCCGTGACCCAGCGCAGTTCGCCGCAGGCTTTCCAAGTGATTCCCTTGGTGGTTTGGCGGGTCTATACCGACGGCCGGCCCGATGAACTGGTGCGAGGGGTAAGCATTGTGGGTACGCCGCTCGCCGCCATGAAACGCATCCTCGCCACCGGCGACAAGAGCGAGGTTTTCAACGGCGAGTGCGGCGCGGAGTCGGGCACGATTCCGGTCAGCGCGGTCGCTCCGGCGATGCTTTTGAGCGAGATGGAGACCCAGCGACAGCCCCAAGGCACGGCGCGGCCGCCGATTCTGCCGATTCCCACCGCCGATGCACCCCTCAAAAAGGAGGCGCAATGAAGCCGAAACGCCCTGTCGCTTGGATTGCGGGATGCGGACTTGCGGCTGTGTGCTTTCTGGCGCCGTCTTCAAGCGCGGCCCAGCAAACCCGCGCCGATGCCGAAAAAGACCCGGTGCTGAAGGCCATGCTCGAAGAACTGGACCGCAGCAAGAGCGATCTGGAATTGCCGGGCTTCGAGAAGCCCTTCTTCATCGAGTACCGCGTGGACGAAGAGGATGGATTCAATACGCGGGCCCAATTCGGCGCTTCGCTCGGTTCGTCGTTCTATCGTCTGCGCGGGGCGCGAGTGACAGTGCGCGTGGGCGACTACAAATCCGACAGCTCCGGACGCGGAGACAGCGTCGCCGAGTTCGAGGCCCTCGACGACGACCCCAGCGCCTTGCGTTCGGCGCTGTGGATAGCCACCGATCAGGCCTACAAGGGCGCTCTGGCCTCCTACGCGCAGAAACAGGCCCAGCTCAAGCAGGTGCAGACGCCGCCGCTGGCCGACGATTTCTCACATGAAAAGCCAGTCGTCGTTCTGCAGCCGCCGCGGCGGTTGCTGCTCGACCCTGCTCCCTGGGAGCGGATGGTGACCCAGGCCAGCGGTCTCTTCCTCTCCGATCCGTCGCTCCAGGCCAGCCGGCGCGATGTGCAGTACTCGACGGCCTCATTCAGCGCCCTGGCCACAACCGACTACCTGGTCAACAGCGAGGGCTCCATTGCCCGAACCTCGCAGACCCATTACGACGAAAACTTCAGCGTGGGCGGCCAGGCGGCCGACGGCATGAGTCTGGACCGCAGCTATTATCTGGCTGGCAACGCCCTTGCCGACCTGGACGCGGACCAAGCCTTCGATCGCCACGCCGTCGAATGCATAGCCGGACTGGAAGAGTTGCGCGCAGCCCCGCTGGTGGAAGAGGAGTACCACGGTCCGGTGCTTCTGGATGCCGATGCGGCCGCCTATACGCTCAAAGGGATGCTGGCGCAGGCGCTGACCGCCAACCGTCCGCCCTTGGGCACCGAGGCGCGCACCACCGGGCCGTTCGCCTCCAGCTATCATGCGCGCGTTCTTCCGGAGTTCATGGATGCGGTGGACGATCCCGGAATTTCGACATTCGAAGGCAGGGGGATGGCGGGCGCATTCGCCGTGGACCAGGAAGGCGTACCCGCCCAGGCGGTGCCCGTGGTGACTGCCGGCAAGCTGGAGAACTATCTCATCGGTCGCCAGCCGGTGAAGGATTTTCCGCAATCGAACGGCCACGGCCGGGCGGGGGCGGCCGGCGTGGCCCAGCCGGCGATCGGTGTGCTCAAGATCAGCGCCAGGGACGGCCTGAGCGATGACGATCTGTATGCGAAATTGTTGACCCTGGCCAAGGACCGAGACCTTTCCAGCGTTTACTTCGTCGAGTCGATGGCCGGAAACGCGACCCCGCGCCTGCTCTACAAAGTAACCCAGGACGGCAAGCGGACCCTTGTGCGTGGCGCGCAATTGCAGGATATGGACCTGCGAACGTTGCGCTCCGGGATTGTGGCGGCGGGCAAGACTCTTTTCGCCGACAGCCAGTTGGGCAATGTGCCGCAAACGGTGCTGGCTCCGGCGCTGCTGCTGGACGATATAACTGTCAAGCGCGCCAACGAAAAGAACGACAAGCTGCCGTTCTATCCGCCGCCGGAGTAGTGCGGCGATTCCGACCGCAATTTAGGAAACCTCGGCACAAGTTTCGCCCCTGCGCTCTGCTTGGATAAAACGATAAGTGGAGGATAAGGGCGATGCGGCAACGAACGCTGGAGTCTCGGGCGAGTTTCGATGCCCGACTTCGGCTTCGCGGTATGCCATTCTTAACTCTTTGCGCTTCGAACTTGATACCGGCTAGGTTTCGAATTTGTTTTCACGGTCGGGATGACTGGCTTGAGGATGGTTTCGGCGATGGGAGCGACGAGGGCGAGGACGGTTCCGAACTCGGGAAGGGCCGGCTTTTGCGCGTTATGGTCTGGCAACTGGTCTAGAAGAACCACATTGAGCAAGGACTTATTCACCCGGATGCGGCCGTTGTAATCGATGTAACCGAGGGTGCGAAAGCGATTCATGAAGAAGCTGACACGTGAACGCGTAGTGCCGATCATCTCCGACAAAGTCTCCTGTGAGATGGGAGGGATGAAGGTGTCCCTCTCTCCCGGCTTGTCAAATTCCGCCATGAGCAAGAGGATTCTCGCTAGACGCTTTTCGCTGGAATTGAAGAGCTGATCGACGAGATCCGCCTGTGTACGCATGCTGCGGATAAGTATGAACTTCATAAAGAAGTCCGCGAACACAGGTTCGTCGTGCATCATGCGCGCCATCTCCTTCCTCGTGATCTTGAGGGCTACGCACAAATTGACGGCGAAGGCAGTCGCCAAACGCAATCCTGGAATCGTTGCCAGCGACTCCTCGCCTACAAAGTCGCCTTCGGAAAGAAACGTGATTGTGGCCTCCTTGCCGTTCTGCGCAACGACGGTGAGCTTGGCCCTGCCTCTCTTGAGATAGAAGACCGTATCGGCCAAGTCTCCCTGCGAGAAGAACGTTTCTTTCGGCTGCAACTCCACGATCTTGTGGCCGAGGCCGGCTTCTGCGAGAAAGGTTCCCGGATCGAAAGCGCTTTGAGTGTCTCTGCCTGTTAACATACCGCTCCATTCTCTACGGCTCGCCCAGCGCGCGGATGAATGGCTCTGAAAGGCCGCTTGAGTCGAAGATGATCGGTGGTCGTTGCGAATCCATTGAAAACCCCAAGAGCGAACTTCAGACACTGGCGTCTGAAGCTCAACTCGCATCTTGACATTGGCGACGCAGTGCCGAAAACCTTAGGGAATGTCGCGTCGCAATTCGAGAGTCCGCCTCGCGCTTGGAAAAGGCGAAGCTCGACAATTTCATTATCGCCTCTTGTCTCGCGGTTATGTCTGATCTGTATTGCTCAGCTTGATAACGGAGTCGCTAAAGCGAAACCGAGAGACCCATAATCGCTCCGGTCCAATGTGACCAGCTTTGTTAGTTCCGGTTCCGTCAAGATCGTTCGAGATGGCGGAAAGTCTCAGCATCCGCTCTTTGCGTTCGATATCGACTCGAAGAATGTCATGACGGTTGGAGAATGCCCTTGATCCTGGCTACGCAAAAGCGGATTCGTCAGTGCATGACAGCCTGTCGATGGGCCCGAGAGATCGAACCGCCTATCGACATGAAAAATCGCCTGGCAACGCCGGCCATCGTCGCCATCCTGGCGTTCTTCACAGGTCTTCCATCGATCGCGGGATCGCAAGCCATGCCCTATACGGAAGACCGCTACGATACTCCGACAAGCGCACCGTGGGATCGTTCCGACTCCGGTTACCTGCGACCGGAACAGAAAACGAAACTAAACGACTATGTCTTCGACGCGATCGGTCCGTACCCCATCGTCGGCGCTGGAATCGCGGCCGGCATCAACCAGATAAGCGATACTCCTCCCGAGTGGAACCAAGGCTTTGAAGGTTATGCCAAGCGGTTTGCATCCGACTTTGCAATTGCGGCGATAGGGACAACCGCGCGTTATGGACTGGCGCAAGCCTTCAAGGAAGATACGCTGTATTACCGCTGCGAATGCACAGGCGCTTTGCAGAGGATGGGGCACGCCGTGCTTTCGACTTTGACGGCGCGCCGCGGCGAAGACGGCCGTCGCGTCTTCTCCTTCCCTGCGCTTGCCGCGCCCTATGCCGGTTCGATGGCCGCGGTCTATGGCTGGTACCCAAATCGTTTTGGTGCGAAGGATGCGTTCCGCATCGGCAACTACAGCTTGTTGGCCTATGCGGGCGCCGACATCTCGCTGGAGTTCTTCTACAGTGGGCCGCACTCGCTGCTTCATCGCATACATCTAAACAATGCGCATGGATCCCCGGTTCAAGGACCGAACAAGTGACCGGCTGCGAATACACCCCGGTTTCAGGCATCGCTGACGCCCAATCGGGGCAACGCGGCATATTCTTGCCCTTCGTGGCAGGTTCCATTGCTCGGGCGGCAGATAGCTTCTTCGAGTGGTTTGGAGGCCTTGGCGTATTTTCCTGGCGAGTGCTCATGGCTACCGCAACTCCGCCATACGAATGGCGCGAACTGATTCGACAGCTCGACGAGGTAGGATCGAAGTCTCTGCCGCTGGTCGCATTGGCGGGAGCCGCGATCGGCGTTGTGATCTCGATGGAAGCGCGTTACAGCCTCAGTCGATTCGGGGCCAAATCGATGTTTCCGTCCACACTCGTCTACTCCGTCATCCAAGTGATGGGCCCAATCATGACCGGCCTCATCGTGAGCGGGCGCGTGGGCGCCGGTATCGGCGCCGAACTGGCGTCGATGAAGGTGACCGAGCAGATCGATGCCATCGAGGCGGCGGCGATCAACCCTTACAGGCTCCTGGCTTCGACAAGAATCCTGGCTTGCATCCTGATGCTGCCGCTTCTGACCCTTGCTGCCGACGCAAGCGGCTTGCTAACCGGTTGGTTGGCGCAGACCCTCGTTGAGTCGCTCTCGTTCCATCAGTTCATTGAAAGCGGATTTCATGGCGCGACTTTCAACGCTTTCCTGCCGCCGACGTTCAAGACTGCCGTCTACGGGCTGATCATTGGGATGATTGCGTGCTTCCAGGGAATGCGCACGCGCGGAGGCGCCGCGGGGGTGGGCCGCGCAGCCACCAACTCTGTGGTTCTCGCATCGCTTTTCGTAATTCTTGCGGATGTCGTGCTGGTGAAGTTCATCCTCGTTGCTTTTCCATAACGCTTAAAAGTCGGTCCACGAACTCGTGAGATGAGAATGGCCACAGCCTGCGACATAGCGGCAAGACAAGAGAGCGCTCAGGAAGACAATTGCGCGCCACTAATCGCCGTCAACCATCTGCGAAAGGCTTTTGCAGGTCGCACCGTTCTCGATGGGATCAGTCTGAGCGTGAATCGTGGAGAGACTCTGGCCGTACTCGGCCGCAGCGGGACCGGTAAAAGCGTATTGCTGAGACTTGTCATTGGCCTGGAGAAGCCCGACTCTGGATCGGTGTGCATCCGGGGGCAAGACGTCGCCGGGCTAGGTCTTGACCGAATGGGCGCAATCCGAAAGAAAATGGGTTTTCTGTTTCAGCATTCGGCGCTCTACGATTCGCTTACCGTCGCTGAGAACGTCGCGTTTCCGCTCCAACACCATCGGAAAGATATGCCCAAATCCGAGCGTCGCGACTGGGTTAGGCAACTGCTGGCCGAGGTGGGCATGGAAGACGACCTTGGAAAGATGCCTTCCGATCTATCCGGCGGAATGCAAAAGCGTGTGGGATTGGCGCGCGCGCTCGCGCTGAAGCCGGAGATTTTGCTTCTTGACGAGCCAACGGCGGGCCTCGACCCCATCAGTTCGGGAGAGATCGACGGCTTGATTCTAAAACTCCAGCGAGAACGTCGGATGGCGTCCATCGTAGTGACTCACGATCTGCACAGCGCGAGGACGATTGCCAACCGTCTTGCTCTGTTGGATAAGGGCAAAGTGGTGATCGAGGGCGGGTACGAGGATATTCGGGAAAGCGACATTGCGTTCGTGCGGGAATTTCTAAAAGGATCGTAGGAGGATTTATGTCGAGGCTGGCGCGGTTGGGCGCATTCATAGTTGCGACACTGGCAATTCTTGCCACTGGAGTCTTCGTCATCGGAAGCAAGGAGTATCTCTTTCAATCCACATATCGGCTTGAGGCTAGGTTCGACAATGTCGCCGGTCTGGCTACCGGGGCGGACGTGCAGGTGGGCGGGGTTCACAGCGGAACTGTTCGCGGCATCGAGTTGCCTCACAAGCCCGGCGAACAGGTCACTGTGCTCATGGACCTTGCCAAGTCCACGCGCGAAATTGTCAAGCGCGACTCTGTGGCCTCGATCGAAACCGCGGGGGTATTGGGCAATCAGTTCGTGGCTGTTTCGTTTGGATCCGCCGGGCAGGCCGAGGTCCAGGATGGCGAGATCATACAGAGTGAACCGCCGCTTGAGATGGCGGATCTATTCAAGAAGACGAGCGGAATTCTAGACAGCAGCCGGCAGGCCATCGACAAGGCGACTTCCGCGACGGCGCATCTCAATTCGATAGCCGCCAAGATCGATTCTGGTCAAGGAACGGTGGGCGCGCTGGTGAATGACAGACAGATTTACAGCAACCTCTCGCAAACTACAGCGACATTGCAGACCGCGATGCTTCAGGCGCAAACTGGAGCGACGGACTTTCGGGAAAACATGGAGGCCCTCAAGCACAACTTCCTTTTAAGTGGATACTTCAAGAAGCGGGGATACGAAGACTCAGACGAGCTGGAAGCGAACAGGATTGGTCGGCTTCCGACGGCAACGCCCATAAAGTCGTTTACGTTCACTGCCAGACAACTCTTCGTAGGTCGCGATTCGGCCAAATTGCGGGACCGAAAATCTCTCAACGCCGGCGGGGATTTTCTTTCGCAAAATCAGTTCGGCTTCGCGGTAGTCGTTGTCTCGGCTGGCATGGAAGGCGATACGCGGAAGGATATGCTGTTGACTGAGGCCCGGGCCATGGTCGTGCGCGATTATCTGGTCGATAACTTTGGCTTCGATGACAGCCAACTCAAGACTTTGGGTTTGGGCAAGCGGACAGACGCGAACCTTGACGCGGATTGGGGCTCGATCCGGATTGTTATCTTCCCGCCGGGCACCGAGTTGCCGCCTGAAACGAAACCGCCCGCCGCCCTCCCCGCGGGAAGCGTCTTCGGTCAACCCGCCCATGCTTCCGCGAACCCGGCATTGAAGCCGTAGTGTCGGGCGATTTGATTGCTGCCGCGACTTGGAGTCGATCTCGCGCCGAATCCGCGCGCAACCATGGGAGCAATTTAGCTCAGAATCTTTTATCTCGATCTGTGACCATAGTCATGAAGAAGGGGATACGTTCTTTCTTCCTCACTGCATCCGAGCTAAGCCGGTCCTTCGGACAAGCGTGGCACTCAGCCACAGGCATCGTGTGCACACGCCTCCAGGGAGGCACGGCGGTATCGAGACAAATCGCGCAACGCCGACTGAAGCGGAGCCATCGACAATCCCTGAGAGATCGCATCCGCTTCACTTCATCGATTGGAGAACATCGAATGCCCCTTGTAACGCTTGTTATCACGCTCGGCGTCGTAGGCCTTCTGTTATGGCTCGTAAACCGGTACATCCCGATGCAAGGAACGATCAAAGGTATACTGAATGCCATTGTTGTAATCGCGGTGGTTTTGTGGCTATTGAAGGTCTTCGACCTATACCACTACCTGACCCAGTTCCGTGTGGGCTGACAAGGCGCGCCTTCCGGCCCGCAACAGCCGTATCCGTCGGCGTGAGGCAAGCGCCGCGCAAAATGGCAGGCCACTGCCCAAAGGAGATTTTGTGAAGAGTGTATTTCAGTTAGCGCTCGGAACCGTTCTTGGTTCGATCGCGTTGGCTCAAGCCGGCGCGCAAGCTAAGTTAGTCGTCGAAACCGCGGGTCCAGCCTCCGAATTCCGCGTGATGGAGATCAGCCGCACTGTGCGGGCAATCAACTATCGGCATCGCAGCGGAGCCACCGATATTGACTTTGCCGGGACAACGCTGCTGCCTTCGGCCGACGGAAAAGCCAAGGTGCGAAGCAAGCGCGGAACCTTGGAGGTGGAAGCGCAATTCGGAAACCTGCGGAGTCCCGCAACCTTCGGCAACGAGTATCTCACATACGTCCTCTGGGCCATTTCACCAGAGGGACGGGCGGTGAACCTGGGCGAGGTGCTGGTCGGCGGCAACGATCGTAGCAAACTGACCGCAACCACTGACCTGCAGGCCTTCGCTCTGATCGTTACCGCGGAGCCTTATTACGCTGTCCGCCAACCTAGTAACCTCGTCGTCCTCGAAAATGTCGTTCAAGCGGACACGAAGGGAACCAGCGAAGCCGTGGAAGCGAAGTATGAATTGATGGAGCGCGGGGGATACTTTCCCACAGGCTACACGTTCGATGCGGTGGATTTGAACGGCAATCTGCCGTTGGAATTTTACGAGGCGCGCAATGCGCTGCGCATAGCCAAGTCAGAAGGGGCCGAAACGTATGCCGGCGAGAGTTACCGGCACGCCGTGGAACTGATGAGGAGCGCGGATGACGATGCGCTCCGCAATCCGAACGAAAGAAAGCCGCTGATTGCAGCTTCACGAGAGGCGGTGCAGACTGCCGAAGATGCGCGCGAGATTGCGGTGAAAAGGATTGCCGAGGATCGAAAGGCGAACGAACTGCGGGCTTCCAGCGATGCGCAAGCGAAGGCGCAAGCCGATGCCTATGCTTCCACGCGCCTAAAGGAACAAGCGCAGACGGATGCCGCAAATGCGCAAGCCGCGGCGGCCAAGGCTCAATCGGACAATGCCGCCAACCAGACGGCGGCGGCAGCGGCAATCGGCGCGGCTCAGGCCGATGCCAACCAGGCGCGGCAAGGAGAACGACAGGCAATCGGCGACAAGGCAGCCATGCGCGCGAAGCTGTCAGAGCAATTGAATCTGATTTTAGAGACTCGCGACAGCGCGCGAGGACTTATCGTCAGTATGTCCGATGTGCTCTTCGACACCGGGCAGTACTCGTTGAAGCCGGGCGCTCGGGAGAAGCTAGCCAAGGTGGCCGGAATCCTAGTCTCCTACCCAGGGCTGAACATTGAAGTCGGCGGCTACACGGACAATGTGGGCGGCGACGAGATGAATCAAAAGCTATCGGAGAATCGCGCGGGCTCGGTGCGCAGTTACCTGGTCGATCAAGGCGTATCGACAAACTCGGTGACCGCGAAGGGCTTCGGCAACGCTTTGCCGGTGGCCTCCAACGACAACTCCGCCGGCAGGCAGGAAAACCGCCGGGTGGAACTGGTCGTGTCCGGCGACGCAATCGGAAGCCCGGCGAATGCAATGACGGGCAGCCTGCGCTAACTCAACCTTGCAACCGCCGCGATCTCGAAAAGAGTTCGCGACGATTGCCAAGCGACCTCGAATCGTTCAGAGAAGAAAGGAGCGGCAATGCTTGAAACCATATTGATCGTGTTCCTGCTCCTCGCGCTTTTCGGCGCTTTGCCGCGCTGGCGGCATAGCGCGAGCTGGGGATATTATCCATCCGGCGGAGTAGGATTGATCCTTTTGATAGTAATCATTCTCCTGGTACTGGGACGGATTTGACAGCGAAAGAGGGACAATATGCCGTTCCATGACAAGACGAATTCCGCGAAGACGGCGGCGGTTCCGCATCGGGAAGAATGCTTGCGCATAGCAAGCTATGCGGGTATGCTGCCTTTGCCTACCCGCATAGCGTTTATCGGAAACTATCTTCCGCGCGAGTGCGGCATCGCTACATTCACCACCGACTTATGCGCCGCGCTGGCGGCCGAATACGGTGAGGGCCGTCTGTTCGCCATCCCTGTCAACGATCCCGATTCGAGTTACAAGTATCCTGAACAGGTGCGACTGGAGATTGAGCAGGACGATCTTGCCTCCTATGAGCGAGCCGCGGATTTCCTCAACTTCAACGGCAACGATCTTGTTTGCTTGCAGCATGAATACGGCATATACGGCGGACCGGCGGGTCGCCACATCCTGGCTTTGCTGCGAAAGTTGAAGATGCCGTTGGTCGCCACTCTGCATACGGTTTTGCGCGATCCGGACGCAAATCAGCGCGCCGTGCTCGATGAGATAGCGCGGCTCTCAGATCGCATTGTCGTAATGAGTGAATTGGCCGCCAGTATGTTGCGCGACGTGTACTCGGTCCCGTGCGGAAAGATCGACGTCATTCCGCACGGCGTGCCGGATCTTCCCTTCATGGATCCCAACTACTTCAAGGACAAATTCGGCACGGAGGGCAAGTCGGTATTGCTGACCTTCGGTTTGCTATCCCCAAACAAGGGAATCGAAAACGTCATTCAGGCTCTGCCCGCCATTCTCGAAGAGTGCCCGAACGTGGTCTATATCGTCTCCGGCGTGACTCATCCGCATATCCGCAGGCGCGAGGGCGAGCGCTACCGCGAGGAATTGCAGGCCCTGGCGGAGCGCCTGGGCGTTTCCGAGCGCCTGATTCTCAACAATCGCTTTGTGGCCACCGAGGAGTTGATGGAACACGTGGGCGCGGCGGACATCTACATTACACCTTATCTTCAGGAGGCGCAGGTGGTTTCCGGTACGCTCGCCATAGCTCTTGGAGCGGGAAAGGCAATCGTCTCCACGCCGTACTGGCACGCCAAGGAACTGCTTGCGGAGAAGAGGGGCATTATCGTTCCCTTTGCCGATCCCCATGCGGTCGCTGAGGCGGTGATCGGATTGCTGGAGAACGAAGCGGCGCGGCATGCCATGCGGAAGCGCGCCTATCTGCACTCGCGCGGCACCACCTGGCCAAAGACCGCGCGGGCCTACATGGCGAGCTTTCAACGCGCAAGATTCGAGCGCTCGTTGCATCCAAGAGCCGCTCAACAGGACGATCCTGTCATGGAGCTAGCGGACTCGCTGCCGGCGCTAAATCCCGGACATCTATTGAACATGACAGACGACACCGGTATGTTGCAACACGCCGTTTTCTCTGTGCCGAACACGCGCGAAGGTTACACGACAGACGACAACGCTCGCGCGTTGATCGTGTCGATTCTTCTGGAGAGATGCGAAAAGCCGGCGGGAGAACGCGACTGCCTCGACCTCTCAAATCGTTATCTGTCGTTTCTCTGGCTTGCATTCAATTCCGATACGGGCAGATTCAGAAACTTCCTCGGCTACGACCGCAAGTGGCTTGAAGATGCGGGGTCGGATGACAGCCATGGCCGCGCCTTGTGGTCTTTGGGGATGGTGCTCGGGGCTTCGCGCAACGCTGGATTGAGAGGGGCGGCAGGCCGTCTGTTCGAAGTCGCCGTGCCCGCAACGCTTGCGTTCACCAGTCCGCGATCCTGGGCCTTTTCCATCTTGGGCCTGCAAGCTTACCTGGATTGGTTTCCTGGAGACAGAGCCATTCAGGTAGTTCGCAATGTATTGGCGAATCGACTCCTTGACATCTATGAGAGAACTTATTCGGAAACCTGGAAGTGGTTCGAGAAGAGCCTTTCCTATTCGAACGCCCGGCTATCGCAGGCTCTGATTCTGGCCGGATGGCGGAGCGACAACCAGAGAATGATCGAAGCGGGAATGGATTCGTTGAAGTGGCTGGTAGCCGAGCAACACCGCGACCACCGGGAGATATTCGTGCCGATAGGTTCCAGTGGATTCTTCATTGAAGGAAACGAGAAGGCGCGATTCGATCAGCAGCCGGTGGAGGCCTGCGCAACAATCTCCGCCTGCCTTGAAGTGTACAGGCTGACAGAAGAGAGCCACTGGCTTGAGGAGGCCCGGAGGGTCTTTCGTTGGTTTCTCGGCAAGAACGATTTGCAGTCCGCACTTTACGACCCTGTTACCGGCGGCTGCAGAGACGGCCTTCATCCCGACCGCGTGAACGAAAACCAGGGAGCCGAGTCCACACTCTCTTTCCTCATGGCATTGCTTGAAATGCAAGCTGCCAAAGTGACTCTCGCGGACGAACTGCGCCAAGGAATGAGCGTCTCCTATTGAATCCAGTCGCAACATCGGATGAATCCTCAAAGTCCATCGTTCCACAGCAAGCGGCGGCAAAGGTGTGCTCCGACCTTCCCTTGTTCACTCGATATGCCGGCAATCCCATTCTTTCCCGTGAAAACTGGCCATACCCGATCAACAGCGTCTTGAACGCGGGAGTTGTATCGCTGCCGGATGGAGATACATTGCTTCTTTGCCGCGTTGAAGACCGGAGCGGCTTGTCGCATCTGTGCGTCGCGCGTTCCGCCAATGGAGTCGATAACTGGCGGATCGATCCTCAACCGACCTTGGTGGCGAATCCTCAGGAGTTTCCGGAAGAGATATGGGGCATCGAAGACCCGCGCATCACCTACGTCCCGGAACTCGAACAATATGCCGTGGCCTATACATCCTTTGCGCGGGGAGGCCCTGGTGTCTCCCTGGCGTTGACGAAGGATTTCCGAAGCTTTGAAAGATTCGGAGTCATCATGTCTCCCGAGGACAAAGACGCGGCGTTGTTGCCGAGGCGGATCGGAGGCCGTTGGGCGCTGATTCACCGCCCCATGACGGCACTGGGCGCCCATATGTGGATATCCTACTCGCCGGATTTGCGGCATTGGGGAAGCCACAAGATCATCCTGGAAGCGCGTCGCGGAGGATGGTGGGATGCCAACAAGATAGGGCTATGCTCTCCGCCGATTGAAACCGCAAAAGGTTGGCTGGCTATCTACCATGGCGTGCGGCAAACCGCATCGGGAAGTATCTATCGCCTGGGGCTGGCGCTCTTCGATCTGGAGAGGCCGGAGGTATGCCTGCAGCGCGGAATTTCGTGGATATTCGGTCCGGAAGCGCCATATGAACGTTGCGGAGATGTCAACGATGTCGTTTTCCCGTGTGGGCAGACCGTCGGCGCGGACGGGGATACCATAACTCTTTATTACGGCGCGGCCGATACCTGCATTGCGCTGGCCACGGGCAGCATCCGCTGTCTCCTCTCTTGGCTGGACTCCAATTTGAGTCCAGCTACCAGACGCGCCTTTTAGTTTTCCCGTGAGTGCGACCTGGGAAAGATACTGGTCGACCGTGTCGGGAAACAATCGACGGCCCATGAGTCGAGACTGAAACGGAACGCACCGCCCCTGCCGCGGCTGGGTCGCGCATCGATGCACGAGACACTCCTAGAACGTCGTCATGCGCAACTTCAGCAGCACATTCTCATCGGCCTGCAAATTCAGGCCGTAGTCGGTTTGGTCGCCGTTCCATATCCTCGATGTCTTCCACTTTCCTGCCCCGTCGTAACTTCCTTCCTCCACTTTGAGCCAGAATCGTTTCTTGGCCGGCGCGAAACTGGGCGTAAAGTCCACCCGCGCGTGATGCCCGGCGACCAGAAACTCATCCGGCCCCAGTTGCTCGATGACCGCGCCGCCATCCGGAGGAGTATTGCCTTTGGGCGGAATCCAGTTGCCGAAGGCGGGCATCCCATAACTGATCTCCGCCCGCCAACGGTCGAAGTCGAGAGACTGCGCGTGGTGGTCCGGGTTCTCGCTCACGCCCTGCACCTTCCCTTCCAGATTGCCCTTCGCCAGCCTGCGCGCGATAGGCGCCAGCAGTTCGTATTGTCGCGCGAATGGCTTCAAGTCGCTCGCTTCCATGGCCTCCGGGCCTTCGGTCCGGTTGCTATACCGGGAGAGGTCGAGCCCGAACGGCGCCCAGCCGATAGCTCCCTGCCCGATGGCGGCGAACACATAGCGTGCGTACTCCGCCGCGTTGCCCGTCTCAGGAATCAGCAGCGGATTGTTCTTGCGCTTGTAGAGTTCGATCGTCCTCATGTACCTGTCGTACTCCGGCATATAGATATCCGGAGCTATGACGGCGATGGACGGCGCGGCGATCTTCCATAAGTCGATGTTGTTGTCGGTGGGCGCGCCCGACTCGTAGCTGGGCGGCTTGCCCGGGTGAAAGGGATCGCGCAGCGAGGCATTCACATAGAGCGGAAGCGGATACTCCGCCTTGCCGGTTGCGGCCACCTGCTCGATGTAGGTGGCGATCTGCCAGGCCTGGAAGGTCTCGTCCGCGGCATCGCCGAAGACCTCCCGCCAGGTTCCCGGCGGCTTGCCAAGCCCCGCCGTCAAATTCGCCGGAACTTGCTCGGAAAAGACCTTTTCCGCCTCAGTCCCGTAGTCGCGCACACCGCCCCAGATGCCCGACTCATTCTCCACCTGAACCATCAGCACGGTGCGCTGCGGGTCTGTCTCTTTGAGATGGCGCATGAGCGCGCGAAAGGCCGCTTTGTCGGCTTCCAGGCGCGCCGGGGAGAAGGTCGAGGGCGAATCCAATGTCTGCCCGTTCTTGTCGAGCGCGAAGGGATACTTGACCTGATCGAGCTTGATCCACTCCGGCGTGTAGTGGGAACTGCCGTTCTTCCAGGTGCCGAACCACAGCAGAACCAGGCGCAGACGGTGCTCGCGGGCCTGTTTGAGGATCAGGTCCACCACGCTGAAATCGAATTTCCCTTGCGTGGCTTCAAGCTGCTCCCAGTAGATGGGCAGTTCTACGGTGTTGGCGTGGAGGGTCTCGGCGGCCGGCCACACCTTGTCGAGATAGGCGGGCCACGCGCTGGAGTTGTTGGCCTGCACGCCAAGCATCAAGAACGGCTGGCCATCGACCATCAGGGCGTAGCGCCCGTCCTTCTCGACGATCGAAGGCAGAGGCCGGGGCGCGACGGAAGGCGCGGTCTGCGCTATCGCCGCCGGCGATGCCGCAAACGTCTCAAATAAACCGATAGCCACCACTATTCCCGCGCAAATACTCCACTGCAACCCGCTCGTTCGCATCGCCCTTCTCTTCCTTCCAGCCGACAACGGCAGCCGCCCGTAAACCAACGCTGCCAGTATATCTTACGTGAAAGTTGACCGACCGCCAGGCGACATATCAGGACCGACCTGCTCCTCGATGAGTGCATCGGCGATTTGGCGTAAATTCAGAATCGACTCCGGCGACATCGGCGTTTTTCCAGAAGTAATTAGCCACGGAGCCTACTGTTCAGCACGTATAAATATGTGCTATCCTTCGGCTGTCTTCCCAATGCTTTGGTCTTGCGATCTGTCCCATGAGTGATCAATTTTCTGGGATCAGCGCCCAAGAAGGAGATTCCGGCTAACCGGACACCAGTGAGTAAATGAGAAAGCTCATTGGCTGGTGGTTGCGGAGATTTCCGCTATCATGGTGAGAGTTGTGGACCGTTGCCGACGCTCCAAGCTAAGCAATCTTCAGGAGTTTTCCGTATGACTGATTCGACAGCCTTGCAATTGTTTTTCGACAATCTTAATGTAGTCGGCTATGGAATTTTCTTTGTAGTTGGCTTGGCGATGTTGATCGGGAGCTACTTCATAATCCAGCGTAGGCTCCAATTCCTTCAGACTTCTACAGCAGCGGCGTCGGGCGTGGTCGTCGAGAATGTCTATATTAAGGGGACGATGCATGAGAGTGGGTGTTACTGTCCGCGTATCCGCTTTCAGACCGTGGACGGCCATGAGATCAATTTTGTGTCGGACTCGGGGTGTAATCCGGCTGCGTATTCGGTGGGCGAATCGGTCTCTCTGCTCTACGA
>Ga0181520_10004017_pt1 | contig 25137 bp, 24 predicted proteins | sample PEATcosm2014_Bin_29_FD_132451 | JGI IMG/M metagenome (GOLD analysis project Ga0181520, IMG submission 132451) | Peatland microbial communities from MTU Mesocosm Facility, Houghton, MI, USA - PEATcosm2014_Bin02_30_metaG | ecosystem: Environmental > Terrestrial > Soil > Wetlands > Peat | place...
AGCCGAAGAGCGACTTCATGGCGTGGTCGAGGGTTCCCTTCAGGTCGCCGAAGGTGATGTTGGTATCGACGCAGAGGCCCTCAAGCTGGTGGAAGACCGGCGAGTGCGTGGCGTCCGGCGCATCGTTGCGGTGTACCTTGCCGGGGCAGATGACGCGCACCGGAGGCCGCAGCTTTTCCATGGTGCGAATCTGCACCGGCGAGGTGTGGGTGCGCAGCAGGAGGCGGTCACGCTGCGCACGCTGCTCCTGGTTGGCGATGAAGAGCGTGTCCTGCGTGTCGCGCGCGGGATGGTTGGGCGGGAAATTCAGGGCTTCGAAGTTGTAGTAGTCACTTTCGACCTCGGGGCCTTCGGCGATGGAGTAGCCCATCTTGACGAAGACCGAGATCAGCTCATCGAGAGTGCGGAGCACGGGATGGCGCACGCCAAGGGGGCGGGCAAGGCCGGGGAGCGAGATGTCAATGGTCTCAGACCGGAGTTTGGCATCAAGCGCCGAAGTGGAGGCCAGGTGCTCGGCCTCCGTAACCAGGGCCTCGGCGCGCTGCTTGAGTGCGTTGACGCGCTGGCCCGCTTCGCGCTTGGCAGGGCCGGGTGCGGCCTTCAGCCACAGATCGTTGACCTGCGTGAGCAGACCATTCTTGCGGGCCATCCAGCGGTTGCGGAACTCTTCAAACGCCTTGGGATCGGCGGCGGCCTGGGATTCGGCAACCAAAGCCGCGAGAAACTCAGCGGCAGCCGCATCGAGCGCGGCGGGAGAGAAATCTTCGAGTTTAGGAACGGTGTACATGATTCCCTCTTTATCTGTCATCCTGAGCAAAGCGGAGCCGAAGGCCCCCTATCGCTCTCATACCAACTCCGGCTCAGGTCCTCCCACTTCGGGTTTGCTGATTCGATGAGCACGATTTTCTTCGCCCGCGTCCAGCCCTTCAGCTGCTTCTCACGGTTGATCGCACGGTGAACATCGTCGAAGCTCTCGAAATACAGCAGGCGATCGACGCCATACTTCGAGGTGAACCGGGAAACTCATGATGCTTGTGCTGCTACACCCGCTTCGCAAGGCTGTTCGTCATCCCGATGTACAGCGTACCGGATATGCTCCCGAGGATGTATGTGTAAAAGCGGTACTCCCCGCGTGCCATAGGGGTCCTTCGCTTCGCTCAGGATGACAGCTCAAGATCAAATGCAAAAACAAAGGCAACTACAAAAACAAAGGCAACTGCAAGAAGCCACTGCAAAAACAAAGTGCACCGCAAAGACGAAGGCCACGAACGGCTTGCGGTGAGGGCTGTTGCCTCCCGTGCCGTTCGTGGCCTCGGATTGCTCCGGTCCTGAGCTTGTAGGTTACGCCTGCGCCGGCACGGCGGCCTTGGCCTGCACGACCAGGGCGGCAAAGCCCGCGGGATCGTGGACGGCGATGTCGGCCAGGATCTTACGATCGAGCTCGATTCCTGCAATCTTCAGACCGTGGATGAACTGCGAATAACTGAGGCCGTTGAGCTTGGCGGCGGCGTTGATGCGCACGATCCAGAGCGAACGGAATTGGCGCTTCTTCTGCTTACGGCCAGTAAAAGCGAACTTGAGGCCGCGCTGAACGGCTTCCTGCGCTGCCTGGTAGAGCTTCGACTTAGTGAGGAAGTACCCACTAGCGCGCTCTAAAATCTTTTTGCGCTTGTCACGGCGCTTGGTACCACGTTTTACGCGAGGCATTGCTGCTACCTTCCCTTTAGAAACTTCCGCTGGAGTTTGTCCGCGGGATTATGGCGGCTGGAGGCAGGAGGTTTTCACCCTTGAACCTCTTCACACACCCGGGTTTACACCCTTGTTGCACCGGACGAATCGATGCCGTCCGGCGGGAGATCACCCTACTAGTAGGGGATCATCCTCAGGATCTTAGGCAAATCGACCTTATCGATCATTCCGCCCATGTCCATCTGACGCTTCCGCTTGGTGCCCTTCGAAGTCATGATATGGCGTTGGAAAGAAAAACCACGCTTTACCTTGCCCGTACCCGTCTTCTTGAAGCGCTTGGAGGCGCCGCTGTGAGTCTTCATCTTCGGCATTGTGTGTCCTGAATACGACAACTGTTATTAAACACGAGAACAGGCCCTCCGGGCAAACAGCGCCGGAGTGAAAGCCCGCAATAACGATCACTGGAGAGCGGTTTGCGGTAGAGCGAAACCGCTGGCGGGTGCAGTCCGGAATACACGGACTGCGCCTTACGGCTTACTTCTGAACCTTCGGCGGAGCCAGAATCAGGTGCAAGGTATTCCCTTCCTGCCGCGGCATATTTTCAACCACAGCTTTGTCCGCAATGTCTTTGATGAGCCGCTGCAGGATCTCACGACCGAGCATTTGGCGGGTCATCTCGCGACCGCGGAAGAAGATCGTAGCCTTCACCTTGTCACCGTCACCGAGGAAGCGCAGAGCGTGATTTTTCTTGGTCTGATAATCATGTTCGTCCACGTTGATGCGGAACTTCACTTCCTTGATGGTGATGACTTTCTGGTTCTTCTTGGCCGCGCGCTCCTTCTTCTCCTGCTCATACATGTACTTTCCAAAGTCCATGATGCGGCAGACGGGTGGCTGCGCGGTGGGTGAGACCTCCACCAGGTCGAGTCCTTTTTCCCTGGCAATTTTGAGCGCATCAAGTGGTGCCATGATGCCCAACTGCTCGCTCTGATCGTCGATCACGCGAATCTCGCGGACGCGGATGCGCTCATTGGTTCGGATAAAACGCTTATCGATACGGTCCTCCGATGGTACTGAAACCGGTTAAATTGTAGCACGGAAAGGAAGTTGTACCTTAGTGCAAGCAGAGAGGCAGCACCCGGCGGAAATCCGGGCCTCCACGGGCAAAATTATGCCTTGAGAGCCTTGGCAATGTCAGCGTCGATCCTCTCCGGAGTGGTGAGCGATGCAAACCGGTCGATGACCTTGCCTTCACGGCTGACCAGGAACTTGGTGAAGTTCCACTTGATGTCGTCACCGAAGACGCCTCCAGCCTCGCCTTTGAGGAATTTGTAGAGCGGATGCGCGCCCTTACCGTTGACCTCAATCTTGGAAAACAGGGGGAAGCTGACGGCGTAATTGAGCTCGCAGAAGGCGCGGACTTCTGCGTCGGTGCCGGGCTCCTGATGGCCAAATTGATCGCAGGGAAAGCCAAGAATCTCCAGCCCCTGCTTACGATACTTTTTGTAGAGTTCTTCCAGTCCCTTGTACTGCGGGGTGAATCCACACTTGCTGGCGGTGTTGACGATGAGCAGAACCTTGCCGCGATAGCCGGCGAGCGATTGCTCTTCCCCACTGCTGAGTTTGGCGGAAAAATCGAAGACACTGGGCATGGGTGGTCCTTTCCGTTCAAGGCGAAGGTGGGGAGGTTTTCAAGGTCAATCAAAGCCGTCTTGCGCTTCTCCCACGAGCGCTTCGCCCTCAATTGAATGGATGCGCACGGACAGCATTCGATTCGGCGGTAGGGTTCCCTCGATCCACAGCTTCTGATAGTTGCCGGTGAGCGCCTCGGTGCGGCCCTGTGCTACCTGGGTCAAGGTGAGGGCGCGCAAGGTGCGCCCGAGGAACTGCTCCTGGAAACTGCGCTTTTTGCGGGCAGCCAACTCGCGCAGCACACGGTTGCGTTCGCGCGCCACCGGTACGGGAACCTGCGCAGGCATCAGCGCCGAAGGCGTTCCAGGGCGCGAGGAATAGGTGAAGACGTGCAGGTAGGTAAAAGGCAGGCGCTCGATCAAAGCACGGGTCTGCTCGAAGTCTTCCGCGCTCTCGCCGGGAAAGCCGACCATGACGTCGGCTCCGATTGCAGCTTGTGGCATGGCGGCGTGGATGCGCTGAATGCGGTCTTCGTAATGCCAGGGACGATAGCGCCGGTGCATTTGGCGCAGGATGCGGTCGCTGCCACTCTGCAACGGAACGTGAGCATGCCGGGCGATGCGGGGCGACGCGGCGACGAGGGCAATCAGTTCGTCGCTCCAATCCATGGGTTCGACGGAGCTGATGCGCAGCAAGGGCACGCTGGTGCGGTCGAGAATCGCACGCAGGAGGCTGGGGAAGCGCAACTTCGGCAGGGCGGACAGGGCGGCATCGTCGGGCTCGGAGACGGCCCGCAGATCGCGTCCCCAGCGTCCCAGGTTGATGCCGCTGAGCACCAGCTCCTGATAGCCGTTGGCCACCAGTTGATCGACGTTGCGCAGGACCTCACCCAAGGGCAGCGAGCGGCTGCGGCCACGCACGTAGGGAATCACGCAGAAGGAGCAACGGTTATTGCATCCGTCCTGCACCTTGAGGTTGGGGCGAGTCTTCTCGTTATCAGAGTCGAAGACCGGCGCGGCCAGCAGCTCGGTGTGGGCAAAGATATCCTCCACCACAACCGGGGCGCGATGATCCGCGGAAGCGGACGCCGCCAAGGAGCCGAGTGAGACGAAGCCGCTGCCCGCAGCAATCTCAGCCAGCCGGTGCTTGTGTGAGTTGCCGATGACGAGCGAGACGCCGTCGAGGGCGGAAATTTCTTCCGGAGCGCGCTGCGCATAGCATCCGGTGACCAGGATGCGGGCCAGGGGATTTACGCGATGAATGCGACGGATGGCGGCGCGCGCATCCTGATCGGCAGATGCGGTTACGGTGCAGGTATTCAGCACCACGACTTCGGCTTCGGCCGGGGTGCCAGCCCGCGACATGCCGCGATCGGTCAATTGGCGCTCAATGGCCGCACCGTCGGCCTGGGTGGCGCGACATCCGAAGTTTTCCACATAGAAACTGCCCACGGGAGTATTATAGGGGCAAATTGGGTGGTTCCCGTGCAGGTTCCCGGCGGGCTCCGCGGTTCTGTGAAGCATCCAATGTGTAGGCGGCTATTCCCACTCGCAGCGGTTTCCGAAGATCCTGGAGCTTGTGATGACACGACGTATTCTGCTGGTTGACGACGAACTGGCGATTCTGCTGACCCTGAAAGCAATTCTTGAAATGAACGGATTTGAGGTAGAAACGGCCGCCTCCACACGCGAAGCGGAGCAGAAGCTGAAACACAGCAGCTTCGAGATGGTAATTACCGACATGCGCATGGAGCACGAGACTTCGGGCTTCGAGGTGATTCGGGCGGCGCGTTTGCAGTCCTATAATCCGGCGGTCGCCATTCTTACGGCATATCCGGGACTCGGCGGCGACTGGAAGACCCAGGGAGCCGAATCTCTGCTGGTGAAGCCGATGAACACCCGGGACCTGCTGCGCCAAATTGAGGCGCTATTGGTGACCCACCAAGACAGCAAGCAGGCGGCAGCCGTAGAACCTGAGATTGCGGAAGCGGTGGCCCGCCCCGCTCGTAACGTGGCATCGCCCAAGCAAGGCTTCCCTAAGGCTGGTTAGAGCCCCACGGCTGGCTCCTGCAATGCGTGCCGCCCCGGCAATCTGGCTAGTCCATCAGATTCGGATCAGGCAGACGCTCCGGAGGCTTTCTTCTGCCGCCCGAAACACTCACGGCAAAATACGGGCCGGCCCTGGGTGGGACGGAATGGAAGTGTCGTTTCCTTTCCGCAGCCTGAGCAGATTGCAATGGTCTCCTGCTTTGTAAAGTGGCTGGCGGCTCCCTGGGCGGGGGTTCGTTTCTGTTTGCAGTTCTTGCACCGTTTGGGAACGTTTTTGAATTGCTTATCGTGGAAGAAGAGCTGTTCTCCGGCGGTGAACACGAAGTCCTCGCCGCAGTCCACGCATTTCAGCACTCTGTCCTGGAATTCCATGGGATCCCCTTTCAACCCCAGCTCCACAACATTGTCACGGTTCTGTACGTATTGGCCCCCTTGACGGCCAGTTACCAACTCTGCGCCGGTTGCTGACCACAATCCCAGCCCCGCAGGGATGAGGTTGTTCGCAAGAGTGTGAAAGTTCGCGGAACGCATCCTAATGGTCAGGATCCTAACAGTTAACCTCTGCAACAATCTAATTGGCGGCTAATTTTACTACCGAAGCAGGTCTACCGGGAATCTTTTTGCCAGCCGTGGGAAACAGCCCGGCCCGGCGGGCTTTGGCGCCCACGGCCGGGTACTCCGGCGGATTCGTCGCCCAGGGGCCACAGGGGCGAACCTTGCCGGTTTCTTCGAGCCTTTGCTTTCTGATATGTTCAATGTTTTGGGAAGATCGGCGCGCGAGCTTACGCACGGTGCGCGCGGCCCAGCCGCTTCCGCCGGGCCGGTTCCCAGGTTGGAGGTACTTTATGATTCGACCTTACAAGGGCGTGACACCCACAATTCCCAGCACCTGCTACGTGGACATTTCCGCGCAGGTGATTGGCGACGTTGTGCTGGGCGAACACGCCAGCATCTGGATGAACACGGTGCTTCGCGGCGACGTGCACTACATCCACATTGGACGCAACAGCAATGTTCAGGACAATTCCGTACTGCACGGCATGCTGGGCAAATGGCCGGTGGTGCTGGGCGACGACGTCACCGTGGGCCACACCGTGACCCTGCATGGGTGTGTGATCGAGGACCGCTGCCTGATCGGCATGGGCGTCATCATCCTGAACGGCGCGCGCATTGGACATGATTCGATCATCGCTGCCGGAACCCTCATTCCCGAAGGCACGGTGGTGGAGCCGGGGTCGCTGTGGATGGGCGCGCCGGGAAAATTCCGCCGCCCCTTAAGCGACGAGGAGAAGGCCTCGATTCTGACCTATCGCACAAATTATCTGGGCTACAAGGAACAGTATCTGCGGGAGTTGGAGCAGTGAGCGCCAGCGGATTACCGCTGACCACGGCGGAAAAAACGGTCGGAATCCTCATCTACCCGAGTGCCGAGGTGCTGGATTTCTGCGGTCCCTTCGAGGTGTTTGCCACGATGCGTCTGGACGAAGAGACGCGGCGCGAAAGCAGTTCGCCGATTCACCAGTTGTTGGTTGCCGAGACCAAGGAGCCGGTGCGAACCAGCGGTGGCATGAGGATTCTGCCCAACGAGGACTTTGCCTCCTGCCCCAAGCTGGACATGCTGCTGGTTCCCGGCGGCCATGGCGTCCGGCCGTTGCTGCATCAACCGCAGTACATGGACTGGCTCAAGAAGATGGCACCGCAGGTGGACCGGCTGGCCTCGGTCGGCACCGGCTCCCTGCTGCTGGCAGAGGCGGGGCTGCTGGTGGGCAAGACGGCCACCACCCACTTCCAGATGGTGGACTTCTTCCGCGAGCGGTATCCCCGCACCTCGCTGCTGCCGGAATTGCACATGGTGGTGGACGGAAACATCACCACGGCCAACAGCATTCGCGCCGGAATTGACATGGCGCTCTACCTGGTGGCGCAGACCTACGGGCAGACAATTGCGCGCGCAGCGGCACGGCAGATGGAGTATCCGTACCCGGACGAACAGAACCTTCGAGCAAGGAAAGAAAAATGATCAAAGCTGTACGCGGGACCCGCGACCTGTTGCCTCCCGACACTGGACTATGGAACTTTGTGGAGCGCAAGGTACGCGAGATTTTTGCCCGCTATAACTATCACGAGATTCGCACGCCGATCTTTGAGTCCACCGAGCTTTTCGCGCGCGGCGTGGGTGAGGAAACCGACATTGTCTCCAAGGAGATGTTCACCTGGGAAGACAAGGCTCGCGCTGCCAGTGAGAAGACGCAGACCTTGACTCTGCGTCCGGAAAACACGGCGGGCGTGGTGCGCGCCTACATTGAGCACGAGCTGGGACGCAGCGGGTTGCTGCAAAAGCTCTACTACATTGGGCCGCAGTTCCGGCGCGAGCGTCCGCAGAAGGGACGCTACCGCCAGTTCTACCAGATCGGCGCAGAGGTCCTCGGACCGGCGTCGGCAGGCAGCGAGCTACCCATCCGCGACGCTGAGGTTCTGGACATGCTGACGGCGCTGCTCGACGCGGTGGGGCTGAAGGGTTGGACGCTCTATCTGAACTCCGTTGGCTGCCTGAACTGCCGTCCTGCCTATAACCAGGCTCTGCGCGAAGCCTTGGCCGGAGTGAAGGACCAGCTGTGCGCCGACTGCCGACGGCGGGCGGAGACCAATCCGCTGCGCGTGCTCGACTGCAAGGTTCCGGCGGATCAGCCGATCATCGAGAAGTTGCCCAAGATCGCCGATTATCTGGACGAAGACTGCCGCGAACACTTTGCGCAGGTGCGCGCCATGCTCGACACGCTGGAAGTTCCTTACCAGGTGAATGAGCGCATGGTGCGCGGGCTGGACTACTACACCCGAACCACCTTTGAGTTTACGCACGGCGAGCTGGGCGCGCAAAGCGCGGTGCTGGGCGGAGGCCGCTACGATGGGCTCAGCGAACAGATCGGCGGGCCGAAGGCTCCGGGCATCGGCTTTGCGATCGGCGAAGATCGCCTGGTGCTGGCCTTGCAAGCACAGTCCCAAGAGGCGCTGGGAACGCTGCAGGCATTCATCATTCCGCTGGGCGCGGGGATGAGCCGCCATGCGCTCAGGCTGGCGCGCGAGTTACGCTCGCAGGGCATCACGGCCGACGTCAGCGATGAGAGCTTCCGCATCAAGAAGAGCTTTGAGACCGCGGAAAAGCTGGGCGCGGAGTATGCCGTGATCGTCGGCGAAAATGAGGTGCAGGCCGGCGCGTTCTCGGTGAAAAAGCTGAAGAGCGGGGAGCAGACCACGGTGCCGCGCGCAGAATTGCGGCAGTTCCTGCAAAGTTAAAGAAAACGAATTCCACCAATGCAACCGGCGCATGCGCGAACGGCGGGCCAGTTGTCGTACGATGGACAAGGCGGAGTTTCTCTCCGCACCACGGAAAGCGACGATGCAACTTGATTTCTTAGGCGACTTAAAGCGGACACACCGCTGTGGCGAATTACGCTCAGCCGATGCGGGCAGCACGATCACCCTGATGGGCTGGGTCAACCGGCGGCGCGATCATGGCAATCTTATTTTTATCGACCTGCGCGACCGCTCGGGCGTAACCCAGATCGTATTTGACAAAGAACGTAACCCGGAAATGCACGCGCGCGTGGAATCGGTGCGCAACGAGTACGTGCTGGCGGTCACTGGCATGGTCGAGCGGCGCGCGGAGAACACGATCAATCCCAAGATGGAGACCGGCGAGATTGAGGTGATTGCCAGCGAACTGAAACTACTGAACGAGAGCAAGGTTCCGCCGTTTTTCCCGGGCGACGCCAACGTTAACGTCAACGAAGAAGTGCGCCTGAAGTACCGCTACCTCGACTTGCGGCGTCCGGAAATGCACGCCAACATCGAGATGCGTCACCGGGTCACTTTGGCCATCCGGAACTATCTGGCAGGCGAGGGCTTCTACGAGATCGAGACGCCATACATGACGCGCTCCACACCGGAGGGCGCGCGCGATTACCTGGTCCCCAGCCGGGTGCATCCGGGCGAGTTCTACGCTCTGCCGCAGTCACCGCAGATCTTCAAGCAGTTGCTGATGATCGGCGGCCTCGACCGCTACTTCCAGATTGCGCGCTGCTTCCGCGACGAGGACCTTCGCGCCGACCGTCAGCCAGAGTTTACCCAGATCGATCTGGAGCTCAGCTTCCCGACCGAAGAGACGATCCATGGTGTGGTCGAAGGCTTTCTGGACGCGGCCTTTACCGCCGCCGGATACAGCATTGAGAGGCCTTTCCCGCAGATGCCCTACGACGAGGCCATCCGCCTGTACGGAATCGACAAGCCCGACCTGCGCTTGCCGGCAATGACCGACGTGAAGGCGCTGCTGCCGGCCAATGCGCTGGAAACCCTCGCCGTGGACCGCGCGCTGCCCGTCGTGGTGATTCGCACGCCGAAGGTGGGCGAGCTATCCCGCAAGGAGCGCGACGAGCACAAGACGCTGCTAAGTGAAAAACAGGGCAAGGTGATCAAGTTTTTCGACGACTTCAAGCGTCTGGAAAAGAGCTGGCCAGAGGCCATCGCGAAGATTCGCCAACTGAGCGGCGCCGAAGAAGGCGACCTGCTGGTGATGGTGGCTGCTCCGAAGAAGGCGGAAACCGTGGCAGCAAGCTCGGGCGACGCGGCCGCCGTGCGACGCTTGCAACGCGACTCCTATGCGGTTTATGCCAACGCCGGAGGGTTCCGGCTGGCGCTGGCGCAGCGCTATGCGGCGCGGCACAAGGCGTTCGAGGGAAAGACATTCAAGTTTCTCTGGGTCACCGATTTTCCATCTTTCGAGTGGAACGAAGAGAACGAGACCTGGACCTTCGCGCATCACCCATTCACCTCGCTGCATGAAGACCACATGGAGCTGCTGAACGAGGGTGTACGAGCCCTGCACGATCCCAACTCCGCGCTCGGCGCCATCCGCGCACGCGCCTACGATGTGGTGCTGAACGGAACCGAACTTGGCTCCGGCTCCATTCGTATCCATCAGCAAGAGGTGCAGGCCAAGATCTTCGAGGCCCTGGGCATGGACGAGGCGGAGCAGAAGCTGCGCTTCGGGTTCTTCCTGGAAGCGCTGCAGTACGGAACGCCTCCACACGGCGGTGTCGCGCTGGGACTCGACCGGATTGTGATGATCCTGGCGGGCGCGCCCAGTCTGCGCGAGGTGATTCCCTTCCCCAAGACGGCGGCGGCGACCGACCTGATGATGGAGGCTCCGACACCGGTCACGGCGGCGCAGCTAAAGGAACTCAGCATCGCCATCAAGAAGTAAGGCAATGGACTTGCACGAGCGGCGCGCCTTCGGGTGCGCCGTTTTATGCGCGCGATAAGTAAAACGGTAGTGCCGAAGCGCTGCCGCCAGAGTGAAGATCAGCGGCAGGTTCTCAATCGAATTCGCGCTGAGGACCTGGGAGACTTCCACCTTGGCTAGGGCGGTTCTATGCTTTTGGCGCGCGCTGTGGCCCTGGATCCGGCGGCGGCTGGCCGGCACATGGTCAAGCGCGTCAATCATGCGTAGAATTCTATTTAGAAGAGAGTTTTGCGTAGGCATATCTTTCGGCAGCCAAGCTCGCCGCATGACCGTTCAATACATTTTCTTGCCGTGGGGGCGCGGTTTCCCCGCGCCGGTTTTGCAAAATCCGGCCTACGCGCTACGCTGTACTGATACATATAGACTGCGGGAATCTTAATCACTTATGTCGCTCTCGAATTACGACTCCACGGCCGCCATCGCCAAAACCTTGCGTGCGGGCATTGAGCGCCACGTACGCTACACCCTGGTGCGGCCGTTCGATCATCTAACCCCCGCTGAATTGCTGGTTCCCGTCTCTCTCGCAGTCCGCGACCTATTTGTCGACCAGATGCTGGCCACCAGCAAACGCTACCGCGAGGCCGACGCCAAGCACCTCTACTATCTCTCCATGGAATTTTTGATGGGGCGAGTGCTGGGCGACACGGTCTGCAACATGCGACTGAACGAAGTGCTGGACGGCGTGCTGGGTGAATTCGGCGTGCGCCTGGAACAGGTGCTGGAAAGCGAGGCCGATACGGGGCTTGGCAACGGCGGCCTGGGCAGGCTGGCTGCCTGTTTCCTGGAATCGCTGGCTACCCTCGATATGCCTGGGTACGGGTACGGAATCGATTACGAGTACGGCATGTTCCGCCAGGAGATCGCCCACGGATTCCAGCGCGAGAAACCCGACCGGTGGAAGACCAATGGAACCCCGTTCCAGATACAGCGCCCGGAAGAAGCCATCGTTATCCCGCTATACGGCCGGGTTGAGAATGCGCGCGACCGCGGCAACTACCGCCAGAGCTGGCTCGACTACCAGGTGGTGGTCGGCGTGCCGAAAGACATGACGGTGATGGGCTACAACGGGCGAACCGTCAACTATCTGCGTCTCTTCCAGGCGCGTTCCTCTGACGATTTTGACATCGACATCTTCAACCGCGGCGACTACATCCGCGCCGTCGAGCAGAAGATTGGCACTGAGAACATCTCGCGCGTGCTCTACCCCAGCGATTCGGTGATGGCGGGGAAGGAACTCCGCCTGGTGCAGGAGTACTTTCTTGTGGCCTGCGCGGTGCGCGATATTGCCCGCAACTATCTTGCCGCGCACAACGATTTCTCGGTGTTCTCCGAAAAAGTGGCCATTCAGATGAATGACACGCATCCCGCGCTGGCCGTGGCCGAGCTGATGCGGGTACTGGTTGACGAAAACAACCTGGAATGGGAAGAAGCCTGGGAGATTACCAAGAACACGGTCGCCTATACCAATCACACGCTACTGCCCGAAGCTTTGGAAAAATGGAGCATCGCGCTGATGGAGCGCGTGCTGCCCCGCCACATGCAGATCATCTACGGCATCAATCACAACTTTCTCCGCTCCCTGACCGCTTACTCGTGGGTGGATGGCGAAAAGCTGCGCAAGATGTCCGTGATTGAGGAAGGGCACGACAAGAACGTGCGCATGGCGCATTTGGCGATTGTGGCCTCGCACGCGGTCAACGGCGTCTCGGCCTTGCACAGCGAGCTGATCCGCACCTCGCTGGTTCCGGAGTTTGCCCAGCTCTGGCCCGCCAAGTTCAGCAACAAGACCAACGGCGTGGCACCACGGCGTTGGCTGCTCAAGACCAATCCGCATTTTTCGCGCCTGCTGTCGGAGAGCATCGGCGATGCCTGGATCACCGACATGGCAGAACTGCAGAAACTTGAACCACTGGCGGATGACGCGGCTTTCCAGGCACGCTTCTCCGAAGTCAAGGTGCAGAACAAGCTGCGGCTGGCGCGCATCATCCGCGACGAGACCGGGGTCACCACCGATCCGCAGTCCATGTTCGACGTGCAGATCAAGCGCATCCACGAGTACAAGCGGCAGTTGCTCAACGTGCTGCGCGTCATGCACGACTATCTGCGGATTGTGGAAGACGGCGACGCCCCCAAGACAGCCCGCACCGTGCTCTTTGCCGGCAAGGCCGCACCAGGATACTGGGCCGCCAAGCAGATCATCAAGCTCATCCACAACGTGGCCGCGGTGGTGAACAAGGATCCCAAGGCCAACCAGCTTCTGCGTGTGGCCTTCCTGCCCGACTATCGCGTCTCGCTGGCCGAGTCCATCATTCCAGCGGCGAACCTGAGCGAGCAGATTTCCACCGCCGGCATGGAAGCCAGCGGCACCGGAAACATGAAGCTGATGATGAACGGCGCAGTCACCGTGGCGACCTGGGACGGCGCCAATATTGAAATTGCCGAAGCGGCGGGGGAAGACAACATCTACATCTTCGGCCTGCGCGCCGGGCAAATTGAGCAGATGCAGCGCAGCCAGCTCTACCACGCGCGCGAGTACTACGATCGCGATCCCAGGGTAAAACGGGTGCTGGACTGTTTTCTCAACGACCGCTTCTCGCCCAGCGAGCCGGGACTGTTTCGCTGGATCTTCGACGAGCTAATCAATCGCGGAGACCGCTTTTTCCACCTGGCTGACCTGCCGCAATATATCGAGATCAATGAGAAGATCGACGCAGATTTCCAGGATGCCGCCAAGTGGCGGCGCATGTCGATTCTGAACACGGCGCGATCGCACAGGTTTTCCAGTGACCGCACGATCCTGGAGTACAGCAGCGACATCTGGAACCTGCAACGCTATCCGAACGGCCGGCCGGAAGCTTCGCCGTCGGCCGCCGCCAGCACGCCCAGCGCGTTGCCTCTTACGGCCGAGTAATTTTTCAGGTTGGGACGGCGCCTGGGCCGCGCTTTCCTCGCCTCGATGCATGCGCCTCACGCGATGCCGTGACCTGCATCACGACTAAGCGAAGGCCCGCCGTAGCAACATAGATTTGAATATAACTTCACGATTGTTTCTCATACACGAGAGGATTGCTCATGTCGAACGTTAAGTCGCATAAGGGTGTCATTGGCATTTTAACTGGCGGTGGTGATGTTCCGGGACTGAATCCGGCGATTCGCGCCGTCACCATCCGCGCGCTGCGCGAGGGCTACCAAGTCATCGGAATTCGGCGTGGATGGGGCGGACTGATCGATATCGTCCGCGACAAGGATTACGATAACACCGGCAATTTTTCAGTCCTTACCGAAGAGATCGTCAACCGCGCGGGACGCACCGGCGGCACGTTTCTGCATACCTCGCGCACCAATCCGGGAAAGGTCAAGAAGGAAAGCGTCCCCGTCCATTACCAGGACAAGTACAACGCGGAGCGCAACGACCTGACGCCGGAAGTGCTGGAAACTCTCTCCTGGCTTGGCATCGACTACATGATTCCGATCGGCGGCGATGACACGCTGAGCTACGGTGTGCGCCTGTATGAAGAAGGCGTCAAGGTCATCGCGATTCCCAAGACGATGGACAACGACGTACCGGGCACGGACTACTGCATCGGTTTCAGCACCTGCGTCACCCGCACCATCCAGATGACGAACTCGCTGCGCACCTCCGCCGGATCGCATGAGCGCTTGCTGGTGCTTGAGGTCTTCGGCCGCTACGCCGGCTACACGGCGATGGTTCCCACGATGGCGGGCGCGGCCAACCGCTGCGTCATCCCCGAGCACAAATTCGATATCGAGCAGCTGACCGACCTGCTCAGCTACGATCGCCGCAAGAATCCCAGCCGCTACTCCGTAGTGCTGGTGAGCGAAGGCGCAATGTTTGAGGGCGGCGAGATGGTCTTTTCCGCCGAAACAACGGACGCCTATGGTCACAAGAAACTGGGCGGTATCGGCGACCTGGTCTCAGAAAAGCTGAAGGAGCTCTCGCCCAAATACAACGATGGCAAAACCATCGAGACCATCGACCAGAAGCTCGGCTACCTGGTCCGCGGCGGCGATCCCGACGCCATCGACTCGATTGTCCCCATGGCTTACGGCAATCTTGCGCTCGACCTGCTGCTGCGCAACATCCACGGCCGCCTGGTGGTGCTGAAGAACGGCCGCTACGACGACATGCCGATCGACTGCGTCACCGGCAGCAAGAAGCTGGTGAACGTACACGAACAGTACGACGTCGAGTGCCTGCGTCCGCAATACAAGAGCTTCCACATGAAGCCGCTGTTCCTGATGACCGGCGAGTAGTCGCCATAACGCAGGTTTCAAGGCTGCCCCGCGTGTGAGTGCGCGGGGCAGCGGCGTTTCTGCGCAATCTCGGAACGGTTCCGTTTGGGAGCTTATCCCGACGGGAATGGGGTGCGCGTCCGCTACTCTTCTTTCCTTACGTGCGCCCTTACTTCATCCAGCAGCTTGAGCGTGTTCTCGATCTTGCGCTCGCCCATGGGCTTCAGCAGTCCATCCAGTTCGCGCATCTTCGGCTCCATCTCATCGAGCAGCTTCAGTCCGCCGCCGGTGATGCGGGTGACCACCACGCGCCGGTCTTCGCTGGTGCGCGCACGGGTGATCAATCCGGCTTTGTCCATGCGCTCCAGCAGGCGGGTCACGTCCGGTTCGCGGGCGATCATGCGTTCGCCGATCTCGCCGCAGGTACGCCCCGCGGGTTCGGCGCCGCGCAGAATGCGCAGCACGTTGTACTGCGTCATGGAGATGTTGAAGGGCCGCAACAGTTGCTCGAAGCGCTCTTGCAGCATGTCCGTGGTGCGCAGCAACGAGATCAGCAGCTCTTCTTCAAGGCTGGCAAAGGCCTTGGTCTGCTGAATCTCCTCGCCCACTGCGCTGATGGCTTTCCTAGTCATGATCACTACTGGTCTGATTTCCCGCGGCACCTAGAGGATGCAAGGAATTTTCGTTGCAACAAGTTTCTGGCCACAACAATTACGGCAAAGGCCGCCGCTCCGGCCGCGGCGCTAGGTTAGAGCCGGTTGATCAAAGACGCCACGTAGGCCGCGCCAAAGCCGTTATCGATGTTGACCACCGAAACATTGGACGCGCAGGAGTTGATCATGCCGAGCAGCGCCGCGATTCCGCCGAAGGCCGCGCCGTAGCCAATGCTGGTCGGCACGGCAATCACCGGAACGCCCACCAGTCCGCCAACCACGGAGGGCAGCGCGCCCTCCATTCCGGCGCACACCACCAACACCCGCGCCTGGCGCAGGTCGTCGCTGTGAGAAAGCAGGCGATGCAGGCCGGCCACGCCGACGTCGAAAAGCCGCATCACGGTATTCCCCATCACATCCGCGGTGACGGCGGCTTCTTCCGCCACGGGAATGTCGCTGGTTCCGGCCGAGATAATGCCGATGGTTCCCTTGCCCAGCTTCTCGCACTTTTGCCGCAGCACCAGGGTACGCGCCAGCAGGTTATGCTCTACGGCCGGGAAGCGCACCACGGTTGCGGCTACCTGCTCAGGAGTGACCCGCGTGGCCAGCACGTTGTCACCGCGTCCGGCCAGCCGGGTAAAGATCTCCACGAAATGTTCGGCGGTCTTGCCCGGTCCGAAGATTACCTCAGGCACGCCTACGCGCACCGCGCGATGGTGATCGACCTTGGCGAAACCGAGGTCCTCAAAGGGAAGAGTTTGGATCTGGTTGAGTGCGGTCTCCGGGGTAACGTCCCCGGTGCGCACCTGCTCGAGCAAGGCTTTCAAACGAATGGCGTCCACCCTACTAGCCTAACACTCAGGAGTGCATTTGAGGCACCAACTTGGGACGAACTTGCTGAGCGCGCGGCAAAGCACTACGCTAGGTGGAATGCCCGACGGAATTCAAACCCGCACCATCACCCTGGCCGTCACCGGCGCCAGCGGCTCGCTGTTTGCGCGCGAGATGCTGCGCGCGCTGGAAGCCGATGCGCGCGTTGGTCACGTCAACTTCATCTGCAGTGACAGCGGCCTGCGGGTGGTAGCCGAAGAACTCGGCCTGGGCGGGCGCAACGATTTGCCGCGCCAATTGCTGGGCACGGAGGCGCGCAAGACGCACTTGCTCCACAACCAGGATATCGGAGCCAACATCGCCAGCGGCTCCTACCCGACGGACGCCATGATCGTGCTCCCCTGCTCGATGGGTACGCTGGCGAAGATCGCGCAGGGACTGGCCTCCAAGCTGATTGAGCGCGCCGCCGACGTCTGCCTGAAGGAGCGGGTTCCGCTGGTGCTGTGCGTGCGCGAGACGCCGCTGAACCGCATCCATCTGCGCAACATGTCACTGGCGGCCGAGGCGGGCGCCACCATCTATCCGCTGATTCCAGCTTTCTACAACCGGCCAGATACCCTCGACGAGATTGCGCGCCAGTTCGTCTATCGTGTGCTCAAACACATTGGGCTGCCGCAAAAGGGTGCCTACGTCTGGAAGCCGGAAGCCACCAGCGATTCCCTCTGAAGACAAATTTCCGTCTCCAAACGGTTTACGGATCAGGCAATCCAATGCGCGCCAACCCGCGATGATCGCTTCCTCCAGAGGCCAGTCTCGACGGTTTGCGCTGCGGTTGGTGGCGATTTGACAACCCCGTCAGGGGCGGTCTAGGATGCTTTTACACTGGAGAGGAGGTGGTCCGATGGAAAAAAGTTCAAGCGACTGTAGCAGAAATATCGTGATCAGTGAGGTGGCTGAGGCTTAGGGCGGAATCGCTCTAACCACTCGCCAGACTTCCCGTATTTCCGGAGTTTGTCGCAGGGTCGTGTTCATTCCGCATTGCGCGTAGATTGGGTTGCGCGGATGCGGCGGGAGCGAGCCCGCCTCAAGCCAATTCACACAGCTAACCGGCGCCCCGCATGGCTACAGTGCGGGGCGCTCTGCATTTCTGGCGGCCGCCGCGCTGGGCGACGTTACTTTTGGCATACCTTCTCTGCTTGACATTTCTTTGAGCAATAGTAATCTTCGGGTGCAATTCCTTTGCAGTCTCAATTGTCCACGGGACCGGTGCGATGCGGGCGGCGGCATACGACCGTGACTGCTCCGCGCACGGATTCCGCTTCCAAGGTACGGGCTGATTGGATACACGCAATCCACGGATCATTCACCGCTTCGTTTTTCTCGTTGTCCATGCTGCGGTCCTCAGCGCGGCAGTTCTAACGGCGCAGGAGTTCCCCGCCCAAGGCCAAAGCTGGTTGCAGGCACCGGCTCCGCGTGAAGTTGCGACTCCGGCAATCTATGGCGGCCCGCACCTGGTGCGCTTCAGCGGACGCGCGCTGGATGCGCAGGGTAAGCCCGTAACAGGGGTGGCAGGCGTGACCTTCGCAATTTACACGGAGCAGAGCGGCGGCGCTCCACTGTGGCAGGAAACCCAGAACCTGGCGACCGACGCAGGTGGACACTTCAGCGCGTTGCTGGGTTCGGCAAGCCCGGCGGGAGTTTCTCCGGAGCTGTTTGCCGGTGGCGAGCCCCGCTGGCTGGCAGTGCTGACGCACTCGCCCGGAGTGAGCGAGCAGCCGCGCGTGCTGCTGGTGAGCGTCCCCTATGCCGTACACGCGGCGGATTCCGAGATGCTGGGCGGCAAGCCTGCCACGGCCTATGCCACGGTGAGTTCGCAATGCGCCGCCCCGGAAGAGAGCGGCGCGGCGCAGTCTGCGGCGGCGAAGAAAGCGCTTCCGGCGCTTACCGCCCCCGGCGCAAGCGTGGGATATCTGCCGATGTTCAGCGACAGCAGCGGAGACCTCACCAATTCCGCGATGGCGCAGAGCAGCGGCAACCTGGGCATTGGCACGGCTACGCCCGCTGTAAAACTCGATGTGGTGGGCACCAACCCAACGTTGCGGGTGGACAACTACTCCAGCGTCGTGGGCGACTCGCCGAACTTCAACTTTCTCTCGGCGCGCGGCACAACCACCGCACCCACGGCCACGCAGAGCGGAGATAATCTGGGACAGTTTGCTGCCGCGGGCTATACCGGCTCGGCCTTCCCCGGCAGTAAAGTGAAAGTCACTTTCCTCTCCACCGAAAACTGGACGGCGACCGCCAACGGGACGGCGATGACCTTCCAGACCACGGGCAACGGCACGACGGTGCGCACCGAGCGCATGCGCATTGATAACACCGGCAACGTCGGCATTGGCACCACGACGCCTTCGCATACCCTGAGCTTTGCCGGCAGCCAGCCAAACACAATCGGCGTGGAGACGAATCCGACGGCTGGCGGCGCGGGAAACGATCTTTCCATCTCGGCGGGCACCGCAGCCTCCGGCGCCAGCAACCAACCGGGAGGCAACCTGATTCTGGCAGCTGGCGATGGCACGGGAACAGGCGCGGGCGGTGTGCTGCATCTGCAAACGGCGGGCGCCGGAACCAGCGGCACAAATCCGGACACGATGAGCGACCGGTTGCTGATTGTGGGCAAACCCAAAAACATGGCGGGCGCAACGCCAACCAACTTGTTCTCCGCACACATTGCGACCGGAGAAGCGGCGGGCGGACGAGTAAAGTTCACCATCGTCGCCAGCGACGGGGTGAACTATGCGATGGAGACGGGAGAGATGATCTACCTGGCGAGTCCGCTGCAGATGACCTGCGCCGTGGTCGTGTCAGAGTACTCGAACGTTCCGCCCACCTTCACCAATACCGTGCTGGCGGTGCCAGCGATTGGACAGAGCGGTTCGCTGAATGCACAATGCAATGCCACCACCACCGCCGGAGGCGATCCGGAGTTGCAGATCTGGGACACCGCGCCGGTCAGCTTTACGCCGACTACACATAAGGTTTACTACACGATCGAGAACCAGTCGCAGGCGGCAATCACCTTGCAGCCGTAAATCTAGACGCCTGCTACGGCAAGGGCGAAAGCCTTGCGGATGACCTCGATGGTGACCGGCTTCATGCCGAGGGCGGCGAGTTCCGAGGGACTGACCCAGCGGGCTTCGCTGGCGTCGCTGGCCGCCGCGAGGGTTCCGGAGCGCACGCGGCAGAGATAGTCGACAAGCACGTAGTGATACTGGGTGCGGCCCTCACTGTCAGGGAAGATCGAGTCGAAGACATCCAGCACCGGGCCAACTTCCACCTGCAGTCCGGTCTCTTCCAGAACCTCGCGGGCCACGCCATCGCGCAGCTTCTCACCAAGGTCGAGGCCGCCACCGGGGATCGACCACTCACCCTGCAGTGGAGGGTTGGCGCGGCGAATCACCAGCACTTCACCATCACGAACCACGACGGCTCCCACACCCACAATGGGCAGCGACGGATAGAGACGAGACATGCAGACATTGTAGCTGCGAACTACATTTGCGCACGAATGGCGACTGTGGGATGGCCGAGAGGCTCCCGTCCCGAAAGCTTAGCGGCGGGCGGCAAAGGCCATGCTGACCTGCTGAAGATTGATGACGTGCAAAGTAGTAAGGAGCTGCTGAAACTCGTCGCTGGGGAAAATCCCCGGGGATTCCGATTCATCTTCACACGGGTTTGCTGGGTTTACGGCAGGAAGGTTCATGGATGATGGATCGCCTCACGCTGGAGTGAAATCACGAAGCCGTACGGCCTCGGAATAACCTCTCTATTGAAGCGCACCCGGCGGGCGGATTGGAGCAGAAAACGCGGGCGCCGACACCGTCGGAGTGCCAGAAAAGAACGTTGCTGAATCGAAAATGAGCCGCGCCGCCGCTTAGGAAAAAAAGCCCCGGGGATTCAAGTCCACGATCTTCCAGCCTTTTGCGCCGCGCTCCAGTTCAAAGCGTAGCTGCCCCTCGCGGCGGGAGATGCGGCCTCCGCCGCGCGGCTCGCTCTCCAGTTGGAAATCGGCGAGGATGACGCCGCGATTGTTCTCCTCCGAGGTTTGGAGGATGTGGAGGGTGACGCGGAATCCCTCATAGCGGGTGAAGTAAGCCTCAATCTGATCCTGGAAGCTGAGGAAATCGTCCATCTTGTCGCCGTTGAAGGCCGAGAGCAGCAGGCGCTGCGAGTGGCCCTCCAACCCGTCGCGAATGGTGCCGAGAACCTCGGCGGCGGCACGCTCGTCGAAGACCGTGTCTTCCGCCGCATCCTTCTTCGGCTTCTTGTCTGCCTTCTTGGTGGAGGCTTGCGGCGTGTCCGCAGTGGGCTGCTGGGCGGCCGTCGAAAGCACGAAGGCGAGGAGCAGGAAGGGGATGAGCATCAGAGCGCGTCTGGTCACGTTGCGATCTCCTGAACAGAGAGGATAGAACACCCGGGCAGCAGATGTGTTCAGAAATGCGGCGGTGCATCCTAGGAAGAGATGCCGGGGCGAGGAGCAAGCGATGTCATTGGCGGAATATGAGCGCAAGAGGAAGTTCGAACAGACTCCAGAACCGAAGCCGCGGGAGTCGGCTCCGGCCACAGGCACTGGGAAAGCAACCAACGCCGCATCGGCAGGCGCTGGTTGGCGCTTTGTGGTGCAGAAACACAGAGCGACGCAGCTGCATTACGACTTCCGGCTGGAGTTGGACGGAGTGCTGAAATCCTGGGCGGTGCCGAAGGGACCATCGCTCGATCCGGTGGAGAAGCGGCTGGCCATGCAGGTGGAAGATCATCCGGTGGAATACGTAGCATTTGAGGGACGGATTCCCGAGGGCAATTACGGCGCGGGAACCGTGATGGTCTGGGACCAGGGCACGTGGGAGCCGGAGGGGACACGGCAGATGACCGACAGCGAACGCGAGACCCATGCCCGCGCCATGTTGGAAAAGGGCGATCTGAAGTTCCAGCTCAAGGGAACGAAGCTCGGCGGGAGTTGGGTGCTGGCGAAGATGCGCTCGCGGCGTCCGGGAAGCAAGGGAACCGAGTGGCTGCTCATCAAGCATCGCGACGACCACGTGGAGGGCGGCTACGAGATTGATGCGCATGACGGCTCGGCGTTGACCGGGCGCTCGATGGCGGAGATTGCGGCGGATAAGAAGTCGGCGGAATGGGGCGAGAAGAAAGTGGAAGCCGTGAAGCATCCGGGAAGAGGCCGGCAGACGCCGGTACACTGGGCGAAGCTCATGACCACCTTGCCGGGGGCGCGCAAGGCGGCAATGCCCAAGATGCTGCGGCCGATGCTGGCAACGCTGGTGGATTCTCCGTCCGAAAGCGATGAGTGGCTGTACGAGATCAAGTGGGATGGCTATCGGGCTCTGGCGTTTGTGGAGGATGGGCGGGCGCGGCTGGTATCGCGCAATCAGAATGATTTGACCGAGGCGTTCGCGGAGCTGGCAGCCGAGCTGCCTTCCCAGGTTCGCGCGCGCCGGGCGCTGCTGGATGGCGAAATTGTGGCGCTCGATGAGCGCGGGCGTTCGAGCTTCAGCCTGATGCAGCAACGGACTGGCGTGGGCAAAAACAGGACGCTGCCCGTTGGCCCGCATCTTTCCCACGGTCGCCAAAAGACGGTTGTGGGCCACCCGGAGATTCCGATTGCGTTTTATGCGTTTGACCTGCTGCAGGTGGAGGAGTGGTCGCTACTGGACGTGGCGTTGGAGGATCGCAAGCGGCTGCTGCGCGAGTTGCTGGATACAGATGCGCGGGTGCGTTACTCGGCGGACTTCGACGACGGAGCCAAGCTGCTGGCAGCGGCTCGCGAACAGGAGTTGGAAGGCATTGTGGCCAAGCGCCGCGACTCCAGGTATGAGCAGAAGCGCTCGCGGGCGTGGTGCAAGGTGAAGATTACGCAGGCCGAGGAGTGCGTCATTGGCGGCTGGACGGAGCCGAAGGGGAGCCGTGAGTACTTTGGCTCGCTGGTGCTCGGACTGTATGACAAACAAGGCAAGTTGATTTCAGTAGGGCAGGCGGGGACGGGGTTTACGCGCGAGACGGAGGCAGAGATCTTTACCCTGCTGAAGGCCCGGGAGACCAGGAAGAATCCGTTTGCGAACAAGGTGGAGTCGGCGCGGGGGGTGCACTGGGTGAAGCCGGAGCTGGTGGCCGAGATCAAGTTCACGGAGTGGATGCACGAGGGGCAGAAAGGCGGGGTGAAGATGCGCGCCCCAGTGTTTCTGGGGCTGCGGGTAGATAAGACGGCGAAGGAATGCAAGGCGGCGTGAGGGAAAGCCAGGTTTGAGGTTTCCTATTGCTGCCTTTCTTCCAGCTCGGTCCAGCGGGTGAGGAGCTGATCGAGCGTGGCTTCGGTCTGTTCGAGCTCGGCTTGGGCGGCGATGAGGGCGGCGGCATCGGTCTGAATCGCCGGGTTGTGGAGCGCGGATTTGGCGGCCACAAGGCGCGATTCGGTGTCCGCGATCTGCTGCTCAATGGCAGCGTATTCGCGAGCTTCTTTGTAGGAGAGCTTCTTCTTCGCCGGCGCGGGAGCTGCGGCATCCGATGCGCTTGCCGGGCTGGAGCCGTTTGAGCCTCGTTTTTGCGTCCGTCCCTGCTGGTCTCTCCACTCTTCCCACTGCAGGTAGTCGGCGAAGGTGGAGGCGTTGCCGCGGCCATCGAGTCCGAGGACGATGGTGGAGACGCGGTCGAGCAGATAACGGTCGTGGGTCACCAGCACGAGCGCGCCGTTAAATTCGAGTAGCGTCTCTTCCAGAACCTCCAGGGTAGGAATGTCGAGGTCGTTGGTGGGCTCGTCGAGCAGCAGGATGTCGGCGGGCTGGAGCATGAGGCGCGCAATGAGGACGCGGGCACGCTCGCCTCCGCTAAGGCGGCTGACCGGCTGGTTAAGCTGCTCGCTGGTAAAGAGAAAGCGGTCGGCCCAGGCGGCCACGTGAATGACGCGGTCCTGGAAGACAACCGCATCCGAGTCCGGGGCGAGGGCGCGGCGCAGGGTAAGCGAGGGATCGAGTTCACGCTGCTGCTCAAAGTACACGATCCTGAGACGGTCGGCAGTGCGGATGGTGCCGGCGTCGGGCTTCAGCTCTCCCTGCAACAGGCGCAGCAGCGTAGTTTTTCCGCTGCCGTTGGGGCCGACGAGGCCGACGCGCATTCCGTTGGTAACGACGAAGTTCAGGCCGCTGAGCAACGGCCGCCCTTCGGGTATGCCACCGCTGGCGCTGGACGTCTGGCCGTCGCTGAAGCGGTAGGCTAGGCCTTCAATCTCGATGAGGCGCTTGCTCTGTCGTCCTGTGCCGGAGAAATCGAGATCGGTGTTGGCGGTGCGGGTACGCGAACGCAGATCGCCAAGCTCGCCGATGAGTTCGTGGGCGCGGTCGATGCGGGCTTTGGATTTTCCCCGGCGCGCTCTGGGACCGCGGCGCAGCCACTCAATCTCGGTGTGAACCCGGTTTTCCAGGGCTTCCTGATGACGTGCCTGGGCGTGCATCCACTCTTCTTTTACTTCAAGAAAGTGGGAGTAGGCACCCGCGACGCGTAGGATGCCGTCGGGATAGATGCGAGCGAGCTCGGCGGTATCGCTGGCGACATTTTCGAGGAAGTAGCGGTCGTGTGAGACCAGGATGCAGGCGTAGCTGGCCTGCTGCAAAAGCTGTTCGAGCCACTCGATTCCGGCGAGGTCGAGGTGGTTGGTGGGCTCGTCGAGCAGGAGAATCTCAGGCGCGGTGACCAGCGCTTCGGCAATCGCCAGCCGCTTGCGCCAGCCTCCGGAGAGCGAGTTTGCCTGGGCGTGGAAATCCTCAAAGCCAGCGCGGCCCAGCGTCTCATGCAGGCGCGCGTCGCGCTCCAGGGCCGGTACCCCGGAACCGGAGAGCGCGGCCTCGATCACCTGGGTAACCGTGAGGCCGGGGGCGAAAACAGATTCCTGGGGAACGTAGGCAAGGGTGGCGCGCTTGCGCAGCGCAACCTCACCGGAATCCGGCGAAACCAGCCCGGCAAGAATCCGCAGCAGCGTGGACTTACCGGAGCCGTTCGGACCGATGAGGGCAATGCGGTCGCGGTCATTGACCACGAAGCTGACGTTGCGAAACAGCGGCTCAGCGCCGAAGGCTTTCGAGAGAGATTGGGCGTTGAGAATCGGAGGCATCTCTTTGATGATACCCTGCCGCGCACCAAGCTGAGAGCTGAGCCCGACCCGAGGTGCTAAAGCTAGGCCGCGTCGGGCAGCATTTCAATCAGCGCCTCATCGCCGTTGCGCAGGTAATGGGCGATGAACTTCATCGGCGCACTGGCCGAGGCGTTGTCAAAACGTGCGATGGTGGCATTGGCGGGCTCGTAAAAGGCGGAGCCCGTGGGCAGCGGCTGCGCAGGCTGGCCTTCAATCTGCAAAACCGCCGCGCCCTCGGCAATGTATCCAACAACCGGACAGGGATGCAGGTGGCGTCCGGTTTGCTGGCCGGGAACAAAGGTGATTTCACGAACGTCAACCCGGGTGACCGGATGGTTCACAGCCGCCGAGAGTAGAGGCTTACGGACGATCTCGCTCACACCCATTTGGATGTGCGGCGGGCCGTGGAGTTGCAGCATTTGACCCGGCGGTTAGCGCTTGCGACAGAGCAGCTCGCCCGTGCCGATGGGCACAATGAGCCCGTCCACCCGCACATCGCGCAAGGCTCTCACCAGCATGGGCCGCAGCTCCGAC
>Ga0181520_10004019_pt1 | contig 25135 bp, 19 predicted proteins | sample PEATcosm2014_Bin_29_FD_132451 | JGI IMG/M metagenome (GOLD analysis project Ga0181520, IMG submission 132451) | Peatland microbial communities from MTU Mesocosm Facility, Houghton, MI, USA - PEATcosm2014_Bin02_30_metaG | ecosystem: Environmental > Terrestrial > Soil > Wetlands > Peat | place...
ATAGTTGGCCGCGTTCGCCGCCCCCGCCGCCGCCACCAGCTTCGAATACACCACCTGAACATTCGTCGGGCCAATGTTGAAAACCTTCACCACCACCGGCGGGTTCGTGTCCCGGTTGACCGTCAACAGTGCCGGCGCGCTCGTGACCGATCCCGCCGCGTTGGAAACAATGCAACTGAACAGCTCGCCGCTCAAACCGAGCGTCAAGTTGGTCAGTGTGACCACGGGTGAGCTGGCCCCGGGCAGATTGGTGCTGTTCAAAAGCCATTGGTAGCTGACGCTCGCCTGGTTGGTCACCAGCAGGAAGAAAGTGACGCTGCCATTCTCCACCCCCGTCGTGTTGGTCGGCGGCCAATAAATGCCCGGCGTATTCATCACGCCGGTATAGGGAATCAACAGCGTGCCGGCCGCACTCGGGGTCGTCATCGGCAACTCGATGATTCCATTGGGCAATTGCCATTGCACCGTCAAATCGTCGCCACCCCCGCCCTGCTGATGGAGCGCTTCCATATAATAACGCCGACCCGCCTGCAAATAGACCGGCGCGGACTGCTGGCTGGCCTCGTCATTGAAAACTTCCCAGGAGGTCCAGGAGGTGACCGAGGCGATCTGGACCTCATTCGCCGGGCTTTCATTGGTGCTGAACAAAAAGAGCGAGGTGTCGTCGCTGGCAATCCAAAAGGTGTAATTGCCGCTCAACGGCGGCACCACGAACGCCCGCAGCCGCTGGCCGTAATTGTCCCACCCGCTGTTCACTTCCGTGTCGAAATTGGTGTAGATGTGCGTATAGGCTCCCGCCGGATTGTTCGGCCAGTTTGGGTTGTAGGCCGTGTTCGTCAGCACGACCAGCGTGTCGCCGATACTGGAGTTGAGATTCGTCCAGAGCTGGCGATAAATTCCAAAGGCCTGCGAGGTGAGATTGACGTTGGTGAACGTCGCCGTGTTCAGCGCGGCATTATTGTGGGCCGTGACTGCCAACCCGGCCAGCACCGGGCCGTTCAGGTAAATCTGCTCCGTGCCGATCTGCGTCCAGTTGGTCCCATCCGGGCCGTAATAGCCCGTGAAATTCTCCCCCGACCGGACCAACTGCAGCCACACCGGAGCCGTGATGCCGCTGATGTTAATGTTATACGTTTGAGGATCGGTAGTGCTGCGCCATTGAAAGCTGAGCCCCTGCGTGGCCAAAACCACCAGGCTCACATTCGCCGCCCCCGCCGTGTTGTCGTTGCGAAACATGACCCCCGCCTTGGACCAGCCCGATCCCGGATCGCTGTTTTGCAAACTGGTGACTTGGGCCGTGATGCTTCCGTCGCTGCCATAGCTCGTGCTCGCAAAGTTAAACTGGTCGGCCGCATTCCAAATGTCCGCCCCGCCGCCCGTCACCGTCCAGCTGCCGTTGGTGCCGGCCGCCGATCCGGCCAGCCCCGGCGACCCGATGTCGGCGTCGCTCCAGCCCGGAGGCAGGCCGGCCCGGGCCGCCTCATTCCCCGCTGAAAGCAGGAAAACCAACAGGCCAAGTTTCAACCAGGGCCGGGAGAAGCTGCCGGGCCGCACACGGGGAAAATTCATAGTTTGATTCGTTTCAGCTGGTCAGGGTTCAACCCATGATTCATGCACTGGGATCGGTCAAAGTTATTCAATCCCTTCTGCTTTGTCCAGACGTTTTCAGCAGGTCGGCAATCAAAGTCAGCCGCAACCCGGATCAATGATGATCCATTTACATTTTCCATGTCGCATGCCGTCTGTTTGGTTGGCCTCTCCGCTGATTCATCCTTTCAACTTTCACTGGCTCTTCGTCAGTTTAAGGGCACGCTCCAGCGCGGCTTTCGCAGCGGCATGATCGGGTTGCCGCTGGAGTGTCTCCTGAAATTGCTTTGCCGCCTCGGCGTATCGCTGCTGTTTGGCCAGGGCGACACCATAGTTAAACCGGGCATTAATAAAGTCGGGCTGCAGCCGGACCACTTCAGCAAGCTGCGGAAGGGCTTCGGCAAAGTTTCCGACGCGCGCGAATTCCAGGGCGAGATTGAAGCGCGCCTCGGCAAAATCAGGCTTTGACCGGATCGCGGCCTGGTAACAGGGAATGGCCTCGGCGTGCCGGCCTTGCCCCACCAGCGCATTGGCAAAGTTGAAGTTCGCCACCGGCTCGTCGGGCTTTAGATTCAATGCTTCCTTGAACAGGACGACGGCCTCGTCAGGCTTGCCTTGGCCGGCAAGCAGCTTCGCCAGATTGATGCGCGCTGCGACGTTGTTAGTCTCAAGTTGCAGGGCGGTGCGATATTCGGCCATCGCGGCAGGCAGCTCGCCACGGTTGGCAAGCACAACCGCCAGGTTCACCCGCGCCGCGCTGTAAGACGGAACGAGGCGCAGCGCCACCTTGAATTCCTCAATCGCCTCGTCGGCTTGACCCCGGGCTGCCAGCGAAAGTCCAAGCCCGTTCAACGCCTCAAGCAAATCGGGGTTGCGCTTCAGTGCTTCCTGGAAAAAATCCTGTGCTTGGACAAATGAACGGGCATTGTAAGCAAGATTACCGAGCTGGAACCAGGCGTCCGGTTCGTGCGGCAGCAGCCGCACGACCTCCTGCCACTGCCGCGCGGCTGCCGGCTCGTCGCCCGCAACTTCAAGCAGCCGGCCAAAATTAGCGTGGAGCACCCAATCCTCCGGAGCCATCTCCAATGCAGCCTGATATTCCCGGATAAACCGCGCCGGGGACACATCCAGCCGGGCGAGCGTTGCCTGCCATTTTCCGTCGCGTGTCTGTGAGTTCAGTTGCGAGGCAAAGGGCGGCTGTCGAAGACGCAACCTCATCTCTTCACCAACGCGCCGCCGGTCAAAATCCGTCAGGGCAAGCTGGCGGGCGATTTCGGCTTCCGTCGGCAATGGGACGCCGGCGGAAAATGCATGGCCGGTCAGTTTTTTCTCGATCTCCGCAGCAAACAACGCGGCAACCAGATAATTTCCAGTAAAGTTCAGATGCACATGATCGTAAAAAAGGGTGTCACCGGCGATTTCGTCGGGAGAGCGCCGGGCGCATTCCTGCTCGGCGTCTATCAAGGTCATGCCCTGGGCGGCGGCAACCCGGCGAATAGTTTGGTTGATCCGCGAATCGGCGCGGAAACGGAGCGTATCCAGGTCGCGGGCGAGAAGAAAATCAGAGGCGGCGGCATTGGTCAGGCCGGCCGCCAGTTCGCAAACGGCCCGCCGAAAAGGCAGCTCGGCAAATTCCGGATCTATCCGGCTCGCCTCTTTATAAGCCGCCATTGCATCGGCAAACCGGCCGGCCTCCTGGGCCGTGCGTCCGCGTTCAAAGCACCTATCCCATTCGTCAAGTCGGGCAGCGCTTAAGCCAAGGCGGTGCTGCGCCGCGAATGGTGGAGAATCCTTGAGATTCACCGGCACCGTAGCCAGGAGAACCGTGGCCCCGGAACGCCGGCCCAGTTCAATGATGGCCGCAAGATTGCGGGCGAAATTCTCCTGCACGATCTGCAAGCCAAGGGCATCGCTGCGGACCTGGTTCCGCAAAAACATTTCCATTCCCTGCCACTCAAGCGGATCGGCCGGACGCGGGCGCAACGCACCCAGCCACTGGCCCAGACGAGTGGACTTCACCAGCAAGCTGGCTCGGACGACTGCCAGTCCGGGTGCCTGACGGCCAAAAACCGTTCCTGCTCCGAACGGACCCACTACTTCGTTGTTGCCTGCGTAAACCACCCAGAAATCACCTTGCCGCGATGCACAGTCCCGGGCGATTTCCCGGATTACATGGGAATTGATCGCCGTCATCGCCGTATTGACCACTTCGAACCTATGGCCCCGGTCGCGCGCGGCAAGCATTCGCTCGAGCTGGCGTGGAAAACCATATGACGGTTCAGGATCACCCATTGCCGCCGACTCCCCGAAAACAAAGATGCGGACAGTGCCCTTCGGCTTGGCTGCGGCCAGGGACAGAGGCTGGGGAGTGCGCGCAACCGCCGGCGGGAAAAAGCGCCAGCCGAATTTTGGATTTTCCACCAGCAGCGTGCAACCTCCGTTACGGCTCTCCAGAAAAAAGGACGTCGCCCAGCCATAACCAGCCACACGCAAGCCCAGTTCGGCCAGTCCGAGCAGCAGGATTGGCGAGAGCAAAGCCAGAACGCGAAACCACCGGCGTCGGCTCTGCGGCGCGGGCATTTGTTCGGCGGAAGGCTGCATTCCATCCTTGGGAGGCAATCCACCGGCGCAAGTGGAGCGCTGCGTTTGAGTTCGCCGGGCCTTCATTCGCCGTCAAATTAGCAATGACAAGCGATGACCGGCAATCTCAAATGCATCAGCCAATTCTTTTGACCCTCACGCGCCCATTATTTAAACTCCGGCATTGGGACGGAAACAGAACAATGCGAAGCGCAGCCGACACCCCCTGACCACAAACCCATCGGCGGGCGGCACACCAGTTGAACCAAGCGCGGGATCAATTCCAACCGGCCGCAAATGGATGTTCCGGCTGGTGGCGGTGGTGGGGCTGCCGTTGTTTCTGCTGGCTGGAGTCGAGCTGGCTTTGCGCGTCGGCGGGTATGGTTATTCCACGGATTTTTTCAAGAAAACCACCATTGCCGGCCAGGACTGTTTTGTCGAAAACGACCAGTTTGGTTTGCGGTTTTTCCCCGCTTCGCTGGCGCGCGTCGCCTCACCGGTGATCATGCCAGCGAAGAAAGCGCCGGACACGATTCGGATCTTTATTTTAGGCGAATCGGCGGCGCTGGGAGATCCTCGGCCCAACTTTGGTGCCGGCCGTTACCTTGAAACTCTGCTGCGGGGGCGCTTTCCGGGAAAAAAGTTCGAGGTCGTCAATACGGGAATAACGGCGATCAACTCGCATGCGATCCTGCCCATCGCCCGTGAATGCGCCAGGCATGAAGGTGATGTTTGGATTGTTTACATGGGCAACAACGAGATGGTCGGCCCCTTCGGAGCCGCGACTGTTTTTGGCGCACAGGCGCCGCCACTCCGGCTGGTGCGGCTGCATCTGCTGCTCCAAAAAACGCGGGCGGGCCAACTGTTTGGCGACTTGGTTTACAAGCTCCGACACCGGTCCGCCGGGCCTGAAGAATGGCGTGGCATGGAGATGTTCCGCGGGAACCAGGTGCCCCCAAATGATCCTCGAAAGGAAGTGGTTTACCGGAATTTCAACCAAAACCTGGAAGACCTGTTGCGCGCCGGCCGCAACTCGGGTGCCGCGATTGTGCTCAACACCGTCGCCGTCAACCTCAAGGACTGTCCGCCGTTTGGTTCCTGGCCAGCCACAAATCTGCCTCCGGCTCAAAGTGTGACATATGAAAAACTTTGCCAGGAGGCTGCTGTCGCCCGGGGAAACGGAAATTTTTCGGCAGCCGCCAACCAGTCCGAGGCGGCCACCGGAATCTGCCCCCAATCCGCAGTCCTGCAATATCAGCTCGGCGAGTGTCTGCTTCACCTGACAAATTCCGCAGCCGCCCGGCAGCATTTTCAACTTTCAGTGGATGCCGACACCTTGCCGTTTCGGGCGGATTCGCGCATTAACGATTCGATAAAAACCGCCGGGCGCAAGTTCGCCGGCCAGAATCTGGTGTTGTGCGATGCGGTCACGGCGCTGGCCGCCGCCGCGCCGGAAGGAGTCTCCGGTGAAGAGTCGTTCTTCGAGCACGTCCACCTGAATTTCACGGGGAACTACCTGCTGGCCCGGGCGTGGGCCGGGCAAATTCAAAATCAACTCGCCGCCCGCCTCACGCACGCGGCGGCGACAAATTGGCTGTCGCAGGAACAATGCGAAAGGTTGCTGGGGCTTACCGACTGGAACCGGGTTTCCGTTCTGGAAGAGGTTGCCCGGCGAATCCAGGAGCCGCCATTCACGGGTCAACCCGACAACCGCCGGCGACTGGCCGCACTGAACAAACAAATCAGCGAATGCCGGGCCAGAATCGCGTCCACCCCGCCGGCAGAAAAGCCGCCCAGGTTTATGAAACCGCGCTGGCGGGCAGGCCGGAAGACTACCGGCTGCATGAAAACTTCGCCGAATTTCTGGAAGCCACGCATGACCAGCGGGCCACAATCGAACGCCGGAAGGTCTGCGAACTGATTCCGCATTTCTATTTCCCATATTACCGGCTCGGCCTCGACCTGGAAGATCTGGGCCGGTTCGCCGAAGCTCTTCAGGCTTTCCAGCAAGCTGCCGCATTGAGGCCCGCGCAAAGCGAAGTCAGACTGCAGTTGGGCACCGTCTATGCCCGCCAGGGCCAATGGAAAACCGCATTGGAAGAACTTGAGCGCGCCCGCCAGTTAAGCCCTGACGATCCTCATGTGTATCTTTACTCCGGCGAGGTGCTCTGGAAACTGGAGCGCCGCCTCGATTCAATCGCGCGGCTGCGTGAGGCTGTCCATCTCCAGCCGGATTACTGGGAGGCACATTACCGGCTCGGTGATGAACTGGCGCAGCAGGATGAAGGGCCGGCGGCGGAGGAGGAGTTCGAGCAGGTGCTGCGTATAAATCCAAACTATGTGAAGGCACGCGCAAATCTCGGCGTCACGCTTTACAAACTGGGCCGCGCGGATGAAGCGATGGCACAGTTCGACGAGGTCTTGCGGCTGGATCCGCAGAACCGGCAGGCTCTGGAGTTCAAGCAGCAGATGTTAAGCTTCAAAACCCATTGAAGAAAAACTGAAGGTTTCCTGCGCCGGGAAACCTTGGAGCCGGCACCGGGTCTCGTTTGGATGCCAAAGGGAACATTTTCCGACAAAGAAGCGGAACCGGTCGTCAGCCTGACAACCTCGGTTGTCGAAAAGGTCGGGTATTCTGCCAAACGACCGAGGTCGTCGGACAAATCTGGCGGGTATTCCATCAAACGACCTGCCAGAGCACGCCGACAACCTGCCGGATATGCTTTACGACCCAGGTCGTTTGGCAAACGACCTCGGTTGCACGCCTGACGACCCAGGTATTCGAGCCGACGACCTGCCGGATTGGTCCGGCGACCGAGGTCGTTAAGCTCCCAACCGGCTTGTTTTTAGAACTTTACCGGGGGTTTTGGAATGAACAGACCGGTTGCCGGTCGCAGGGCGCAGTCGGCAGCAAGTTTTCCTGCTTGCGCGAGCCACCGGTCCAAACCGGTTGGCAGCCACCCGCCCCCACAACCTGCCGCTGTTACCGGTTTTAGGATAATGCCCAAAAAAAGAGAGCCGCAGACATCGCTGCGGCTCTCTCTGAATCAGACTGGCCGTAACTTATGGGTTACTGACCTTGAAGAACATGGCGCTGCCGCTGATGGGAACGCTCACGGACCCGCCGGTGCCGCCAGTGACTGACTGCCAGTTCACGTTCGGCCCGGTGAGCGCGGGGCTGGCCACCAGATGGCCCACGTTCGGCGTCCAAGTGATGTTGAGTTGATTTCCAACCACTTTGGCGGTCAGGACGGGCGTTCCGGCAACATAAACATAGCTGGAGTTATAGTTGTCGTAATCCGCGATGTTCAGATACAGCAACTGGGTCGGGTCTGTGCCGAGGGCGTCATTATTATGAGCCGTCGTGCAGATGCCGACGTAAACCACGGCGGGCAAGGCGGTCATATCGCCGACAGTAGTCGGGTCATTGGTTGCCTGAAGCGTCCAGCTCGTGCCGTTGGTGGAGTAGAAGGCAGACAGGAGGTTGCCGGCGCGTTTGAGACGCACCCAGGCGTTCGGATATGCCGGCACCGGGCTGGAGTTGAAGTTCCAGCCGCCGCTGCTGCCACCCGTGGTGTTGCGCGTATTGCATTCAACCGCATTGGCTCCAAAGCCGCTGCCGTCGGGCGCGTTAATTCCATCCGAAGACACCGGGTCGTTGACGATGTTCCAGTCTCGGCTGCCGGCAGCCAGGGTCTCGCGAACCATGAGGCCGCCTTTAGCCCAGTCGGACGTGTGCTTGATGTCCCTTTGACGGACGACGACATCGAAGTCGTTGGTCTTCGTTTCGTAGGCAAAGTTAAACCCGTCGGCGGCGTTATAGATATCGCTGCCTTCGCAGGCAATGGTATAGGCGTTCGGGCCTTCCACATACATCATGCCCGGGAAGGCGGGATCCGTGCCGGGATTGCCAATGTCAACATCCGTCAGCGGCACGGTTGCAAGCGCGGCTGCATTGTTCGTGCCCAGCGCCAGCCCGCCGCCCATGCCGGCCAGCGAGGAGCTGACTTGGACATTGAGCGGCAGGGTTATGGTGCCCGACACCGCCAAGGCCACGCTCTTGTAGTCGTTGGTGTTCACCAGAATGCTTAGGATCTGCAGCCCGCCGCCCAGGGTGTAGGTGCTCGCCTGGCCCAACATGACCGGATCCATCGGAACACTGAAGGCGATAATGATGTAGTTGGTCGCATTGAAGGGCAACCCGGTAATACCACTGATGAAGTTCGTATAGTTGCTGTTGGCGTAAAAGGCCGCGTAGGTCATCTGCGGTGCGTTGGTTAAGACCGTGACCTTCACCACCGAACTGGTGACCCAGAGGGGATTGCCGCTGGCATCGGCATAGCCCAAGGCCCGTGTGATGCAGTAGAGCTGGGCGTTGTTGTCATCCGGCAGAAGGGTCGGTATGGAGTAAGTCGCCGAATTTGCTCCGGTGATGGGCGCTCCATTCATAAACCATTGGTAGGCCAGGAAGTTGTTGAAGGAATTCCTCCAGTCGCCTTCCGGCCCGATGGGCAGGGTCGAATCGGTCCCGGCGGTGATGCTGAACGAGGCACTGGTGTAATTGTTCGCCGTAATGCTCTGCGGCTGGTTGGTTATGGTCACATAAGTGCAGGGCGGCACATAAGTTCCCAGCTCGCCGCCCCGGATGGTGCTCGGCGTGCCATCCACCGGGTCAGGGTCGGTGACCAGCTTGGCAGTCACGCAGCTATAGGTGCCGCCACCGCCCTGGTGGTGGACAATTTGCATGGCATATTTCTGGCCGGCGACCAGGGGGATGCCGGTGGCAAAGGGGGTGTTCCCAAATGCATCAACAAACGTGTCGGATCGGACCTGGGTGGCCGTTCCATTGGCCGTGCTGCTCCATTTCAATGCACCGGTGCTATAAGACGTCTGCTGGGCGATCAACACGGAGTCGGCAAATGAGTTGTTCGTGCTCAGGAACAGGTCGGCGTCATCGTCCGAATTGCAGAAGAACACATACTGGCCCGTGGTCGGCGGGATGAAAAAGCCGAGCAATTCATCGCAGAAGTTGTCCGCCACTTCTGTGCCCGTGATGTCAGCCTCGAAGGCCGGCGTGGACATGCTCCAGTCTGGCGCGCCGGCGTTATTGTTCTCAATGACAGTCCGTCCGGGATTGGAACCCCAATATTGATGAAGGGCATACCCGGTCTCAAACACAGGGCTGCCAGCCACCGTAATCGTCGCGGGCAGGCTGTTGCTCCAGATGTCAACCTGGCTGTCGTTCACAAGGCCCAGTGACCGGATCTGGCAGACATACTGCACCCCGTTGTCCTGCGGGGTCACCGGCCCGAAGGAATAGCTGCTGCCGTTGGCGCCGGGAATCGCCGTCCCGTTCCGCGTCCATTGATAAACAATGGTGTTGGTCCACAAGGGCCGCGGGTCGCCCGTGGTGCCGACGGCAATCTGGGAGTCGGTCGTGCCCGCCACGGTAAAGGTGACTACACCATCAAGAGCCGGGGTCGCATTGGTGGGTTCCTGCACGAAGCCCAGTGCGTAGGAACGCGGCACGTTTATGGCAATCAGGTTGCCGGTCAATGCGCTGTGAGTGCCGTTCGACGGCGTCCCGGCACCATGCAGCGTGAAGGTTGCTTCGGCATTGTTGCCGCCGCCGGTGTCCTGGTGATCCATCTCGATATAGTAGGGCTGGCCTGCAGTCATGGAAATACCACTGGCCCACGGCGTCGTCGTGCCATCGGGCGACCATGTGCTGGATGCTTTCTGGGCGACGGTCGAAGCGCCGTTAGCACCTTGCCACTGCCAGGCGTTGGCCCAGCCGCCTTCCTGCGCCACCAGCCGCTTGTTGCCGGGGGTGGCATCCGTGCTGACAAACAGGTCGCTCTGGTCATCGGAGTTGACGAAGAAGTCATAGGTGCCGGTCGTGGGCGGGTAGAACAACGTGGTGAGCCGGTTGACATAATCGTTTCCGGCACCCGCAGAATCGGAGGAAGCCGCCTCAAAGCTCGGCGAGGTGATGACATGGTCGGGAGCCGGGGCGGTGCCGTTTGTGACACTCGTTTTGCTGTCGAAGCCATACCAGTATTCCACCTTGGTCCAGCCCCTTTCCAAGACGGCCGGGGCGACGTGCAGGGTGACGATGGAACTGGTGCTCGAAAGCCCGCTCACGACGGCGGTAGCCACGGCGAAATACTGCGCCCCATCGGCTGATGCCGGCACGTTCCCATAATACAAGGAAGCGGTGGTCGCGCCGGGGACTGGCACGCTGTTGCTATACCATTGATAGTTCGGCGCGAATTCGCCGCCGTCCGTGGCATTTACCGCGAAGCCCCCGGCGTTGCCCAGGGTCACATTGATGTTGGTGGGTTGCAGCGTCCAGGTCGGCGTCGTGTCCGGATAGCTGATGAAAGCCATGTTGTGCTTGGTGGCCGCTATCAGGCTTGGTTGGCCGTTGGTGAGCGAGTTCGCGTTCACTTGGGCGATGGTTTGATAGGTGACGCCGAAATTATCACCGCCGACGCCTTGAGAATGCACCAATTCCAAGTAGTAGAGCTGGCCGGCGTTCAAAAGATAGCCGCCTGCGCCTGGGTTCACGCCATTAGTCACATAAGTGTCCGAGCGATTCTGGTTATAGTCGGGAGGATTGCCCCCGCCGGCAACGCCATTGGTGTCGGTGGCGAGCCAGTTGTCCAAGGGCCCCCAAGAGGTTTGCTGCGCAATAACCACCTTGCCAGCAGGGTCGGTGCCGTTGGCGGTGTTGGTATTCAAGAGCAAATCAGCACTGTCGTCCGCGTCCACGAAAAACACATAATGATCGGTAGTGGGCGGGATGAAGAAACCACTTGTGCGCGAAACATAATTGTTGCCATATCCGCCTGGATTATCACCGTCCGTCTGCGCAAATGTAGTGGTGGCGGGGGTGGTGTTGCCCGCTTCCACCGCCTGGATGTAACTAAAGCCGCCACCGCCACTGTAGATCGCCGTCTTCCAGCCATTCGTGATAATGATGCCCGGGGTCACCGTCAGCGTTCCCGTGGCGCTAGTAACAGTGGTGACGGACGTGTTGTAAGGCGCCGGCACGGTGGCCACGCAATAAACCTGCGCGCCATTGTCAGCGGTTTGTGCCAGCCAGGTAAAGGAAGTGCCGGTCGCATTTGTGACGAGTTGGCTGTTTTTATACCACTGATAAGTAGGCAGGACGACGTTTGGATTGGAGTTGTTCGTGGTCGCAAAGGAGAAAGACGCCTCGCAGCCGGCGACGGCCGTGGTGTTTGACACTTGAACGGTCGGATTGACCACGGTAGGCGCCGTAATGACCGAGAAGGTGCCGGTCAAATTGGCAATGGTTGCGTCGGCAAGAGAATCAATATCGTCGTGCCCCGTGACGGCTACGCCCACGCAGACAAGATCGGGCCAGGCAGTCCCAAAAGTAGTGCCGCTGCCTCCGATGACTGTGGTCTTCGACGTGTCAATGTCCAGGTAATCCGTCCAGGTGACATTGTCAGTGCTGTAATAAATGCTGAAGATGCTGCCGTTGCGATGGATCCTCATCCACGCGTTCGGAAACACCGGATGCGGGGAGGTGCCAACTTGCTTCCAGTCAGCAGCGCCGCCACTGACGGTTCGAAACTGGTCAACCCCAAATTCGTTGTCCCCGGTGGGCAGGGTGAGCATGTTCGCGATGAACGCGTCACTGCCCTGGGGCCCAAGCTTGGTATCAGCCCAGTCAACCATCAATTCAACTTTGGACCAAGTGGTATCAACCCCTTGGAAGTTCTGAACTTGCATGGTCACATCCCAGGTCGTCCCGGAAGCCCAGGCGTAACGGTAGTGACATTGGGAGGTGTTGTTCCAGATGTCACCCCCGCCACCCAGGATTTCCAAGGTGCCGTCATTGTTGGTGATGGTATATCCTGCAGCCACCGGTCCGCCGAGATCGGTGTCAATCCAGTTGATTTGGGCGCGGGCGCTCGTGGCACAACAAAGGGCCAACACCGCCAGCGAGAGCGAAGCGCAGGCGGCCCGCCACCATTGTGGCCGGTGTTTGAGGTTTTCGGGGCCGGAGATTCTCTCCGGGCGCCGGGTGAAATCCGAGGAGGCTGCTGGTTTCATAATGATCCTGATCTGATGTTGTTTGACTTGCAGTTTTTATTATTTTTTCAGTCTGTCGCAAAGGACTCTGCTCAATGATCAAACTCCGGTCGGCTTTTCGTGGCGTTTTTGTGCCACCCGGGCCAGCAGGAACTTTGTGGGCAGGCTCCGCGATTCATCACCCAGCTCCAAAATCCAAGCAGACACCGAAGAAGCTGAAAAACACCAACTTCTGCCGCGCGCTGCGGTGGACTTTTTAACCGGTGATGAGCGATATAAACAAATCCTTGGGCGCTTGACAAGCAAAAAGTTGACAAAACTTAACCCACCTCATTCATTACAAGCGGTTTGGAGACGAAAACATTGACCGGGACGGGTTGGAGCGATGCTGGTAAAACTGCCAAGCCGGCAACGCAGCTATTCAGCCATCGCTTTTACCAGCGGACGGTTTCTCCCGGTCCGTGTTCAGATTATTCCGACAGCCCGGCACGGCCAGACCAAGACGCACCTTCATCCGGTGTTTGCGGGCGGCTAATAAACATGCGAGTATTTCTGCCGGTCGGTATCGGTGATGCACCACAGGTTGAGCGGAAACATGGCCTTCGGGCATTTGTAGTAGCGGGCACTGCCGTCTATAAAAGCATAGTTTGAACCGCCAGATCCCGAACCGGAAGTGGTGCTGGCGCCGTTGCCGGCATGGCGGCTCTGCTCAAGCACCTGGTCAATGTCGTTGCCTTCGCCCTCCAGCAAATCCATGTAGTAATCCGTGGCGGACGTGAACTTCTCACCCAGAAGAATCGTGTCGCTTGGATAGAGGATGATATTTTCCCGCAATCCGTTTTGAGCCGCAGCCGCTCCAACCTGGGACATGTCCGTGGAGCCGATGCTGTCGGAAACCCAGTCGTTCCAGCCATTGATCAGATAGCTGCGCGGCGAGGCGTCGGCCACATTGTTGGAACCGGACCCGGTCTGCGGAATTTGTCCGTTTATCCCATCGGTCGGACAGAGCAGCAGTTTTACATTCTTGCCGTAGCCGTCGTAGAACTTGTCCGGCCAGCGATCAGTGTCGGAGCGCACGGGATAAATCCCCCGGTTGTCGTCCACATACATGCGCGAGGCAAGGCCCAACTGCCGGAGATTGTTCGTGCAGGCGATGCGCCGGCCGGTCTCTTTCGCACGGCTCAAAGCCGGCAGCAGCATCGCCGCCAGAATGGCGATGATGGCGATGACCACGAGCAGTTCGATGAGCGTGAAGGCGCTGTGTCTGGAAGTCGGCTCACTTGATTTCATAAATTATCTTTTGTCATTACTTCTGCGGTGCTCCCGGTGAAGCACGCCATTCGCCAGGTTTGTCCGCATTTCCTTTTCCGCCGCCAATGAATCTGGCAGGAAGCATCAACTGGCACTTGTCTCATTGCCGGTAAATTTAACCGATGGCGCAAAGCCAATTGTCATGCTTTTGTAAAATTTGGAACGCCTGAGAGCGTGTCTTAAAATCCCGGAGCGCGGCTGGGGCGTCTTCGACCGAATCATCCACCGGCCATTTCCTCCCCCCGGCAACGGTCAACGCACGGCAAAAACTGCGCAGTCCTGTTTTTGAACGCAGACCGTCCCCAGATGGGACATTTTACCAGCTTGCAGCGCCTTCCCGCAGGTTAGCGGGAGCGTTCTACAGATATGCGGGAAGGCGTTGCAGGTTTGCGGGAGCGTTCTGCAGGTATGCGGGAAGGCATTGCAGGTTTGCGGGAGCGTTCTGCAGATATGCGGGAAGACGTTGCAGGTTTGCGGGAGCGTTCTGCAGATATGCGGGAAGACGTTGCAGGTTTGCGGGAGCGTTCTGCAGATATGCGGGAGCGTTCTGCAGATATGCGGGAAGGCATTGCAGGTTTGCGGGAGCGTTCTACAGATATGCGGGAAGGCGTTGCAGGTTAGCGGGAGCGTTCTGTAGATATGCGGGAAGGCATTGCAGGTTTGCGGGAGCGTTCTGCAGATATGCGGAAAGACGTTGCAGGTATGTTCGTTCAATCCACAAACCTGCGGGCGGGCAACGCAGGTTTGCGCTTTCAACGGGCAGCCATGCAGGGGTGCTGTCCTCAGAGCGTGTCTGAAAATCTCAGAGCGCGGCTGTATCGTCTTCGACCAGCCACGCTCCTTTTTCAGACAGGCTCTGAGGTTTTTCCCCGTTCCCGGCCGGGCCGGCTTTTGCGAAACCCCGGAAAAACCAGCGGCCCGGCTCGCAAACAAGGGCGGCCTGTCTGTCCGGTCCCGTGCCGGGGTTGATGTCGGCATTTGATTTTGGCCCGACAGGCTGCCCATCACGCGGCGTGAAAAGCGTAGCCACGGCATTGCAGCGTTAAGCAGTCAATGAATTTCCCTTCACGACAATGGGTTGTCCCTGCGGCAGCAAGGAATCTCCACGGCGCAACAACGGCGGTGGAACGAACCCGGAGCCTTTTCGCCGGTTTTCCCGCCGGCCAGAAGTTCCGGCGGCAATCAGCCCCGCTTCAGGTCTTCCAGTCGAAGGCTTTTTTCTTCAGCGCGTAAATGTAGCCGGCAAACAGAATGCCCAGGAAGGAAACCATCGAGCCAAGCACGAGATTGCGGGTGGCGTGTTCCGCCAGCAGGCCACGATAGACGACCGCCCACGGATACATGAACACCACTTCAATGTCGAACAGGATGAAAAGCATCGCGACGAGATAAAACTTCACCGAGAACCGGGCGGAACCTTCGCCGATGGGGTCCTTGCCGCATTCGTAGGCGGTGTCCTTGGCCTTGCTGGACTTGGCGAATTTGCCGAGCAGCACGGAAACCAACAGCGTGCCGCCCGCGAAACCGACGGCGGCGGCGAGCAAAAACAGCACCGGAATGTATTGTGCAAGCTGCGATGGTTGTGAACTTTCCATGGCGGAAAATTTAGAGCAATGTGGAATAATTTCAATCAGGAAAGCAGGAATCTTGTTTCAAAAATGTCATCCGGCTTTCCTCATTCATTTTTCTTCATCCAGAAATTTCACCAGCGCCGCCCCGAACGGCGCGAGGTCGCGCGGCGCGCGGCCGGAAATCAGGTTGCCGGCCACCACCACCGGCTCGTTCACCCAGATGCCGCCGGCATTTTCCAGATCGTCCTTGATGCCGGGCGAGCCGATGACGCGCCGGCCCTTCAAAAATTTTGCGGAAATCGGAATCCAGCCGCCGTGGCAGATGAAGGCGACCAGCCTGCCCTGCTTAAAAAGCTCGCGCGTGAGCGCCAGCACCCGCGCGTCGCGTCGTAATTTGTCCGGCATGAAACCGCCGGGCACAGGCAGACCGCAAAAATCTTCGCTGCGCGCGTCACAAAGCAGCAAATCCGCCATGGCCGGATAGCCGTGCTTGCCGGCGAAGGTCTTGATTTCCGGCGCGGCGCATTTCAGCGTGCAGCCCGCCTCCTCCAGTCGCAGCCTGGGATACCACAGTTCCAGGTCCTCCTAGGCATCGTCGAGAAACGCGAGCACGGTCTTGTTTTGCATCATAAAATTATTCGGGAAAACCATCCGCCAGACCGGCCGGCAATGCAACCGGAACAATTTATTGCGGCGGAACGGCTGATTGAAATTGCAAATTCGCGCCATTTTTGGCACACCAAGGCCCGATGAAAAACCTGTCCGCCATTCTCGCCCTGGGCCTGCTCGCCGCCACGGCGCGGGCCGCGCTGCCGCAGCCGGATTTGATCGCGCAAATTCATTTCGCCGGCGCGCAAAAAATCTCCGCCGCCGCCAGTTCTTCCGCGTTCACCAATGAATTTTGTTCCGCCGAGGCGCTGGCCTTGCGGGCGCAGACGGCGAACAAGTTGTCCCTCTGGCTGTCCGGCTGGCTGCAAAAAAATCTCCGCACGCCCGTGGCCGACGGCGCGGCGAAACTGCGTCCGCTCTTTGACGACCTGCAAAAATCGGAATGGTTCCTCGAATCGCGCGGCACGCCGGACGGCAAGGCGGAAGTGGCCGTCGCCATCAGGCTGGATCCGGTGCGCGCCCAGCTCTGGCAGGCAGATTTGAAACCGTTTTTCGCGGCGGCAGCTTTCAAATCCGCCGGCGGCTGGCTGATTTTTGATTCCGATCCGGCCCGGCTGAAACTCGGCGACCGGCTGGCGCAAAAAATTTCCGCGCCGCCGGCCGGCTGGCTTGATCTGGACGTGAACTGGCCGCGCCTGGCGCAGTGGTATCCGAAACTTAAGGAATACGGCCTGCCGGAGACGCAGTTCACCGTCACCGCGCCGGACACCAGTTTCCGCATCACCGGGAAATTTTTCTTCGCCGGCAATCTGGCGCTCAACCTCGAACCCTGGCGCGTGCCGACGAACACGCTGCACCAGCCGTTCAACAGCTTCACCGCCGTGCGTGGATTCGCGGCGTGGTTCCAATCCCAGCCATGGGCGCAGCCCTATCAGATTTCGCCCGTGCCGAACCAGCTTTTTGCCTGGTCGCTGCCGTCGTTTCCATTCCAGACGTATGCGGCCGTTCCCGTCCCCGACGCGGCGAACGCGGCGGCGCAGGCCCATGCGCGGCTGGCACCGGCGTTCAGCGCGGCCAATGCCCGCGATTACTTTGTCACGCCGGTCACGCCGGAAATGACGAACAATGAAATCAGCTTTGCCGGCCTGCCGTTCATCGCGCCACATCTGCGGGCGTTGCGCGAGCCGGCGGGCCAGTTTCTTTTTTGGGAAACCTTTCCGAACACGCCGAAAAGCAAGCCGCTGCCGCCGGAGCTGTTCCAGCGGCTGGCGACCCCCAGCCTCGTGTTTTATCACTGGGAAATCACCGCCGAACGGATGCCGCAGCTTTTGAACCTGAGCCAGTTCGGCCTCATGGTCACGTCGCACCAGCAGCTTGAGGCCGGTTCCGCCGCGTTCAAGTGGCTGCAACGCATCGGGTCGGCGCTCGGCAACACCGACACGGAAATCACTCAGTCCGGCCCGGCGGAATTCACGTTCACGCGCAAGGCCCCGGGCGGTTTCACGGCGGTGGAATTGTTCACGCTGGCGAACTGGCTGGAGGCGGCGGACTTTCCCGGCTGCGATTTGAAACTGCCGCCGCGGTCTCCGAGATTAAAACATCTGCGCCAGCAGCAAATGCATAGCGCCAATGCGGCTCCCCTGCCCGCCGCCAAATAAAATCATGCTCAAACTCGGCGTCAACATTGACCATGTCGCCACCCTCCGCGAGGCGCGGTATCACGGACGCGGATTCGGCGAACCGGATCCCGTCGCCGCCGCCCGGCTTTGCGAGGCGGCGGGCGCGCACGGCATCACCGCCCATCTGCGCGAGGACCGCCGGCACATCCAGGACCGCGACGCATGGGCGTTGCGGCAGCAGATCAAAACGCGGCTGAACCTGGAAATGGCGAACACCCCGGAGATCATCGCCATCGCGCTGAAGTTAAAACCAGACATCGTCTGCATCGTGCCCGAACGGCGGCTCGAAGTGACCACCGAAGGCGGACTGGACGTGGTCGCCGCGGAAAAGGCTCTGACTGAAACGCGCAAAAAAATGAACGACGCGGGCATCGAGGTGAGCCTGTTCATCACGCCGGACGAAAATCAGATCGCCGCCAGCGCGCGGGTCGGCAGCCAGTTCATCGAACTGCACACCGGCGCTTATGCGGAGGCGTTTACAAAGGCGGAAAGCAAAAAGCAAAAAGCGGAAACTGAATTGCAACGGTTGATTGCCGGCGCGCAACAAGCCCGCGCGCTGGGTCTCAAGGTGAATGCCGGCCACGGCTTGAATTACGAAAATCTGCGGGTGTTTTTCCGCGTGCCGCACCTGGTGGAATTGAACATCGGCCACAGCCTTGTGTGCCGCGCGGTCTTTGTGGGCCTGGAAAACGCCGTGCGCGAAATGCTGGCGTTGATGAAAGACTATCGCGGCAAGCCTGCGGCGGCATGATCAGGCAATTACGCCCGGCTCTTCCGGCGGCACGCTGGCTGTCAGTTCACCCGTGTGCAGGCCCAGGACAACCATGAGGCTGGCCGGAGCGGGCAGTGGGCCGATGAAATCGGGCTGGGGTTTCTGGGTGGGAAAACCGCTGCTCCTTATTGGATGCGGAGCAGGAATTTTTTGGGGGACAATTTCCCTGGGGGCCTGCTTGCGTTAACCACCACAATCCCGTTTGAATTCAAAAACCGTGCCGACGCCGGCGGGACGGAAAATGTCCGGGAACGCCGGCCACAATTTTGCCGTGGCCGGCCAGCCGGTGCAGTGGACGGGCACGAGAATCTCCAACTGTGCGTCGCGCAGCCGCGCGATGGTTTGCTGAATGCGTTCTTCGCTCGCTGAACCCAGATGCAGGCCGCCAATCACGGCGCTCACGGGCTTTCCGCCGGTCAGATGCCGGACGTGATCCAGCGCGTTGACCACGCCGGAATGGGCGCAGCCCAGCAGCAAAATGACGCTGCGGCCCAGGTCAATCACGAGCGCTTGATCATCCACGAGCGGGTCAGGGCGCGTGCCTTCGGCATCCAGAAAGAATGCGCCGCCAGTGTCTTCGTAAGTGGTCGCACGCGGAATTTCGCCGGTGGCAAAAACACCTTCAACAATTTCGGTGCGGCCAGTTGTTTCAATAAATCCGACCGGGCGGTGACTAATGGCTTGCGCCACGCAATCGCTCATGCCGATCTCACGCGACTGGCCGTTGGCGTTCTGGCTGAATTTTTTCTCAAAGGCGGCGGGATGCAAATAAACCCGCGCCTGGGGCACAACCTCCAGCATCGCCGGCACGCCGCCGGTGTGATCGTAGTGGCCGTGGCTCAACACAATGGCTTCCACGCGGTCCAGCGGCAGCCGCAAGGTTTCTGCATTGATCACCGCCAAGTCGGTTTGGCCGGTGTCGAAGAGCAGGCTGCGTTCCCCGCATTGAATGTAAAAAGACAGTCCGTGTTCCGCGACCAAACTCTGGCGATGGACACTGTTCTCGACGAGCACCGTGATGCGAATCGTTTCACTCATGGCAGTTCAGGCAGCAGGTTGCTTCATGAATTTGCCGGTGGCGCTGGCTTTGACCGCGCCGCCCTGCGTGAGTTCGGCGCGCAATTGATAAAGACCGTGCGCGTCGTCTTCCAGCCACGCGCGCAGAAGCACTTCTTCGGAGGCCGCGACACTTTCATGGTAGCGCACTTTCAATTCCGCCGTCAGCCCGCGAATGCCGCGCGCAAACAGGCAGTTGGTCATCGCGCCGTCGAGCATGGCCGCGATCAAACCGCCATGCAGCAATCCCGAATAACCTTCCAGCATGGCGTTGCCGAGAAATTTCGCGCTCACGCTGCCGTCCGGCTGCGGCGCATAGCGCAGCGCCAGCCCCAGCGGATTCGAGCCGCTGCACACAAAACAAAAAGGATGCGCCTCCGTCTGGTTGTTCACCAAATCAATCTGGGCGCGGTCAGTCGCAACCGGTGTCGTCATCGCATCGTAGTAAAGCAACGGCAATGCCAATTCGAAAAATAGTTACCGCCGCATGAAAACCGGCCATTCCGTGCCGTTTGCGATGAATTAAAATCAAAAACGTTGGCGGAAGCTGTGACCGACCGTGGCAAAATGCCATTGCGGTTGATCGCGGGAAAGCCGATGATGGACTGACGGATTTGCCGCCGTTTGCATGTTGGAAAAAATTCACAACCAGTTGCTCGATTCGGTGCCTGACGGAGTGTTCACCGTGGACGCCGGGTGGCGCATCACGTTTTTCAACCACGCCGCCGAGCAGATCACCGGCGTCCGCCGGCAGGAAGCCATCGGCCGGCGCTGCTGCGATGTGTTCCGCGCCTCGATCTGCGAAAGCGCCTGCGCGCTGAAGCAAACCCTCGCCACTCACCGGCGGATCGCCAACAAGGTCGTCTATATTGTCAACGCCCAGGGCGAGCGCATTCCCATCAGCATTTCCACCGCGCCGCTCAAGGACGCGCGCGGCAAGGTCATCGGCGGCGTGGAAAGTTTCCGAGACTTGCGCCTCGTGAACGAACTGCGGCAACAGGCCGAGCAGCAGGATTCGTTTTCCAACATCATTGGCCGCAGCGCGACGATGCGGCAATTGTTCGGCCTGTTGCCGCCGGTGGCCGAGAGCGACAGCACGGTGTTGCTCGAAGGCGCGAGCGGCACGGGCAAGGAGTTGTTCGCCCAGGCGTTGCACCAGCTTTCCCACCGCAAAGCCAAGCGCTTCGTGGCCATCAACTGCGGCGCGATGCCGGATACGCTGCTGGAAAGCGAATTGTTCGGCTACAAGGCCGGCGCGTTCACCGATGCGCGCAAGGACAAGCCGGGCCGCTTCGCGCTGGCCGAAGACGGGACGATTTTGCTGGATGAAATCGGCGACATCTCGCCGGCCATGCAGACGCGGCTGCTGCGCGTGTTGCAGGAACGGACTTACGAACCGCTCGGCAGCGTGGAACCAGTGCGTTGCAATGTGCGCGTGATTGCGGCGACCAACAAGTCGCTCGCCGCGCTGGTGAAAGAGGGTAAATTTCGCGAAGACTTGTTTTACCGCGTCCATGTGGTGCGGCTCGAATTGCCGGCGCTGCGCGAGCGGCGCGAGGACATTACCCTGCTGGTTGATCACTTTGTCGCGCGGCTGAACCGGCTCAAGGGCCGTGACATTGCCGGCGTGTCCGATGCCGCGCTGGCGCGGCTGATGGAACACGATTTTCCCGGCAACGTGCGCGAACTCGAAAACATCCTCGAACACGCCTTCGTGCTGTGCCGGGGCGGTTTGATTGAATTGAATCACCTGCCGCCGCCCTTGCGGACGGTCAGCGAAACTTCTTCCGTGCTGCCAGCGGGACGGACATTGGCGGCGATGGAAAAACTGCTCATTCAGGATGCGTTGCGCCGGAGCAAAGGCAACCGCGCCGCCGCCGCGCGCGAACTCGGCATGGATGCCAGCACGCTGTTTCGCAAGATCAAGTCGCTGAAATTGAAAGGCTGAGCGGCTTGTTCATCCGCCGCCACGGCCAGCCTTGCAAAACGCCACGCCGCCGAATTCTCACCGTGGTGGAACGCCATGCTTCTTTGGCGGCGCGGCTATGGCCAGATTGACCGGTAGCAGCCGACATGAGGAGGCTCACTCTTCAAAGCATCCCAGGTAACATTGACGACCACCAAACAAGTCAGAGCCTCCTGATGTCGGCAGCCACGGAATTTTAGCGGCTGGCACGATGGTTGCGTTAGGGTTGGTGGTGACGATTGCCATTCCCTTCTCGCAGGAACGCATCTCGCCGTTGCTGGATGCGGCGGCGCGGCTGCTGCTGGTCACGCGGCAACGCGGGAAGGAAGTCGCGCGGAAGGAATTTGTCCTTGGTCCGCTGCCGCCCGAAGAATTGGCGCGGAGCGTGGCGGAATTGCGCGTGGATGTGCTGCTGTGCGCCGCGCTTTCCCAAGGCTTGCGCCGGGAACTGGAGCGGCGTGGCGTGCAAGTGCAGCCGCATCTCTGCGGCGAAACCGAAGCCGTGCTGCAAGCCTTTTGCTGCAACCGTCTCAACCGGCCGGAATTCCGTATGCCGGGCTGTTGGAAACAACATTCGCCCGGCGGTTGTTGCCGACGCCGGAGCGTTGGTCATCACGGCAAGTCCAGCGGGAAAGAAAAGCCAATCGGTAACTCGCCAAAAGCATTACTCTAAATTCATAGCGTCAACGTATGAGTCCATTGCTCACTGAAAAAATCCGCAACCAGCGCGCCATGAGGCAGCGCGAGGCCTTGTTTCGCCGCTTTGGTTACGACTCGGCGGCGAGCCTCAAGTTTATTGTCGCGCAAGCTTTGCCGCTGGCCGGTCATGTGCTGGAAATCGGCACCGGCAAAGGTCGTTTTCTCGCCGCAATGGCGAAGCACGCGGAACGTATCACAACGTTGGATATGGACGTGGAACAGCAGCGCGCGGCGAAACTGCACGTCCGCCAGACGCGGGCTGGACGCCGGATCCGATTCGTGGCGCACGACGCCGAACATTTGCCGTGGCCCGACGTCCGTTTTGACACCGTCGCCAGCGTGAACACCTTTCACCATCTGGAACGCCCGATGCGGGTGTTAGAGAAAATGCTGCGGGTGTTGAAGCCGGACGGGAAACTCGTCCTGTGCGATTTCTTACCGCGCGGTTTTCAGATTTTCGACCGGATTCACCGGCTTGAAGGCGGCACGCATCCCCGCCTGAAAAATGGTCTGGCCGACTTTGCGCACCATTTGCGCCGTCTTGGCTGGAAAACCAAACGATCCAAAGGCTGCAACCAAGAACTGCTGGTGGCCACCGCGCCATCCGGCCAACAAAAGAGAACACAAACATGACGACTACCACCGCTCCCCAAGTAAACACCATTCGCATCGCCATTCCAACCGCCGACGGACGATTGCACGGCCATTTCGGCGGCTGCCGTGAGTTCACGCTCGTGGACGCCGACACCCAAAGCCTGACCGTGATCGGCCAGCAAACGCTTCCTGCGCCGCCACACCAACCCGGCGCGTTTCCGCGCTGGCTGCGGGAACAAGGCGTGCGCGTGATCATCGCCGGCGGCATCGGCAGACGCGCGCTCGACAACTTCGCCCTGCACGGCATCGCAGTTCATGCTGGTGAAGTGGGTGCTCACATTGAAACTCTCGTTGCGCTCTATCTCGCCGGCAGTTTAACCGGTTCGCCGGCAGGTTGCGAACATCACGGTCATCAGCACGACCATGAACATGGCCATCACCACCACGATCATGACCATGATGGCTGTGACCACGGAACTGAAACGGCTCATTGAGCGATGAAAAGCATCCTGGCTTGCCTGCCTTGTTTCGTGTCGCAGGGACTGAACGTCGCGCGCATGGCGACTGCGGATCCGAGCGTTCAGGAACAGATTTTGCGGGAAGTGCTGCGCCGCGCCAGCCAGGCGGATCTGACCCAGTCGCCGCCGCTGTTTGGCCGGAGCCTGCACCAATGGGTGCGCGAACTCACGGGCCAGGCTGATCTGTATCTCGCCGTCAAACAGGAATCCAACCGGCTGGCGCTGGCACTGTTGCCCGCCTGGCGCGAGCGGCTGCGGACGGTGGCCAACCCGCGTCTGACCGCCGTGAAAATGGCCATTGCCGGTAACGTCATTGATTTCGGCATCAAGGGTGATTTGACGGCGGCGCAAATTCCCGCCGCGCTGGAAAGTTCCTTTGCCGGGCCATTCCACGGTGACGTGAATGGATTTTTCGCGGCGGCGGAACGCGCGACGGAGATTCTCTTTCTGACGGACAACGCGGGGGAACTGGTTTTTGACCGGCTGTTGCTTGAATTATTGCCGCGCGGAAAAATCACCGTCGTCGTCAAAGGCCGCCCGGCCATCAACGACGCCTTGCGCGCGGATGCCACGGTGGCCGGCCTCGACGGCTGGGTGGCGGTGACGGACACCGGCTGCGACGGCGCGGGCATTGAGCTGGCCGCGTGCAGCCCGGAGTTTCAGCGGCGCTTTGCGCGGGCCGATCTGATCATCGCCAAGGGCCAGGCCATCGCTCCATTCCGCCAGCCACGTTTCGTCACTCAGGGGAACTGAATGGTGCGACCAAAGCGGCGTTGGATTCTCGGCTGTTGTGGCTCCGAAAGGGCTTGCAAGTCTGTGGAGCAGGAATAAAATCAGGAAAATGCCCCACGTTGGTCGTGGGCAAACAAACAAATGGCAAAATCTCGATTCATTCTTCTCGCCTTGGCATCCAGCGCGTTTTTGTTCAGTCACGACAGTCACTTAAGAACAATTTCACTTGCATCTGAGGCAGAAGCCGGGATCGTTGCCTCCCCTGCGTCAGTAGTATCTAATCCAACTTTGTCTAGTTGTGCCTGCACCAACCCTGTATTCGTTACCTTTGAGACCAATGGTGGTTGGAGTAACGGTGGTTACTACCTGCATAATAATATGTGGAACGCTTCTTCGGGAGAAAAACTTTTTGCCTGTGCCTACAACAACTGGTATGTCACGGCAGACTACCCGAACACCACCGATGTCAAAACCTACCCGAATGTCCACAAGGATATTAACAATCTCAAGGGTGCCTCCTTAAATAATTACCACACTATTACCAGCGCCTTTGCGGCTACGACTCCGCATGTGGGCATTTATGACGTGGCCTATGACATTTGGCTCAACGGTGTGGGCTGGGGTGGCGGCACCACGGAGTTCATGATCTGGACCGAAAATTACAAACAAGTGCCTCTGGGCAGTATTCAGGCCCAACTGACCTTCGATGGTGTAAGCTACAAAGCTTATCATTACACAGGTGGTGGTGCAAATGTGATCACCCTGGTGCCTATCAACGTCATGACATCGGGCAACCTCAATTTGAAGGCCATGTTCGACTGGGCTATCAACAAGGGCTGGATACCATCCAACCCGACTGTTAATCAAATTTGTTACGGGGTGGAGATATGTTCCACCAAGAACCAGCCTGCCACATTCTACTTTACCGACTTCTCGTTGACGATGAACTAGCAGGTTGTTGGACAACGGTAATCCATGATGAATGGGCTGGGAAAATGGCGCGAAAGCGTCTTGGAGTGCGTTAACACTCAGGTGCTCTTGTTAGCCGGTTATGTTCCTAAAGTGTGAGCGGATTGCTGTAGCCAAAAACCATCCGGTTATTTCGCTTTGGTAAGTCTTGCTTGGCTCGGAGTCAGCGACCTCCGGCAAAGCCGGAGGCTTGGCAAAGGGAGAGCGGCTCAAAGCCGCACGGCCCTTCGGGCGATGCGCGATGACTTTGTTCCAGAATCACACCTCACATTTGGCACCCCTGCCAGAGTCACCGCCCCAAATGGCGCAACTCACCCACCCCACCCAGCCAGACGAGACGACCGGCTCACAGGTCGCCCATTCGCTCTTTGACCAAACTCGTTTCAGTCTCTGAACCCTTCCCGGTCCAACCCCGAAACCTTCAA
>Ga0181520_10004022_pt1 | contig 25113 bp, 20 predicted proteins | sample PEATcosm2014_Bin_29_FD_132451 | JGI IMG/M metagenome (GOLD analysis project Ga0181520, IMG submission 132451) | Peatland microbial communities from MTU Mesocosm Facility, Houghton, MI, USA - PEATcosm2014_Bin02_30_metaG | ecosystem: Environmental > Terrestrial > Soil > Wetlands > Peat | place...
CCGCAGCCGTTGCCTAAACTAACGGTGGTCTACGCGGCTTCCACCGGAGGGCTCGACCACGCCATGCGGGAGCTGGCAGGGATCATCGGGTTCGTGAGCCTGACAGTACTGATTCCGACCATCGCTTTGGCGATATGGAGCATTCGGAAGGCGCTGATGCCCTTGCGTGACCTCGCGTTGGCCGCAGGGGCGATTTCTGTGGAGCATTGGAACTTTGAGCCTCCTGCCGCAGCGCAGGGGACTGAGGAGTTGCAGCCGCTCATCGGCGCATTGAGTACTGTTCTGACGGGCCTGGAGGCAGCGTTTACGCGCCAACGGGAATTCGTTGGGGATGCCGCACACGAACTCAAGACCTCCCTGGCGATCCTCAAGTCCACGCTGCAAATGTTGATAGCCAAACCTCAGGAATCTGTCGATTACATGCGCGGCCTGTCGGCGATGAGCCAGGACTGCGAGCGCTTGGAGAGTCTGCTGAACCGGATGCTGCTAACAGCCCGCGCCGAACAACGAATTGCCCTCGGACATCAGCGTCAGATGGAACCCATCGACCTGGCGTCATCCTGCGAGTCAGCAATCGCAAAGTTGGCGCAATGTGCCGCAGACAAGGAGATTCGCATCGATTTCAGCACCAGTGACGAAACCATGATTCGCGCCGAAATCGCAGATCTTGAGTTGATTTGGCTAAACCTTCTGGAGAATGCCATTCAATACAGTCCGAACGGATCAGTCGTTGAAGTAACATGCCATGCCGATTCCGGCTTTATAAATGTCACGGTGGCCGACCACGGCTGCGGCATTGAACCGGCGCACCTGACGCGCATCTTCGAGCGTTTCTATCGCGCCGATTCTTCGCGCGCGCGAGCGACTGGAGGGTTCGGACTGGGATTGGCGATTTCAAAATCGCTGGTCGCATTCTATGGAGGACAAATCCGTGCGGAGAGCGCACCCGGAAAAGGCACTCGCATCTCGGTGAGTTTTCCGCTCGATCGGGAACGATCGAGCTTGGAGGTGCAGGAGTGACCCCGGCGAACAAATGTTTCCACTACACGTCAAAACCAGATCCTTTCTCTTTGCTTGCTGCGAGCTGAATGGGTTTGCTGGACCAGGGACCCCCGAGGAACCTGATCGACTACGGTCTGGATCCGAATGCTGCAACCAATTGCCGACCGCTGCGCGTCCGTGTTCCATTCTTGCGTTGACCTCGGCCGGCGTACCAACCGTTTCGGCATCCGATCAACGCATACTTCGTAAAAACAACTCGCGCCCCCTATTTTCGGGCCGATAGGTAAGAAATAGGCACAAGGGACGCCCCCTGTGGCGGCTTCATCGCCGGCACAGAACCCGGGAAGTGTTCTGGTCAGGTCACCTTGCCCCGAAAAGGAGCCCTCATGGCATCCATCGCAATCTCCGGCGCGACCCCGCCCAGCGCACCTCAGGCCGCTCCTAAGTCGGTCGCAGTGCAAGCCCCAGCCGCAGCACACAGCACGGCGATCCTGCAACCGGATACCGTCCATCTTTCCGCCGCAGCCCAAGCCAAGATGATGCATCGCTCCGGCCAGAGTCCGGCGCTGATTGCCTCCGCGCTTGGAACTTCCGTCGCCTCGGTCGATGGCTATCTTGGCATCAAAGTAGCAGTGCCGGTCGCGGTGACTCACGCGGCAACCGAAGCGCCTGAGGCGGAATCTGCCACAAAGGCTGCGCCTGAACCCGCAGCGCAAACTGCCGCACCCGCAGCCAAGGCCGCAGCCCCCACGCCTTCTTCGCCCTCTGTGGCACTAAAGGGCTGATCGCTCACATCAAAATGCCGGTATCGAGTGACGGCGCGGCATCACTGCCGCGCCGTTCAAATTGAACCTGCAAGTGCGAATCGCCGCGCCTCCAAAGACACACTTTTTCTGCGCTCCTCCTCTTGCCACCGGTCGCTAACGGCGCCTTTTGCAATTCGACCAAACCAAGGTGGGGATTCTGCCGATGCTCTCTACTTGTCCCTTCAATACTTCCAATCCAAGGCAGATGCAATTCTTGATCGACTAGATATTCTGATTCGGAAGGCAAACACGGCAGCACGTGATTTGTTGCAAGATCTGCCGTCGGAGTTCTCACAGAAGGCCAGCCTCCGCACCCTTATCTTTTCAGCGCTATTCCTGGCATTCTGCGCCTCTGCGGGAGCGCAAACAGCACCAGCCACAGACCTGCTTACGGAAATGGTACAGGGCTTGCGGCGCTCAGAATTCTAGGTCATTTCCTGTCAGCCCGGGCTTTTGGTGCAGAACTATAATAGGCGCGCAACTCAGGGGGAACAATCCCACAACCCAAACACGTTCCTATGATCTTGCGCCCTCTCTGCCGGCGCGGACGCTCGCTGACCGCCGCACGCTGCATGTTCTTCGAAATGCCCACACCGCGTGTGCGACACCAATAAGAACAACCAGGTAGAGGGGGATGCGAACAGCGGTCGCAATCGATGTCAATCCGACAAGAGGCAACCAAGGCACACTTGAATGCCACGCTACCTTCCTTGACTGTGTTTCAAGGAATTCCAAAAGGACCAGGAAGCCAAAGAACGCAATGCATCCCCGGCAAGCTGCACCCATATGCAATTGCCATTCCGGGAGCCCTTCCGTTTGCTGCCAGCCCACATCCTTTGCGTCCCCCGTAGAAACTCTCCCCCGTAATGAATGCGCAAGCCCCGCCAAACAGCGCCACCGACAAAGTGGTCGAGGTCGTGTCGTACTCGGAACTCGCTTTCTTCCTCTGCCCCATTTGGCGCACCATCCAATTGTGTTGAATACCTAACCACGAATCGTCAGGACGGGGCATTCCGCATCAACGATGATCCGGAATGCGCCGGAAGTCCGCATTTCCATGCTCAGATGGGAAGTCTTCTTGATACCGAGAACAAGGAGGTCAATCGAGCGATCCCGAATGTGCTCGAGGATTTGATCGTGGGCCGAACCAACAGCGATAAAAGTCCTAGGATCACAGAACTCTTTGGCGTACCTAGGGATGAGTTGATCCAGATCTCCATAGAACTGTTTTCGCAAATCGGAAAGTCGGTCCGGATGATCGACTGCGTCTTCCTGAACGACGTTGAGAACATCGATCTTCGCCCCGAGCATTTCCGCCAAATCAACCGCATACGCTGCCGCGTTTGCTGCCGCTGGCGTAAAGTCAGTCGCAAAAAGGATTCTTTCAAACGGGAGAGCTTTCAGAGATGCCGGCTTGACTTGCGGACCTACAGTCAGTGATGGCCAATGCGTAGACCGAAGAATCTGCTCTGCCGTGGAGCCAATGATTCCCCTCTCAAAACGGCCGCCTCCATGCGTTCCCAAGACAATCATCGATGGTTCATGTTTGTCGGCCAATTCCGGGATCACGACCTTCGGATCACCCTCAAGCAGAATTGGACAAGCTTCGATCGACTCTCCTGCCAGCAGGGCTGCCTTTCTTGACAAGAGCGCTTTTAGATCCTTTCTTTGCTGACTGACGAGTACTTGATCGACCTCAACCTCCATTGCTGCTTGAGAAAGCGTAAACGCATGCGCCACAAGCAACTCGGCGGATAGGTAGGATGCTATCCTGGCTGCGTAAAGACCGGCATTTTGCGCTCCGAGAGAGAAATCCGTCGCATACACAACCGACTTCAGATTCAAAGCATTCTCATTTCCGTTCATTCCCTTCATTGCTATCTCCTTGCAAAACAACTCAGCAGCAGTACGATCAACACAATCGCGCTCACCGGCGCATAAACTTTGTCCTTCATCAGCGAGAAGCCAACCACACCGAAGATTACGCGGCAGATTGGTGTTGCGATCAGCAGCAGGATTCCGAACAGCACCACGCTGTTTCCATCGAACCCGCCGATGCCCGCAACGATTGTTGTGACGTGTTCAAACGTGGGTGGGGCGCCATGAAAGTGCCGGTAATCCGGGATAGACCCAGCGAACTGAACAAACTGAAGCACTCCACCTGCCAGTACGACGAGTGCCGCCACTGTGACACCAATGCGCAACATGTGTCCCATGGCATTTTCCAGACCCTTATCGGTTGCGGGCATTACCTAAAGCCTTCCTGCCAAGCCGTTGAAGATCATTTCCACGCCAAGCGCGACGATGACTGTGGCAAATATCCAACGCAACGTCTTGACCTTAGCGTCGACCAGCACGCGCGAGCCGACAAGCGACCCCGCTAAAACTCCAAGCATCACCGGCATTGCCAACCCTGGCAGGATGTACCCTCGGCTCAAATACACTCCGGCGCTCGCAGCCGCGGTGACTCCGATCATGAAGTTGCTCGTCGTTGTTGACACTTTGAACGGCAACCTCATCACCTGATCCATCGCCAGCACTTTCACCGCGCCAGAACCAATCCCCAACAACCCTGACAGAGTTCCGGCAATGAACATGATCCCGAAACCAGCCGGTACATTGGCTGCGATATACGCTTCTTTCCGGCCTTCTACCGGATAGCATCCTTTCAGCCGTAATCGCATTGCCAGGGTGTCTGTTTCAACACGCGCTGGGCCACGGTGAGTGTTGCGAAGACCGGCCCAAGCTGAGTACAGCAGGACGACGCCAAAGAGCACACCTATCCAGTTGGCGGAGACTTGAGCAACGAGATAAGCGCCTAATAGCGCACCAACAGTCGTGGCGACCTCGAGGAACATGCCAATCCGAATGTTCGAATACCCTTCCCGGACATATGCTGCAGCCGCTCCGGAAGAAGTGGCGATGACCGAGACAAGCGAGGCCCCGATTGCGTAGTGAAGGTCGACTCCAAAGACGAGGCAGAGCACTGGCACCATAATCACTCCCCCACCGAGCCCCGTGAGCGCGCCAATAAATCCGGCGGCAATCGAGGGAAGGAAGATCTGCAACGAGAAGAAGAAGAGGCTCATTCAACGGGCCGTTTCCGCATGCTCAAGTGCCTGCGCCATCACCATCACGCTGTTTGACTGCTCCTTCGTTTCAATCCCTCCAGAAGGTCGTTGCATCGTCGCACCGTACTCTCGAAGGAGGTCTAGCAGTTGGGCAATTGGCCCTCGCGGGTCTGGGCCATTGAGAAGGACAAAGCTGAACTGACGACGGATGGGGCCGTTGTCAACGCGTATGACCTTCACACTTCCTAACGCCACTGCCTTTTCGATCGCCATGCGGGGTACAAACCCTATACCCAATCCGGCCTCAACTGCCGAGAGGATTCCCTCGGTTGAATTGATATCGACAGAGGTGCGGAGTTGTTGGCGCAAAACGCCATTTCGTTCCAGGTATTCTTCAACAACCTGGCGCATGCCCGAACCCTCCTCGCGAAGAAGAATGGGCTCCTTGACCAATTCCGCCGCACTCACCGAGGCCTTCTGTGCCCAGCGATGATCAGGCCTTACGATCAATGCAAGTTCATCGTCTCCAAACGATTCCACTTTCAAATCCGGACGATGCGCAGGGGCTTCAATGAGCGCGATTCCAATCTCGTGAGCCGTCAGGGCCTGCAGCACAGCATTTGTGCTTCCCCCGATTACATGGATTCGGAGTTTAGGCCAATCCCGCAACAGGTGCGTGAGGACCCTTGGCAGAAGGTAAACGGCTACTGTGTGGGAAGCTCCAATACTCAGCTCGGAGGATTCCTGTGCGCCGAATGGAACCAGAGCCGCGACCGCGTCATTCGCAATCGCTTCGATCTTGCGCACGTATTGCAAGAGCGTTGCTCCTGCAGGTGTGAGCCTGGTCTCTCGTCCAATGCGATCAAAGAGCGCAATACCGAGGCTTTCCTCCAGAGAACGAATTTGTGCCGTCACTGCCGGCTGGGTCAAATGAAGTTCTTCCGCAGCACGGCGATAATTCAGCAGATCTGCGACCACACGAAATACTTTCAACTTGAAATTCTCGATCATGGAGTCGCTCCAATCTGATAGTTCAATGTTGCGAGCGCAAGACGGTACTGGAATTGCGCGTCGGCATTGCCAACGGCCGCATCCGTCTGCTGGAACTGCGCCTGGCTCAACTCGACAATGGAGCTGATGCCAAGCTGGTATCGTGTCTGTGCCAGCGAAAGGGCCAGGCTCGCCTGTTTCAACAGTTCCCCAGTCACAGCAACACGCTGATAGGCCGTGTTGGCCCCCAGCCATGCGGTGCGAACATCGCGGACAATCCGGTCGCGCAGATCTCTGCTCTGCTCCGCCGCCGCCTGAGCGCGAATGGCGGCCTCCTTTGTCTGCGCGGAGTAGAGGAAACCATTGAAGATGGGAATTTCCATATTGACGCCGATGCCGCCCCACCAATTCGTAAGGTAGTAAGCCGCGGGGCGAATGGGCACGCTTCCTGCGGTGCCCGCGGCACTGATTGTTGGCAGCATCTGATCGCGTTCGGCATGGCTGAATTTCACCGCAGCTTGTTGGCTGTAATGCAGCGCCTGCAAATCCGGCCGCTGTTGAAGCGCGAGTTGCACGAGTTGTCCGGGATCTGGCGGAGGCGCTTGGAACGTCGGGTTGTCGTCAACAAGGTTATAGGTTACTAGCTGGTCGAGCCCCAGCACTGCGTCCAATACGGCCATTGTCGAGTCGAGGTTGTTTTGCGCATCGAGAAGCAATAATTTTCCCTGCGACAGATTGACGTCTGCGAAGCTCAAGTCGAGGGTCGATTTGAGCTTGTTCTTGGTCATCGCGCCAACCTGCGTTTCCGTAGTCTGGCGGGTGTCCACGTTCTGTTGGGCAACTTTGAGAAGCGCCTGAGCCTGAAGCGCATTGAAGAATGCCTGATCGGCGGCCAGGACAATATCCTCGGTCGTAGCAAGCGTGTTCGCGTTCTGCGCTTTTTCTTGCAACTTCGAAGAAGCTACCAAATTGCCTGTTCTGCCAAAGTCCGTGAGCAATTGGGTGAACCCGCCGCCAGCGCCTGCGTGCTCAAACAATCGAGACGCGGTCAACGACCCCGCAGAGATACGCGAGCCATCCTCCGCATGTACCGCGGTGATGGCCCCACTTGCAGTCGGAAACTCAGCCGACCTGGTTTCGCGCACAACTTGATGCTGCGCCAGCGCCAGAAGCCTGGCGACGCTGACTCGCGGATTGTTCTTGATAGCCACCTTCTCGGCATCTGCTAGCGTCAATCGCGGGCGCTCATCGGGTGCGGCGGCTTGTTGCAGTGTTGAGGAGGACTGCCCCATTGCCGGTGGGCCGGGCAGTGCGGCCTGCTGCGCAAGAGCAGCAAGCGCAACTTGTGGCGCATCCGGCAGTTGGACATTGCCATTTGCCGTTTGACCAGACATAGGCCCTCCAGTGGCGATTGAAACCAGCAGAATCATAGGGATGCATGGCCTTAAAGCCCTCAACATTGTCATTGTTCTTATGCCTCCCCTACGAGTTCCGAGTTCTTCTCTTGGCTGCCGTGGATAATCAAGTAAACCGCCGGAACGAGAAACACCGTTACGACAACGGAGACTGCCAACCCACCGATCACAGCGCGCGCCAACGGTGCGTACTGCTCGCTGCCTGCTTCGGTACCGAGCGCCATTGGAATCATGCCCAGCAGCGTCGCCAGCGAGGTCATCAAAATCGGACGCAGACGAATCTTGCAGGACTGCACGACCGACTCCAGCAGCGACAACCCTTCGCGATGCAAGGTCCCCGCGAATTCAACAATCAGAATGCTGTTTGAAACCACGATTCCTGTCATCATGATCACGCCCATCAGCGACATGATGTTCAATGTGCTTCCAGTAAGGAGGAGGATCAAGACAACTCCTGCCAATCCGGGTGGCACCGCCATCAAGATGATGAATGGATCGATGAACGATGTGAATTGTGTCATCAGGATCAGATAGACCATCAACACCGCGATGATGAGGCCGATCCCAAACTCCAGGAATGACCTGTTCATGCTCACAACAGCCCCGCGCAGGTTCAGCACCGTATTCTTGTCGGTCTTCGTGTCCGCGAGGAGTTTCTGAATCCTTCCTCCTACCCCTTGTAACGCCTCCTTCTTTGTGGATACATAAATGTCGATCACTCGCCGAATCTGGTAGTGATCTACCTCGGTCGGGGTGTTGATCAGTTTGATATCGGCCACCGATCCGAGCGGTGTATACCCTGAAGTGTGATCGCCCGTAAAGAGTTTGCGCATCTCGGCTGAGTTCTCGTGCGCTTGCTGCATCGGACTGTAGCCGGCCGGTCGGATTCCTCGCAGCGGAATGTTCTCGAAATCCTCCATCGACATGTTGTCAATGAATTTGTTCGCGTACTGCACCGTGACCATGTAGTTGTTGCCGCTCTTCGGATCAATCCAGTAACTGGGTGCCACCATCCCATCGGAGGTCATGGCCGTGATCACGTTCTGGACAATGTCCTTTGCCGAAAGCCCGATCAAGCTGGCTTTCTCGCGGTCGATATTTAGCGCAATTCCCGGGTAGTTCAAGTCTTGCGGGATGTAGACCCCGCTCACATCCGGCATTGTCTTGATCTTCTCCGCAAGAGTCTTTGCCAATTCATACGATCCGGCCATATTCATCGAACTCACCTGGATATCGATTGGAGCCGGCAAACCTTGATTGATCACTCCATCCACCAGGCCGCCGGCCTGGAAGTAAGTGGAGAGTTCAGGCATCTCACGCGACAGTTTGCTCTGGACACGGCGCATGTAGTCGTAACTCCCCGTCTTGTGTTCCTGCTTCAGACTGACCTGCACAAACGCTGTGTCCATCGAAGCATTCGTTGTGTAGATCGCCGATAGATCGGGATAGACACCGATGTTGGAAACAATCATGTCGAGTTCATTCGCAGGGACAACACTGCGAATGATGTCCTCAACTTTTGCGATGGATTGGTTGCTTACCTCTAGTCGGGTGCCGCTGGGCATGCGTACGTCGATAATGAACTGACCAGGGTCAGTCCGGGGAAAGTAGGCACGGCCCAGAAACGGAGTCGTAATCGCGAGAACGAGCACCACCCCACCGCAAATCACTGCGGCGGTCAGGCCTGGCCGTTGCATGGCGCGCTTGGCAAGGCCTTCATACCAGTCCAGCAAACGCTGATACTCTGCATTGAATTTCCTGTCGAACCGGGCAAAAATGCCCATCGCCGCATTCTCAGTATGTTCGCCGTCGTCTTTCACTCGGATGAAGCGTGCGCAATAGAGGGGCACCACGGTCATCGCAAAGAAGTACGATGCAAAGATCGACAGAACCACTCCCATTGCAAGCGGCGTGAAGATGTACTTGCTGACGCCGCTGAAAAACGTCACCGGGAAGAAGACAATAGCCGTGGTGAAGGTGGCGGCGAGTACCGCCATTGAAACCTCCGTGCCCCCCTTCTCGGCAGCAACGGCCGGCGTCTCACCCATTTCCATGTGCCTGAAGATGTTCTCGAGCACGATGACGCCGTTGTCGATGAGCCGGGAGAATACCAGCGCGAGTCCGCCAAGAATCATGGTGTTGATGGAACCGCCCATGAAATTTGTGACTAACAAGCAGAACACCATCGAAAGAGGTACAGCCAGCAGCACCGCAACGGTTGCGCGCGGACTGCCCAGGAAGATGAGAATCATCATTCCTGCCAGGACTAGGCCGATCGTTGCCTCCCTGGTAACGTTGCTGATTGCCAGCTTTACAAAAACGGATTGGTCGAACACCACATCCGTCTTGAGCGATGCGGGAACATCGACCAGGTGCCTGATGGCTGCCTTCATGCCGTCCACGATAGTGATGGTGTTGCTATCGCCACCCTGCTTGAACACAGGCACATAGACCGAGCGCTGTCCGTCAATGCGCACAATGTTGTACTGCAAGGCACCTGCGTCTTCTGCCTTGCCGATGTCAGCCACCAGAACCGATGCATTCCCCACCGACTTGAGTGGCATCTCGTTCATCGAGTTGGCATCCGGAAACTGGCTGTTCGCGTATATATTGAAGTCCTTCGAGCCGATGCGCACGTCGCCCGCGGGCAGAATCAGGTTGGAACTGTTTACCGACTGCACTACGTCGTTCAGACTGAGGTTGCGCGCCTCCATCTTCTGCGGGTCAACATATACCTGAATTTGCCTATAGGTTCCGCCATAGGGTTGCGGAACCGATGCGCCCTGCACGTTCGAGATCTGGTTGCGCACCTGAAACTGAGCCACGTCCTTCAGGTTCGTCTCGTTCAAGCCCTGCCCCTTCAGGGTCACCAGGCAGACAGGCTGCGTTGAGGCATCCATGCCCAGAACGACCGGAGGCAGCGTTCCCGGTGGCAATCGTCGCAAGTCGGCCATGGCAAGGTTGGCGATGTTACTCAATGCCGCATTAGGATCGGTGCCCGGTTTGAAATAGATCTTGATCAGGCTCACGCCTGTCAGCGAGCGTGACTCGCTGTGATCAATGTTCGCCCCCAGCGTGAAGAAGCGCTCGAAGGTATTTGTGATATCGGCTTCAATTTGTTGTGGCGGCATGCCGTTGTAAAACGTCGCAACCACCACCACCGGCATATCGATTCTCGGAAAGAGATCGACCGGCATGCGCACAATGTCGACCACACCTACCAGAGACACCATCAAGCAAAGCATGATGATGAAGAATGGATATTTGAGAGCGAACTTTGGCATTACTTTCCACCTCCGCTGTTCTCTTCCGCCTTCATATCGATTACTCCACCAGACTCGCGCACGACTTCCGACGCTGGTTCCTGCACGAGAATAGGAGCGACCGGCTCGCCTTCCGTGTAATTCTCCTGTCCGCCAACAATGACGCGGTCCCCCGGTTGAATGCCGCTCTTTATCTCGGCCAGTTTTGAACCCTGAAGGCCAACTTCCACATTGCGAAGGTGAATGCGATTTCCAGAATCCAACGAATAAACAGTCTCTTGATTTCCCTTCAGAACCAGCGCCTCAATCGGTATGGTCGTTACGTTTTCCACATGGGCCAAATGCATTTGCGTATTGGCGTACATGCCTGCCGAAATCGAAAGGTCCTGGTTCTCTACGTCGATCTCTGTCTCCATCGTGCGAGTCTCGAAGTTCACGTCGCGTGTGAATCGTACGATCTTGCCAGTGAAAGAGCGTCCAATTGCATCGACCCTTACCTGCATCTCATCACCGATGTGCACATACCGCACATCATTCTCTGGAATTGGCATGCGAAGGCGCATCAAGCCACTTTGCGCAAGCCTCACGATCGGTATGTCCTGTTCGTTCGAATTGGTTCCGCTTTGGATCAGAGCGCCCGTGTCGGCATAGCGCCAGACAATCACTCCGTCCAGCGGCGCAGTCACATTGGTGTAGTTCTTGAGTGCCTGCACGCGGTCATTGTCCGTGTGCGCCACATCGGCATGCTGTTCCGCTCCAGCCGCAGAGGCTTTGGCGGCATCCACCTGCGACTCCGCAGAGAGATCCTTGCTTTGAGCATCGTCTAGTTCTTGCTGCGCGATAAGTCCTGGCTGCGCCTTCGATGCCTCAAGCAGTCTCTCATAATCGGAGTGAAGCGCCGAGTGAACGGCCTGGGCCCGCTTGACCTCGTGCTGCGCCCGAAGCAATTCGTCTTTGGCACGCTCAATCTCGAATACGGTGCCCTTCAACTGCGCATTCAGTTCCGGCACTTCAAGCACCGCTAGAGATTGACCTTTACGTACCCGGTCACCTATATCCACGTTAATCTTCGCCATGAAACCGGTCACCTTCGGGTGGACATCCACCACCTGGTACGGCTGAAACTGACCCGCCAGGCTCAGCGTGTGGGCTAGGTTTCCCCTAGCTGCTGTGGCCACCTTTGCCGATGGCATCTCTGCGCCACGCACGGGCGTATGTTGGTTCTTGAAATCGCACGCTGCGATGCCGGCAAGAACGGGAAACGTTATTCCCGCTGCGAGTATCAACGAGGTCCGCTTGCGCATATTGTGTATGCACCTCTATTTCGATTTGTGTTTGCTGAAGCGATGACACGAGGCGCACGTTCTCATACTGAGTAGGCGACCAGCAGCATTCGACCTACAAGTAGGCGAACGAATTTAGAGTTGAATGGGGAGAAGCACTAAGAGAGGATAGGAGGGGGACGGACGAAGCAAGTTCTCAAGAGGGCGCGGCGTATTTGCCACGACCGTTCTGCGGAGTGTTCTCTTTCGCCCGATGCAGGCGCATCCAACGTCGTGAGCGCAAGCAGAAGAACCAGGAAACCCAACGCTTGAACTGTGTAAACGACCCTGGTGTGCGCCTTCGCCCGAATGATCAATGGGCTTTCGTTTGTGCTAGGCCGCTGATCTCTTGATAGGAGTTTCGCCTTCGGCACCTGATGGGATGGGTCTTTGTGCGTATCGTAAAGAGATAATTTGTATTGGAATCCCCAGGCAAATACAGAAATGGCCAGTCCCAGGAACGCCTGGGTCCAAAGAAACCTGTTTAGCCGGCTTTTGGCGGAACCTTTCACTGTCAACTCTCACTCAATTAAGATTCCAAAACGGGCCCTTTTGCGACGACATCTGCCCCCAACCAACTGCAGACAAGAATACCCGTACCTCTTCTTTGATACCACATTCCCTCTCCGGGGTTGCTCAATTGTTCTAATCTTTCATAAGAATATCCGTGGACCTGATGGAACCCCATTAATTTGAGGCTTGCCAAGCTGTAGGGACAGTTCGCAAGAGGCCGCTGACAACCGTGCGTCCCATCGCTCCAAAATGGACATATGTAGACGGGTAGTCATCCTCAAGGTCTTTCTGGAGTGAGCACGGGTGCCCTTACCGGACTGGTTTCAATCTCGATGCGGGTATCTTTGGGAAACGCCACATCGGTTCCTTTGTGTAGAAAATTCTCGTAAAAGGAGAGCCCTGCGGCGTAGAAACCGATGCCGGCAGCCAGACTGCGGCTGCCTGCAGCTAGCCCAACAACCCTGCCGATCAGCCCGAAACCGTTGGATGCGACGCCTGTCTGAGCTGTGATGTTTCCGTCATCGTCGAGGGCTCGGCCTGCCAGCATGGTTAGCAGCAGCGGCACCACGGCGCTGGCCTTGTTGCGCGGTGTAATGGTTCCTTCAGCGTCCAGAGAAAGCCCTTGTGCGGATTCGGCAGTCGCCCCAGCCAGGGCCCCTTCGACAGACCGATCGGGCGTCGACACGCCTTCCGCCTTGGGGAAACGCACTTCCTGAAAGGTGAATCGCAGCTTGCCGTTGCGTCCCAGAGCACGGGCTGGCTTGGCTGCGGTGACCTTGCCAATCAGGATAGAGTCCTGCGCCACCACCAGTTGGTGGCCCTTGTCATAGACAGGTTCAATCACAAGCGCCCGGACCGGATCTCCTGCCTTTGCCGTCTGAGAACTCAAGTCGCAGGTAAGCAGCGCGTTGACGATCCACACATCGGGTTTTCCAGCTTGTACCGGTGCGGGCGGGGCGAAAACCGGCGGAGTGGGGAGAGTTTCCGGTAGTGTCAGCGGAACGGAGACCTCAAAGGACCAAAGTGTGCCTGCCTGGATTCGTTCGGGATGATAGGGCAGCTGATTGTAGAGCATCTGCAAGGCGCGGTCGCCGAGCCCTGGAGAAGTAAAGACGGCCAAACGGTCGTGTAGATTACTCTTTGCCTGGCTCCAGTAGCGGGCGAAAATGGCTTTCGAAGGGGTTGCGCTCGCAGCGGCCAAGTGGAGTGCGGGAGTACCCGTTATTGCAGCACTGGTAGAAACAGCGATTGCGCCGCCGGGCAACATAAGTTGAGTGAATTGCACCTGGGCGGTGTGGAACGGTGTGAAATCAGCCCGGAGCCTTCCATGCCACCGTTCTTTCTTGTCCGGAATCAAGCCGACAACAGTACCGCGCACCAGCGTATTCTGGGGGATCACCATCTCTCCGTCATAGAAAATGGGGTACACGATTCTGCCTTCGACGCTTTCGCCCGCCTTCATCGGATAAGGATGTGAAATCTGCACCTGAAAATTGGTTCCGATGGCAAGCACAGGCTTCTGGAGAGGCGGCGCTGGCTGGGAATTTGCCGGCACCGCGCCTGGAGATGGATCCGCGGGCTTGTCCCGTGGACGATGCTGCAAACTCTGTGCCGCCAACTGGCCAGGCAGCAGAAAGAACATCGGAAAGTACAAGAACACGAGCATCGAACTTCCAGGCAGGCGCATGTCATTTGGACTGCGCGATATGTATTTTCGTGAGGCCTGCCTGGCGCCTTCCGTGGCAAGGTTGTGCTACTGAACTTCTGGGCGACCTGGTGCGCGCCATGCCAGCGTGAGATGCCGCGCTTCGCCGCATGGCAGAGTCAATACGGCTCGCATGGCCTCCAGATTGTTGGTATCTCACTGGACGACGACCCTGCCTCCGCGCGCAGCTTTGTCACGAAGCCGCCTTCCATGAGGCGCACACCGCGTTCGACTGTCATCGAGAATCTCCTTGTACGGTTTCCGTTTTGGGTCCGGTTCCCTGTCCAGTCTTGCGGCCGGAGTGAACCATGTAATAGAGCACGAGAATGGTTGGCCACGAAAGGAACGTGGACGCCACTGCTCCCGCGACCAGCGAGAGGGCAAGCCCTTGAAAGATGGGGTCGGTGAGGATCACGCTTGCGCCGACCACAACCGCTGCCGCTGTGAGAAGCATGGGACGAAAGCGCGTTGCGCCGGCGTCGATGACCGCTTCGGCCAGCGGCATTCCCTGCCGGATACGCAGTTCGATGAAGTCGACGAGGAAAATCGAGTTGCGCACGATGATGCCCGCGCCGGCAATGAAGCCGATCATCGAAGTCGCCGTGAAGAACGCTCCCATCATGGCTTGTGCCGGCATGATGCCTACGAGCGTGAGCGGAATGGGCGCCATGATAATAAGCGGCACGATGAAGGAGCGAAACCAGCCCACAGCATGTATATAGATGAGTACCAGCACAGCGGCAAAGGCCTTGCCCATGTCCCGGAACACCTCGATGGTGATGTGCCACTCGCCATCCCGCTTCATCGAGTAGTGGTCTGTTGACTCGGGCATCGCGGCGTTATAGCGGGTCAACGTGTACCCGGCCGGAAGCGTAAGGCGATCGAGGTCCTTGTTCATCTTCCAGATCGCGTAGCCAGGGCTTTCCACGGCTCCGGCGACGTCTCCTGTGACGTAAACCATGCGGTGCAGATTCTTGTGATAAATACTCCGCTCGATGGCCTTGTGTTCGACGACAACCAACTCGCGCAACGACACGATCGGATTAAGCTCTTGCACCTTCAGATCCGGGTTGCCCGTGGCTTCGCGCAACTGCGCCCACGCCAACTCAAGGTCTCCCTGCGCCGCAAACAACTCCTCTTTGGCCCGGCCGCATCCACCAGGGGAGACATGCGGTCAGATTCAACAGCTAGCCCCGCCTTCACGTGGTCCTCGACAGAATTCAGCAGCGCAGCGGCCGTCTCCTGCTCATGCTGGGCCACGGCGATTTCCCGCTGCGCATACAGCGCTTGCTGGTAGGCACCGACAACACGGAACACAATCTGCTGGTCCACCGCTTCTGCAGAGAAGTCGGCGCTCTGCTTGTAGAGATCGGCGCGATGAATCTGCTTCTGTGTCTTGAACGAATCGAAGGCCACCCACTGCCCCGAGAAGCGCGTCGAGAAATTCCCGATCGGCTGCGGAAAGTTCAGTGCGTTCAAAGCAAAATCAGCCTGCGTGAATAGCCTCTGCCGCAGCCGTGTCCCAAACGCGTACACCGGATCGTTGCCGCGCGAAATGTCTTCAGTAAAACCAAGTTGCGGCAGGAGTTGGGTGCGAGCCAAGCTCGCCGCCAGTTTCGCGTCCAGAGTGCTGGCGCGCGCCATTGCCGCAGCGGGGCTTTGTCCTAGAGCTGCGTCGATAGCCTGCCGCAGCGTCAGTGGTTCCTGCGCACCGGCGACCAGTCTCCCCATCGAGAGCGGAGGATAATGACTAGAAATCGATAAGGGTGCGAACGCATTGTGCTGGATGTCCTTTGGTGGTTCCTTCATAGGAAGAAAGCCACGAAAGAGGCAATCCGCTACAAGATGCGTCGAATTATTTCTCCTGTCGACCGTCGTGGCCTGACCGAGCGGCTCTCAGGCTGCGCTCTGGAAATGGATTTGTGCGTGCCATGATGGAAATGCCGGGAAAACTCCCTTCCTATCGAGACAGGAGCTGGGAAGGATCTCGGTTGTCATTTCCTGCCCACGCTATCCCATGTCACGGCTTTTCGGCGACGTAAGATGAATAGGGCCTTCCCCGCTTCGGCGAGCCGGGCCGTTCCAGGAGTTCCAAATGACTGCTGAGTTGATCCATCGCCTGCACTTTGCCTTCACCATCACCTTCCACTATCTGTTCCCCCAACTCACCATGGGCCTCGGCCTGCTCATTGTGGTGCTCAAGTCGGTGGCGCTCAAGACCGGCAGCGAACAGTGGGACAAGGCAGCGCGCTTTTGGGGGCGGATCTTCGGCATCAACTTTGTCTTTGGCGTGGTTACCGGCATCCCCATGGAGTTCGAGTTCGGCACCAACTGGGCTCGGTTTTCGCAAGTGTCCGGAGGGGTTATCGGTCAGCCGCTGGCCATGGAAGGCGTCTTCAGCTTCTTTCTGGAGTCGGCGTTTCTGGGCCTGTTCCTTTACGGCGAAAAGAGGCTCTCCAAAACGATGCATTGGTTCTCTGCCGTGATGGTCTTCGTAGGTTCGTGGATCTCGGGCTTCTTCATCATCGTCACCGACGCCTGGATGCAGCATCCCGTGGCTTTCGATCGCCTGCCCAACGGGCAGTTCGAAGTGCTCAGCTTCTGGCAACTGCTCCTCAATCCCTGGGGACTGCTGCAGTACGCGCACAACATGACCGGCGCCGTCGTCACCGGTTCCTTCGTGATGGCCGCCACCGGAGCTTTCTATCTGCTCGAAGGCCGCATGGATAACTACGGTCGAATCTTTCTGAAGGTGGGCGTCATTGCCGGCGTCGTCAGCTCGATCCTCATCATTTTCCCCACCGGCGACCTGCATGGCAAATACGTTGCGCGCAACCAGCCCGCGGCCATGGCAGGCATGGAAGGTCTATTCAAGACCGAGGCAGGCGCCGGCGTGGTGCTGGTAGGTCAGCCAAACGAGGAAACCGGGCAGATCGACAACCCGATCGTGGTCAACGATCTGCTCAGCTTTCTCATCTACGGAACCACGAAAGCCGAGGTCAAGGGATTGGATCAAATCCCGCACGACCAGTGGCCCACTGCCCTGCCCTTGCTCTACTACGCCTACCACATCATGGCCGGGCTCGGAACCTGGTTCGTGCTGCTCATGATCGGTTCCGCACTGCTTCTGTGGCGCAAACGGCTTTACACCGCGCGATGGGCATTGTGGGCCTTGCTGCTCAGCTTTCCGCTCCCCTACATCGCCAACACCGCCGGATGGATGACCGCCGAACTCGGCCGCCAACCCTGGCTCATCTACGGCCTGATGCGCACCAGCGAAGGCTTTTCAAGCACGGTCTCAGCCAGCAACGGGCTCTTTACGTTGCTCGGATTCATGGGCCTTTATCTGCTGCTGGGTGTCTTGTTCACTGTGCTCATCTACCGGGAGATCAGCAACGGTCCTGAGCCCAAGACGATCGAAGCGCAAGCGGTTCACGCCGACTGACGCAGATCGGCGCACGCTCGGGAGGAATGAGGAACTGTGGACGGCTTCAATGAGGCATCGGGAAATGAGAGATAACAGTCGTGGAATGCCGGAGTTAGTCATGGCCTATGAGCGCGAAGGGAATTATTTCGCAGCAATCCGCATCGAGATCTCTGGAGAGCCTGCCACGTTTGAATGCAGCGTCGAGCCAACGGCATTCAAAGCGCTCTCAAGGGTTTTTCAATGTCGTCCGTTGGCCGAAATGCCGGGCGTTCCATATCGATATTTCTTTCAAGGAAGTTTTGGCAGAAAGAGAATTGGCTTCGAGCCGGTCACATTCGGAGTTCGTATCGAAGCTGGCCGATCAGCCAAAACGTTTCAGTTTGATGGTCCGACCCCGCTCGTGGCGAATCTACGTTGGTTCTTCGATCTCAGGAAGGAAGAAAAGGCCTCCGCCTTGAGACTCCTTGCACACCTGAAGCGCCTCGAATGATCTTGCGTGGCCAGGCCCGGCTCTGAAACCTGGGAGACGACGCAGCGCGCCGAGGCGCTGTTCACTGTCCACTGTTCACTGTAGGAGTTTGGTCATGTTGGGATTCATCTGGTTCTGGTTGGTTGCTGTCATGATCGTCGGCTACGTGGTGCTCGACGGTTTCGATCTTGGTATCGGTGTGTTGCATCTGTTCCTGCCGCAAACCGAATTGCAGCGCCGGGCCACTCTTGCCAGCATCGGGCCGGTGTGGGACGGCAACGAGGTCTGGCTCCTGGCTGGCGGGGGCACACTGTACTTCGCCTTTCCGCTTCTTTACGCCTCGGCCTTCAGCGGCTTCTATCTTCCCCTCATGATCGTGCTATGGCTGCTTATCTTGCGCGGCATAAGTCTTGAGTTACGCAACCATATCGAAGTCGGCGTATGGCGCGCCCTGCTTGACGGCCTGTTCGGCATCTCCAGCGCCCTGCTCACCATATTCTTCGGTGCAGCTCTGGCCAACGTGTTGCGCGGCGTGCCCCTGCAGGCCGACGGCTACTTCTTCTTGCCTCTCTGGACCAATTGGCAGCCGGGGCCGCATCCCGGCATTCTCGACTGGTACACCGTCATCGGCGGACTGGTGGCTCTGGTTGCGCTCACCCTTCACGGCGCTCTCTGGCTCACCATCAAGACCTCCGGCGATCTCGCCAACCGGGCCCGCCGCATCGTCACGCCGCTGTGGACGGTGCTCGTTGCGCTCACGCTCGCCAGCCTCGCGGCCACCATCGCCGTCCGCCCAGCGAGCCTCGACAACTACTTCCATTACCCAGTCACCTTCATTGTTCCCGTCGGTGTCGTAGCATCCCTGGCCGCCATCTGGTTTCTCAATCGCGGCGCCCAACCGGTGAAGGCATTCCTCTCATCCTGCCTCTACCTGTTCTTCATGCTGGCAGGCGCTTGCTGGGGACTCTATCCGACGCTTCTGCCGGCCACCACCGGCGCCGACAGGGATATCACTCTTCTGCGCGCCATCAGTGGCCACCACACTCTCGTGATTGGGCTGGTTTGGTGGGCATTCGGCATGGCGCTTGCCATCGCATACAACGTGCTTGTGTACGGCAGGTTCCGCGGCAAGGTGGACCTTCAATCCGGCGGACACTGATCCTCTTGGCGAGACAGATTGAGGCCAACGGCGCCCAAGTCCTCGATCGCCTCCGCTCCACTCCTTACCACCTGGTACTCATGGATGTATGCATGCCGGTGATGGGTGGCATCGAGGCCACGGCGCAGATCCGCGATGCCCGATCGCAGGTTCTGAATCGCGACATCCCAATCGTCGCCATGACCGCCAACGCCATGCAGAGCGATCGCACAATGTGCCTGGCCGCCGGCATGAGAAGGATCGAAAAGATGAACCAAAACAGGTCGCCAGGTTGTGTCCCACCCCCGCAGATTCGCGCCGTTCTGTACCTGGACAAGCGCTGAAAGACGTAGCTATGTCTCTGATTACTTCAGGGTTGGGACCGATTCATGAGGCCACGGGGCGGTGTCAGTTTGCTTGCGGATTCTTCATCGCAATCAGCCCCCGGGACCTGTTGGGCGGTTGTTCACCTACCGAATTCCGCCTTGTGGTCCGCAACTCTCGAAGCATCTGCACCAATCGACTGACGGGTTCTCTTCGAGGCGATTCGGCGAGAAGGGCAAAGTTCAGTTCACGGCGAATCGGTCCCCTATGGAGAGCCACTGGCTTGACAGTTCGAAGCTTGAGGGCCTTTTGTGGGAGATTATCAGGGAAGGCCAAACTGAGCTCGGTTGCTATGGGCTAACACCGGTTTCGAAAGCGAATGACGACAAAATTGACTACAATCGGCCTAATTTCGTGTCTTTCTGCTGCTTTCTACTGCTCTAAGTTGTTGATTTTATTGGCTCCTCAGGTAGGACTCGAACCTACAACCCTTCGGTTAACAGCTAGGCAAGTGCACTTTTCACTGTTGCTCAGCAGTGTTCTATATTGCTTGCTTTCAGCGGCTTGCATGATGTCGTTGCCACAACGACATTGTGGGGACTACCCACAATTGCCCACCTTTTTGAAGGAGTATACCCACAAAATCCCCCACAGTGAAAACGCACCATCTTTCGCCTTCGGTCGGATCGATTTCTGTCTTGGATTCATTAGGGAACTGCTGCCCTCCAGCTTGGTCTCCTGGACTTCGGCTCGTCGATCCCCACTGCAATCTGAAAAAGAGATGACCAATTGTGCCGCTTTCAACGATTCTGCGAGTGCCGGCTCACCCGCCCTCTACACACCAAGACAAGAAGTACCCGACCGTTTCTTGGAACCTGGAGGTGGACAGAATGGATGAGCGGCACCGATGGCTTTTGCATAAACGGTAACTATCTTGATTATGGTACGTTTACTACGAGTTTCCTGGGATGTCGGGATACTCCGTTCGGAATTCCCCAACAAGAGTCAAAAGCGCGGGTCCCAGATGGAAAGAGGATCTGGTTGAGCCTCTTTTATGTCAGTTGTTGGCGTAGATGCGCTTAAAAGTATTTTCTTGCCGAATCAATAATTGTGTCGGAGCTGGGCACAGAAGGTGCTGACCCATCGTATCGAGGAGAACGATACGGCGGGCCATACCATCAATAAGATTCTCTGCTTTCAACGGGAGCCGCTAGGAGTATTATTTGAACGAGTCCAATGCATACATTTAAGCCAATCGCGCATGTCCATCCAGATGATCTGCGCATCACCCATTGCCTCGAAGAGCACTTGGTAGCGGTGTCTCGCCTGGCTGCGGACATGTCAGCAGAGTTCGGCGCCAAAGAATGGGGTGAGGTGGCAGGGCTTTGGCACGATCTGGGTAAGTTCAGTCTGTCTTTTCAACATTACATTCGCAGTGCGAGCGGCTATGAATCTCATCTTGTGGATGCCGTACCAGGCAAAGTGAATCACTCCAGCGCCGGCGCCCTCCATGCCAAAGCAGAGCTATCTCACCGCGGCCTTCCGCTTGCATATTTGATTGCCGGGCACCACGCCGGACTGCCGGACTGGTCCCCATCCGATGGAGCAGCCAACGGCGCACTCGAAAACCGGCTTCGAGAGGGCCAAGAGCAGGGTCTGCTCAATCAGGCAATTGAGGCGGCGCCGCAAGGCCTTCTGAAAGTGCAGCCCCGTCCGTTGATGCCAGCCCGATTCGGCGACGCTGCCGGGCTGCATTTGTGGATACGGATGCTTTTTTCCTGCTTGACCGATGCGGATTTTCTCGACACGGAAGGGTTCATGAATGCGGGGAAGAGCCAGCAGCGTGGCGGCTATCCTTGTCTTGCCGCGCTGCTTGAGCCATTCAACCAAGCCATGAGTCAGAAGTTTGAGGGCGCAAGCCCATCGCCAATCAACCAACTGCGAGCCGATGTGTTGCGGCAATGCCGGGCGAAAGCCGCAGATGCGCCGGGGCTCTATACTTTGACCGTTCCCACGGGCGGGGGCAAGACGCTTTCAAGCCTGGCTTTCGCGCTCGATCACGCAATCATCCACGGCAAAAGCCGCATCGTTTACGCCATCCCCTACACGAGCATCATCGAACAAACAGCCGACGTCTTTCGCGGCATCTTCCAGGATGCGGTTCTTGAGCATCACAGCAATCTGGATGCGGAGAAGGAGACTCCCCAAAGCCGTCTGGCCGCGGAGAACTGGGATGCTCCGCTTGTGGTTACCACCAACGTGCAGCTCTTTGAGTCGCTTTTTGCGTGCCGCAGCAGCCGTTGCCGCAAACTGCACAATTTGGTGAATAGCGTCATCGTGCTCGACGAAGCGCAGTTACTGCCCCCGGGGTTCCTACAACCCATCCTTGATGTAATGCAACTGCTGATCAAGCACTACGGTGTCACGTTCGTGCTTTGCACCGCAACACAACCGGCTCTGGAGTCGCGCAAAGACAGCTTAGGCAAAACCTGGCTACGTGGCCTGGATGGAGCTAAGGAAATCGTCTTCGGCACAGAGACACTTTATCGCCAACTGGAGCGCGTGGAAGTTATGCTGCCGGAGAATCTCAATGCGCGTGGCAATTGGGACGAGATTGCCGGCCGCATGGCGCAGCATGCATCGGTGCTGGCTGTCGTCAACACGCGCTCGGATTGCCGGGAACTGCATCGCCGCATGCCGCCTGGAACCATCCATCTTTCGGCGCTGATGTGCGGCGAGCACCGCAGCCATGTCATCGAGAAGATCAAGAAGAGTCTGCCCACGGAACCGGTCCGGGTGGTTAGCACGCAATTGATCGAGGCTGGAGTCGATGTGGATTTTCCGGTGGTTTATCGAGCGCTGTCGGGGCTGGACTCGATTGCCCAGGCCGCGGGCCGCTGCAACCGCGAGGGCAAGCTAGAGGGCAAGGGACAGGTTTTTGTCTTTATTCCGCCCAGGCAATCGCCCCAAGGGCTCTTGCTTTTTGGCGAAGATGCCTGCAAGACGATACTGTATGAGCGTCCGGAGAAGCCACTTACTCCTGAGCTATTCAAGAGCTATTTCGAGCAGTATTACAGCAAAGTTGGGAAAGATGGGCTTGACAAGAACGGCATCCAGGAGCTGCTTACGAAAGATGCAGGGAATGGCAAGATCCAGTTCAAGACCGCGGCGGAGAAGTTTCAGCTTATCGAGGAGGACGGCAACGTCGCGGTGATTGTTCCCTACGCAAATCCCGAGGACGCTCGGCGCGATAGCCGTCCGCTGATTGCGCGGTTGCGCGCCAAGCAACTGGATCGCGACCTGCTGCGCCAGTTGCAGCGGTATACGGTGAATGTGCGCAAACATGAGTTTTGCGCGCTGCTGAGCGCAGGGGATATTGAAGAAACGACTCCAGGAATCTGGATACTCAGGAATGAAACGGCCTATCGGTTCGATGTTGGCTTGGTTGTCGATGGGATGGGCAGTGCAGATCCCGGGAAATTGCTTATATAGGGATGCTAAATAGCGATAAATTAATAAGTTGGCGCCCCGCGGGTTTCGGCCGTGGGGCGTCTTCCTTCGGAAGTATTTCCCACCAGAAAGTGTTTCAATCCACGCTGTTCGTCGGACAAAGAACAAGCGATTTCGCGTTCGAGCTCCCAGATAGCCCTTGACAACTTCTTGAGTCTACGGCACACTTGCTCAAGTTGTCAATATGCCTGGAAGGATACACCACCACAAAGTGAAGTGTGCGGAGCCTGAATGAGCAATGTCGATCTGGATTGGCGGCTGATCCGCGAGGTTCGACTCCTCGTTGAGAAGTTAACTGGAGCGCGCTTCTGGGCGTTTTGGTTTCTTCTGCTTCTTTTGAGCATTGCAGTGCTCCTCCAAACGCTGGGTGGTCCGCTCCTGCTTGGGCGAGGGGGACACCCCTGATCGAGAACAGTTGTATTGCTTAAGTATGAACCTCAAGCAAGTTCATGTTGTGGTCTGGGTGTGTGAAGAGTGTAATGCTCCTTCCCAAGTTTTTCCAAGAGGCACGTAAGGAGACGCAATGCCTACCCGCTTTTGTTTAGAGATCGGCGGAGATCTAGCTTGTTTTACTCGTCCGGAGATGAAGGTCGAACGGGTGAGCTACGACATCGTGACTCCCTCGGCCGTCAGAGCCGTCTTTGAATCCATCCTGTGGAAGCCCGCTATTCACTGGCAGGCGGAGGAGATCGAGGTCCTGGCTCCTATCCGCTGGACAACCATCCGGCGCAATGAAGTGGGGAGCAAGGTCTCGCTGACCAACGTGAAGAGCGCCATGCAGAAGGGTTCTGGCGCCATCGCGCTCTATGTTGAGGAAGAGCGCCAGCAGCGAGCGAGCCTCTTGCTGCGCGATGTGCGATACCGCATTACGGCAAGCTTCTCCAGGACCGGCAGGGCCGGGGCAGAAGACAACGCGCAGAAGTTTGGCGAGATGTTTGCCCGCCGCGCGGCCAAAGGACAGTGCATCAACCAGCCCTATCTCGGCTGCCGCGAGTTTGCCTGCGACTTTCGCCTCGTGGAGCAAGGCGAAGCAGCAGCGGCGATTCCCGAGGAGTTGCGCGGCGAGCGCGACCTGGGTTGGATGCTTTATGATCTCGACTTCCAAGATACTGCTTCTCCCCAGCCGCTCTTCTATCACGCACGCATGACCGACGGAGTTGTGAAGATTCCGTCGTGGGACAGTTGCGAGGTGCGGGGATGATTCTGCAAGAACTGGTGCGGTACTACGAGCGCAAAGCCAGCGATCCAGATACGGCGCTGGCGCCCGAAGGCTTTGAGCAGAAGGAAATACCCTTCATTATCGTTCTCGATCGACACGGCAAGCTGGTTCAGATCGAGGACACGCGTAGCGGCGAGGGAAAGAAGAAGCGCGCACGGTCGTTTCTGCTCCCGCAAGGCGTCAAAAAAACCTCAGGCGTCGCGGCCAATCTGCTCTGGGACACGGCGGAGTATGTGCTCGGCATCGACACTAAAGGCAACCCAGACCGAGTCGTTCTTCAACATGCTGCGTTCTTGAATCGGCTGGCCGAGCTTCCGGCCGATGAACAAGGCATCGAGCCCGTCCGGTTGTTCCTCGCCAATCTGCCCGTAGCGCAACTTGAACAATCTCCGAACTGGGAAGAGATTCGAACCACCAATCCGAATCTCACCTTCCAGCTTGTCGGCGATATGGAGTTGGTTTGCGAGCGGCCAGCCATCGTAGAAGCCTTGCGCTCCTACGCGGCAAACGCGGCTGCGCCTGCGCCTGGCGTTGCCCGCGGCATCTGCCTCGTCAGCGGCCAAGACGCCCAAATCCAGCGCCTGCATCCCTCCATTAAAGGGGTCTGGGGAGCCCAAAGTTCGGGCGCAAATATTGTCTCCTTCAATCTCCGCGCCTTCGAGTCCTACGGCAAGGAACAGAAGCAAGGAGAGAATGCACCGATCGGTGAGCCCGCGGCCTTTGCTTACACCACCGCGCTCAATCATCTGCTCGGAAAAGACTCCAAGCAGCGCATTCAGGTTGGCGATGCTTCGACCGTATTCTGGGCCGGCGCGGAAAGCTTTCTGGAAGATAGCTTCCAAAGCTATTTCTCAGAGGCGCCGAAAGACGACCCGGATCGGGGGACGAACGCCGTTCGAGCCTTATATGAGTCGGTCAAGCAGGGCAGCTTGAACGTGA
>Ga0181520_10004024_pt1 | contig 25109 bp, 21 predicted proteins | sample PEATcosm2014_Bin_29_FD_132451 | JGI IMG/M metagenome (GOLD analysis project Ga0181520, IMG submission 132451) | Peatland microbial communities from MTU Mesocosm Facility, Houghton, MI, USA - PEATcosm2014_Bin02_30_metaG | ecosystem: Environmental > Terrestrial > Soil > Wetlands > Peat | place...
GATTTACCTCATTCTTCCTGCTATTCTTTCTCATAGCGACGTTCCTCCTTATAATAATGTTTTGGTCGAACTTATTATAGGATACGTCGCTTTGGTCTCATACACAACATTTAATATTAACTCAAAAAGAAAAGGCCCGGGATAATTGATTATTTTATAAAAATACTTATAATTGTGTTTATTTGGATAATTACAATATATGTATATTATGTTGCGCTTTTGGTATGTCAGAATTTTTGTTATAAAGGTAAAATATCGGCATGGTTTATGTGGCTTCCGGATATTATTATAATTGTTTTTGGCATATTGTTGATTTTGTTTATTGTTAACAGGGAAAAAAGAGAGCCTATTGCGCCACATTTAACGTAGAACCGCTGCCCATGTCCGTCGACGCCGTCGGCTAGAGTTTATGGCGTCGGAGGAAGCTTTAGCAAAGACGGATTGCTGCGGCTAAACCGTGGTTTGTTTTACACGGCAGGCAGTGATTTTTTAGCCAATTGAGCAGCTTACAGGCTGTGCAGGATGACACAGTAAAAGTGGTAATTAAAGCTTCCCGCCTCTTGATTTACACATAAATGTATTATATAACGATTGGCAAAAAAATCCCCGCCTGCCGTGTTTTTGTCCGGCAAACCTCAATTTTTTGATTTTTTCCAATTTTTTCTTGACACCAAATAAAAATATGATAATATTAAAAAGCGTTGTAGAATTCGTTCTACAAGAATTTTTAAATTTTTTGGAGGTTTTTGTTATGCCGAAAGGGAAAGTAAAGTGGTTTAACGACAAGAAAGGCTACGGTTTCATCGAACAGGAAGGCGGAAAAGATGTATTTGTGCACTACCAGGCTATTCAGGGAGAAGGCTTCAAGACCCTTAAAGAGGGTCAGGAAGTCACCTTTGACATAGTTGAAGGCGCAAAAGGCCCCCAGGCAGCGAACGTTCAGAAGCTGTAATCAACCAAAACATCAACCACAAAATCCGGCGGAGTTTTTCCGACGGATTTTTTTTTGTCCACTTTTTGGCTCCGCCCTTTTTATCTCTTTTTAATACAGGCGAATAATTATTTTTCTTACAGTTCACTTCAATAATCCCCAAAGACCATTTTAAAAATTGACAAAATATCTCTATGATGATAAAATTATAATATGTCATGCTGTTTTTTTTAGAATTATTTAATGAGGTGAAAAATGAAAGGGCTCTTAATTACCGCGGCGCTGGTCATCTTTATCGGCGGATATTTTATAATGGGCTCCGATAAGATCAGCTCTTTTATCGAAACCTATTCCCTTGAAAAGATAAAGGACCCTTCCAGCCTTGAAAAAACAGCATACTACAATATTAAATACATGGATCTTACCGGAAAATACGACAGGGCTATAGAGCTCATTGACAAGTTCCGCAGCCGTTATGATATAAATCCCCCTGATGATATGGCCGACGTGATGGTTATGGAAGCGGATATGTATGAGGCAAAATTAAACCCGGGAAAAACCAGGGAAATACTTACGGATTACGCGCAAAAATATCCGGATGCCAAAAATATAAGCGAAATAAGGACAAGGCTGATAGAATTAAAATAAAATGACACAAGGGGTAAATATGAAAAAAATACTTACCATGTTTTTTTTTGTGGTTCTTGTTGACGCACTTTTTTTTGCCGGAATTTCCGCGTATGATGATAAAGGCGTTTCTGTAATAGTAACAGCCGTCCCTGCAGGCGTGGCAACCGCCGTCTCCACAGCAGCATCACCGCAGGCTACGGCCGACCTGCCGACACCCGCGCCTACGGCGCAGAAGAGCCCTGAAGCCGCGCCGACGGCCGCCGCTTCCATTGTTTACATACCTTCCCCGGAGGCAGCAGCCACTGCGCAGATTACCGCGCAACAGTCCGCCACACCGGCGCCGGAGCAGAAAAACAGCTCCGAGGAGAAGGTGAATAAAATAGAGATAAAAAATGAAAAGCAGGATGAAGGCGCTGTCGTGCTCACCCCGGGCGCGGAGCCGGAAAAAAACAACGCCGGAGAGGACACATCATCTGCAGTTGTTGACAAATCGGCACCAGGTGACGGAGGCGTGGTGCTTTTAACAGACGCCAAAGAAAAAATGTTCAGGGACCATTATATACTCGTTGAGCGCTCCGGCTTTATCAGCGATAATTTTACGCAGGACGGTGTTGTTTACAACCTCCAGAACAGGGAATCAATGCAGCAGGGGATGTATTGTTATATAAAAATGGACGCCGGCAAATCCGCAAAACCCGGCACTGAATTTATTACATACACTGACGAACAAAATGTCGCCGATCCTGTGACCGGAGAAGAGCTAGGAAACCTGGTCATTGTATCCGGCAGGGGCACAGTGATCGAAAAGGCCGACGCAGAGGGAATCTGGAAAGTAAGGATAGAAAAAAACTACAACATACTTCACAACAATTCAAAAATAAAGCTCAGGCGTGATTTTAAGGATTATTATAACAAGGTGACCACAGCGGTAAAAAAGAGGACCGGCCAGATACAGGGATTTATCATCTTAAGGCAGAACGGTTTTACCAACGGCATCAAAGTAAGCGATATTGTTTTTATCGACAGGGGCATAAGGGACGGCCTGCTGCCGGGCGAAAAGATGGAAATATTCAGGGCGACCCCGAATAAAGACACCGGAGTTGACGATGCGTATAACAAGCTTGGCACGGCGCTTGTTATAAATGTAATGAAAAATAACGCCACGGTGCTTATAACACACAGTTATTCCGAGATGCAAATCGGGGATATTGTGAAGACAATCCAAAAATAAGAGGCAGCCAATGAACCTGAAAAACCGGAATTTTATGGTGGTCCTGTGCGGAACGGCCCTTGCCCTGCTGGCAATTAATTTTTTTAACATAAACACAAGGCATGTGTTCCTTGCCGCATTTGCCGTGGTAGCGGCGGTTTCGCTCTCCGCCGGATGGGTTAACGGCATATTAATGACATTTTTCTTTAATTTTATATTTTATTCGCTCCATGCAGAAACCCCGGTGATGGATCTGGCGGTTAATTGCGTGGCATATACGGTTTTTGTCGGGCTGCTGGAAATGATAAGGCTTAAATCCAGTCCTGCCGCGGCGAAACGCGCGGATGACGCCGGCGGCGAAAAGGCCTTTGCCTCAAAGATGACAAATTCCATGATGCTTGCCCATGGAATGCTCTGGGAGATAAAAGAGGGGCTGACAAGGCAGGAACTTCTGTCCCTTTTTTCCAGGAACGTTATAAATCTAACGGGGGCAGGCCATATACTTGTTTATATGTCAAAAGAGGCGGGCGGCGAACTTTCGCTGGTGAATTCATACGGATCATTTCAGGAACACGCGATAACACAGCGCGTAAAACAGGAGGAAATTTTGCGCCTTGCTTCCGGCAACATGGACTCCGCTTCTGCCGGGTTTATTGCGGGAGTAAATGAAGGCAAATCCGCGGCTGTTGTGATAAAAAACGAAAAAGGCGGATATTCGGCGGCGGTGCTTTACAAAACTGATAAATTTTCCTACAGCGATATTTATATAGCGGAATTTTTTGCGGCCCAGATATTTATCATACTTGAAAAACAGGGTATGATCAGGGATATTGCCGAGAATTATTCGCGTATAATAAACGCCCTGGTGCTGGCAATTGACACAAAGGACCACGTGACGCACGGCCATTGTGTGGCCACGATGAAATACGCTGAAAAAATAGCGGAGAAAATGGGGCTAAAGCCGGAGGAAGTGGAAAAGATAAAGTACGCGGCGCTTCTTCATGATATAGGAAAAATAAAAGTTAACAGTGAGATACTTAACAAACCGTCAAAACTTACACCGGAGGAATTTGAGGCAGTCAAAAAACATCCGGCTGCGGGCGTCGGAATTTTGAACGAAATGAAGATTTTTGAAGAAATACTTCCTATAATACTTTATCACCACGAACATGTGGACGGAAAAGGCTATCCCGAAAATCTCAAAGGCGACTCAATTCCGCTCGGTTCCAGGATATGCGCCATAGCGGACGCATACTCAGTGATGCTCTCCGAGAGGCCCTACAGGAGCGCGCGTACAAGGGAAGAGGCCATTGAGGAGCTCAAACGCTGTTCCGGCTCCCAGTTTGATATGGGGATAGTTAACGTTTTCCTTAAGGTCCTTGAAAATGAGGAAAAGCAGTCCGGGTATCCTATAACGGAAAGGGCGCCTGTGAATTAGCATGAATGAAGCCGAATCATTTATAAGGATAAAAACCGCCATACAGGAAAACACGGACCTTGATGTGGGCCAGTACAAGGAGAATTACCTTAAAAGAAGGCTGGCAGTCAGGATGCGCTCTTTGCAGGTCACAACTTATACCGATTACCTGGCGGCAATGATGAAGGATAACAAAGAGTATGAACTGCTGCTGGACAAGCTTACGATAAATGTAACTGAATTTTTCAGGGATCCTGAAGTTTTTATCGAACTTGAGAATACGGTGCTTCCGGAAGTGCTGCGCTCACCCGGCCACAGCGGTGGCATTAAGGTATGGAGTGCGGGATGCTCCACAGGTGAAGAGCCTTATTCAATAGCAATGACTATAGAAGAAACATCTGAAAAGCTCGGGGTAAAAAACCCGGCATATGAAATATACGCCACTGACCTGGATCCGATAGCTCTGCAGAAGGCCTTTGCCGGGAAATACGAGGGCAGGACGCTTAATAATATTGCCGCGGCGCGCAGGAAAAAATATTTCACACAGGACGGCAATGTTTTCTCCGTCGCCGGCAGGCTCAAGGAAAAGATAAAATTCATCAAGTTTAACCTGATGGAGGAATATAAAAAAGATTTTTTTGAAATTGTTTTCTGCAGGAATGTTATAATATATTTCACCCGGGAGCTGCAGAGGACCGTGCTGACGCATTATTACGATTCCCTGAAGGAAAACGGCATACTTTTTCTCGGAAAGACAGAAACCATGCTGCAGGATTTCAGGGACAAATTCAGCTGCATAAATATAAAAGAAAGGATATTCAGGAAAATATAATGGAAACCGTACAGGACCACATTAATCTGGGGCTTGCCTTTACCATGAGCAAACGTTACGACCAGGCCATAAGTGAATTTGAAAAGGCGCTTTCCATAAATCCGGACGACGCAGAAGTGCGAACACACCTGGGCAACGCTTATGTTTCCAAGGGGCTCTATAACGAAGGTATAAAGGAATATGAGATCGCCCTGAAGGTGAACCCGCTCAACGTCGCGGTTATCATAAAACTCGGCAAGCTTTACACCAATATAACAAGGTATGAAAAGGCCCTTGAGCAGTACATCAAGGCCCTTGAGATAAACAAGAACGATGATTCCGCCCGCCATGCGCTGGCGGATCTTTATGTAAAAATGGAAAAATATCCCGACGCCGAACGCGAATACAAGGCAATGCTGGAAAAAGACGCGGTAAACGTGGAACTGCTTTTTAAACTCGGGTACATATATGAAACCGAAAAGAAATATTCCGACGCCGCGGCAGAATATGAAAAGGCCGTAAAGATAAACCCGAAGATTCCCGGGATAAATTCAATGCTCGGCAACGTTTACAGGGAACTGAAGGATTTTGACAGGGCCATAGAGTATTACGACAGGGCCGTGAAGATAAACCCGAAGGATTCGGCCGTGGCCTACAATCTGGGAATTCTTTATTTTGACAAAGGGGATTATGAAAAGGCAATCGAGCACCTGGAAGCGGCGAAAAAGAACAGATTTAAGAACACGGAAGTTTATGTGATCCTCGGCGAAGTTTATTCCAGGCTTGGCAGGAAAAAAGAAGCGCTTGAACAGTATAAGGCCGTGGCGGAAACGGGGGCGGCTGACGCGGGGACGCACAAGGCCCTTGGTTTCATTTACGCTGAAGAGGACCAGATTGACGAGGCGCTTGCAGAATATAAAAAAGCGCTCGAAATGAAGGCCGGGGACCCGATGATTTATGAAAATATAGGCCACATGTATTATAAAAAAATAATGTACAGGGAAGCCAGGGAGTATTACATAAAAGCCGTCGAAGCCGGAAGGGAAGACGCGGACATGTTTTACAAGCTGGGCAATATTTTTATGAAGGACAATAATTCCACGAAAGCAAAGGAATACTGGGGAATGTCCCTGAAACTTAAACCCGGGAACGAAATAATAATAAAGAACCTGAAACTGCTCGGCGGGGTATAAAATGGAACCAATGAAGGGCCAGGAAAAATCCATAGGCGAACTCCTGATACAGGCCAATTATATAACAAAGGAGCAGCTTGACGAGGCCCTTGAAAAGCAGCGCCTTGAAGGGGCGGCCGAACCCATAGGCAAACTGCTTGTGCGCATGCATTATGTCAGGGAAGAAAACATAATAAGCGTGCTGAAAGGCATTCTGGTTGTGGTTGTTGAACTCAAGGGCGAAAGGTTCGGCCTTGAGATAGTTTATTCGCGTGAGATAGTCAAATGCTCCAAAATAACAAAATTACCAAACATGCCGCCCCACATCCTTGGCATGATGAGCCTGCGCGACGAGGTCATACCGGTAATATCGCTTTCGAAAAAGATATTCGGGACCAATGAGGACCTTACGGATGAGAGCAGGGTAATAGTGGTTGAGCAGCGCCAGAACCTTGCCGGCTTCCTCGTGGACAGGGTGCTTGCCGTAAAAAACTTCCAGGCGTCGTCTTTCGCCAACATAACAAAATACACCTTTACAGTGGACAAAAAATTCATCGCCGGCCTTCTAAAAGACGGGGAAGATGTCATAACCCTTATAAAACCGGAGATTCTTTTTGAGCAAAACCAGCCTTCCTGAAGGCTTTCATGTAAGTTCAACGTAAATACTGGACAATTGGGCGGGGCTATTGTAGAATAGGAAAAAGGCACGGTAAATAGGGGTATTTTGATCCCGCCGGTTCAAATATAAAAAAGGAGATTTATTATGGCAAAAAGGATACTGATAGCCGATGACGCGGCTTTCATGAGGATGATGTTAAAGAATATTCTTGTAGCGGGGGGATATGAAGTTGTCGGCGAGGCCGGCAACGGCAGGGAAGCCATCGCAAAATACAAGGAACTGAGGCCCGATATGCTGATTTCGGATATGGTCATGCCCGAAATGGGCGGAATCGACGTCCTGAAAAATGTGATTGCGGAATTTCCCGGGGCAAATGTCCTCATATGCAGCGCAATAGGCCAGCAGGCCCTTGTGATAGAGGCTATACAGGCCGGAGCAAAAGATTATATAGTCAAACCTTTTGAGCAGACCAGCGTACTGGAGACAATAGGAAAAATACTGGGAGCGTGATGAAAAATGGCTGAAAGCAAACTCACTGATTTTCAGCGTGACGCGTTAAAGGAACTCGGAAACATAGGGGCGGGCAGCGCGGCATCGGCGCTTTCCCAGATGCTCGGAAGGGACATTTCCATCGACGTGCCGTCCATTGTCATGGTGCCGGTTGAAAAAATGGCCGAGATGATATCGCGCGACGCCAGAATAGTGGCCGCGGTGTACATGAGGATATTCGGCGACATCCAGGCAAGGGCCCTCATAATATTCCCCCAGGACAAGGTATTCCTGCTGCTGGACATGCTCATGAGGAGAAAACTGGGGCAGACAAAGGAGTTCGGCGAGACCGAACAGTCAGCGATAAAAGAGATAGGTAATATCATTATTTCAGCATACCTGAATTCCATTTCAAAATTTATAGGCTTAAACGCCGTGCCCTCGGTTCCCGCGCTTGCTGTTGATATGGTTGACGCCATATTCCAGACAGTTTCCGCGGAGCTGGCCGAGATGTCCTCAGAGGCCATGCTTATTGAGAACGAGATGACAGAAGAAGTCACCAACCTTAAAAGTAAGATGTTCATAATACCCGACAGGGCCTCAATGGCCAGGATACTGGAAGCGCTTAACAACACGATCAAGGGCGCCTAAGGCAGATGGCGGAAGATGTTATAAAAGTTAATATGGGCGAGTTGAAAATCGGCAGGGGCGGCGACGTGCTTGCCGCGTACGGCGTGGGCTCGTGCGTTATAGTGGCCTGCTATGACAGGGGGCTGCAGCTGGCGGCCATGCTTCACGGCATTCTACCCGAGAAACCGGGAGGCAGGCGGCAGTACGGCGAAAACAAGTACCTGAATACCGGGATAGACAACCTGGTAAAATTGCTCTTAAAGGAAGGCATAAGCCTTAAGAATATGGAGGCCAAGATTTTTGGCGGGGCCAAAATGTTTGATATATCCAACGGCCAGGAAACCATCGGGGAGCGCAATATAAGGACGGCGAAAGAAACACTTTCCGCGAAAGGAATACCGGTTATTGCCGAGGATACCGGAAGCAATTACGGCAGGTCGATTGAGTTTTATGTGACGGACAAGAAAGCAGTCATAAAAAGTTTCGCGGCCGGGACAAAGGAATTATAAAACAAGCTGGAGCAGTGATGGAAAAAAAGAGCGTGGACAGGGAAAGAAGTCTTTTAATAATGAACTGCATTGCGGCCCTTGCGGGTGCGGCGGCATTCATTTTTATATGCAGATTTGGCGGGGTCAGGTCCGACAGCGGAGCGTTTATACTGCTTTGTCTCGCGCTGTGCGCAATTTTGCTGGGGATTAATCTTCTTTCGGCCATGAGCATCAGAAACGACAAGTTCGAACAGCTCTCTGTCAGGTTTGACAGAATGGCCGAAGGCGAAATTTCCGAAGAAACAAAAATAAAAAAGGGCTTCGCAAAATCCATAACAACAAGCGTCAATAAAATGATAGATTCCATCAGGGGCACGCTTTCAAAATTCAACGATTCTTCCGAGACAATAATGAACCTGGCCGAGAACCTTTCCGCGTCCACACAGGAAATAAACGCATCCGCCGAAGAGATATCATCTACGGTCCAGCAGATCGCGCGCGGCGTGGAGCAGCAGGCCGAAAGGACCGTGGAGACCTCGCGCATAATGGAAAACATGTCAAACTCCATACAGGAAGTGGCGCAAAAATCGGAGGAAGTGCTCGGCGTGGCAAGGGCCGCCAAGGAAGCCACGGAAAACGGCATAGGAGCGGTAAAGGAAACTGTGATAAAAATGGAGGATATAGTGGCCGTGACAAACAGGGCCAAGGATTCCATCGAGGAACTGAAAGTTTATTCGGAGAAAATCGAGGAAGTTGTAAATATAATAACCGAAATAGCGGATGAGACTAATCTTCTGGCCCTAAACGCGGCCATAGAGGCTGCGCGCGCGGGCGACGCAGGCAGGGGTTTTGCGGTCGTCGCCGATGAGGTAAGAAAACTTGCCGAAGGCTCTGCCGGCGCGGCCAAGGAAATAACCAGGCTCGTCGAGGATATACACGACAAGACAGAAAGCGTGGTAAAGGCAATCATGGTCGGGGTAAAAGAAACCGAAGAGGGAAAAAAGGTGGTTTCGCAGAGCGGCGAGGCCCTGCAGAAAATAGACGATATAGTCACGAGGGTTGTATTGATATCAAACGAGATAACAGGCCTCACCAAGGCCCAGGCCGAGGATACAGACAGGGTGGTGAAAGCCGTTGAAGAAATAGCCGCCGTAGCTGAAGAAACCGCGGCCGGAACCCAGCAGGCCTCCGCGTCCACCGAGCAGCAGACCGCTTCCATGGAAGAGATAGCCGCGCAGGCGCAGGAACTCGCGCAGACGGCTGAAACGCTGCGTTCGCTTCTGACAAAGTTCAAGCTTACAAAGGCGGGGTAATGGAAAAGAAAATAGTCGGCTTTAAATTAAAAGAGGATGATTTCGCCTTTGACATAATGAGGGTGATTGAAATCATCCGCTTAAAAGAAATAACAGAGGTGCCGACCGCGCCTGATTTTATTGACGGCGTAATCAACCTGCGCGGCAAGATAATACCTATAATCGACCTGCGTAAAAGATTCCACCTGGAAGCCATAAACAGGGACAAGATGTTCAGGATAATAATAGTCGAATTTATGAAGAGCCAGCTCGTGGGTGTTATAGTAGACGAGGTAACAAAGGTGATGAACGTGAAAAACGGCGAGTCGCTGCCGGCTCCGGCCACACTTACCGCCGCGGGCGCGAGATATATTGAGTCGATTGTAAAGACCGGCGAAAGGATAATAGTGCTGCTTGATATAGAAAAGATTTTTTCCGAACAGGAACAGGTGGAATTAAAGGAAATCACAGGCGGACAGGGAGGCAAAATTGAAGAAAGTATTGATAGTTGACGACACGAAGTTCATGAGAAACATCCTTGCCTCCATCCTGAAAAAAAAGGATCTTGAGATAGCGGGTGAGGCGGTCAACGGAGCCGATGCCATTGAAAAATACAGGCAATTAAGGCCCGACCTTGTGACCATGGACATAATAATGCCGGAGGTTGACGGCATACAGGCCGTAAAAGAAATCCTCAAATTTGACCCCGACGCCAAAATATTAATGTGCAGCGCTATGGGGCAGCAGGCCCTGGTTATCGAGGCCATACAGGCGGGGGCCAAGGATTTTGTAATAAAACCCTTCCAGCCGACCAGGGTGCTCGAGGCCGTGGACAGAACACTCCAGGAGTGACCCGGATGCAAAAGACAAGGGTATTGGTTGTTGATGATTCCGCCTTCATGCGGAAAATAATTCCGGACATGCTGCAGGAAGACGGCGAAATAGAGGTGATCGGCACGGCCAAGGACGGCAAAGAGGCCTTCAAAAAAACAATGGAGCTCTCGCCGGACGTCATAACCCTTGATGTTGAAATGCCGGGAATGGACGGGCTGCACACCCTGGGCTACATTATGAGCGAAAAGCCCACGCCTGTCATCATGCTCTCCGCATACACCCCCAAAGGCGCCGACACAACAATACGCGCGCTTCAGTACGGCGCCGTGGATTACGTATGCAAGCCATCAGGCGAAATTTCCCTGGACATAAAAAAAATCCAGGCCGAACTCATAGAAAAAATAAAACAGGCAAAGACAATAGACATTGCCAAGTCGCCTTTCATCCTTCATGAGGATATCGAAAGAAAGGATGTTGAAAAGGCCGCACCGCAGAAAAACGAGATACTTGTGGTGATTGCCGCGTCAACCGGCGGCCCCAGGGCGCTTACCGATGTAATCACAAAAATACCGCGCGACCTGCCGGCATCTTTTCTTGTCATCCAGCATATGTCCGAAGGATTTACAAGGACGCTGGCGGAGAGGCTGAACTCATCGTCCTTGATTCATGTAAAAGAAGCTGAAAACGGGGATATACTGAAAGCCGGATCCGCGTATCTCGCGCCTGGAAATTTTCACATGGAAATAGCGAAGGCCGGCGGGGATTACAGGATTGAACTGAACCAGAAACCGGCAAGGCTGGGAGTAAGGCCCTCGGCGGACATGACATTTTTTTCAGCGGCGAAAGTTTTTGAGGGAAAAATGATTGGAGTTGTCCTCACAGGCATGGGAAGGGACGGAACCGCCGGAGTTGAAAAGGCAAAGGAAAAGAACGCCAGAATAATCGCCCAGAATAAGGAAACATCGGTGATATTCGGGATGCCAAAATCGGTAATTGACAAGGGATACGCCGACATGGTGCTGCCCATTGATGAAATAGCGGATGCCATTGCCGGCGAGATAAAAAGGCTCAAAGAGGAAAAGAAATGAATACGGAAAATTACAAAGAGGCCTTTCTTGAGGAGGCCGTTGAAAATATAAACAACCTTAACAGGGCCCTGTTAAGTTTTGAAAAAAACATCGGGGACTTGACGCCCTTAAACGAGCTTTTCAGGGCGGCGCATACCTTAAAGGGAATGTCCGCCACAATGGGTTATGACAAGCTGGCGGAATTCACACATATGATAGAGGAAATGATGGACCGCATCAGGAGCGGGGAGCTGCGTCCGGATCTTGACATAGTCAACATGCTCTTTAAGGCGATTGATACCATGCAGGAATTTATTGATAACATACGCGTAAGCAACGTTGACTCTGCAAAGGGTTATAAGGAACTCATAGAGCGCATAAGGGAAAAGAACATGTCGGCGTCAGGGCCGCAGCCGGTAAAAGCCGCAGCTCCGCAGCGCCGTGAAACCGCTCCGGCGGCGGCCCCGCAGGAAAAACCGGCGGCGCCCGCGGAAAGTTTTACCGTGGACAATATTCTGCTCGGGGAAGCCGCAAGGGAATCCCTGAAGGTTTACAGGGTCAGGGTGACGGTGTCGCCCGCGTGCGCCTTTAAAAGCGTCCGCGCTTTCATGGTTTCCCGCAACCTGTCGGAAAAAGGCGAAATAATAAAATCAAGCCCGGCGGCAAAGGATATAGAAGAGGGGAATTTTGAAAGTTATTTTGACATGGCCGTGGCGACTGCCCTTCCGGCGGAGGAAATAAAAAAATCCGTGATGAGGGTCTCGGAGGTTGAAAGCGCCGTGGTCGAGGAGATAAAACCCCTTGAACTTATAAAGCAGGAAAGCCTGGTGGAAAAGCTGCAGCCAGGCGCGGCGCAGGAAGAAATATCCGGGCAGGCCGTCAAGAAACAGGTGGCCCTTTCGCAGAGCGTAAGGGTCAATATAGAAAAACTTGACGCGCTGATGAACCTTGTCGGAGAGCTGGTTATTGCGAAAATAAGGCTGGACCAGACAGCCCGGAATAAAACTTACAACAACCTTGCCTCGACAGTGGACGAATTTGACAGGATAATAAACGAGCTCCAGGTGGAAGTGACCGATGTCAGGATGTTTCCTGTTTCCCAGATATTCGACCGCTACCCCAGGATAATAAGGGACCTCGCGGCGCAGGCCGGAAAATTTATCGAGGCGGAAATTTCCGGCGGCGATATTGAAATAGACAGGACGGTTCTGGAGGAAATCAACGAGCCAATTCTTCACCTTGTGAGGAACTCAGTGGCCCACGGCATTGAGGATCAGCCGGCAAGGGTCGCCGCGGGAAAACCGGCAAAGGGGACAATCCGCCTCTCTGCGCGCAGGGACCGCAACTCCGTAATAATCGAGGTATCCGACGACGGCAGGGGGCTAAGCATTGACAGGATAAGGCAAAAAGCCGTGGAAAAGAACCTCATAACAGAAGAGAGGGCGTTTAACTTAAGCGATGAAGAGCTTGTTAATTTTATAACCCTTCCTGGATTTTCGACTGCTGAAAAAGTCGACCAGATATCGGGCCGCGGCGTGGGAGTTGATGTTGTAAAAACAAAAGTAGAGGCCTTCGGCGGCATCTTCAGGATAGAAAACCATTCCGGCGAGGGGCTCAAATCCATAATGAAGCTTCCTCTGACGCTTGCCATCATACAGGCCCTTCTGGTAAAATCATCGGGCGCCACTTACGCGATACCCGTGGTGCACACAATAGAAACGGTTGAGCTTCCCGCAGCGGAGCTTAAAGTCATCCAGGCAAAGCGCGTTATAATACTTCGCGACGAAGTTGTCTCTGTGCTCTCTCTTGCCGAACTCCTCGATAAGCCGCGTGAGGCGCCCGGGGAGCTTATAAACCTTGTCATAATAGAAGCCAGGGACAAAAAAGTGGCCCTTGAAGTGGATTATGTTATCGGCCAGCAGGAAATAGCCATAAAAAGCCTGGGGGAATTTTTAAAATATGCCAGGGGTTTTTCCGGGGTGACAATTTTGGGCGACGGCTCCATCAGCCTCATAGTGGATGTGCAGTCGCTCATTGAAACGAATATGAAACTTGTCTGACATAATAGAATTTAAAGGAGTTTAAAATGGCGGAAAACAGCCTTCAGACCCTGACTGATATACAGATGGACGCCTTAAAAGAGGTTGGCAATATAGGCGCGGGCCACGCGGCAACGGCACTCTCCCAGCTTATAAAGAAAAAAATAATGATATCCGTGCCGGAAGTAAAGGTTATAAAAACACAGGACATTGAGCATCTGCTGGGCGAGCCAAACACTCTCGTGGCCGGAATCATAATGAACGTGCTCGGCGACATATCATCAAAGATTGTCCTTCTTTTGACAAGAGAGTCTGCCCTTTCGCTTGTGGACATGCTCCTTCAAAAGCCCGTCGGATCGACAAAGGTGCTCTCCGAAGTGGGCAATTCCGCAATCAAAGAGACCGGAAATATTCTGGCCGGGGCGTACATGAATTCCCTGAACGAATTCCTTGGGTTAATGCTGCTGCCTTCGGTGCCCAATCTTGTATTTGACATCGCGTCCGCGATTCTTTCGTCGCTTTCCGACGGGTTTGACGGGATGTCAACGCACATACTTTCGATAGAAACACAGTTTTCAGAGGCAAACGAGCAGGTTATTAAGGGATACCTGCTTTTAATACCTGATGTTCCGTCCGTAAAAGTACTGCTTGAGACCATAAAGGTATGAAGAAAAACCAGAAGGGGTAAAAAATGGCTCTTTTCGCGCTGGACATAGGAACCCGCAAGGTCGCCGGAATTTTAGGCGAACTTAAGGGCGACAGGGTTAATATCATAGACGCTGTTGTGCTTGAGCATGAAAAACGCGCCATGCTTGACGGCCAGATACATTCCATCGAAGACGTCACCACAATAGTAAAAAAAATAAAAAAGATGCTTGAGGAGAGAAACGGCGTAACCCTTGAAAAGGTGACCACGGCGCTCGCCGGAAGGGCCCTTTACACAAAACGCTCCGCCGCGGAAATGGAAAAAAAAGGGGAGATAACCCCGGAAGATATTTCCTTTCTTGAACTGGAAAGCGTGAGGCGCGCCTATCTGGAACTGCCGCCGGAAAAAAAGTCATCATATTACTGCGTGGGTTATTCCACGGTATTTTTCGCTGTGGACGGCGAACCCATGAAAAATCCGCTTCAGCACCCTGCAAAGGCATCTTTTTCAGCGGAATCAATAGTGACCTTTCTGCCCAGGGCCGTGCTTGATTCCATGGTATCGGTACTGAAAAACGCATCGCTTTCCATAGACTCCATAACACTTGAACCAATTGCGGCCCTTTATGTCACCATACCCGAGGATATGAGGCTCTTAAACCTCGCGCTGGTTGACGTGGGCGCGGGAACGTCGGATATAGCGATTACAAAAAAAGGCAGGATAGAATCATACGGCATGATACCAAAGGCGGGCGATGAAATAACAGAGTCCATATGCCATGAATTTCTTGTTGATTTTAACACTGCAGAGGTGATAAAAAGGCACGCGCCGGACGGCGAGCCCTTTATCAGCCGCGACATTTTCAACAACCCCGTGTCAATCGGCGCGGAGCAGTTTTACGCCGCAGTCTCGGCAAAAGCAGACGAGGTGGCCAGGGATGTGGCCGACGAGATAATGAATTTAAACGGCAGCCAGCCGCAGGCGGTTGTAATGGTAGGCGGCGGAAGCTCGCTGAAAATTTTAAGGGACAAGGTCGCAGAAAACCTGGGGCTCCCGTCCAACAGGGTCGGCTCAAGGACCCCTGAGAGCGTTGCCAATATTGACAATCTTCCGGATATATTAAAAGGGACCGAAGGAATAACGCCGGTCGGCATACTGGAGACCGCGCTTTTCAAAAAAGGCATAGCCTTTGTTGAGGTGACGGTCAACGGCGAAAAGGAATTTATAATAAACCTGGACCAGAGGATAAGGGTTCTGGATGTGCTTTTATCACGCGGGCTCGAGCTGAAAAACCTCTACGGCGTGCCGGGCAGGTCGCTTTCATACACGGCCAACGGGGAATTAAAGATGCTGCGCGGGGGGCATGCCGCGCACGCTAAAGTTTTTGTCAATGACACGGAAAAAAACCTTGAGGACATTGTAAAACAGGGAGATTCAATATACATAACCGCCGCGGTAAACGGCGAAGACGCTTCCGCAGTCATACGCGACGTTATAAGCCAGGATTTTATAACTTCTGTGGAGATCAACGGCAAGATCACGCATATAGAGCCGCTGATACTTCTTTCAGGAAAAGAGGTCACTGCCGCGGAGCCGCTTATTGACAGGGCCGACCTTGAGATAAAAAGAATAGACGCCGCATCTGAAGTGCTCTCCAGGGCAGGCTTTTCCCTGCCGGCATCCGGCGAGAGGGATATTATGATAACGGTAAACGGAGAGCCAAAAATAATAAAGCAGAGAAATTACCAGTTAAAGGTAAACGGCTTCGAAGTATCAGCGGATTTTAAGGTTAAAAACCTTGACAGGATTGAGTTCAGGGACGCGCCGTCATATTTCAGGATAAAGGACGTTTTAAAGTCGGCGCCGAGAAAGGGTTTAAGCGTGGTCGTCAACGGTAAACCATTTGAAATAGAGCAGGGAGCGCCGGATATTATGATGAACGGCAAAAGGGTTTCGGAAGAGGAATTCATTATCAACGGCGCGGCCATAGATACTAGAATTAAGGAAGAAAAACTTATATTGTCCTCGCTGTTCAAAACATACCCGCTTGACATGCAGAGGGCAAAGGGGAAGATGCTGGAGTTGAAGGTGAACGGGGAAAAGGCGGGCTACACCACGCCGATATCAGAAGGGTCGAACATAGAAATAAATTTCACCGACGCGGGTTAAAAAAAGACCTGCGTCGCTAGGACTTTTTTGTCGTCAGAGACCGCCACGCCTGTTCCCACCATTGTGTAATCCGGGTTTAAAATATTTTCCCTGTGTCCCGGGCTTTCCATCCAGCCTTCGACAAGTATTTTTGCCGTCTCATCAACGCTTTTAAGGAAATAACTTTTCACGCCATTCTCTTCCACGCCTTCCTGGTGCATGGCAAGATTTTCTCCCACCCCTTTTCTGATCCTGTCAGGGTAAACTATTTCAGTTTTAAACCCTGCTTTTTTCGCCCTGTCTGTGGGGTTTAATCCTTCAGGTGTTATATGGGAGGTATAATTGCGTTTTGCCATGTCAACGCTGTGTTCCCTTGCTATAGACGATAGTTTGACCGAACTTTTAAGCGGCTTTAGGCCGTTGTTTTGCCGCTGTATATTTACAAGCTCAAATATCTTCTTTTCAAGACGTGAAGTATAAGACGGACGCGCGGCTCCTATAATAAAAAAAATGTAAAAAACCGCAAGAACGGCGCGCGCATATTTTTTAGTTTTATCCATGATGAAAGTATAATATATAAAGGGGTAAAAAGCAAAAAAACTTGACATGCGCCCTTTATGAAAGTATTATTATGCGCGTAGGGAAAATAACAGCTTCCGGGCAGCCGATCCCCGGTAATAATTTTTAAAGGGGGTCGTGTATGGATGAAAGAACCGCATTAATTGGCCTTAACATGGTGCCGGGGCTGGGAAGCGTAAAGATAAAAAGGCTCATCGAGGCTTTTGGCTCTGCCGTGAAGGTTTTTTCCGCCGGGGTCCTGGATTTAAAGCGCGTTGAAGGCATAGGCCCGGAAATAACAAGGGGAATAATTTATTTTGACGATTTTTTTTCAGTGGAAGAAGAGCTCGCAAACGCCGCCAATAAAAACATCAGCGTCCTCACAATAAACGACGATTTTTACCCGGCAAACCTCAAAAAAATATACGACCCTCCTGTCGTGCTTTATGCCGCGGGAGAACTTGAAAAATGGCCGCGCGGGGAATTCAACCTGGGCATTGTCGGGACAAGGATCTCGTCAAATTACGGATGGCAGGCTGTGCATAAAATCCTGGACGGCGTAAAATCCACGGGGCTTTCCTTTAATATAGTATCCGGCATGGCGCGAGGCATTGACACTATAGCTCATACCGGCGCCGTTGACAGGTCCATATTTACCACGGCTGTCCTGGGGTTCGGCCTCGATTACATCTGGCCCTTTGCCAGGAACGAGACGGCCGATAAAATACTTAAATGCGGCATCCTGTTGTCCGAGTTTCCCATGGCAATCCCGCCATTCAAACAGAACTTTCCGAGGAGGAACAGGATAATTTCGGGGATATCAGACGCCCTGCTTGTTGTGGAGGCCGGTGAAAGAAGCGGCGCGCTAATAACAGCGGACTGCGCGCTTGAGCAGGGCAGGGATGTTTACGCGGTGCCGGGTTCCATATTATCATTAAAGTCGGAGGGGACAAACTGGCTCATAAAACAGGGGGCCAAGCCGGTCACATCAATTTATGACATAATAGAGGAATACGACGTGGCCGGTGAAAGGAAGAAGGAATTACCGGAGAAACCGCCGCCGGATATGGACGAAGATGAACGTAAAATATATGAAGTTTTAAGTTTTGAAAAAAAACATATTGACAATATAGCGATTGAAAGTAATATAGAGGTTATTAAATTGGGGGCAAAACTCACTTTAATGGAATTAAAAGGCGCGGTGAAACAACTGGGCGGGAAATGTTTTGTACGGGCCCTCTGAAAAACGCGCGAAAAAAACAGGAGCATCACTTGGCCGACGAAAACATACAGGCGCCGGCGGAAACACCGGAAGAGCCTGCAAAGCAGCCGGAAGCGCCGGTTAAAAAAAAGGCAAAGAGGGCGAAAAAATCCGCGAAGCCAAAGGGCGGAAAAATAATCCTCGTTGAGTCGCCCACAAAGGTCCACACCATCCAGAAATATGTGAAGGGCAAGTATATTGTCATGGCCACAAAGGGGCATGTGAAGGACCTCCCGAAATCAAAGCTCGGCATAGACATAGAGCATAATTTTGAGCCTTATTACATAGTCCTCAAGGACAAAAGGAAAATACTCTCCGAGATAAAAAAAGCCGTGAAAGGCGTGGACGAGGTATATCTGGCGACCGACCCCGACCGCGAGGGCGAGGCGATATGCTGGCACGTGGCCGAAGAGGTAAAAAAACTCGGCGACAAAAAAATATTCAGGGTAATGTTCAATGAAATAACAAAGACGGCCGTGTTAAAGGCCCTGGAAGAACCCCGCGAAATAAATATGAACCTTGTAAACGCCCAGCAGGCAAGAAGGGTACTGGACAGGCTCGTCGGGTATAAGATAAGCCCGCTGCTATGGAAGGCCATAAGAAAAGGGCTGTCAGCGGGGCGCGTCCAGTCTGTGGCGCTGAAATTAATAGTGGAACGGCAGGCTGAGATAGACGCGTTCAACCCGGTGGAATACTGGTCAATACGCGCCATACTTGAAAACGGTTCGAAACAGGTAATTGACTCGAAACTCACGGAAAAGAACGGCGAAAAGATTGATCTGAAAAACGAAGCCGACAGCCGCGGCATCGTGGAATTATTAAACAACGCGGAGTATGTGATATCTGAAGTCGTCAAAAAGGAAAGGCGCAGGAAGGCCCTTCCGCCGTTTATAACATCCACGCTCCAGCAGGATTCTGCGCGCAAATACCGCTTCACGGCGCAGAAAACAATGATGATAGCCCAGCAGCTTTATGAGGGCATAAATTTAGCCGGAGAGGGACAGGTTGGATTAATTACTTATATGAGGACCGATTCGCTGCGGGTCGCCGACGAGGCGCAGAAAGAGGCCCTGGCGTATATAGGGGAACAGCTGGGAAAAGAATATCTGCCCGAGACACCCAATTTTTACAAATCAAGAAAATCCGCCCAGGACGCGCACGAAGCCATAAGGCCCTCATCCGTTATAAGGCACCCTAACGATATAAAGGAAAGCCTTGATAACGACCAGTTCAAGGTTTACTCATTAATATGGAAGAGGTTCGTCGCCTCCCAGATGTCGCCGGCCATATTTGACGACACCAGGGTAAAAATTGGAGCCGGAGAATATACTTTTCAGGCGAACGGTTCCATCCAGAGGTTTGACGGATTTTTAAAGGTTTATGAAGTTATAACCGACGCGGACAAACCCGCCGATAACAACGGCGCCGGGAACCCGGACGAGGACAAGCCCGAGGACAGGCGCCTGCCGGAAGTCACGCAGGGTGAAAAACTCGGGTTAAAAGAGCTTCTGCCTGAACAGCATTTTACACAGCCGCCTCCGGCTTTTTCCGACGCGACTCTGGTAAAGGCCCTTGAAGAAAAGGACATAGGAAGGCCGTCCACATACGCCCCCATCATATCCACGCTCGCGGCCAGGAAGTATATAATAAGGGAAAGGGGAAAATTTACGCCGACTGAGCTCGGCACCCTTGTCGCGAAAATATTATTAAAACAGTTTTCCACAATTATTAATGAGGAATTCACCGCAAAAATGGAAGCCGATCTTGACAAAGTTGAGGAAGGCACCATTGAATGGCACGACCTGATGAGGACCTTCTGGTCCACTTTTGAGGTGCTGTTAAAAGAGGCCGAACCGTACATGCTCGACATGAGAAAGGACATAGAAGGGGAAACAGGGCAGATATGCGAAAAATGCGGCGCGAAAATGATAATAAAATGGGGAAGGCACGGAAAGTTCCTTTCCTGCGAAAAATATCCCGAATGCAAGAATGCAAAACCCCTCGCAGAGGACGGGACCATTAAAGAAGAGGTAAAGCTGGATGAAAAATGCCCGACATGCGGGGCGGATCTTATAATCAAGCGCGGGCCGTACGGCGATTTTATAGCCTGCTCAAAATATCCCGATTGCAGGTATACCAGGCAGATAATAAAAAAGGCCGGCGTAAAATGCCCGGACTGCGGCGACGGCGATATTATAGAGAGGACATTCAAGCGTTTCAGGAAATTTTACGGATGCTCCAATTACCCCAAATGCAAGTTTATGATATGGGACAGGCCCATTCCGGAAAAATGCCCGAAGTGCGGGGCCGACTTCATTCTTGAAAAGTGGAAAAAGACAGGGACAATAATATACTGCAGGAAGTGCGATTACAAGGCGGATAAACCGGCCGCGCCTTCGGCTGAACCGGCGAATGAATAAAAAAGCGGGAGAGCTTTCCGCGTATCTCAATTATCTGTCCAACGAAAGAAATTATTCCGAAAATACGGTAAAAAGCTACAGCCGCGACATTTCCCAGTTCCTTGAATTCGCCGGCGGCGCCATCAACATCACCCCGGAGAGAGCCAGGGAATACCTTGAATTTTTGAACAAAAAAAAATATGACAGGACCTCTGTCATACACAAAATAATCTCCGCGCGTAATTTTTACAAATACCTTGTCAGGCAGAAAAAAGCTTTAAGCAACCCCTTTGTTTACCTTTTGACCCCCAGGGATGAAAAAAAACTTCCCGGCGTGCTTACCGAGACGGAAACAAACAACCTCCTGTCGGCGCCGGGAACTGCGGACTTTTTCAGGCTGCGTGATACTGCGATAATGGAACTGCTCTATTCCTCGGGCATCAGGGTGCATGAAATAACCTCGCTTGATATACGCGGGGTGGATTTTGTTAATGAGGAGATAAAGGTGCTGGGAAAAGGGTCAAAGGAACGCATAGTCCCGGCAGGCACAAAGGCGCTGGAAGTATTAAAAAGTTATATAAGGGAATTAAGGGGTTTTTCACCCGGTGAGGCGCTTTTTGTCAATAAAAACAAAGGCAGGCTGACACCACGCGCTGTTGAAATGATGATAAAAAGTTACGCCATAAAGGCCGGCATTCAGAAAAAAGTCACTCCGCATACATTAAGGCACTCTTTTGCCACGCACCTTTTGAACAGGGGGGCGGACTTAAGGAGCGTCCAGGAAATGCTGGGCCACGCCAACCTTTCCACCACCCAGATATACACACATCTTTCAATTAATAAGCTTAAAAGCGACTATAATAAGGCCCACCCGCATTCAAAAAAACAGTAGGACCCACGGCTAAAATACATCTTTTATTTAGTTTTTCTCTGGTGTATAATTGTATAATAATGAGAGGCGCGGCCAAAATATGGGATAAAAACCAATATTTTAATGTTGTAATGAACAAGACGCCGTAAAAAAAGCCAGGGAAAAGGATAATTTTGTCTTCAAAAAATTTATTTCTTAAGGGTATTTTAAAGAGGGGATTATTTGTCTGCGCCGTAACGGCGTTATTTTTACCATTAATCAGCGCTGCCGTGATTAATTTGTCTTCCACAGGAATAATGGCCGGGCAGACGGACGACGCTGCGTGGAACAATCCTTCATACATAACGTCACCTGATTTTATTTATGCAGACAGCCAGTCAAACAGTTCAGATATTTTCACACTTTTTGACAGCCTTCCGTCAAACAATGTAAATATTAACTCCGTAAAATTAAGGGTATTAAACTACTCAACAGGGGTCCTTACAACTGACGCAATCGGGTTTAATTATACGGAGGACGGCGGCGCGACCTGGAACGGCGGGGCCATAAGCAGCGACCACGACTTAAAGGCGATGTCCAATTCAAATCAGGCGACCGAAATTGACCTGACCGGTCTTGATACATGGACCGCGCAGAAAATAAATTCTTTCGGAATAGTAATGAGGCCCGAGGGCACGGCATTTACGGATTTCCTGGTGGACTACGTTTATCTTGTGGTGGATTACACCGCGCAGACCCCGACTTTCACGCCGACCGCAACATATACTCCGTCCAGGACCATAACGCCGACTTATTCCGAGACGGCCGCTGATACCTCAACCATTACAATGACGGCCACGGCCACTTATACCCCTACAGTTACAATGACCATCACACCGACATTTACATCCACTCCTGCCGCCTACGCATACATTGAACCAGGCCAGGCAACGGCAGGGGATACAACGGCATTTACTTATCACGTAAGCGCCTCAGGCGACGGGCCGATTGCAAAGATACTTATAATAATTCCGCCGGGGGTAACTGTTGTTTCACTGCCGGCAAGCGCAATGGGTGGAACAGTATCCCAGCCTGGCGGGAACATAGTGGTTTCATACGCGGGAAACCCGTGGAATAATTATTCCGATCCAAATTTTGACGACATAACATTTTCAGCCATTCTGACCGGCGGCAGCAAGCTGTTTTCATCTATAATAAATGACGCTTACGCTACAACAGCGCCAAACGGATTCTCACAGAGCGTGAACGCCTCAACCCCGACTTATACGGGAACTCCAACTTCAACTGTTACCATGACCATAACAAATACAATCACGGCAACCTTTACGCCGAGCGTAACGCAGACAGTTACACAGTCGATAACGCCGACAGTAACCGACACCAACACACCGTCAGTTACACCTACCGGGACGCCTACGGCGACATCCAGCATAACACAGACAGTGACTAAGACGGTTACCGAGACTGTAACTCCCACAGCGACGCAGACAGTAACGTCAACCATAACATCAACCGCAACGCCAACAGTTACTTCAAGCGTAACACCGACTGTTACGGAAACAGGGACACCTACCGCAACGCCTACTTTCACAATGACTCCGACATTCACGGCGACGCAGACAATTACACCGACATGGACATCAATAGTTCCGCAGTGTGTAATATCGGACATGTTCAACAATTCCAGCCTTGACCCTGCGTGGCAGGCCTCCGACATAGGCGTCGTAGCAGCAGGCTCCCAGGTTGAGACAACATCGCTTACTATAATGGGCGGCGGTGCCACAAATCTTTCCGGCGGAGCAAATGACACTTTCCATTACGTTTACCAGCCGGTCACAGGGGATATGGATGTAACCCTTGTGATAAATTCAATTTCAAACACGAATAATAACAGCAAAGTCGGGCTGATGATGAGGGAAACCCTCCAGACCAATTCTACGCATGTTTTCATAGGCGCACAGAGGTCCGGGGTTTATAACATGATAAAAAGGACAACGACAGGCGCAGCAAGCACCAATGTCACAACAGGGGCCGGAACTTTTGTCAACGGCTCAACCGGTTATGTAAGGCTGACCAGAACCGGAAACACTTTTGGTACATATTATTCCACTGACGGTGTAAACTGGATACCTGTGGGATCGGTGATTGTGGCAATGAACAGCGTTTATTGGGTCGGTATAGCCGTGAATTCATCTGTCGCGGCGCTTGCGACGGCTTCGGTAAATAATTTTATTGTGCTCTCAGGCTTCTGCACTTATACACCAACCCCGACATATACTGTGACTTTGACTTCAACTCCAACGATAACACCAACTGTAACACAGACTGTTACCATGACAATAACGCAGACGATTACACCCACTGTTACACAGACGATAACTCCTACAGATACACAGACAGTAACTCCAACCGTTACTGAGACAGTTACAAAAACAGTAACACCCACCGTGACTGAAACTGTTACGCCGACAATAACACAAACAGTTACCCGGACAGTAACACCGACAGTGACGCAGACAATTACCCCCACTGTTACACAGACGATAACTCCTACAGATACACAGACAGTAACGCCTACCGTTACTGAAACTGTTACGCCGACAATTACCCTTACAATCACCCGGACAATCACGCCAACCGTGACTCAGACAATTACCCCAACTGATACACAGACTATAACACCCACAGTGACACAGACAGTGACGCCTACAGTTACAGAAACAGTTACTAAAACAGTAACACCCACCGTAACCGAAACTGTTACGCCGACAATAACCCTCACTGACACGCAGACCGTGACGCAGACAGTAACACCTACAGTCACTCCAACTTTAACAGTGACGCAGACGGTAACTCCTACGGTTACACAGACTGTAACGGAAACAGTGACCCAGACCGTGACGCAGACAGTAACTCCAACATCTACAGTGACACAGACAGTGACTCCCACGGTTACGCCCACGTCAACGGTGACTCAGACTATTACTCCAACAGTTACACAGACTGTAACTCCGACAGTGACCGGCACAGTGACGCAGACAGTAACACCTACATTTACAATAACGCAGACAGTGACCCCGACGGTTACTCCGACATTAACCGTGACGCAGACTGTAACCCAGACGGCAACCCAGACAGTGACACAGACAATTACACAGTCTGTAACGCAAACCATAACCCCGACTGTAACACAAACAGGTACGCCCACAGTAACTGTTACAAATACATCAACTCCTGCAGCTCTTTCATACATACTCCCGAATTCCGCTGTATCGGGTGATACTGTATTTTATTCCTACAGGGTGATTGCAAACGGGAACGGCCCCATAACGCAGGTTCAGATAAATGTGCCGCCTGGGGTTTCTATTTCCGGGCTGCCCATAAGCCAGGATTCGGGGACAGTTACCACCCCGGGTGGAAATATTGTGGTAACGTATTCTTCGGGCTGGAACTCGCTTTCGGCCCAGTATTATGACGTAATAACATTCGGGGCTATTTCTTCATCGGGCGACAAATATTACGGCTGCAACCTTAACGCCCTTATTGATGCGGTCGGGACAACGCCAAACAGCTTCTCACAGATAGTGGTTATTTCAA
>Ga0181520_10004027_pt1 | contig 25099 bp, 20 predicted proteins | sample PEATcosm2014_Bin_29_FD_132451 | JGI IMG/M metagenome (GOLD analysis project Ga0181520, IMG submission 132451) | Peatland microbial communities from MTU Mesocosm Facility, Houghton, MI, USA - PEATcosm2014_Bin02_30_metaG | ecosystem: Environmental > Terrestrial > Soil > Wetlands > Peat | place...
GGCTTCGGCGAGCCGGAGCGCGACTGGTTCCCCATCAGCTTCATGAGCACCTTCTCCGACTGGGCCGACCTGATTCACGGGCCGCAAGCCGACTGGGGACAGCTCTCCTGCGGATGTCATCCCAACTGCGGCATCGGCATGGCGCTCATGATCGACAAGGAAACCAAGGAATCCGCGCCCGTCACTGCCTTCCTCAACATGAGCGTGGTGGCCAAGGATGTGGCCAAGATCAACGATGCGGCGCGCGGCAAGTTTCTTTCCGTGCTCGGCATCGCGCTCTCGCTCTTACGCAACTACGATCCCTTCAAGTCGCCCACCCATTTCAAGATCACCGACATGATGAAGAAGATGGACAAGACCTTCAACGCCACCGGCAAAAACTACGGCAGCGTCAAGGGCGACCGCACCATGGAAGACATCAAGCTGCGCCGCCAGGACCGCTGGAACTTCCTTTTCATCGCAGGCATGTGGTTCCAGGACCTGTTCAACTACGACTTCCGCCGCACAGAACAGTGCATCATCCCCTATGCCACGCAAGAGGGCGAAATCAGCTTCTGCGCATACAACACCGGCATAGGATGGCGCAACATCATCGAGAAGATGCACATGACCGCCACGCTCACCAAGTGGTATGAGGAGCATGGGCGGCACGAAATCTTTGTCGGCGGCAAGAAGGTTGAAATGCCCGAAGTCGGCCACAAGCTCCATCTGAATCAGGAGCACGTCACCGCCGACCGCAATCATACGCTCGACGATCTGGGCATCGCCAAGACCGCCCGCGAAGAGCAAATCCGCGCTCGCGACGAGAAGATGAAGCAGGACGCCGAAAACGCCCGCATGGCCAAGCTCTATCGCGAGCACGTCCTCGGCGAAAAACCCGTCGAGGGATTGGTCAGTCTGGGCTCCATCACCCCCGCCAAACCAGCCGTCAAGAAAGAAAAAGGCGAGTTGGTCGCCGGGGACTGATTATCCGCTGAAGTTGCTACAAGCAGAACGGGCCGCTCAGTTAAATGATGAGCGGCCCGTTTCCATTCTTGAAGTAGAGCCAATCACCAGGCTGTGTTACTTAATGCCATGCCTTATGGGGCGGAAGCTCAGGCCGCTAAGTTGCTGTACATTATTTTTCAACAAGTAAATACGAGTACCGAATCCGCCTACATCATCTAAATTATTTTGTACTTCTCTCCTATGGGGATTGGGATACAATTCTTGCAAATAGCTTTATGGCCTATTGTTTGCATTGAAATCAGGTGATGTTCCGACAACTGCTTATTCCCGCGGGAGAACCGAATACATGAAGATTTTTTTGTCGTACCGCTTTCAAGATCCAGATCAGAAGTTTGCCGAACTCGTTCACTACTTTCTGGCACAGCAGGGACTTGAGCTGTTTTACTGGCGCGTTGACGGCCGGGCTGGCGCGTGGAGCCAGCAACTGGCCGATCGGATCGATGAATGCGAAAGCATGGTGGCGTTCCTGGACGAAGAGCTGGGAGAAGTTCAGGAAATGGAGATCGCGCATTTCCGGAAATCTCGCGGTACAGACAATCTAATTCCGGTTTTGCTGACGAACAAATTTCCAGAGATGACCCGCACCGATGAAGACTGTCGCGTGAATTTTACGAAACTAACTTGCATTCATGCATCTGCACTAGATCGTGGTTATGCGCTGGCACAAAAGAAAGCCGAGGAGATAGTGCGGCGTCTCGGAGTGGAATGGGTTAACGATGACGGTCTCCCTAACCGTTACGTCATCGACTGCGAGAAGTCGTTCCTCGAAAAATTCAGCAAGCGCGACGCCGGACTATTCAGCACGCTGCGAAGAGAATGCGGCTGGAAAGAGGAACAAGGAAAGATCGTATGGCCCTCCGTGCTCAGGGATGAGTTGCATCCCGACCTTAAGCTGGAGGAGCAGGAAAACCCCATTCAGGACGGAAGCATCGGCAAAATATCCGATGACATGAGTGACTCAGAGAGAGTGCTGCTCGATGCGCGCAGAAATCTCTTGCCGCGGAGCGATACGGAGCTGACGCTGCCGGAAGCAAGGCCTAGAAAGTATTTGCGATTCCCTCTTGTGAAAAGAGGCGTGTTTCGGGTCGGTATCCTCGTCTCCGGTGGCATCGCCCCTGGGATCAATGCTGTGATCGATGGCATCGTTTCACGGCACTCACTATATTCCGAATCTCAAAAACGCTATTCCGAATCTAAAAAACACCCCCGGCCTCATTTTCTTGAAATCTTAGGTTACCGCGACGGCTTTCGCGCGCTCTTTCGCGAGGGCGAGCATCCGCAGAGACTTGACCAGGTGATCGACAAGATTCGGAATGTGGTGGAAAAGGGCGGCTCTTATCTCGGGACATCGCGATTCGAAGGATTTCTCAAAGGCAGCGCTAGAGAGCGATTCGAGATGCTCGATCAAGCCGTGAACCGGCTGCGAATTGATGGCATCAATATACTGTACGTGATCGGCGGTGAAGGTAGCATGCGCTGCGCACATGCGCTCTGGCATCACGCGCGACGAATGCAGCCCCGCTACGACCTTTCGGTGGTCGGCATTCCTAAAGCTATGGATAACGATATTCTCTGGGTTTGGCAGTCGTTTGGCTTTCTCTCCGCGGTGGAAGAGGCGCGGCAGGCGATCCTGCACATGCATACTGAAGTCTCGTCGAATCCTCGCGTGGGCATTATACAGTTGTTTGGCTCAGACTCGGGTTTCGTTGCCAGCCATGCCGGCTATAGCACTGCCTGCGACCTGGTGCTCATTCCCGAGGCGCCCATGACCATGGAAGAGATTTTTCAGCACGTCAAAGGAAAGCTGATGGAACGCTATAGCAACAGGGCGAACAACGAAAGCCCGTATGCTATTGTGGTTATGGCCGAAACGGCTTTGCCGTCGGATGCAGGCTCATTTTACAAGGATTCGATTGTCGGCTTATCTGACGACGAGAAGAAAGAAGTGGAAAACTTTCTGCAGCAGGGCCGCCAGGTGCGCGGCCAGACTCCCGATGAATTGCGCACCGCCGGACTGAAGATTGTCTCCAAGCTCCTCCAGACAAAGATCCAGAATGAGATTGATCCGGATTGGTACTGGGAGGATTTTCGTGTCATTACCAATGAGCCCAGGCATCTGATCCGCTCCATCCCGCCCAGTGTCAACGACGTGATCTTTGGCGAACGGCTGGGCACATTGGCTGTCGATAATGCGATGGCCGGATATACGGACTTTATGGTTAGCCAATGGCTGACGGAGTTTGTGCTCGTCCCTCTTCAGCTTGTTGTGCTGGGTAGAAAGAAGGTTTCCAAAGACGGAATCTTTTGGAAATCGGTCGTATCCAAAACCGGCCAACCGAGCTAGTCACATTGCAGGCCGTTCGCTATGATGCGGCGCTCTATCGCTCTGGTTTATGATGAGACATCGCGGGTTACGCTGCGGTTCGTCGAGAGCCGACCCTGGCCTCGATACGCGCGAAGCGCGGTCCCGCCGGACGCGAAGTCCTGGAGGTCACATGAGCAAAAATCTACCCGCTTCGGCAGCCAAGCCGGGCCGCCGTGAATTTCTGAAGGCTGGCGGCGCCATCACCGCCGCATTGCTGGCGCCCGCGGCGCTGGCTGATACACCCAAGGCCCTCCCCGGCCTGCCGTCGAACCCCAAAACTCCAACCGCCATGCCCACCCGCAACCTGGGCAAGACCGGCTATCGCGTAGGTATCTTTTCGCTGGGCGGGCAGGCGGCCATCGAGCATCCCAACAACTTCGACGTCGCCGTGCCCATCATCGAGCGCGCGCTCGACCTCGGCGTCAACTACATCGACACCTCGTCCATTTACGGCGGCCCGGAGCGCTGGAGTGAGCAATACGTGGGCAAAGTGATGGCCCATCGTCGCAACGAGGCATTCCTCGCCACAAAAACCCGCGAGCGCACGCGCGACGACTCTATGCGCATGATCGAAAAATCCTTGCAACTCCTCCAGACCGATCACGTGGATCTGTGGCAGTTGCACGATGTCGGCACCATGGCTAACGTGGACGCCATCTTCGCCAAGGGCGGAGCGATGGAGGCCCTCCTTGAGATGCAGCAGCAAAAAGTCGTGCGCTTCCTCGGCATCACCGGCCACTATCGTCCCGACGCGCTGATGGAGTGCATCAAGCGCCATCCCTTCGACACCATCCTCATGGCCATGAACGCCGCCGACCCGCACCACTACAGCTTCAACGATGAGTTGTTGCCTCTCGCAGTCGAGCGTCAGATGGGCATCATCGGCATGAAGATTCCGGCTCGCGGCCGCCTACTCTCCACCTGGACGCCGCCGCCCATCGAGCAGCAGAAGCACTCATGGGAAGGAATGTCCGTGCAGGCCACCACGCCTGGCGCGCTCACCATGCGCGAGGCCATGTACTACACGCTCTCGCGCCCGGTCAGCACCGTCATTATAGGCTGTGATTCGATTGCGCAACTCGAAGAGAACGTGCAACTAGCGCGGGAGTTTACGCCGCTGAGCGACCACCAGGCGGCGGAGTTGGTCAAGCGCGCCGAGCCCGTCTCCAAACCATCGCTCTTCTTCCGCTTCTACGACCACACGTAGGAAGTGCATATAAGTGGTCAGATCGCAAGTTTGCAACAAATGTGGGAAACCAAGAATCCCAACACGCCGCACTCAACGAATCACTCGGCCTCAGCCTGATTCCACATCTCGCGCAGTATGCGCCACTTGCCATCGGCGCCGCGCCGCAAAACCAGCAGCATATGGCCGCGTCCGTCGAAGGGCGGCTTGCCGTCTGCCAAGTGCACCACCTGGTGTTCGACGCACCACTCGGTCGCCATCTCGCCATTGACTTCAATGCCGGAGCATTGCAACTCGAACCGCTCCATCCGCGCGCCCTTGAGCTGAGATGTGACGCTTTCCATGAACGCCTGAATCGCCGCCTTGCCAACAATGGGTTTCGTCGCGGGCAGCAGGCTGATGCCATCATCGGCCCACAACTCCATGATGGCGATGTTGTCCATCTGCCGCATCGCTTCTACAAACTGCCGGTTGAATGTCTCGATCTCCGCGCGCGAGCGCTCCGCTACCTGCGCACCCAGCGGCATCGCCATCCATATCAGCAGGCTGCATACAAGAAGTTTTCGCATCTGTATCCTTTCGGGCCTGGCAGATAACGAACTCAAACCCACTATAACTGACTAACCTTCACCTGTAACTTCTCGAACTCCACAGTACCCAGCCCGCGCGCCGCGGCCATTTCCAGATAGGGCATCTGCGCCACGTCCAGGTTCCAATACGCTTTGGCAACATATGCGTCGAGAGCCACAGGATCGGTTCCGGCGACAATGGTCTTCTTCAGCGCCACGTCTTCCAGATTGCCGCCCGTCGGCCCGTTGCGCAGAAGAATGCGGTAGCAGTCAATCATGGTTAAGGTCGGTAGCATGAAGCTGGCCAGGTCCGCCAAGCTCTGGTGAATCTGCTGATGCAGCCGGTTGCGCTCCCCACCCAAAATGCCGTACCAGTTCTTCATGCCCAGCGTTGCGCCGGTTAGCACATGATGCTTGGCGATGGGCAGGTTGATGATTTTGTCAGCCTCCAGAAACGGCGCGAAGACCGGCCACGTTTTCAGCACCACTCCGCCCATCTCCACCTCGCGGTAGAGTTCGGGATCGGGCAGGATCACCTCAGCGTGTTCCGCAAGCGCCGCCGCCTGAATGCCGGAGCGATGGAAGCAGCGGCGCGGCTCGTTGCAACTGACATCGGTGACGATGACCCGCTTCGCTCCAGCCTGCCAGCACTGTCGCACAACTTCGGCAACAACATCGGGATTGGTATTGGCGGCCTGCTCCGGCGTACGGTCCCAGGCAATGTTGGGCTTGATCACCACCACATCCTGACGGCTGATGAAGCGGCCAATGCCGCCCAAATTTTCCAGCGCCTTCGCGACCAGCGCGCGCGGCTCTCCCCCTTGCACGACCGTCATGTGCGGCCATTGCGGATCTTGAGAATTGGACGCAATGCGATGGTCGCGCCGTGCCAATTCGGCCAGTGCCGGAACCGGGCGGAAGCTATGCTCACTCAGCCAAACGGCCGCGCCCGCCGCGCCCGCGGCTGCTCCGCCAACACCAAGCAATTGCAGCAGCGCCTCGCGCCGCGTCATGCCCTGCGCGCCGCCTTTTTTCTCATCTGGCTTCCGATCGGTTTCGCTGGCCATATGTTTCTCCCGCTCAAACTTCCATGAGACGAATGCGCGTTGGATCGTTCGTTCCCAATCTGTGGGTCTGATCGGCAGCGGTGGCGATGTAATGCGGCGGGCGACCCGCTGCCTCCAGCGTCGGCACGCCCGCCTCGGCGCGTTTGCGCGCAATCATATGCCAAGCAATCTGATCAATCGCCACACGATCCTCCCCAACAATAAGCGCGTTGGGCTGCCACAATCGCTCCGGATGAAATCCCGGACCGCCGTCGTAAACCGAAGTCATGGCGTCGCCGATGGTGAAACGAACCTTGTCGCGTATCGCTGGAATGCAATTCAGATCCGCTACGGCGGGATTGCAACCGCCAGCGTGCAGTTGGTCCGGCCGTGCAATGACGCCGTACATATTCTTCATGGAAAAAGTGATACCCGCCAGCTCGTGGTCCTTGAGAATCGGCAAGTTGATCACCATATCGCACTCGCGGGTAAGAATTTTCGCGAGCTTCACCTTGACCGTACCGAATGTAACCGGCTCGTCCTCATAGCCGCCCACATCGTTGCCGTAGCAGCGAACGCGGCTGGGATCAGTGTTAATCGTCAGGCCGCAAGCCTGTAAGCTGCGCGCGTCACGCTCCCACACCACAATCTCGCCCGGCTTGACCCCGGCCTGTTGCAGCCGCTCGCAGATTGCCAGCGTAAGCGCCAGATGAGTTGAAATTCCCTTTCCGCCCAGCCCGTTCACTTTGAGGCCGATCACCTTACCAACTGGCACAATGCGATTCCACGCCTCGACCGGCTTATCGCGCCCTGTGTAAGCAGCGATAGCGCGATCCAGCAAATCGGCCACGCGCTTTTCGTCCAGATGCGCGCCTGTGCCATGGAGGGCCGGATCTCGCGCAACCACGACCTTCGACCTGCTCAATTCCGCCTGATGGTCCAACCTGCCAACCAGGCCTTGCGCACCCTGCGTACCCAGCAACACAGCTCCCGTCGCTGCGGTCTTCATAAATTCCCTGCGGCTCTTCATCGTCATCCTCGCTTCGTTGCGGACCGGCCCGGCGGTCAGGTTAATCGTCAAATCGCGAAATACTTTCTTCCCTCGATCTAAATCTCCATCAGGTGAATGCGCCGCGGATCGTTAGTGCCAAGATTGTGCGTTGCATCAGCGGCTGTGGCGATGTAGCGCGGCAAGCGGCCCGCGGCCTCCAGCGTCGGCATGCCCGCTTCGACCCGCTTGCGATCGATCATCTGCCATGCGGTGTAATCGAGAGCGACACGATCCTCGCCCACGATCAGCGCGTTGGGATACCAAAGGTGCTCGGGATGAAAGCTGGGCCCTCCCTCATAGACGGACGATATGGCGTCGCCGATGGTAAAGCGCACTTTCTCGCGGATGGCCGGGATGCAGTTAAGGTCGGCCACTCCGGGGTTGCAACCGCCGCCATGAAGCTCCCACGGGCGTTCGACCACGCCGTACATGTTCTTCATGGAAAATGTAATCCCGGCTCCAAGGCTGTGGTCCTTGATGACGGGAAGGTTGATCACGAAGTCGCACTCGCGGGTAAGAATCTTAGCCAGATTCACGCGAACCGAACCGAAGGCGACGGACTTCTCCTCATAGCCAAAACCATCCATATCAGTGCTGATGCAACGGATGCGGTTGCGGTCGGTCGAAATCGTGTAGCCGGCGCGCTCCATATCTTCGCGATGGTTCTCCCACACCACAATCTCGCTCGGCTTGACGCCGGCTTGCTGCAGCCGCTCGCAGACGGCCAGCGTCAGCGCCAGGTGTGTTGCGATTGGCTTGCCGCCCAGGCCGTTGATCTTGAGGCCGATCACCTTGTCCACAGGCACGATGCGCTTCCACGCCTCGACCGGCTTGTCGCGGCCTGTGTAAGCTGCCATAGCGCGATCCAGCAAATCTGCCACGCGTTTTTCGTCGAGCTGGCCGCCTGGTCCATGAAGAGCTGCATCGCGGGCCACAACCACCTTGGATTTATTCTGATCAAGCAGCTCGGCCAAACCCATCGAACTCTGCGAGCCCAGCAACACGGCTCCCGTCGCTGCGGTCTTCAAAAAATCCCTGCGGCTCTTCATGGCAATCCTCGTCTTCGCTATACGACCAGCGTTCCTGCCTAGGGTATTACAGTTTCGCTTCCACGCCACGCGCCAGCGCAAGCAGAGCTTGCGATGTATCAGGCGTGGACTCGTAGGCAACAATACGCACCAGCGATGTGCCTTTGCGGAAGATGATGCTTTGCGCATAGGCAACGCCCGCGTCGCCCAGTTGGATAGGCTTGGCGTCTTTGGTCCCAGTCTCCAAAATCTTGCGCGCGCCATCCGCGCTGCCCATCGTATGCACATCCACGGTCGCCTCTAGCTGTCCCTGATATTTATAGTCAGAGGTCGAGGTGGTGACAACGCCTGCCGAAATGTACTGCTCGGCGTCGCCGTCAATGTACTGATAAAGGTCTTTAGCCGCAAAGACCCGCGTCTCGCTGGTCTTTTCCCAGCCCACAACCGCGCCCGACGCCGGGAACGGATCGGCGGCCTTCTTCTTGCATCCTGTACCAAACGCGGTGACGGCAAAAATAATTGCCGCAAAGACCAACAACGATTTCATTGAACAATTTTTCACTACAACAATCTCCTTATTTCCGGTTAAGCAAAATTTGGCTGCTTGGCGAGCGGCTTTCGCCGATGCTGGTAACGTAGACGGCGGGGTGCTCCTGCAACGGGCAGGCGTACTCGCAAGCTCCGCAGCCCACGCAGCGGCTGGGATCGACGCGTGGCTGCTTCACCGTCTTCGTATTTCCCGCCGAGTCGATGACCTGCGCCTCTTGCACATAAATTGCCTTGGGCGAAACCGGGCACCACTCTTCGCAAACAATGCAATCGATGGCCATGGCCCACGGCAAACAGCGCCCGCGGTCGTAAAACGCCGTCCCCAGGCGAATCGGCTGGCTCTGACCGCCCACTCCAACCACCCAACCCTTGTCCTTCGGCGTAATCTGCCAGATCGCTCCAGTCGGGCAGACCTCCGAACACATCACGCAACTCGGCTCGCAGTAGCCGATGCGCGGCACCAGCGTCGGCGTCCACAATCCTTCCAGGCCCGCCTGATCAAGCGTGGGATGAAGCGCTATATTGGGGCAAACCTTCATGCACTCGCCGCATCGAATGCAGCGCGAAAGAAAATCGCTTTCGTCCAGCGAGCCCGGCGGTCTCAACAATCTCTCATGGCGGCTCTTGCCCAACCCGGTGTTCGAGCGCATCAGCGGAACAATCGCCGCTCCCGCCGCCAGTCCAGTAATCGTCCTGCGTCGTCCCAGATCCGGCGACGCAATCTCTTTCTCTCTGCGGAAGAATTTGAATTGCAGGCCGTCGTGCGGGCAACTGCCCACGCAGTTCATGCACATCAGGCACTCGGCTTTATGCCACGGAACGCCGCCCACAGGATCGTCACCGCCCTGGCAGTGCAGCATGCAGCGGTTGCAGTTGTCGCAGTTCGATTCATCTTTGTGCAGCCCCAGAATCGACCAGCGCGAGGCCGCGCCCAGCAGCGCGCCCAGCGGGCAAATCGCTCTGCACCACAGCCGCGTAACGCGCAAGCTGGCCGCCAAAATCGCAATGAACAAAATCCCCAGCACCAGGCCTTGCGCATAATGCGGTTGGCGAAGATCAAGCACGGTATAGTGCAGAATCGAATGCAGCCATGTGCCGGTCGTTTTGATCGCCGCCACGTGGCTGTGTTCCAGCGGAGTCAGCGCGGCGCGCGCGGCAGCGTTAATCGCCGGCAAAATCGATAAACCAAATGACCGCACCAGCAAACTGAAGGGATCAATCCATCCGATAGCCGCCGAGCCGAAGCAAGCAGCCACTAGCCCTGCAATCAACACAACATATTTAACCGTCTGCCAGCGCTTATATCTGTTGGCCTCGATGCGCTGCTTGCCCCGCTTCGACTCCGAGGGCATATTGCCCACAAAGTGTTGCAGCGTGCCCATGGGGCAAATCCAGCCGCAAAAAAAGCGCCCCAGAAAGAGCGTAGGCAACAGAATGATCAGGCTCCAGATCAGTCCGCGATAGAGCGCGTGCCCCGCCAGAGCGTTGACCAACGCCACCAGCGGATCCCACTCAAAGTAGAGGCGCACCGGCGCGCTAAGGTGTATCTCCGACGTGCCGCCAGGAAAGAGGCTAATCGAGGTGAAGAGCAGTAGCCAAAGAAAGAGCAGCAGAAAAAATATCTGCGAAATCCTGCGCAACCGCGGCAATCTGGACCGGTTCACGAATCGCCTCCACACGCGCGGGAGATCTAGTCCTACTAGTCCATCATTGCTGCTCAGACTGCCGTCAGACTGTGATCTGTATCACCACTTGACGGTTCGCGTCGGCTGGTTGGGTCGAGCGCGCGAAGTGATTCTTGCAAAGGAACTTCTCACTGCGAAGCCGCGTATTCGTTCGCATGATGCGACATCTGTTTCTCTTGTTATTCGTTGCCGTGACGACTGCCTATCCCGCATCGGGACAGGACAAAATTGCCATCGTAAACGTCACAATCATCGACGGAACCGATCATCCGCCCAGGCTCAATTCCACGGTTATCGTCCAGGGGACAAAAATCGTCGCGATCACCAGTGACCAAAAAGAGCCGCCGAAGGGAACGAAGATCGTTGACGGAACCGGAAAATTTCTGATCCCTGGCCTCTGGAACAACGATCTGCATGGGGTCGCGTATGACGACGCCAAGTCTCATCTCTCGCAACTGATCTCTTATGGAATCACGACCGTGCGAGACATGGGCGCTCCACTGGACGACATCGTGCGGCTTCGGGATGCAACCGCGTCGGGAAAGCTCGTCGGTCCGCGCTTGTTCATTGCGGGTCCACTGATGGAAGGCCCAATTCCCGTGGAGATGCCGCTCATTGTCAGCCTTTTCAGCGAGCAGCAAGCGCGTGCTGAGGTGAAAGACCTCAAGCAGCACAATGTGGATTATGTCGAGATTGACACTTCTCTGACTCCTGAGATGTACTGGGCAATTGCAGACGAAGCGGAACGCCAAAATCTCCCTCTCGTCGGCCATATACCGGCCACGATTACCGCCGGAGATGTAGTGAAGGCCAAACAGAGAGACGTGGAGCACCTGGGAGGGAGATTCCTCAACGTCCTGATTGCCTGTTCGAGCGACGAGGACTATTTCAATCAAGTTACAAAGGACACTTTTGACGATCTTCTGACTTCCATTAAAGAAAAGCGTCCAGCCAACGAGCCTCAGTTCAAAGCTGATTTCGGCGAGAGGCTTCTCAGCACCTTTGACGAAAGCAAAGCCCAGAGGCTCTATCGTCTCTACGCAAAGAACAACATTGCGCAGACCCCGACTCTCTATGTCCTCAAAACCCTGTGGCAAAGCAACAAAGACGATCACAAACTAAACGAAAAGGACATGCAGTCCGGGAATAGAATCTTCGCAAAGGATCTTGAGGTCGTGAGCAAGATGAAGCGAGCCGGTGTGACGATTCTCGCCGGAACAGACGGCCCTTATGCGCAGGGTGGGGATGCCCTTCACGGCGAGTTAGAGCTTCTTGTTGAGGCGGGGTTGACCCCGCTTGAAGCTCTTCAAGCGGCATCTCGCGATGCTGCCAAGGCTATGGGCGTGTTGAAAGATGTGGGTACTATTGAGGTCGGCAAGACGGCAGACTTAGTGCTGTTAGACTCGAACCCGCTCGCAAATATATCCAACACGCAGAAGATCGAAGCTGTTGTTCTTCACGGCCATTTGTTCTCAAAGAAAGAACTTTTCAGCATGAGGAATCATTGAACCACAATATTTCGTCTGATTGAAGAGTCCTCTGGAAACTACGCCGGTGCCCAACTTCATCGCTTTTTTTCGGTTAAGGTAGGATATCTATAAATTGGGTGCCCAGGTCCGGTGTACACACGAACAGGTCTTCGTTCGTGGGGTGGAAGTTGGGGGATGGTGACTCGAAGGATCTGTTTTTGTTCTTCAATGAACTTCTGGCGCATCACTCCAGCGCTCGCCCCTCGCATGCTTATGGGTCGTGTAGTTACTGCATATTATTTATGACATACAAGAACCAGAAGCATGCTTAACTCCGCCAGTGGATAGTTCTGTTCCGTCCTTGACAACTTCACATACCCGGATATTTGCCCAAGAAGATCAGAATGAAATCTATGGTGTCCTGAACGCCGTGTGCAACGATGGGTACAGAGAGGTTCTTGCCTGTGCGCAGATACATGACGCCTAGCAGAAATCCCATTAGAGCCTCATCGATCACACCCGTCAGGCCTTGGTAAGCGTGAGCCAGTCCGAATCCAACATGCACGGCGAAGAGACTAACAACCCATGCGGCTCTTGTGCGATGCATCAGGTCGGCTATGCGGTTCATAAGGTAGCCGCGATAGACCATTTCTTCGCCGAACGCTGCCAACGTCCACGTCAGGGCCAAGTATATGAGCGTCAATTGGATATTCCCGGTCAGATCGCGAAAATCGCTAAGATCCGCAGGTTTGTGGAGAAAGTGAATCAATAATGGTTGGCTCACGAACAGTTCAAACGCTTCCAGCAGAACCCCTGCCGTGATCCCCAACGCAAGAGTTTTTCGCCACGTGCCGTACCATTTCAATCCAATGCTGCGCCAGCTCACTCGTCGTAGACGCAGCGAGATCCAGCCAAACAAAAGTAGAAAAGGCGTTTTGCTCAAAGGAATTAGATGACGCGCGTCAGCCCAGAAAATCACAATGACGACCGCCAACTCAAAGACAGCTAGCCACTTGCTCTCCCGCCATCCGCTTCCCTTTTCCTGCTGCCGTCTGACGCTGGCTTCCGTCCCATGCGTATCATCCTTCATAAATGAGGCCTCCCGTGTGGTCTCCGGCTGACCCGTGGAACCCTCGAAAGAGACGAAAGCTGCGGAGTGCTAATTGAGTCGCTATTGACAACAGCACATAACAGGACAGCAGTCCGATGGGTATGATCCACCAGCCCAAAAGATCTGCGGAACCCGCAGGCGGGTGTCCGCTGCCCAAACCGAGTCGGAGTGAAATGGTGACATCATGCAGATCCGGAATTCTCCATAGTCCCGCGGAATAGGGATGAAAGGGCTTCGAGAGCGCACAGATCAGAAACACGCCGCCGAGCAAATATCCAATGGTCGCGAGGAGCAGGACCGGAACACCAGTTACGATTACTCTCGTCCATCGAGAAAACTGGCGTGTATATCTAAAGCGGGCACTATTGGCCTCCGAATCCCAGGGCAATGCATCGGTCAGATATTGTTCAGCAAGTTCTTCGGGGCTGCCTAGACACTGGAGCACGCCTTCCACGCTTGCTTCAGTCATTTCGCCGCCAACCGTTGCCCGTTCCACAATGTGGCTTCGTAATTCAGTGACAGACTCTTTCCAGTTGCCTGCCGATCTCTTGCGTAATTGCTTACGCAATCTCGATAAGTAGGATTCGATACGGCGCTTTGCTTCATTCATAACCATGTTTACCTTTCTCTGCCATTTCTGCAGGGTTGGAGAAGATTGGTCATGCTGGAAGAAAACTGCTCCCAAATTGCGGTCATTTCATTAAGCCTTCGCATTCCTGCCGCTGTGACGACGTAGTATTTGCGGTCAGGACCGACGGTAGATTCTTTCCACTCGCCGCGCAACAGTCCTAATCCGCTCAGGCGGCTCAACAGCGGATATATCGTGCCCTCTGAAACGATCAGGTCAGAGTCGGACTGCAGCCTCTGGAGAATTTCGAGGCCGTATAGCTTCTTCTCCTGGAGGATGGCGAGGATAGCCAGTTCAAGGCAGCCTTTGCGCAGTTGCACCTCCCACCGATCGGCCGCTCCAGATTCTGGTTGTGACATCGCTACTACCTTGTAGTGCAAGGTAGCAAAAAAGAGAGCAAATTGCAAGTCCATTGATTTCGGATCACCGGCAGGCTGTCCTCAATAAGAGGGACGAACATTTGCTATACGCATACCTATTATTGACGCGCCACACTAGCCAATCGCACCTGCACCACGCCGCATGTCACTTATCGTTCTCTCACGCATCTAATAAGGGAGAGGCGCACACCGTGGGTGAATTGACCACACCACTCGAACAACCGCTGACCCGCCATCCCCGTGTGGTGATTGTCGGCGGCGGCTTTGCCGGCCTTCACGCGGCCAAAGGTCTGGCCCGCTTGCCGGTCGAGGTAACCGTTGTGGATCGCCGCAACCATCACACCTTCCAGCCGCTGCTCTACCAGGTGGCGCTGGCGGTACTTTCGCCGGCCGACATCGCTCAGCCCATCCGTTCTATTCTGCGACGCCAGAAAAATATTCAAGTTCTGATGGAGGATGTGATCGGCATCGACACGGGAGCGCGGCGAATTGCGTTGGCTAGCGGCGCCGAACTCCCTTACGACTACCTGGTGCTGGCCGCCGGGGCCACTCACTCCTACTTTGGACGCGACGACTGGGCGCCCTTTGCTCCGGGACTCAAAACCGTTGAGGACGCCACCGAAATTCGCCGCCGTGTGCTGCTGGCCTTCGAGTTGGCCGAGCGCCAGATGGTCGAGCATGGCTGGCACCCGCCGCTCAATTTCGTGGTCATCGGCGGCGGACCCACCGGCGTCGAGTTGGCCGGCGCCATCTCCGACATTGCCCAGCTCTATATGCGCCACGACTTCCGCCACATCGATCCGGCCAAGTCAAGGGTTTTACTGTTGGAGGGCTCGCCGCGCGTATTGGGAGCCTATCCGGAAGACCTCTCAGCCAAAGCGCAAGCCGCGCTGGGCATGCTGGGCGTCGAGGTCCGTACCCGCACTCACGTCACCGCAATCGGGCCCGGCTGGGTGGAGATGGCAGGTGAACGGATGGACGCAGCTGTCACACTCTGGGCCGCGGGCGTTGTGGCTTCGCCGTTGAGCAGGTTTATCGGTGCGCCCCTCGACCGCCGTGGTTCGGTTCTGGTAGACAACCGGCTCAATCCGCCGGGACTTCCCGAAATCTTCGTCCTCGGCGACCTTGCTCACCTGGAGCAGGACGGCCATCAAATTCCCGGAGTCGCTCAGCCAGCGATGCAAATGGGTGACCACGTCGCCAAAATCCTGGCCGCCGATCTCGCCGGTGAGCGCCGTCCTTCTTTTCGTTACTTCGACAAAGGAGACATGGCCACCATCGGCCGTATGGACGCCGTGGCCAGGATTGCATGGCCCTTCAAGGCTCACTGGAGCGGCTTTCCAGCCTGGGCCACATGGCTCACCGTACACATCTTCTTCCTCATCGGATTCCGCAACCGCGTCTCCGTCTTTGCCGCATGGATCTGGACCTACTTCACCTTCACACGCGGCGCGCGCCTCATCACCGGCGACCAGCGCCTCCCCGGCTGGCAAGACAAGATAGAAGCCGGACCAACTACATCGCCGCCTCTATCCCCAAACAAGTCATCCTAAGCAAGCGCACAGTTTTATAATGGCACGGTTTCAATCTCCGCTTATGGAATCAGCGGTTGATTCAACTGAGCCAGCAATGTATTGACTGCTTTTCGCGCAATGTTTCTGGGAATCACCGCCCTGAATCCTCCTGATTCGATTCCCATCTCCGCCGGAAGAATGAAGAAGCATGAGATTCGGACAAATAGATTCGCTCTGATCCACGCTTCGATAATCGTCTCTTGATTTTCCTGCTTCACCTTCAGCATCATGGGCGCAACCAGAAAACCGATACCCTTCTGGAAAACGCGTTCTTGCCCCGCGGATTGCTTCAGTTTGTATCCGTTTTCACCGGCCCACTTGTTCACCACTGGCCAAATATCTCCGGCACTGCGAAAACGCACTATCGTCCTTTTGCTCATTGGTTCTCTCTTTCTCCGCTCATGAAGGTGCGGACCTTGGGGTACATCTCAGTTTGGTTTCCACTTCGCTGAAAAGGCTGGATGCACTTCGTGTGCATATTCTTCGGCGAGACACGCGCAAGACTGCACAGCCCTTTGCTCTCCGATTGCATTCTGTCCGACACAATCGCCAATTCCGCTCGTATCTCCGAGTATGGTTATGAATACTTACACCGTCCCCCCTTCAAGTCAAGCCTGAAGAGGTAAATCATGGGCAAAATGGAATACAAGTCCCCGGCGCATTGAAAGCGCCCTTAAGGGCCTGCGCAAAACAGAAATCCGCAGCCCGTCGGGTAAACTAGTATTGTCATGCTCGACTTGGGATTTGTCCGTGCCAACCTGGAACTCGTTGAAGCGAAACTGCGCGCTCGCGGTGCCGACCCGGCTGCGCTGCTGGGCGATTTTCGCGCCCTGGACCTGGCTCGTCGCAAAGCTATTACCCTGGCCGAGCAGGCTAAGGCACGCCTGAATCAGTTGAGCCAGCAGGTCGGCGCGCTCAAAAAAGCCGGGCAAGATGCCACAGCGGTGATGGACGAGACGCGCAAGATCAAGCTGGAACTTGAGAGTCTCGACCAGGTTGCCGCATCCCTCGACGAGAAGCTCTGGCTTTCGCTGGCGAAAATCCCCAACCTGACGCGTGACAAAGTTCCCACCGGCACATCTGAGGCCGACAACCTCACCGTAAAAACCTGGGGCGAAATCCCAAAACTCGACTTCACCCCCAAGCCCCACTGGGAACTAGGCGAAGCGCTCGGCATCCTCGACCTGGAGCGCGCGGCCAAAATCAGCGGCGCGCGCTTTGCCGTCTACATGGGCGCGGGAGCCCGCCTGGAGCGCGCCCTCATCAGCTTCATGCTCGATTTGCACACCCGGAAGCACGGCTACACCGAAGTTCTTCCGCCCTTCATGGTCAACAGCAAATCGCTCTTCGGCACCGGCCAGTTGCCCAAATTTGCCGAAGACCTCTTCCGCTGCTCCGACGCCGACGCCGAAGCCGTCGCCCGAGGCGAATTTCGCGACAACGACCACTGGCTTATCCCCACCGCCGAGGTCCCCGTCACCAACCTCTATCGCGACGAGATTCTCGACGAAACCCGCCTGCCCATCTGCCTCACGGCCTACACGCCCTGCTTCCGCGCCGAGGCCGGAGCGGCAGGCAAAGACACGCGCGGCATCATCCGCCAGCATCAATTCCAAAAAGTCGAGCTGGTCAAATTCACACGCCCTGAAGACTCCGACGCCGAACACGAGCGCCTCACCCGCGACGCCGAAGAAATTCTCGAAGCCCTCAAGCTCCCCTATCGCCGCGTTCTGCTCTGCGCGGGCGACACAGGCTTCTCCTCCGCCAAGACATTTGATCTCGAAGTCTGGCTTCCCGGCCAACAGCTCTACCGTGAAATATCCTCCTGCTCCAACTTTGAAGCTTTTCAGTCGCGCCGCGCCAACATCCGTTACCGGCCCAGCGGCCCCAAAACCAAGCCCGAGTTTGTCCACACATTGAACGGCAGCGGCCTGGCTGTCGGCCGCACATGGCTGGCCATCATTGAAAACTATCAGCAGGCCGACGGCTCGGTCCTCGTTCCCGAATTGCTCCAGCCTTACATGGGCGGCCTCAAACGAATTACAATGTAAGAACGGCATGAAACAAATTCTCAAAAGCTATTTCTACTGGACATACCCGCGCGGCTGTGTTCACTACGACATCATGGTGACGCTGATCCTGGCGTTCATCTTCATCACGCCTCAATTTTGGAACTTCGGCGACAGGCCTTCCAATGCCGCCGGCCCGCCGCATCCCATCCAGGTCATCGGCGATGGCGGACGCGGGCTGATCGTCACCGTGCCGGCCTCGGATGTCGATCTCGACCTGAAGACCACTGCCTCCAATCAGGTGATAAAGAAAGCCCTGCACAAGGCCATCGAGCCGGTCACCGGCGACGCCGTCTTTATCACGCGCTGGGAGACCGCACAAGACGCTCAGGGCGCCTGGACCTGGAGAGTCTGGGCGAGCCACTGAGAAGCTACTTCAATCCGCTTTCCCGGAACCATTTGGCTGCCAGTCTCGTCTAACAAAATAAGGAAACCCATGCATAAGGCAAGTAAGTTTATCTTTCCCACATTGGTCGCGTTGCTTCTGCTCGCCGCGTCTCCCGCCATTGCTGCTCCCGCCGCTGTCGATCAAAAAGATGAAGTACTGCGCCATCTCGACCAGGCGACCAAGAACTTCCGCTCCACCTCCGCCGACTTCCAATTCGATACCTATATATCCGATCCCATCCCCGACCAGGAGACGCAGAAGGGCAGTGTTTATTACGAACGACCCGGCAAGAATTTCCGCATGGCTGCGCACATCCGCGAGGACAACAAGAAACCCGTAGAGAAAATTTATACGTTTTCCGGCGGCGTCTTCCAGCTCTACGAGGGTGGCAATCTCAACCAGTTAACCACCTTTAGCAAGGCGAGCAAATTCGAGAGCTACCTGATGCTCGGCTTTGGCGCCAGCGGCAAGGACATCGAAGAGAAGTGGGATGTCAAGTACCTGGGATCCGATACATTGCTCGACGGCAATACCAAAATCAAGACCGATATATTGGAACTGATCGCAAAAGATCCTGCGGTCCGCAAGACCTTTCCCAAGGTGACCGTCTGGATGGACACCGAGCGCGCCATCAGCCTGAAGCAGGTCTTCGACGAAGGGCAAGGCCAGACGCGCGTTGCGGTTTATTTCAACATCAGGGTCAATCAGCCTCTGCCGGACGGCGCCTTCACCATCAAAACCAATCACCAGACGCAGTTCGTAAACCGGTAAAGCATAAAGTTACTTCGGTTTTCCTCAAATAAATTAAAGCCCCAGATCTCAGAATCGAAATCTGGGGCTAATCAATTGAGGTGTTGCGATATCCGCGCTGGAGCGAATCTGTCTTAGTAGGTCACGCCGCCCCAAGGCTCATTAAGTGTACTCGCCGTGGGGGCGCCAAGCCCCTGGTTGGCCAAGACGTGCGTGAAATCCGCCTGGCCAATAACCGAGGTTGCGTTCATGCCGTTGCTGTAAGGCGGATTGAAGATCATCACCCGGTTGTTACCAGAATCGACCGCTTGCATATTTCCTTGTGTGTCGAACGAGATAGAGTACAGCTGTATAAAGCCGCTCTGGTTGGAGTGCGGGGCATTCGTGGTAAATGCCGTTGCCCCCGAGGGCTGTCCCAGTTCCAGAGTTGCGGCCATCCCGGTGCTGAAAGGCTGCAAGAACTCCAGTATGCGATTGTTGCCATATTCCGAGACCCACAGTTCGCCGTCGCCGTCAATGACCGGCTGGAGCGGGAAATTCATCGATGTGGCGGAGATGCCGCCGTTGTTGGGTGTGTTGGAGGTGAAGGCGGTTGCGACCGGCTGGCCCAGCTCCACGCTCGCGGCCATGTCGGTGCTGAAGGGCGGCATGTACTCCAGCACGCGATGGTTGTAGGAGTCCGCAACCCACAGATTGTGACTTGAGTCAAAAGCCATTCCCTCCGGCTGATCAAGTGTTTTCGCCGTGGGGGCGGCAAGCCCTTGGTTAATTGCGCCATGAGTGAAATCCGCCTGGCCAAGAACGACGGTCGCGCTCATGCCGTTGCTGAAGGGCGGCACAAATTCCAAGATGCGACTATTGCCGAAGTCCGACACCCACAGATCGCCGTCGCCATCGAATTCGAGTCCAGTAACTCTATTAAGTGCGCTCGCGCTAATGGTGGTGCAGGTGCTCGCCGTGGGAGTGGCCTGCCCGATCACTACACTGGCGTTCATGTTGTTGGTGAAGGGCGGTTTGAACTGCAAGACGCGGCAATTATTGAGATCAGCGACATACAGATTGCCGGAGGAGTCAACGGTAACATATGTGGGACTGTTGAACGTGTTGGCCGCGATTGGCAATAATGCCCCATGCGTGAAGTCTGCCTGGCCTAGAACCACGCTGGCGCTCTCATCCGTGCTGAAAGGGGTGTTGTAGATGAGGACACGATTGTTGAAGGTGTCCGCCGCGGCATAGTTCATGGTTACCTTGGGCAAGGGGGTGTAAACGGGCGTTGGCGTGGATACAAAACCGGAACATGCAGTCAGGCACATAATCAACGCCATGGAGAAAAGGCAAAGAACGACCAGACGAACTGGGATGCGCATAGAACCTCCTAAATTGGTTGTTGCAAGATAATCGGGAAATCTGAACCGCGGCTATGCTACCAACATTTGCTCAAGTTGTGCAATATATATTTTCAGAGAATCTCATCAAGCCGGGAGTGGGCTCTATCTGTATTAGTTTCTTGCATATAAGTACTATCTTTGCCGATCAACGCTCCTTCGCGCTACCCGATTTTTGCGTGCTATTGCGGAACCAGCGTCGATGTATCCCGAAGCCATATAATCCTTCGCCACATCGCCACGCCGCCCAGCACAAACAACATCGGGAAGCACTCCAGCGTATAGCGCATCTCAGGCGCCGCGATGGTTGTCAGCAGGGCGCTGCGCAGCAGTGTATAGGCCAGCATTGGCCGCCAAATATTTGGCCTCAGCCACAATCCCGCAACGCCCAGCATCAGATACAAAGCATTCAACCCCTCGTAAGCCCAACTGATGCGGGTGTCCTCCTCATGTTCCTTATAATTCCACCAGTCCAGATCGATGGGCAGGTTATCCGTGCGCGGCCTTAGCCACATATCCGCCATTCGCCCCAACGGCAGCCAGAGATAATAGCGCAGCGGGTGGGCCGCGATCCGCCCATTGGCCAGCTTGCCAAAGTGGGCGTCGATCTCCGGCGTCATCTCTTTTTTCAAGTTATAATCTGCGGCCAGCCTGGCAGTTTCAGCGTACTGGGCCGGAGAATCGAAGGCCCGCGCGGGCAGCTTGTCGATCTCCAGAGTGTCGCCGGGAACATTCCAGTAAATATCCGAAGTGGAGGCATAGTCCAGGCACCAGCTCTTCACCCAGCGTTCCCATCCGGGATAGGTCATCTGACCGGGGTCGTTGGCATAACGTGGCGCCAGCGGCTGAAAGACATGGAAGACCTGCCAGTTGCGCCAGCTCCATACGGCAAAGGGAGCCAAAGCCAGCAACACGCAAATCACAACCATACGAGCCTGTTTCCAGGTTGAAATTGCGGCCTCGCCCGTTTTGCGCTTGAGCCCCATCAGCAGCGCCGGCCCCAGCGCCAACGCCAGCAGCGCGCCCTCCGGCCTGAGCAGCGCCGCAAAGGTCACCGCAAAGGTAAACCCAAGCGCCGCCGGCCATCCAGGCCGCACACAAAAGCGGGCTATCGACCACAGCGCCAGCGCGATGGCAAATAATGTTGGTGCTTCAGCCAGCGGATGGACGGAGTACATCGCGGTGAAGGGGCAAAGCGCGGCCAGCCACAGTGTGCAGTGCCCGGCCCCGTTGCTCAGCGCGGCTACCGAGGAAATCGTGGTTGGCACAATGCGACGCGCAAAATCGGCCAGCAGCAGGCAACCGGCCAACTCCAGCGCAATCTGCACCCAGGCCGCGGATACGTAGTTTTCCATCCCGAAGAGGCGGAAGCACAACGCCAGAAACAGCGGGTAGCCGGGCAGCCGTATCAGCGTGGGAACCAGCATGCCGCCAACCCCCGTAAAGGCATAGCTGCCATGTAATAACAGGTTTTTAGCCAGGTCACCGTAAATCAGCGGGTCGCCGTCCAAGTGAAAATACAGCTTCAGCATCCACAGGCGTATCGCCAGCCCGCAGGCCAGCGCCAGCACCACGGACAGGGGCCCAGCCAGAGGGAAGCGAATCCGGCAACAGGCTGTCGTTTGACTCTTGGGGGCGGCTCTCATACGATTCGTACTGTATAGCGTAGACTGTTTTTCCGGTTTTGCGCCCTGGTTTTTTTGCAACCCATTTTTTGCGGTTAGGAACGGTTAGGATTAAGTAAACCCTGATGCCGGATAAGCAGATATTCTTCGACCCGCAACGTAAACGCTGGAAACGGCTGCGCCGCATTCTCGATGTGACGGCCGTGGTTTCCACCCTGGTTCTGGCGGTTTTTATCTTCAATGTGCTGCGCTATCAGCAGTTGCCGGAACTTCTGCTGCCCGTCCCCCGGCACAACTACAAGGCATTGCCTGGCCGCGCCGTGCTCTTGCACGGCGTAAAAACACCACGTCCCGCGCGTCGCAAAACCAGCCGCAAGCCCTCCGACATTCCCTTCAACACCGGCGAAGGTTTGCGCGCCGCCTACTACGTGCAGGACGACCCCGCCAGCTACTCCTCCTTCAAAGAACACATCCAACAGATCGATTTGCTCTTCCCGCAGTGGCTGCACATCAATTCTCCACAGGGAATGTTGATGGGCACCAGCAGCGACCACCGCCATGAGTACGCCATCGTCGATGGAGCCACGGTCCACGACCCCGACGACTCCGACAGAATCAAACGGGTGATCGAGGCAACCAAGGATGACATCGAGGTCTTTCCTCACCTTTACAACTTCAACTCCATCACCCAGAGCTGGGATCCGGGCGTAGCCGGTGTCCTGGCCGACGCCTCCAAACGAGCAGCTCTGCGCCAGCAAATCATTCGCTTCTTTGCCGCCTTCCCCGCCTATCGCGGCCTGTCTCTCGACATTGAAAACCTGCCCAGAGACGCCAACCCGGCTTATCTGATCTTCATCCAGGAACTCTATTCCGACCTGCACTCCCGCAATCTCCGCCTCTATGTCAGCACCGTGGTCTCCGCCAGCGACGACTCCCTGAAGCTTATTGCCGCTAATTCCGACGGCATTGTGCTCATGAACTACGACCAGCATGAGGTCGAAAGCCAGCCCGGGCCCATCGCCAGCCAGGATTGGTTTGTGGCCAACCTCAGCCGCGTCATCAAGATTGTCCCCAAAGAAAAAATTATCTGCGCCCTGGGCAACTACGGCTACGACTGGGCGCTCTCCATTCCCAACCCCAAAGACCGCAGGCATCCCAAACCCGCTGTCGTCTATACCGACGTCCTCCAGGTTTCCGAAGCATGGCAGCACGCCTCCGACGCAGAGGCAGTTCTAAGCCTTGATTCCGACTCGCTGAATCCCCACTTCGAGTACGTCGACGAAGACGACAATGAACGCCACGTCGTCTGGTTCCTCGATGGCGTTACCGTGCTCAACCAGATGCGCGCAGCACGCGCCATGGGGCTGCAAACCTTTGCCCTGTGGCGATTGGGATCGGAAGACAGCTCCCTGTGGAGCATTTGGGATAAGCCCAGCAACCCCGACTCCCTGAATGACCTCAGCCTGGTTCAGCCCAGCCATGATGTGGACAACGAGGGCGACGGCGACATCATCCGCATCATCGGTACGCCCCAGCCCGGCAAGCGCTCCGTCCAGGTCGATACCGACGAGCTCGACCCCCGTCGTAAGCTCATCCTCAATGAGCACATGGATGTTTATCCACGCACCTACGTTGTCGAGCAATACGGATACCATCCCAACCAGGTCGCCCTCTCCTTCGACGACGGTCCCGATCCCAAATGGACGCCAAAAATTCTAGATATTCTCCGCAACAAGGGCGTCAAGGCAACCTTCATGCTCATCGGAGACGAGGCGCAGGCCAATATCAGCCTTATGAAGCGCGTCGTCCGTGAAGGGCATGAGATCGGCAACCACACATGGACCCATCCCGACATCAGCGAAATCTCCCGCCAACAGCTCGACCTTGAACTCAAGCTCACAGAGCGCCTCTTCGCCAGTAAGCTCGGCATTCAGCCCCTCTACTTTCGTCCTCCTTACGACATCGACGAACAGCCCGACACCGACGACCAGGCCGCCCCCGCACAGCGCATCCAGCAGGACGGTTACACCATCGTGGGCAGCAAGCTGGACACCAACGACTGGAACGAGAATCCCCGCAAGACGCCCGCCGAGATCACCGAGACCATCTTCGACCAATTGCAGCTCATGAAGACCAAGCCGCAGTTTCGCGGCTCTATCATTCTGCTCCATGACGGCGGCGGTGATCGCTCCGCCACCGTGGCCGCCCTGCCTGTCCTCATCGACGCCTTGCGCGCCCACGGATACACCATCGTCCCCGTCTCCGCGCTGATGGGTAAAACCACCGAAGAGGTGATGCCCAAAATCGGATTCGGCCAGTACCTCCGCGCCCTCCCTGACTCCATCGCCTTCTCCAGCCTGGCCGTTGTCGGCGAGTCCATCATGCTGGTCTTTTTCCTCGGCAACATCCTCATGAGCGCCCGCCTCCTGATGGTGGGCATCTTCGCCGTCATCGAGCGCATGCGCGCCCCCCACGCCCCGGCCTCGCCCGGATTCAATCCCCGCGTCGCCGTCCTCATCCCCGCATTCAACGAGGAAAAGGTCATCGTGCGCACCATCCGCTCGGTGCTCAACTCCGATTACCCCAACCTCCACGTCATCGTCATCGATGACGGCTCCAGCGACCACACATTCGACGTTGCCAGCCAGGCCTATGCGGCCGATATAGCCGCCGGACGCATCCAGGTCCTATCCAAGCCCAACGGTGGCAAGGCCGCCGCGCTGAACTTCGCTCTCGACCGCTTGGCTGAGGAGTTCTACGTCGGCATCGACGCCGACACCGTCATCGCACCTGATGCCATCAGCAAGCTCATCCCCCACTTCGAGGACCCGCTTGTCGGCGCCGTTGCCGGAAACGCCAAGGTCGGCAACCGCGTCAATCTCTGGACCCGCTGGCAGGCCCTCGAATACATCACCAGCCAGAACTTCGAGCGCCGCGCCCTCGACCTCTTCAACGTCGTCACTGTCGTTCCCGGAGCCATCGGCGCATGGCGCACCGGCCCCGTAAAGGCCGCCGGCGGCTACCCCATCAACACCGTGGCAGAGGACGCCGACCTCACCATGAATCTGCTCGAGCAGCAACTCAAAGTCGTCTACGAAGATCGCGCGCTGGCCTTCACCGAGGCCCCCAGCGACGCCCGCGGACTCATGCGCCAGCGCTTCCGCTGGTCCTTCGGAATTCTCCAGGCCGTCTGGAAGCATCGCGCCGCCTTCGTGCGCAACAAGGCCATGGGA
>Ga0181520_10004028_pt1 | contig 25096 bp, 13 predicted proteins | sample PEATcosm2014_Bin_29_FD_132451 | JGI IMG/M metagenome (GOLD analysis project Ga0181520, IMG submission 132451) | Peatland microbial communities from MTU Mesocosm Facility, Houghton, MI, USA - PEATcosm2014_Bin02_30_metaG | ecosystem: Environmental > Terrestrial > Soil > Wetlands > Peat | place...
GCTTTGGTCAATGGTCACTGGGCTACCCTCCTGGGGGCATGGCTTGTGGCCATGACCCGCTATGGTGTTGATACCTGGAGGGTAGCTCTTTTCGTCTCTACCTACAACTGGCGAACGCACCCAACTGCCACCGAGCCTTGACCCTCTGCCGGGGGCCTGCTATACTGCCCCCGTCGATCCTGGCAGCAGCCGGGAAGCCATACTAACGTCAACACGAAAGTGAGGGTTGAATAGTGCCCCCAAGAAGGCCCCAGAAGAAGTCAGCCTTGGGACGACGACGCAAGAAGAAAGCGTGCGCCTTCTGCGTGGACCTCAGAGGCAAGATCATCGACTACAAGAATCTTGCGCTCCTGACTCAGTACGTCGATGAGCGGTCCCGTATCCGGAAGGCACGCCAGACCGGCAACTGCCGCCGTCATCAGAGCCGTCTGGCACAGGCGATCAAACGAGCGCGGGAGATGGCCCTGATCGCGTACGTCCCTCAGTAGCAAGCACGCGGCGCGTTGCGACCACGCTCCGTGGCCGACGCGATGTCCCGCAGATCAATGGCAAACGGCGCCCGACTAATGTCAGGCGCCGTTTTGCACATCTATCGGTTGCCCCCCTGCTTCAATCTCTCGTTCATGTCCACGATGACCGGCCCGTCGGGCGTATCCTGCACCCGGTACCGGCCTTTTTCGCCGCCCTCGGAAGTGCTCTGCACGTCCAGAGACCCGTCGGGGGCCACCTTGGCGTCCACTTGCGGTTCGTGCCGGCCCCAGAGTTGGTACCACGGCCGGTGCGGAACAGAAATGCGTCCCGACGGGTGCGTCGACAGGTTCACAACGCGCAAGAACACCGCGACCATCATCACGATGACCGCTACGAAGACCGCGCCGAAAAGCTGGCGACGCCTCCGAAACCGCCTCCGCATCCGTCTCCGACCGATGAACCGCACCGCAACACCCCTTGCGCGGGTGCTCTCTGCTTCGCCCGCTATCGCTTCTTTTCGGCTTGAGTTGCACGGGCCAGTGACCGCTGCGCCTCGACGATGCGCACCTTGATCGGCTGGTCCCGGGCTGCGGAGGCGTCGGGGACCTCGATCACGTACCCCTTTACCGCCGCGCGAAGCATCTCCCCTTCAACGTGCAGGAAGTCCTCTTCCTTGAGCTGGACCACCTGGCCGACCCGCAGCAACGGGTGTTCGGCCTTGATCTTCTTCACGGTGCCGGGGACGATCTCGAAGTTCTCGGGGTGGTCTTGGAGGACGGCCCGAACGAACACTTCGCGCCCGAGGCGCTGTTCGACTTGGGTGATGGCCGCCCCCTCCGGGCCGATGAGAGCCAGGGCGACACTCGGGTCGGCGACGACCGCGAATGCCGGTGATTCGTCGTCGCTGGCCTTCTGCCACAGTTCCGCGGCGATGGCGGCGGCGATGGTCGTCGGGGCCAGGACTTTGCCGCGCCCGCCGCAGCACGGGCAGGAGGTGAGAAGCTGTTGGGTGAGGCTTTCCCCCCGGCGCTTCCGGGTCATCTCGACGAGGCCGAGCTTGGTGATGTGCATAATCCGGGTGCGCATGCGGTCGGTGCCGAACGCATTGCGCAACGCGGTCATCACCCGGTCGCGGTGCTCGGCTTTGTCCATGTCGATGAAGTCGATGACGATGATGCCGCCGATGTCGCGCAACCGAAGCTGGCGCGCGATCTCCTCCGCCGCCTCCAGATTCGTGCGCAGCACGGTGTCCTGCAGGTTGCTGGAGGCGGTGAACTTGCCGGAGTTCACGTCGATGGCCGTTAGCGCCTCGGTTGTCTCGATATTGAGGTGCCCGCCGTGTGGCAGCCCGACCTTGGGCCGGCAGGCTTTGTCGATCTCGCTCTCGACGCCGTAAGCGTGGAAGATCGGCTCCTTGCCTCGGTAAAGCTCGACGCGCGAGCGAAGATGCGGCGCGATGTTGTCGACGATGTTGAGGACCTTGTCGTAGGTAACCTTATCGTCGACTACGAGCTTCTCCATGTTAGGGGAGAAGATGTCGCGGAGAACCTCGAAGACCAGCGTGAGGTCCTCATAGACCAGCGCGGGCGCCTTCACCTGTTTTTCCTTGCCCTGGATCGAGCGCCACAGCTTCATAAGGAACTTGACATCGCCCTCGAGATCGGTCTGAATTGCGCCGACCGCGGCCGTCCGAACGATCATCCCGAAGCCCTCGGGCTTGATCTTCTGGGCCAGCTCGCGCAGTCGCGAACGCTCTTCGTTATCGTCGATCTTCTTGGACACGCCGACTTTGCCCCGGCCGTCGGCCATGAGCACAAGGTTGCGGCTGGGCAGCGAGATACGCCGTGTCGCCCGCGCCCCTTTGCTCTCAACGGGGCCCTTCGTGACCTGAACCAGGAACTCGTCGCCCTTCTTGACGACTTGCTTGATCGGGGGGAAGGAGTCCATTTTGCGGCGCATTGCGGCCCGCGAGGGCTCCTCCTCCATCGCGTCGGAGACGTGCAGGAACACGTTGCGGTCGATGCCGCAGTCGACGAACGCTGCGTCGAGCGCCGGGACGACATTCTCCACCCGCCCGAGGTACACGTTACCGACGACGGTCTTCTCCCGCTCGATCATGAGTTCGGCCAGCCGTCCGCCTTGCAGGATGGCTACCCGCGTTTCGGTACTCTTCACGTTGACAATGATCTGACTTTGCTCCAAGTGCAATCAATCCCATCTTGCCGCCTGTATGGGCGGGCCGCCGCTTCACATCCCGGCCCCCTGGGAAGGGGCGCTCAGGCTGCGGGCGGCAAAGTCTCTCGATAAGATCACAACGCACGCCGGATGCTCCAGCGGCCGTCGCTTACCTTATTCGGAATCCAGTAGTGCCAGCCGCGTCACGCGGGCGATCCTGATCTCCGCCGGGCTGTCCGCCCCCTCGTTCAGCAACCCTGACAGGACCGTGACGACCTCCGCCGGTTTGACGAGGCTGTCCTCAGCCATGCTGAGGGTAGCCTTCAAACGGGGCGGGCCATCGGTGACCTCGGCCGAAAGCTGATGTATGCCTGGGCGCAGATCCACCTGTCGTGTGCCCGACTTCGTGCCACGGATGAAATCGATCCGTGGAAGCGCGAGCAACTCCCCTACAGCCTCGGTGATACGCGACGCGGCTGCGATAGGTGTGACCTCCAATCCAATATCATATACCGCAGAGACGATCTGTGCAAATGGCGAGCGCCTCGAACGCCACTCGATGGACACCGAAGTCACTCGCAGGCCCTCCGGAAACTGGGCGTTCAGCCGGTCGGCGAACTCCCCGCCGGGCATGGCCCGGGCGAGGTCGATCGCGCAAAGTTCCGCCGCGCCACCCACGCCGACTCCAAGCGCGCTGGCGAAGGCGATCTTCGCGTGGGGGTTGAAGCCCTCCGTGTAGGCCACCGGCAGCCCGGCCCGCCTGATCGCACGATCGAAGCAGCGGGCGAGGTCCAAATGCGACAGATACCGCAGCCTGCCGAGCTTCTGGAAGGTGATGCGGGCATAAGGGCGCAGGTCGGGAGAGGTATCGGGGGCTTTGGCCGTCATCGGGACTGGTCACTCCCGTCAGGCGGGCAGCCCGGGCGTTCGGGGCATTCCCCCGCAATCGCCCGCACTCCGCACGCGACGCACTTGCCCTCGCGGCAGTCCGGCGTCACGCGCGATTCCCGAGCCAGCCGCGCCTCGCGCCGCAGGAAAGCCTCGCTCACCCCGCAGTCGATGTGCCGCCACGGCAAAGGCGCGCCCTCGTCCCAGTCGCGCGAGGCCTCCGCCTGCAGCGATCTGCCGTGCCCGGCGAAGGCCGCCTCCCACCGGGCGAAGTCGAACTGCTCGTCCCAGGCATCGAGCACACACCCGGCGCGGTAGGCGCTGAGGATCACAGGACCGAGGTCGCGGCCACCCCGGGCCAGCACGCCCTCGAGTAGGCTGCGGCGGGTGTCGTGGCACGACAGGTGAATGGCCCGTGCGTGGATCGCCCCGCGCAGGAGGGCTTGCTTGCGTATCAGTTCCTCCGCCGTATCCTGGCGCGCCCACTGGAACGGGGTGTGGGCCTTGGGCACGAAACACGCCACGCTGACGTTGACCTTCAGCCGCCCGGCGCGGTTGCCGAGGTGACTGCGCCCGATCTGCGCGACAGCCTCGGCCATCTGCGCGATCCCCAGCACATCCTCGTCGGTCTCGCCGGGCAGTCCGATCATAAAGTACAGCTTTAGCGTCTGCCAGCCCGAAGCAAACGCCGCTTCGGCGGCTGTCCGCAAGTCTTCGTCCGAAACCTGCTTGTTGATCCTGTCCCGCATCGACTGCGTGCCGGCCTCGGGCGCGAAGGTCAGCCCGCTCTTTTTGACCCGCTGGACTTTGCGAGCAAGGTTGACGCTGAAGGCGTCAGTGCGCAGGGATGGCAGACTGACGGAGACGCGCTGGTCTGCGAGGCGGTCGTGTATGCCGTCGACGAGTTCCTCGATGCGCGAGTAGTCGATGCAGCTTAGCGAGATCAGTGAGGCCTCGTCCCAGCCGGTGTTCGCGATGCCGCACTCGATCTGCCGCAGGAGCGTCTCCAGCCGCCGCTCTCTCACGGGCCGGTAGATCATCCCGGCCTGGCAAAACCGGCAGCCGCGCGTGCAGCCGCGAGCGATCTCGGCCTGCAGCCGGTCGTGCACGATCTCCAGATACGGGACGATCGGGGCCTCGGGGAAAGGCGCAGCGTCGAAGTCGAGGACAACGCGCTTGCGAATGTGTGCGGACTGAGGGTCGTGGATCGAGGGGACATACAGCCCGTCAAGCTGCGAGAGAGCCTCAAGGGTGGTCTTCCGGTCATCGCCGCGTTGCTTGCAGGCCGCAACGGCGGCGCAGATCTCGCCGATGACGTCCTCTCCGTCGCCGATGGCGAAAGCGTCGATGAAGTCGGCGAGAGGCTCGGGATTATAGGCGCAGGGGCCGCCTGCGATCACAATCGGCTCATTTTCGCCGCGCTCTTCCGCGAGAAGTCCGATGCCGCCAAGCTCAAGCGTCGCCAGGATCGTGGTGTAGGTCAGCTCGTGCTGCAGCGTGAAGCCGACGATGTCCATCGCGGAGAGCGGGGTGCCACTCTCCAACGTGCACAGAGCGATGCCCTTGCCGCGGAGCACCTCAACCGCGTCAGGCCAGGGGTAGAACACGCGCTCGCACCATGTATCATCCCGCAGGTTGGCGGCATGATACAGAATGCGGCTGCCGAGATGGCTCATGCCGATTTCGTAGGCATCCGGGTAACACAGGGCGAAGCGGACGAGGGCGTCTGCGCCGTCTTTGACCACCGCGTTCCATTCGCCGCCCACATATCGGGCCGGCGCCGCCACCGACGCAAGAAGGCTTTCAGGGATCATCCAGAAGGGCTCGCTTGGGAAAACGCTAAGCGCCAAACGCTAAATGCTGAACGCTGAACGCAGAACGCAGAATCAACGGCTAAAAACGGCAAAGAACGGCAAGAACGGCGAACGACATGGGCACGCTCGCGGAGGAGACGACATTGTACTTCGGCAGGCATAGGGTATTGTCCTGCTTGGCGGCTGGATCGAAGGCTGAGGCGACGCGGCCTTCGACGTGGGGCGGTTTGAGGTCTTGCCTATTCGGTCAGCTTCTTGAGGTCCGGCCAGAGGCGGTCGCCGGTCTGGGCGAGTGTCTGGACGATGGCCTCGAACGCCTCGAAGCCGATTCCATTCTCCGTCGTGAAGCAGTACGAATACCGAATCTCCCCGTCGCTGGGGTCCCACTCGAACTTCCCGATGTTGAGATTCCAATTCTGCTCCATCAGCGCTTGCAGGACTTTGCCCACGTTCGCGCTGTTCGCGGGCGCAGACAGGTAGCGGTTCAGGAACAAGTACACGAGTTGCCGCTTGGAGTCGATGACCACGCGCATGTGGTGCGTAGCGTTGTCCATTTTGAGGGTGCACGAGACGACGGGGTACTCCTTGCTGGTGTCGACCTCGTACTTCAGGTTCATGCGGTCGAAGTAAGACTTCACCAGCGCGAGGGCGTTCTCTTTGAACGTCTTGCCCTCATCGCCCGCGTCGGTTTCGATAGTCCCCGGGTCGACGCGGTCGGACAGGATCTGCACCACCGCCGGGCCGATCTTGGCGTCGATCGCGTCCATCTCCATTTTCTCCGTCGCCTTGCCGACGCTCGTCCAGTCGTATCCGGGGATCACCGCCAGCAGCGGCATCGCGAAGCTGATTGGAGCCGCGTAGGTCTCGCCTGCCTTCGTCCGCACGTCGCCCACCTGCGCCAGTAGCAGCGCCTTGACGACGCCGATGGCCTCGCCCCGGTCGTTGAGCAGCGGCCCGCCGCTGTTGCCGGGGTTGACCACGGCGTCGGTGACGAGAAGCTGGTCGGCCGCCTCATGCCGGATCGACACGATCTTGCCGCTCGTGGACGTGATCGCGGCCTCGCCGAACGGGAAGCCCATCGCTAGAACGCTCTGCTGCCGCTTGGCCTCGCTGGAGTTGCCGATGGCGACGGTCGGGAGCGCCTCGTTGGCCTCGATCTTCAGCAGCGCCAGGTCATGGTCGGCATCGGCGCTCAGAATCGTGGCCGACACGGGAGCCCCTTGTTGCACGATGACTCTGACCGATTTCGCGCGATGAATGACGTGCTCGTTGGTCAGGATATAGCCCCGAGCGTCGACGATGAAGCCGCTGCCGGAGGACTTGATGATGGTCTCGTTTTGCGCCCGGACCTGAGTTGCCGTCGGCAGGATCACGAGCAGGCAAAGCCACCAGAAGACGCGTCTCATGGGGGATGGCTCCTACGCGAAGAATTCGGCGGGAGCGCTACCAGCAGCAGTACCCGCCGTCGATCACCATGTCATGCCCTGTCGTGTAGCTCGAAGCGTCCGATGCCAGATACACCAACGCGCCCATCAACTCCGCCGGCTCGCCCATCCGCTTCATCGGCACGAGGGCGTTCCAACCGGGGTGGTACTCGGGAACGGTCATGGTCATCTCAGTGGCGGTGTAGCCCGGGCTGAACGAGTTGACGCGCACGCCATGCTGGGCCCACTCGGTGGCAAGACTGCGGGTAAGTTGGATCACGGCGGCTTTCGCGGCATTGTACGAGCACTGATTCTGCGGTGTGTTCACGATATGCCCGGACATGGACGCCACGTTCACGATGGACCCTTTGCCCTGCGCAATCATGCGCTTGCCCGCCTCGCGGCAGCACAGGAAAGTGCCCTTCAGGTCGCAGTTCACGACTTTGTCCCACTGCTCGGCGGACATCGTTTCGGCATTTTCCCAGATGACGATGCCGGCGCTATTGAATAAGACATCGGTCTTCCCGAACGCCGCCTCGATGGCCGCGAACGTCGCGACGACAGCGGCCTCGTCAGTGACATCACAGACGAAGGTCTCAACCCGTCGAGCCGTCGCGGCGACGATTTCGGCTTTCGCTCGGGCAAGGTTCTCCGCGTTGAGGTCGATCAGGGCAATGTCCGCGCCCATTTCAGCAAATGCCTCGGCCCCGGCGCGGCCAATGCCCCTCGCGCCCCCGGTGACGGCGGCGACTCGGTCGGTCAGCTCGAACATCTCTCGGATAGCCACTGAAGATCATCTCCCGCTTGACAAATATCGCGTGGTGCGGGCATCTCGCCCGCAGGCCGTTTGCCGTTGACGTTCTCCCTTCTCCATCCCGCCTGGGCGGGAAGAGGGGCGGGGGTGAGGTGCCGTCAGCCGTCCCGGCTTGAACGGCGCGTCTTACCACGAAGACTCGAAGACACGAAACGGCAAGGGCCTCAGGGCCAGGGTCGTTTTTCGTGGCCGTTTCTCGTGACTTCGAGTCTTCGTGGTTTGACGTTCTCCCCTCTCCACGAGTGGCTATGCTTTACCCACGAGGCAATTGCAAAAGTCTTTAGAAGCACTCTCCAGAGTGCGACCGGACCCGATAGTGTGCAAAATAACGTCTATAGAGACGAAAACATGTTGTTATTGCGGCGTATTAACGGCAATCGCGGTCTGGAGACCGCTCCTACAGACGACGCAGCGACTTTTGCAATTACCTCTCCTTAGACCATGTGGCAGCGCGATTTATCGCGCCAAATGCGGGCCGAACTGCCCTCCGCCCATTGCGCGGTCAGTTGCGAGCAAACACTCCGTCGAAGTCGAAGCGTTGGTAACTATACGATGTGATCCGCGCGATAAATCGCGCTGCCACATGGTCTGAAGGAAGTGTCGTCAAACACATGCGATCGCATCGCGATCTTCCTGCAATCCCTCCCTGACGCATAGGCCGTTGGTATGCGCGGTTTCACAGGCCTCTACCCAAGGGTTCACGATCACAGCACGGAAAGTAGGGAGAGACAACGGTATGAGAATTGGCTTCGGCAAGGTGGACATCACGCCCCGCGTGGGAGTGGAGTTGTGCGGCTTCGGACCATTCCTCAATCGCCAGTCCATCGCGGTGCGCGACCGTCTGTGGTCGCGGGCCATGGCGATGGCTTGCGGCGACAAGATCGTCGTGGTCGTGAGCAATGACATCATCCAACTGTACCGGCCCCTCGTCGTGCGGGTGCGGCAACTGGTGCAGGAGGCGACGGGCCTCGCCCCGGAGCAGGTCCTGGTGCATTGCACCCACACGCACAGCGGCCCGGCCACCGGCTCACTCAACGGCTGGGGCGACCCGGATTACCCCTATCTGGAGATTCTGCCCGGACGGATCGCGCAGGCAGCAATCAAGGCCGTCGGCAACCTGCAGGAGGCCACCCTTTCGCACGCCGAGGCGCCCTGCGAGGGGATCGGGCTCAACCGCGAATGGGACCGGGATGCGCCGCCGCTGGAAGAGGTGCTACGGGATGACTGGCGTCCGGCCATGCCCGAACTGACCGATACGACCTGCCAGGTGCTGGCGGCCCACAACCAGGCCGGTCAACTGCTCGGCTTCGCGAGCTATTTCGGCTGTCATCCGGTGGTGTGCTGCGCCCCTTCCCGCTACATCAGCGGCGATTTCGTAGGGGTGGCGACGAATGCGATCGAACGCGAGAATCCGGGCGCCGTAGGGCTGTTCCTGCAGGGCGCACAGGGGGATGTCAACTCCTGCGTGGTCCACAAGTCGGAGCAGGATTCGCTGCTGGCGCTCGATGTCATCGCCGGGCGCTATGCCCGCTCCGTGCGGCAGGGGTTGGGCGAGGCGCGGCCGCTGGCGGTGGATTCCATCGGTTGGGCCTCCCGTGAGGTGCGCTTCAGCCGTCGTCCGGTTGACCTGGCCTGGGTGCGAGAGCGGCTGGCCGAGCAGGAGGCGATCCTGTATGCGCCGGGGGCCGACGACGCGGACGACGCCGTGCGTATGGCGACCGTCCACGCTCGCGGCTTTCGGACCTTCCTGGAGGCAATGGAGCAGGGGCGCGCGCTCGATGATCCCACGGAAATCCACGGGCTGCGCGTCGGTCCGCTGGCGATCCTCGGCGGACCCTTCGAGATCTTCCAGGCCATCAAGAACGAGGTGCGCAGTAAGGCGCGCTCGCCGCTGAGCATGGTGCTTGGCCTGACGGACGACCAACTGGGCTATGCGCCGGACCGTAAGACCGCCGCCGCCAGGTCCGAGGGGTATACGGCCTATGTCGTGCCGCTGATACTGGGATTGCTGCCCTTCGCCAACATCCACGAGGAGCTGGTGAATGCCTTCCTGGCGGTCGAAGCCGACTTACAGTAACGGCGACAGGCAAGCGCCTCTCATCGGCCGGTCCGGCAGCGGAGACGGGATGATGGGTCTGCGGCATGGCCCCATTCGCTCTCAGTAGCATCCTGTAATTCGATTTGCGTTCAATACGCACAGGACTACGGGAGGATATTGGCGATTTTGACCACGAAGACGCGAAGACACGAAACGACAAAGAAGATACCAGGGAAGTGGTTTGACCGTTCAATGCCCTTGTGGATGTCCCGGACTGGGCGAAGGAGGGGCGGGCAGATGCCTGTGGCGACGTGGACCGACACCTCAGACAACTGCGAGGCCAGCCCCGTCCGGCGCTTCTCGCCGGCAAAATCGGGTTGCGTTAGGGTTGCGTGACCGGGAAGAGTGAACTTCTGGTTCTGGCGGCGAATCTATGTACCATGCGGGCGGCTGTCCAGCCCATAAGAGAACGGCATTCATCTCGGGGGGATCGGGACTGCACGACCTTCTCATCGACTCGCGCATTTGGCTTCGAGAACTGACGATCACCGGGAGTATTCACTTGACGCTGACAAGAATCGCCGCCGCGCTCCTGCTACTCACCTCCGCTTCGTACATCGCCGCGCAGACCGCCTTCGTGCCCCCAAAGCCTTTACGCATCGGCGTCGGGGGGGATTACCCCGACGGGCTGGACGGAGTGCTGACCTCCCGTGGTTTGCCCCATGAACGCATCTTCCCCTGGGAGTTGGCCGACCCGAATGTGCTGAAGCAGTACGATGTGCTGCTCCTCTCCTGTCCGTTGGCGACGGCGGGCTCGTTGGACGATGCGTTGATTCCGTGGGTCGAGGCCGGCGGCCGCGTGTATGTGGAGACCTGGCCAGGGATACAGGGGGCGTACCCGTTGCCGCGCTACGTGACGCCTACGGGCACAACGCGCGACCACCTGAGTGTCATCATCTCGGCCCCGGACGATCCGGTAGTCAAGGGCCTCGACGCGAAGAAACCGATCAGCTTGTTTCACCTGACCGGGACCTTCCTCCAGCCGGCGCAGGCCGCGCAGGCCACGGTTCTGGCGCAGTTCCGCTATGATGGCGACACCGATCTCGCCGAGGGTGGGGCGGCGGTGCTGTCCTTCCCCATCGGGCGCGGCGAGGTGGTCTACTCGGGGGCGCCGCTGTCGTTTTTGTGCTTCCACCGCGGGCCGGGCTCCGAGCCGATCACGAACAGCATCATCGACTATCTCGCCCAGGGCCGAGCCGTCACGCGTCTCACGGTCGATGCCGGCGAGACGCCCACCGCTGCCGTCGCGCCGCCGGCCCCCGCGCGAGCCGCCGCGCCGCCGGCCGAGACCGCCGGCCTGCCGCCGAGTTTCACCCTGATCGACAAGCCCGGCCTCGGGGCCTACAACACCTCGGTGCAGGTCAAGCGGGCGACCAGCGAGGGCGACAGGGCCGCGGCCCTCGTGCTGGACGGCCAGTTCGACGCCGGCGGCAAGGCGACCCGCCCGTGTTTGTGGCTCATCCTGGGCAGCGACCGGATCGAGCTGAGGGTCGGGAAGACGCTCACCTCTCGGGCCATCACCTCGGCCCGGTGGCAACCACCCGCGCAGCCCGTCGAGCTGCTCGTGCAGCGCCGGGCGCAGGCGGTCACCGTGCTGCTTGGCGACAGGGAACTGATATTGGCCCACAACACCGGCATCGAATCCGGTGGAACGGCGGCCTCCTGCGACGGCTGCGTCGCCCTGACGGACGGCTACTGCCAGCCGGTGGCCGACCCGGTTTTCGCCGACGATTTCATGCGCCAGCCGAACACGCCGGACGCCTGGACGCCGGAAAGCGGTGACTGGCACGTCGTCGGGATTGGCAATGAGGCGCAGTCGATCAACGGGTTCTACCTCGCGGGTTCGGGGGCCGCGACCGCAGTGACCGGCACCGGCGAGGAGTGGTGGGAGGACTATGCCGCCGGCGCGGCGGTCCGCCTCGAGGACGGCGCGACCTGCGGGCTGTGCATTCTCCATCATGGCAAAGGCGACTACCTCGCTTTCATGGCCGATGCGGCCCAAAGGCCGGCGGCGTCTCTCCGCCTCGTGCGGGTTCGTGGCGGCAAGGAAGCGCTGCTGGCTCAGCGCTCGGGCGGCGTCGTGCCCGGACAATGGTACCGGCTCACCTTGCGACTGCATGCCGAAAGGCTAGAGGCGCTGCTCGATGGCGAGCCGGTCTTGCAATGCCCCTGCCACGAGCCTCGGGGCGGCGGCATGGGATTGCTGGTGAAAGGCGGGAGCGCGCGCTTCGATGACGTCCTCGTGCAGCCGGCGACGCAACCCCTTCAGACGCCGCGCCATGAGGGCGGCCCTGTTGCGGAGGTGCCGACGACGCTCGGGCCGCAGGATCACCTCACCTGGGCCAATCCGGCGGAGCCTTGGAGCGCGTCTCTCGAGCGCCCGTCGCTTCTCTGGCACACCGGCGACTTCCCCGGCGATCTGATAGCGAAGGTGCGTCTAGACCCGGCGACCGGACCGGCGCTGCGGCGGTTGATCCTCGCCCCTGCGTCGTCGTCCCCTGAGACGCAGTGGCTGTCGGCGACCGCCACGGTGCTGCCCGGAGCGAAGCAGGTCGCCGTGGTGGTCGCGCGGCCCGGCCAGAAGGCCCTTGAGCGATCTATCGACCTCGGCTCCGGCGGCACGCTTCAACTCGCGCGACGCGGCGGCGCCATCAGCGTTCTGTGGAACCAGGAAGTGATCCTCCGCACCGAAGGCGTCGCGGGCATGCGCCGCGTGGGGCTCGAAGTGGATGGTCCACCGGTGACCACCCAGAGCCTGCAGGTGCTGGCCCCTGATGTCCGCGATCATGTGTTCGGTGTCGCGCCTACGGAATGGTGGACTTCGGCGGGCACCTGGGAGATCGCCTCGCGCTGGGCCTGCGACAGCCGGTGGTCATGGTTCGCCGGCTGGGGGGATAGTGATTTCGCGGTGTGGAACAAGCGCCCGGTCGACGGCGATGTCGCGGTGGACTACTGGGTAGGGGTGAAGATGGAGGCTCCCGGCGGACCCGAGACGACCCGCTGTCGCGATCTGAACGCGACACTGTGCGGCGACAAGTCGGACCCTCACAGCGGCTACAGCTTCGTTACCGGGGGAGACGGCGGCGTGAAGACGCAGCTCTTCCGGAACGGCGTGTTGGTCGCCGAATGCCCCGGCATACGCGTGCCCGGCGGCTGGGGCATCCATCACGAGTGGTTCCACGTGCGCATCGCGCGGATCGGCCACCGCATCGAGATGGACTTCGAGGGCCGGCCGGTGTTTCGCTACGACGACCCCAGCCCGCTTCACGGCGGGTACATCGGCTTGTGGAGTCGCGACAGCGGCATCCTCATCCCGCGGGTTACGATCTATCATTGACGCGGCTGCCGTGAGAATGGAGTGGGCGCGACAATCTTGTCGCGCGTGGGGCGGGCGTCTCTCGCCCGCCATTGCCGTTTGCCTCTCTTTCCCGGAACGGGAGGGGTGCCCGCGCAGCGCTGGCCGCGCAAAGCGCGGCAGGGGTAGGGCCGTCCGGCGGACCAACGGCGACCTCACCCCCTCGGCCGCCCACGGCGGCCACGTCCTCTCCGCAAGCGGCTATGCTTTACCCACATTTTCGTGCATGGGAGACGATTGCAAAAGTCTGTAGGAGCACTCTCCAGAGTGCGAACAAGCCGTTATTCCCGCTATAATGAAATAGATAATGACTAATGTATGTCATTGTGGCGGCATATTAACGGCAATCGCGGTCTGGAGACCGCTCCTACAGACGACGCAGCGACTTTTGCAATCACCTCATGGGGCATAACTGTTGCCTTAAAGGCCCGGAGGGCCGAAAGACTTTAGCCAGGCTCGTAAGAGCCTGGAAAGCCACCTCATATTCGATAGAAACAGCCCCCGAAGGGGGCGGCACAAATGGCGCGATGCCGCCGGTTCTGTATCGCCCCTTCGGGGCTCGTTGGTATGTCCCTGACGGAATCCGGGGGCTTGCGCCCCCGGCTAAACTCCGACGACCCCTTCGGGGTCTGACGACAACGGCATAGATCAGGCCATCATGCCTCAGAATGCCAAGATGTGGGTAAAGCATAGCCGCAAGCGAAGAGGGGGGAACGACAACTCGTCCCGGTACATTTCCATCGTTTCAGAGCGCCGCAAAGCGACATGTGGATTACTTCGCAGGTGAAGACACCCCACAGCTTAAGTGAATCGTATTGGGCCTAATCGGAGTGACGAAGATGACCAGATACGCTCTGCCCCTCGCACTTCTGTTGGCGTCGGCCACCGCTTATACCGCGCCCATCGCTACTTTCACTCCGCCGGTCGTGTGGTCTTACCCCGGCCAGCCGAAGCTGGCGATGACCGAAAAGCCGGATGGCGGGCCGGGCGGGCAGGCCTGGACCGAGGTCGGCTACTCCGCCGGCGCTTACGCCAACTTCCGCTCGCCCCAGTCTCTCGCCCTGCCGCCCGGCGCTTTGCTGAAGGTCTGGATCAAGGGCAATGGCAGCAAGGATGTCCTGTACTTGTACCTGTTCGGCGGCGCCGGGCACCGCGGGTACAACCTGCCCCTGAATGACACCAACTGGAAGCAGCTCACCTTCGACATCTCCGAGGACTTCGGCGAAAACGATTGGAATTGGGCAACCCCCGTCCGCATGGACCTGGGGAAGGTCCAGGACTTCCGCCTGTTCGCACTGCCCCCGACGGGCGGCACGAGTTTCGGCCTGGGCGCCATCACCATCGAGCCCCCGCCGCCGAGCGCCAAGCCTGCGGTGATGCTTGCCACTTGCGGCGCGGACTTCGGCGACCCCGCGAAGGCCTTCCGCATCATTCCGCATCTACAAGCCGCTGGCTACGAGGTCTGCGTCAAGCAGATCTACAGCCCGGGGGCGGGCATCTACGTCAACTCCGACCAGCTCGCGAAGTTCAGTGCCGTCATCCTCATGGACCTGCCCGAGGCCGACAAGGACGGCTACCCCAAGAACTTCCAGCGCGTTGCCGACGTGCTGCACGAATACGTGGACAACGGCGGCGGGCTGTTCTTCACAGCCATCCCCAGCGGCTGGAACAACGTGATGCCGACCATCAACCAGTTCCTGCAGCCGTGGGGCGCTAAGTGCCTCGACGAGCAGGTGGTGGACCCGGAGACCGTTCTCCGGTCCGACGCGTGGTTTCAGCGCTACCCCTTCTGCTGGACTGACAACGTGGCCGTTCACCCGATCACGCAGGGCGTGAAGGGCACGTGGTATCCGGCCTGCGCGTGGCGGGCCGACGGGATCCTCACCACAGTGGCCTTCGCCGCCGACAACAACTGGCAGGTGCTTCTGCGGGGGCGCGAGGCTGCGCGCTCGGTGCGGCCCAAGGGCGGCGATCTGGTCACCGACCCGCCCCTGACCTACAAGTCCGCGCCGCCGCTATTTGCCGTGCGGCAGGTCGGCCGGGGCCGTGTGGGCTTGCTGCCGATCTACCCCTCCTTCATCGAGCAAGGCTGCGACCATCCCGCCTGGAACTCGATGGTCTGGGATGGCGTCGCCAAAGGCCTCAAGAGCGACATGAAGCCGCTCTTCCTCAACACCGTCAAATGGTTGGCCGAGCCTTCCGCGCAGGCAGGATTCGGCGGCTACGTCGCCCCCAAAGCGACGGTGGACTACCGGCCCGAATACCGCCGCCCGGTCCCCCTGGATTGGTCGCAGACCAAGTTCGCGACGCCGAACCACCAGGATTACCTGGTGCTTGTCGGGATGCAGTCGAACCTGAGCGGGGGCAGCGGCTCGCCGGCCGCCATGCTGGAGGCTGCGAAAGCCGCAGGCTACCAGGTCGCGATCTTCGCCGAGGACATCGCCCGGATGGATGGCGCGAAATGGAAGCAGCTCAGTGACGCCTGCGCCGCCGCCGGCGGCGAGCGGTTCCTCGCCTTCCCCGGCCTGCGCTATAAGGACCCGCAGGGCAACGCCTACCTGCTCTTCGGCAACTTCACCTGGCCCAATGACGAGTGGTACCACAAATGCTTCAATGACAAAGGGCAGGTGATCGACACCTACGTCCTGTATGCGAAGGTCTCCGGCTGGCGGCATGTGGTCATCCATTCGCTGACCACCAAGGCCAATCCCGTCCTGCACTTGCGCCACTACTCGTGTATGGCGGTCTACACCTACCAGGACGACAAGCTGACCGACGATTCTTACGCCGACTACCTGCTGTTGGAGGAGAATGCCTACTACCCGATCCCTCTGGCGGTCCATTTCGTGTCCACGCCCGAGGGAGTGGCGAAGGCGAAGTCGGGCTTTCAAACGCGACTGTGGGCCGACTCGCTCAAACAGGCCGCCGACCTGCTCGATGGCGGCAAGGCGGGGGAGAGCTATTTCTGGAATCCGAAGCCGACGTACCTGTCCTCCGGTCCACGGCTGCTGGACTGGCAGGAGTTGAACATGAATTCCTGGCGCGCGACTGCGCCGGGGACGGATAAGTGGATGTTCCGGCTGAGCCTTCAGGGTGACGCGGCGCTGAGCGAGGTGCGCGTCATGGACGGCACGCGCCTGTATCGGGACTTCCGGCCCGGCACCCCCGCCTTCTCCGTCGATCAGACCGGCCACCACGGCAAGCAGCAGATGTTCACCGTGCGCGCAAGGGATGCCAAAGGCGGCGAGTTGATCTCCTCGCACCTCAAGACCCACACCATGGAGCACGTCTTCTTCATGTGCGCCGACCGGCAGAACTCGCTGGGGGAGGGGAGCTGGGGCTATCAGCCGTGGCCGGGGCAGTACTCGACCGCGCCGCTGATCGACATCTACGATCTCTTCCCGCCGGGCTGGGACGGCACCGCCGCCGGTTTCGGCTCCTGGTGCGAGGCGACGCTGCAGCCGGCGAAGGGCACGGATGTCGCCAGGGAGGACGACATCTCGTACATGGCCTGCACCAAGCGGACGCTCTTCGCTTCGCGCGACTGCACGATCACTCGGCTGGTCGGCGAGGGCAAGTTCCAGTCCGCCGATGCCTGGGGCGACTGCAAGCCCACGCCGATCTTGACGCCACGCCGGTACCTGGCCGATGAGGTCACGCAGTACCACTATCGCGTCGCCGACGATGCGCCGGGATACATGCTGGTGGAGGGCCGGGCCAAGGCATTGGCCGACACCAGCGTGGTTGGTGGGGCGGGCGACGAAGGCGTGGTCCTCTATCGGCTCAGTGACAACGGCAGCAAGGGCGGCGAGTTGCAGTATTTCGCGTGCACCGGCGCCGACGGCAGCCGCGAGGTCCGCTTCACCCCCGAGGGGGCCAGGCCCTTCATGAAACAGGACGTGGCGAAGGCCGGCGACTACCTCGCCACCTTCCCGCGCCGTCTGGGCGCGCCCGCGCTCTTTCCCTTGACCCCGGTGAACTACAGCCTGTGGGGCGCGCCGGACATCTTCGGCGTCACCTGCGGCGCTCCCGTTCCCGGCGGGAAGATCAAGGCCGGCGACGCCTGGGACTACCGCTTCCTGTTCTCCTGCTTCACTTCGCAGGCCGGCGACCTCAACCAAACGCCCGAGCGCATCCGCCTGATGTATGGCCTCGCCGGCAAGCCCGGCTACAGTGTGACGGTCAGCCAGGGCAAGCTGCTCGGCACGGTCTACGAGTTGCGCCTGCAGAGCTCGGACGGCGCGGCGGTGGTGAAGCTGGGCCAGGCGGCTCTCCCCGGCTCGCTGCCCATCGTGGTTGAGGGGCTAAACGAGCGCTGGACCGCCGTCATCGCCGACGGCAAAGGCCAGCCGCGCAATATCGGCGTCTTCGAGGGCCGCGGCTACACCGTCACCGACCTGCGCGACGGCGCGAAGAGCCTGTTCGTGGGCCATCCGGTGACCTGCGGCGACCAGCGCGTGTTTCTCAACCTCGTGGACTGGTCGCCGGACCGCGCCGGCGTCGAGGTCCATAACCCGACCGATCAGCCGATCAGCACCTGGGTGGCGACCTCGCCCGCCTGCGGCTTCCTGCCCGCGGGGAGAATCGAAGTCAAGCTGGAACCAGGCACATCCCAGGTGGTCGCGTTCGGACGGTAGCCGCGGGAGGCCGGCTGCGCGTCGCTCTGTATGGCTCCCACGCTCACAGGTAGTGGACCTGCCCTCGGGCCAGTCGCAGCGCCGGCCCGGCGGCGTTGCTCTCCTTGCCGTCGCCGGCGGTGAAGTAGCTCATCCGCTCCGCCTGCCAATCATCGGCAGGCCATACCGAGCGCACTCTCGTGGTGCGGAGGAGCCATTCCAGCAGCAGGCGGCGGCACTGGTGGACGATGTCCTGGTGCGCCGGGTCGTGATAGAGGTTGCGCGTCTCGTCAGGGTCAGTCTCCAGGTTGTACAACTCCCCGACGTCTTGTCCCTCGAACATCTCCGGCTGGTAGTGTACGAAGCGCCAGGGCCCCCAGCGCAAGGCCTTGCTCCAGGGGTGCTCGGTGACCGCCACCTCACGCACGGGCTCCTCGCCGCCGCCGAGCAACCCGGTTAGGTCGTGGCCGTCGGTCGTCTCCATCGCCGGCAGTCCGCACAGGCTCGTGATCGTCGGGGCGAGGTCCACGTTCTCGGTCAGGTGCGAGCACACCCGCCCGGCCGCCGTGAGGCCCGGCACCCGCCATAGGAACGGGATGCGGCACACGGCCTCCGAGCAGATCCCCGGCGCCTTCTCCTGGATGCCGTGGGCGCCGCTGTAGCCGCCGTGGTCGGCGTGGTAGACGACCACGGTGTTGTCTGCGAGGCCGGCGCGGTCGAGATAGTCCAGCAGCAATCCGACGGCGTGGTCCGTCTGGGTGATGCAGGCCAGATACCCCCGCCATAGCCGTCGCGCAGCCGCCTCGAAACCGTGCGGCTCGAGCGCCCCCGTCCAGTTGTGGAAAGCCGCGAAAGCCTCCTGGAAGTGTGGCGGCCGACCGGACGGGTCCTGGTTGATGGTGGGCGGCAGATCGAGGTCCTCGGGGTACATGTCCCAGAAGCATTGCGTGGGGTAGAAAACCTCGTGGGGGCGCTCCAGGGAGACCTGCACGCAGAAGGGCCGCCCCGCGCACTCGTCCAGGAAGCCTGTCGCCGTCTGCACAGCGTGCCCTTCCTGGGACAACTCGAAAGGCAGCTTCGAGGGCATCCCCTCCATGCACAACTCAGGATGCAGGTCATAACCGAGGTGGAAATCCTCCTGCTCCAGCAGCCCGCGCGCCCGGATCTGGTCGTAGTAAGGGCTGGCCATGTACTCGCCGGTGGCCGACTCGAAGCTGTCGGCGAAGAGGTCCAGATGATCCTCGAGCCAGTTGCGCGGGTCATTGGGGGTGTGCAGTTGCCCGATGCCCGCCGTGCGGTAGCCGTAGGCGCGGAAGTGGGAGAAAAAGCTGGGCAGCGCCTCCGGGCGCGGGCCCGAGAGGCCATAGTAGCCGTGGTTGTGGCAATACTGGCCGCTGAGGACGCTCACCCGGCTCGGCGTGCAGATGGGGTTCTGTGTGTAAGCAGAAGTGAAGCGCACCCCCTGCCTCGCCAGCCGGTCGAGGTTCGGCGTCAGGGCTTGCGGGTGCCCCTCACACCCCAGACAGGCCGCCTGGTGCTGATCGACGATGATTTCGAGGACGTTGAGCCGTTGTGTTGTTTGAGTGCTCAGAAGCCATCGCTCCTACCAGGAGGGTGAGCGGCATGTCGACTCTGATCGCCCCGCTGCCTCGAAAATCCCGTTTGCCGGGCGAACGGCGACCTCACCCCCTCGGCCGCCCACGGCGGCCACGTCCTCTCCGGGCCGCGCAGAGCGCGGCACAGCGGAGAGGGGAGAACAGCAGCAGTTTCCTGCTGCGCGAGAATCGCCGTTTGCCTCTCCCCTCCCGGAACGGGAGGGGTGGCCCCGCGAAGCGGGGACGGGGTAGGGCCATCGCCTTTTCATCGTTCCAGAGTGCCGGAAACCGGCATGACGACTGCTCAGAGAGTTAGTCTCACTGACAGAGGCCCGGGCTTTGAAGCGGGAGGCCACGGCCACTGAGGACAACTGCATCGCCTCAAAGACCGCGCCCGGGGGGCAATGGTCTTTGAGCTAACGATCGAAGAGGCGTCTAATGACCACGGCGACCCCAAACTGATGATGCGCTAATCGCGCCCTTGGGCGTGTGACTTCACTTCCTCCTCCGCCAACGGCCGGCTGTAGAGCCTGACGTCGCTAATGCGGCCCTTGAATCCCTGGCCGATGACGATCGGGCCCTTCCCCTCACCCAGGCGGCCGATACGCGACGCCTCCGCTTGCGGACGACCGTCCACCCATAGCTGGAGCGCGACTCCGTCCCACACCACAGCAACATGTTGCCAGACGCCGGCCTGTGCGACCGGACCGCTCGCCCGCGGCTCCATGCTGCCGTCGGCCAGCGCCACGAAGCCTGCGAGGCGGTTTTCCTCCTCGGCGCTGTTGATCCGGAGCAGGACCTGCCCGTCCCGGCTAACGATGTTCTGGAACGCCCCTAACCCCTCGGGGAAGACCCACGCTTCGACCGTAAACGCCTTCAGTTGGGGCAGCTTGTCGGCGGGAACAGCCACGGACGAGGTCCCATTGAACTGATACGCAGCCCTCTTCTGGCCCGGGCCCGGCGCCTGAGCCACATTCTCCATCCGCCCCTCGAACCCGCTGCCGGTTGCATCTCGCGCAACCGTGCTGTCGCCATCGTTAGCAAGCCAGCGGGCCAGGGGCGGCTCGTGCGTGGCCACTGCGCGCGGCGCCCACTGGGCTTCAAACCGCGCACTGACAGCTTCAGCCGGTGCGCCCGCCTGCAGTCGCATCCCGCGCAGCGTTGTGTTGCCGGTCAGTTCGATATGGCCGCCGTCCGACACCCTCAACTCCTCGCCTCCGGGGCCACTGGACAAGAGCCGAGTGTTAGTCAGGGCTATCGTCCCACCCTTGGCGCAGAACGGTCCGTACTGATTGAAGCACGCCACTTCGAATAGCAGTCTGCCGCTTGTGACGTCGGCGGAGAGGTCCGGCGCGCCCCACGTCGCGGTACTGAAGAACCGCGCCTCGGAGCCGATGTTGCCGCCGCAGAACTGCTGGTCCGGGGGCACGTAAGCCGCCAGGTTCGTGTTGATGAAGTCCACCCCGGCCGGGGCCAGTCCGTCGAACAGCGCGTCCACCCGCGCCGTGTCGCTGGCGTGCGCAAGCAATGTAACGGCCGCCCCTCTGCCGTTCTGGCGCACGAAATGTACCCCGTATAGAGCCGGGCAGACGGCGGAGTTGAACTCCAGCTCGCCCGTGCAGTCCCCGTAGACCAGGGCGTCCAGGTTGTGCTCGACGTAGGTCACCACGGGATCCGCGGCTGGCCCCGGCGCTCCCGGTGGCGGAGTGCCGGGGCAATCCCGGAAATGCGCGAACGTCCACCAACCGGGGTTCAGGTTCGCATTGCGCACCTCGCCACCGACTGACCCGCCACCGACCGCGATGCCGACCTTAAGCGGCGCGCCGAACACCCGATCGAGGCAATGGCGGTCACAGCGGTAGCTCTGGAAATCCACGAACTGATAGGGGTTGCCTCCGTTGATGTTCACTGCATAGATATCCTCGCCACGCCCTTGGATGGTGTAGGGATACGGGACGATGTCGTTGTACTTCTGCTCCGAGTACACGAAGATCAGCCCGCGGATGCCGCTGTGCCTCGCCATGACGATCAACGGGGGACCGTCGCCTTTCCCGCGCCCGGTGAACACGCGGATGATGCTGCCACGATCGCAGGCCTTGTTCGCGACGTCGTAAGTTCCGCGTAGCTCGACGCCGGTCGGCACCGTCAGGTTGCCGCGGACGGCGTACTCGCCGCCCGGCAGGAAGACCACCCCGCCGCCGGCTTGACCGGCAGCCGTCAGGGCTCTCTGGATCGCGGCGGTGTCGTCCGTGAAGGCGTCTCTCTTGGCGCCCCAGGCCGGATCGGTGACGACATACAGGCTGGGTTTGGCGGGTTTCAGGATCTTGTCCGGCTTCCAGGCAATGAGCGGCGGCCGGGGAGACACCGGCAACGGCGCATCACTGATCCTGATCTGTCCCGAGTCACTGGCATTGCGGACCTTCGCCCCGCCATTGCAGGCAGACCCGGCGATTGTGGCGGCGCGAACGCCAGGGCCGATGTTAAGGTGCGCGTTCGGCGAGTCGAACTTGCATCCCAACATCGAGAAGCTGCCCGTGTCCACCGCTGCTTCCCCGCTGAAGCTACAACATTGAAACGCCGCCGCTGCCCCGACCGTCCCGTGGAGATCGACTGCTCTGCCGTCCCCCTGGAGAGTGCAGGAGTGGAGCCCCAGGAACGATGTGAAGGTTCCGGCGGTCTTGATCGCGGCCTCACTGCCTCCGAGCACGCAATGGGTGAACAGGAACCCGGGAAATCGCGCGTCCGTAGCCACGAAGGCGTTGGTGCAGTCCACGATCTCGCAGCCGTAAAAGTGTCCATAGGGCGGGCCGCCGTTATTGATGGGCGGGATGTGACGCGACGGCAGCGCTTCCGCGCCGATCTTGTAACCGCTGATTTTGGCGAAGGTTATGCACTCCCAGTCAATCCGGAACAGCCGCAAAGCGACGCCGTTGGCGCGCAGCCATTGCGTGTGTGGCCCATTCGCGACCGGGGCGCCGGGCAGCCCGGAGCCGCTCCAGTAGCCGGGCGCGAAACGCACGTTCTCGATCCGCCCGGTGTCGAAGCAGTTGTCGCACTGGACGCCGGTGAGCAGGGGAGTGCCGTACACATTGCGGATGATATGCGTGCCATTGCCGCCGGGGCCGATGTCTATGCCCTGGTAGGCGTTCACGAGCGCGACGTCTTCGACCGTGGCCTCGCTGGCGTGCCGGATGCTGAACGGGTATGGCGTGATGTTCGCCGCTTCCTGTTCCGGGTACCAGATCGCCAGGCCCTTGAGGCCGGAGCTGGGTCTTAGCGAGATGAACGGCCGTCCGCCTTCGGCCCCGCGACCGGCGAAGGCCATCAGGACGGCGCCGCGCAACGGCTTGGCCGGATCCGGCGTCTCCAATTCGCCGCGCAACGTGACGCCCTGGGGGACGGTCAGATTGCCCCGGATCGCGTACCGGCCGGACGGCACGAATACCGCACCCCCGCCGGCTTTCGCCACGGACCGCATGGCAGCGGCAAACGCTGCGGTGTCGTCGCTGGCGCCGTCGCCCTTGGCGCCGGCTTCCCGGACCGTGCAGCCGGCCACTATGACGTCGGTGCAGGGATACTTGGGCTCCACGACACGCCATTTGACCGGCGGCTCGTCCGCTACGGCTGCCTCGGTTCCGGCCGGACCGGCGTTGACGCCGTCGAACGTCGCAATGGGGTAGAACTCCGCGAAGGTCTCGGGCTTGCTGCCGTCAACCGCATGAACCGATGCGATGAACCCCGAGAGCGGATACCTCGGGTTAGTGTTCTTGAACCAGATGGCCGCCGAGTTCTCACAACTGGACAAGCAAGCCGTTACCGACTCCGCCTCAGCCGCCCGGACACAGCTCCCGGCATTGCCCTGCGGCACTCCCCAGCGCTGGCCGGCAGCGGTCACCTGCGGCTGCAGGCTCGCGTTCTCGTCGTCCCACACGAAGTCCACATCCAGCACGCTCTTCAGCACCCCGGCGACCCCGCTACGAGCGACTTGCCGCTGGCCCGGCGTGGTGGCGATAGCCAATGCGGCATCACCCATCCACACGACGCGTCCGCCGGCGTCCAGGTAGCGGCGAAGCAAACACTTGGGGCTCTCTGGTGTTAGGAGGCTCGCAGGCAGAGTACCCATCGTCATGACCACGACACTGCCATAGGCGCCGCCGGTCTTGGCCTCCATCCAGGACGTGAGTTCGCCGGCATTCCTGACCGTGAACCCTTTGCCCTTGAACCAATCCGCCACCTGCCCGGCGCCGTTCACCCAACTCGCATCGTGGGTTGCGTCGTAGTACACAACCCTTTCGGTCATGCGCACAGCGCCCTGCTCTGCGGTGCACGTGTTGCTTGCCAGGGCGGTCGCAAAGAGAGCGGCAGCGGCGGCGAGGAACGTGCGATGAGACATTGTCTGTCCTTTCTGGTCGCCTCGCAGCGCAGCGCAGCGCGGGGCGACGGCGGAACTTCTCCGCATTCTGGTGTCACGCCATGACAGGGATACCATCGGCCACACGGCGTCGCCCGGCTCTCACCATCGCCCCACAAGCGCCTTCGCTTCCTGGGGCGTGCCCAGAGCCTCTCCGCTCGGCCGGCGACCGAAGTCGCAAAGCGCTGCATCTCCTGCGGGAAGCCGTCGTTCAGCGGTCAACCATAGACATGACGGTCGGGTTGTAGCGCGGCCCGGAGATCCTGTCCGGCGCGAGCGCGTCGTCGAGCGTGCGCATCCGTCCCGCATCGAGCGCGACTGAAGCGGCAGCGACGTTCTCCTCCAGGTACTTGACGCGCTTTGTGCCCGGAATCGGCACGATGTCCGGTCCCTTGTGGAGCAGCCAGGCCAGCGCTACCTGTCCCGGCTTGACGCCCAGCGACCGAGCCACCTCTCGCACCGTCTCCGCCGCGCGCATGTTGGTGTCGAAGTTCGCGCCCTGATAGCGGGGGTCGCCGCGTCGGAAGTCGCCTTCGGGGTACTCCTCCGCCCGCTTGACCTCGCCCGTCAGGAAGCCGCGGCCAAGCGGCGAGAAAGGCACCAGCCCGATGCCCAGCTCGCGAATCGCCGGAAGGACGTCGGCTTCCAGGTTTCGCTCCCACAGCGAATACTCGCTTTGGAGCACGGAGACCGGGTGGACCGCGTGGGCGCGCCGGATGTTGGCGACACCCGCCTCGGAGAGGCCGAAGAAGCGCACCTTGCCCTCGGCGACCATTTCGCCCACCGTGCCGGCGACCTCCTCCATCGGCACCGCCGGGTCGACGCGGTGCTGGTAGAGCACGTCGATGCGGTCTGTTTGCAGACGCCGCAGGGACTCCTCGATCACGCAGCGGATGTGCTCCGGCCGGCTGTCGCGGTCGGTGCCCACCTGCTTGCCGTTCTCGATGCGGAAGCCGAACTTCGTGGCGAGGGTCACCTCGTCGCGCCGCCCCTTCAGCGCCCGGCCCAGCAACTCCTCGTTGGCGTAAGGGCCGTAGGCCTCCGCCGTATCAAGAAAGGTGCATCCGAGTTCGATGGCGCGGTGGATGACGGCGATGGACTCCGTCTCGTCCGCCGGGCCGTACGACATGCTCATGCCCATGCAGCCAAGGCCGATGGCCGAGACCTCAAGGCCTTGCTGGCCTAGTTTTCGTTTGCCAAGACCCATAAGTATCCTCTCCTTTCGCTTCGGCTCTTCCTCAATGTGTGTGGGTAGCTTGACAGTGGCTGAACAGAGTACCTCGGCACGTGATCGTTATCCGTGCCGTCGCGTCCGCAGGCCGCCCGGCCCCGCCGCAGGCGGGGACCCTCAGCCGGACGCTTCAGCGTCCGGGATTCCCGCCGCACAAAGACCTACCCGTACGCAGGACGGGCGGCGCGAAGCGCCCGAAAGAAA
>Ga0181520_10004030_pt1 | contig 25086 bp, 26 predicted proteins | sample PEATcosm2014_Bin_29_FD_132451 | JGI IMG/M metagenome (GOLD analysis project Ga0181520, IMG submission 132451) | Peatland microbial communities from MTU Mesocosm Facility, Houghton, MI, USA - PEATcosm2014_Bin02_30_metaG | ecosystem: Environmental > Terrestrial > Soil > Wetlands > Peat | place...
ACGAACTTCGACGCTTCCTTGAACATCTTGAGGGTCTTCTGCAGATCGATGATGTAGATACCGTTGCGCTCGCCGAAGATGTAGTCCTTCATCCTTGGATCCCAGCGCTTGGTTTGGTGCCCGAAGTGGACTCCTGCTTCGAGCAGCTCCTTCATGGTGATCGTGGCCAAACGACCTCCTTATTGGACTGCATTCCGGCGGTGGTGCGGGCCGGAATTGATTTCCCCCGCGGGGGAAGATTGAACAACGAACTTAGTTGCTAGTTGTTAGTTTCCAGTCTCCAGTAAGAACCACTAACAACGGGGACTGATCACTGGCAACCGATCGAAGCGACTAGCGCTTCGAGAACTGGAACCTCTTGCGTGCGCCCTTCTGGCCGTACTTCTTGCGTTCCTTCACGCGGGCGTCGCGGGTGAGGAGGCCTTCGGTCTTGAGGGTCTTGCGCAGCTCGGCGTTGAACTGGAGCAGGGCGCGGGCGATGCCCATCTTGACCGCGTCGGCCTGAGCGGCTACGCCGCCGCCGCCCACCGTGGTGACGACGTCGAAGGTGGCGACGGTATCGCTGACGACGAGGGACTTCCTGGCGGCGACGCGCTGCTGCTCGGTGACGAAGTAGGTGTCGAAGGCTTTGCCGTTGATCTTGAACTCGCCGGTGCCGGGGCGGAGGTAGACGCGGGCGATGGCGGACTTGCGCCTTCCCGTGCCGTAGTACTGAACCAGATCTGCCATGCTTTTTCCTTAATCCTGTCTTCCTGCGACCTCAGGGGCTAAAGCCCCCGATTTTGGTGCCGTAGTTGGCACGGCTGAAGCCGTGCCCTTTCAAAACCTTCTGAAACCTGTTCGAACTTGCGCGTTGCTACAAAAAACGTCTTTGCCTACCTTGTTACAAAAATTTTCTTATGCATTGACTTCGAGCGGCTGAGGCTTCTGGGCCGCGTGCGGGTGCTTTTCGTCGCGATAAACGTTGAGCTTGGTGGCCATTTGGCGGCCGAGCTTGGTCTTGGGGAGCATGCCCTTGATGGCCTCTTCGACGACCTTCTCGGGGCGGCGCTGGATGAGGCGCACGAAGGACTCTTCGCGCAGGCCCCCGGGAAAGCCGGTATAGCGGCGGTAGGTCTTGCTCTGGGCTTTGAGGCCGGTGAGGCGGACCTTGGCGGCGTTGATGACGATGATGTGGTCGCCCATGTCGAGGAAGGGCGTGTATTTGGGATTGCGCTTGCCGCTGAGGACGCTGGCGGCTTCGGTGGCGAGGCGGCCGAGGGTCTTGCCGCTGGCATCGACGACGAACCACCGGCGGTGGATCTCTTTCGCGCTGGGAATATAGGTCGACATCTTTAAGTTCTTCTCTCCCGGCAAAGCCGTAAAAACCCAAAATTGCCCACGCAACGCCCATCCGCGGATGAAGAACTCTTCCGCGGCTTTCGGAGGCTGTACGCGTGAGTTGGCGCAGAATTCAGAGGCCGGAGTGAAGATGGATCCGGGAACCCAAGTCCCAGGTCTGCGGCTGAAACGCACAGACGCAAGAACGCACACTGCGCAAGGACTTCAGGATACGGGAATTTGGGGGTGGCGTCAATTGCAGGGCACAGGTTACAGGGCACAGGTTGCAGGCCGCAGGGCATTTTGCCACCGGCCCACTGCGGGGGCATCAGGCCACGGAATCGAAGCCGACGGTGGGCGCTGGCGTTGGAGTTGGGGTGGATGCCGAGGTTTGGGACTGCGAAGCCTGGGCCAGCTGGCGGCGGAGGGAGGCGTTTTCTCTGCGGAGAGTGGTCGCTTCGCCGCGGAGAGAGGCGATGTCGGCGCGAAGTGAGGCGTTCTCGGTGCGGAGAGTCGCGTTCTCGGCGCCGAGGGTGGAGGGTTCGCGGAGGAGGTTGTCGAGCTGCGATCCGCGGTCGGTGGTTTGGGAGCGGACCCAGGCGTCGAGTTCTTCGGGGAGGGCCAGGACGGCGTGGTGGCTCTTGCTTTTGGGGCGGCGGACGGGGAGGCCGAATTCAGCTTCCCAGCGCTGGACGGTGCGCACGCCTTTGCCCAGATAATGGGCGATTTCTTTCCATGAAGTCAGTACGTTAGGCATCGGGCTGGCAAAACACCTGACGCCGGGATTAGATGCGGGCCGAGGCGGTAACGACAGGGTCAGAAACTACAAAACATGGCCCCGTTCATCGATAAGGCCGGAAAAACTGGCGGATTTCCTCGGCGAGCAATGCGGGCTCTTCGGCGGCGGCGAAGTGGCCTCCGCGGGGCATTTCGGTCCAGCGCTGGAGGTTGTAGCCGCGCTCGACCCAGGGACGGATGGGGAACGGATCCTCGATGGGGAAGCGGGCGACGCCGGTGGGGACGGAGACGAAGTCGTTTTCGCGGAATTGGAGTGGGGCGAGGCGGCCTTCCATATAGAGGCGGAAAGAAGAGGCGATGGTCTGGGTCATCCAGTAGAGGGTGACGTTGGCGAGGAGCTCGTCGCGGGTGAAGCGGGAGAGGAGGTCGCCGTTGCAATCGGACCACTCGCGAAATTTTTCGAGGATCCAGGCGGCGAGACCCGCGGGGGAGTCGTTGAGGGCGATGGCGGGAGTTTGGGGGTGGGTGCGTTGAAGGTGGGCGTAGGCGCCGTGCTCGTCGTACCAGCGGGCGGTATCCGCGACGGAGGCCTGCTCTTCTGGGGTGAGGGTCGCGCCGGGGGGGAGCCAGGGACGATAGCTGCCGGGGATGTAATTCAGATGGATCGCGACGAGGTGGTCCGGATGGCGGAGACCAAGGAGGGTGGTGACGGCGGCGCCGATGTCGCCGCCCTGGGCTGCGAAGCGGGGGTAGCGAAGCGCGGACATGAGTTCGGCCCAGAGATCGGCGATGACGAAAGTATTGACGCCGCGCTCGATGGGCGGATCGGAAAAGCCGTAGCCGGGCAGGGATGGGATCACGACGTGGAAGGCATCCGCGGGATCGGCGCCGTGGGAGGCGGGATCGGTAAGGAGGGGAAGGATCTCGAGCATTTCGAGGAAGGAGCCGGGCCAGCCGTGGGTCAGGATGAGGGGTAGAGGGTTGGGGCCCTGGCCGCGCTCGTGGATGAAGTGAATGGCGTGGGCGCCGCGGGTGAAGCGGAAATGATGGAGATGGGATAGTGAGCCGATCTGCGCTTTCCAGTCGAATTGGTCTTTCCAGTAGCGGCAAATGTCCTGGAGGAATGCGAGGCTGAAGCCGTATTCCCAGGCGGAGCTGGGGATTTCGTCGGGCCAGCGGGTGCGGGCGAGGCGGCCGCGGAGGTCGTTGACGGCGGACTGGGAAAAGGGGAGGGAAAAGGGCTCGACAGGCATGGGGTTCATTTTCCTACAGGGGATGGTGTGGGCGGAAACGTCCGCGGCAGAGAGGAGCAGGGGGCAGGAGACGGTACAACCAAAGAGACGTCGATGCTGTTCCAATCCGCGGCGTGGAGTTGTGTTGCGGGCCTGGGCGCGTCACACTATCAGATAGAGCCTGTAGCCAGTAGCCAGTAGCCAGTAGCCTGGGAGCTGGGAGCTGGTAACCGGTCGCGAAGGGAGCGGATGCGGGAGAGCATTTTGTCAGCGGCGGAGCGGCGGGAGGCCTTTGGGGTTCCGATGACGGGGTCTGTGGTGCTGCATGTGGCTTTGGTGGGGGCGGTGGCGCTTCTGATGTTTATGAACGCGCATTTTCACGCGAACCAATGGGGAGTGAACGGGCCGCAGGGGGCGATCCAGGCGAATCTGGTGAACTCGGCGCCGTCGATCCCGCTGCCTTCGATCACGCCGCCGACGCCGAATGTGTTGGCGACGGAGCAGCCGAGCCTGGCGCCGGCTCCGCCGAACAAGGAGACGATCCCGCTGACGCCGCCGGAAGCGATTCCGCTGCCCTCGCACAAGCTGAAGGTGAAGGCGGCAGAGAAGCCGCAGCCGCCGTCGCCGCAACGTGCGCAGCCGACAACCCAGCCGAACCGGGCGACGTATGGAGAAGAGGCATCCTCGAACATGCCGCACGCGATGAATAACGCGACGGCGAAGAACAATTCTCCGGTGCAGGTGCAGGGTGGCGATTTTGCGTCGCGGTTTCCGTGGTACGTGGATAAGATTACGCGGCTGGTGAGCCAGAACTGGTACACGTACCAGATCGATTCGAGCACGCGATACGGGAGCCAGGTTTCGGTGGTGTTCACGATCCAGCGGGACGGGAGCGTGAGCTTCACCAGCATTCAGCTGCCGCAGCCGAGCCCGTCGTACACGTTGAACAAGACGGCGAAGGAAGCGGTGCAGCGGGTGGGAAGTTTCGGACCGTTACCTGATCAGTACACAGGCAGAAGCGTATCGGTGGAGTACACTTTTACCTACGATCGGCCGACCCAATGAGGGCAGGAGATCGTTTTTGACTTGTCGATTCATGGATTTCCATACCGGAAAAGTATCCTTCGCGGGCGGTTGCGCTTCTAAACCGCCAGCCGCCAAGTCGTCCGGCCCCCCGAATCTGATTAACATTGATGGAAATGGATAAGGCATGATCGCGAGTCCCCCACGGAAATTTGCTGTTCTTCGGATTTATCTTTTCCTCGCATTTGTGGCGGTGCAGCTAGCCGGAATGCAGACCGAACTCCAGGCGCAGGACTGGGTGCGCACGGGAACAAACCTGGGACAGTCGAAGATTCGGATCGCCGCGGCGGATTTCAAGGCGGCGTCGGCGGATCCGACGACGGGCGGGTTGAAGTCGGCGTTCGACCAGACGCTGTACAACGATCTGCGCTACGCGGGGATCTTCGACGTGGTGTCGAAGAGCATGATCCCGAGCGCGACACCGGGGTCGCCGCAGGAGATCAAGATGGGGGATTGGTCGGCCACGCCGTCGAACGCCAATTATGTGGCGTTTGGGGCGCTGTCGCCGAGCGGCGGACACCTGACGGTGCAGGGGTACCTGTACAACACGGCGCAGGGGCAGCAGAATCCGCAGGTGCTGGGCAAGCAGTACAACGGAGAGGCTACGGCTGACTCGGCGCGAACGATTGCACACCGTTTTGCGGACGAGATTATCCAACAGCTGGGCGGGATTCCTGGGATCGCGGAGACGAAGATTTATTACGTTTCGTCGCGCACGGGCAGCAAAGAGATTTGGGTGATGGACTACGACGGGATGAACGAGCGACAGCTGACGCATCTGGGGACGGTATCGCTGTCGCCACATGTTTCTCCCGATAATTCGAAGGTGGCGTTCGCCTCGCTGGGCAGGAACGGGTGGTCGCTGCGGGTGTTCTCGCTGGACCTGGGGCGGCTGACGGCGTTTCCGGCGTGGGGTGGGATGACGCTGTCGCCGGCGTGGTCGAGCGACGGAGGGAAGCTGGCGTTTTCTTCCGCGCGGAGCGGCGATCCGGAGATTTATGTGAGCGACGCGGGGGGGACCGGGGAGCGGCGGCTGACGTCGTTCCGGGGGCCGGATGTATCGCCGGTGTGGAATCCGAAGACGAACGCGCAGATTGCGTGGGTGAGCGGGCGGACGAAGCTGCCGCAGATTTACATCATGGATTCCGACGGCGCGAACGTGACGCGGATGACCGACGGCGGGTACGCGATATCGCCCTCGTGGTCGCCGAGCGGGCAGTTTCTGACGTTTGCGTGGGACCGGAAATATGGGCCGGGTGCGCCGGGTGGTTATGACATCTATGTGATGGACATTGCGAGCAAGCGGTGGACGCAGCTCACGCACGATTCCGGAGCCAACGATTTTCCATCGTGGTCGCCGGACAGCCGCCACATCGTTTTTCAGCGGGAGCAGAACGGGCACACGGAAATCTGGATGATGCTGGCCGATGGAACAGATCAGCAGCAGTTAACTCACGGTGGCGGCAGCAACACGATGCCGAACTGGAGCTGGAAATGAGAACCGCAGCCCGTAGCCGGTGGCCTGTAGCCGGTAGCTGTAGCCGGATTTGCTTTTGCGCTGGTTAAAAATTGAAACGCTCCATCAAGGAGGAGAGACAAGTGAAATATTCGAACCGCACGTCATTGATTGTGGCCGCGAGCCTCGCGGCTGTTCTGGCAGTCGCTGGGTGCCACAAGAAGAATCCGGCGCCGCCACCGCCGCCCGCGCCTCCGGCCAGCGCACCCGCTCCGATGGCAACGATTACGGCCGAGCCGAGCGCGATTGCCCCGGGCGGCAGCGCGACGCTGACGTGGAAGACCACGGACGCGACGAATGTGTCGATTGTGGGCCTGGGCCAGGTGGCCTCGGCGGGCACGCAGACGGTGTCGCCGACGCAGACGACGAGTTATCACCTGATCGCGCAGGGCGACGGCGGGACGGCCGACGCGACGGCGACGGTGACAGTGGCCTCGGCTGCGCCTCCACCGCCGGCGCCGGTGACGGAGTCGAACATCGACGAGAACGCTTTTGAAGGGGCCGTGAAGCCGGTGTTCTTCGATTACGACAGCTACGACGTTCGTCCGGACGCGCAGACGACGATCCAGGCGGATGCGAACTTCCTGAACCAGCATCCGAATCTGAAGGTGGTGATCGGCGGCTACTGCGACGATCGGGGCTCGACGGAGTACAACCTGGCGCTTGGCGAGAACCGGGCGAATGCGGCGAAGCAGGCGCTGGCGGCGGCAGGCGTGAGTCCGGATCGGCTGCGTACGGTGAGCTACGGCAAAGAGAAGCAGTTCTGCACGGAGGAGAACGAAGCGTGCTGGCAGCAGAATCGGCGGTCGCAGTTCACGCTGGACCAGTAGAGGCAGCCGGTAGCCCGTAGGCGGTAGCCGGTAGCTGGATGCGAAACGGGTCTCGGGTCGTGGCGAGTTCATGCTGCGATCTGAGGCCTGTTTTCTTTTCGAGGTGGCGAAGTATGACGCGCGGGTTCGCTGACATCGTTGTGCCTGGTAATTAATAATGAGGGGAGCGCTTCCTGCGCTCCATCGGGGATTGTTTATGGGAAAGACAGTGGCTTCGCTCTCGACCGTTTTCCTCTTCGTTCTGCTGTGCTCGGCTCCCCCGGCCCGCGCCGTGAACAAGGAGATGGTGCAGCTCCAGACGCAGGTGCAGCAACTGCAGGATGCGATGCAGCACCTGCAGGAGACGCAGGACCAGCAGCTGAGCGTGCTGCAGCACGTGATCACGCAGATGAACGACAGCGTCTCGAAGATCAGCTCGACGGTGACGACGCTGCAACAGCAGGTGCAGGCGCAGAACGAGGCGGGCGGGGGGAAGATCGATCAGGTTTCCGGACAGATGCAGGGGATCAACGATTCGGTGGATGCGCTGCGGACGCGGATCGACAAGCTGAGCGCGGAAGTGCAGGCGGTACAGTCCCAGTTGCAGAACATCACGACGCAGGCGGCGGTGCAGCAGCAGGGCGGACAGCCGGGACAACCGGCACAAGGCGGAGATCAGGGGGCGGGTGGGCAGCAGGCTCCGCCGCAGCCGCAGGCGCCGCCGGTGAACGATCTATATCAGGGCGGGTTGCGGGACTATAACTCGGCACGGTACGACTTAGCGGCGGGCGAGTTCGGCGATGTGCTGAAGTACTATCCCAACGACGATCTGGCGGGGAACGCGCAGTTCTACCTTGGGGAGATCGCGTACCGGCAGGGGAAGTACGCGGACGCGATCAAGGCGTACAACGTGGTGCTGCAGCAGTTCTCTGGAAATCCGAAAGCGCCGACGGCGGCGCTGCGCAAGGGCGAGGCGGAGTTGTCGCTGGATCAGCGGGACAACGGGATTCGCGATCTGCGGGCACTGATTGCGCGCTATCCACAGACGCCGGAGGCAGCGCAGGCGCGGAGCCGGCTGAACGGGATGGGTGTGCGTCCGACGGCGGCGAAGCCGACAGCTTACAAGCCGTAACGGAGCCTGTAGCCTGTAGCCGGGAGCCTGTAGCCGGGAGCCTGGAGCTGGGAGCCTGGAGCTGGGAGCGAGCAAGTACAGCAGGTAGATGGTTGCGGTCTTCGTTCGCCGAATCGATCCGACCGGATGAGTAGAACTACTTTCCTATTGACAGGTTTGGCGTTGCGAGTTAGGCCGCGCCAACACTGCATAAAACCGCATTTCATTCATCGTTGACAAAGCGCAGAGTGAATCGCACAATCGGATTTCAGCTTGATTCCATCGTCCTCCCTCCCGGGCCTTGTCGCTACGAACCACCTTGCTTAGTCCAGCACCAGCCTCGGCGAATGGCGTCCTGCGAAGTGACACCGGCTCACTCCGCGTTGCGGAGCCGCAGGAAGGATTCGCCACGTTGAAGGCGCTGCTCGAAACCGACTTTGGCAACCTGACCCTTGTGGCGCGGGGCAAGGTTCGCGACATTTACTCGGTGGGCGAGTATCTGCTGATGGTGGCGACGGATCGAATCTCGGCATTCGATCACGTGCTGGCGACGGGGATTCCCGGCAAAGGTATGATCCTGACGCAGCTTTCGCTGTTCTGGTTCGATTATCTGCAGGACGTTGTGCCGAACCATCTGGTGGCGTCGAACGTAAAGGAATTTCCAGAAGAGGTTTGGAAATATCGGAAGGACCTGAAGGACCGGTCGATGCTGGTGACGCGGGCACAGATGTATCCGGTGGAGTGCGTGGTGCGGGGGTACCTGGCGGGGTCGGGGTGGAAGGATTACGTGGCGACGGGGACGGTGTGCGGGATCCGGATCGAGCCAGGATTGCGCGAGGGCGACCGGTTGAGCCGGCCGATTTTTACGCCGGCGACGAAGAGCTTTCGCGGGACGCACGACGAAAATATTACGTTCGACCAGATGACGACGCTGGTGGGCGGGGAGGCGGCGGAGAAGCTGCGGGAACTGAGTCTGGCGATTTATAACAAAGCTGCCGCGCACGCCGAAAGCCGGGGTATTCTTCTGGCAGACACGAAGTTTGAGTTTGGATCGACTCCGATGGGAATAGTGCTGGCCGACGAGGCGCTGACGCCGGACTCATCGCGGTTCTGGGTGAAGGAACTGTATTCGCCAGGCCGATCGCAGCCTTCGTTCGACAAGCAGTACGTTCGGGACTATCTGGAAAGCATTCACTGGAATAAACTGGCACCGGCTCCATCCCTCCCCGAGAATGTTGTGAATCGCACGCAGCAGAAGTATCTGGACGCGTATCGTCTGCTGTCGGGCCGGCCCCTTGCTGTGTAGTGGTGAGTGAAATGGCGATCATCGACTGGGTGATCCTGATAATCGTGGTTCTTTCTGTGATGTCGGCGGCGAAGGCAGGACTGGTGCTGGAAGTTTTTACTTTGGCGGGGTTGATTTTGGGATTGCTGGTAGCGAGCTGGGATTACGAGAAGCTGACTCCGTGGATGTCGCAGTGGATTCATACACCGGCGCTGAGTGAGACGCTGTCATTTATTGCGGTGGCGCTGGGCGTGATGGTATTGGCCGGCATAGCGGGCAGGATGGTTCGCTGGTCGGTGAAGTCAGTGGGCTTGAGTTGGGCAGATCGGCTGGCGGGAGCCGCCTTCGGTCTGGTAAAGGGATGCGCTCTGGTGACGATCGCGGTGATGGTGATTGCCGCATTCTGGCCGGGCGCAACGTGGTTCCGGCAGTCGCGCCTGGCACCGGAGTTTATGTCGATAGCGCGACGGGCCGCGGTTGTGGTTCCGGCCGAACTGGGAGATCGGATCCGGAGCGGGGTAGATGTCCTGCGGAAGGCGCAGCCAGACTGGATGAGACCGGCTGCGTAATTTGGGCCACTTGAGGTTTTTTGAAATCTGCCTCGGCACAGACCGGGGATCGGGAAAGAGGATCCTGTGAAACGCGAGCTGGACAACCTTGTAACCCAGATGCACGCGGGCGGCATCACGTACGACGAGGCAGTGCGTGAGTTCAAACGGCGTTTCATTCTTGAGGTGTTGTCCAACAACAGGGGCAACCAGTGCAAGGCGGCCAAGGAACTGGGCGTGCACCGCAACACGCTGAGCCGTATTCTTGCGGAGCTGAAGATCGATCCCGCCCAGGTGCGCACCGGACTACGCCGGCCCCCGCAGCGCGCTCCCTTTGACGGGAGCAAACAGCGCGGGGAGCGGGCTTAAATGCAGGGATTAGGGATTAGGGAATAGGGAACAGGTTTCAGGCCAGTTCCCTTCCCTTCCTGGAGTTTCATTTCTATTCGGGGACGCATCTCGCGCATTCCCGTCCGCACCTTATACCCTGTAGATATGAGCACAACGGCGGAGGCGCGCGTCTACGTGGAGGAAGGGTTCCGCTGGGACGAGCAGCGGGCTTATCTTTTCGACATTGACGGAACGCTGATGCGCCACCGCGACCGGGTGCACATCGACGCGTTTTTCGAAAGCGTGCGCGGAGTGATGGGACGGGAACTGGCGCTCGATGGCGTGACGCTGTCGGGCAATACGGATCCTGGGATTTTGCGGGACGCGTTCGAGCTGGCGAGCGTCGAAGACAGCGTGTGGCGGCCGCATCGGGAGGACGTCCTGAAGGCGATGGGCGAGCATGTGGCGGGGCGGCGCGCGGAGATGCTGTGGTCGCTGATGCCGGGCGTGGAGCAGATGCTGGCGTATCTGGAGCAGAAGGGCGCATTGCTGGGCGTGGCGACGGGCAATCTGGAGAAGATTGGCTGGATCAAGATTGAGAATGCGGGGCTGCGGTCGTGGTTCCGGTTTGGCGGCTTCTGCGATCGCTTTGAGGCGCGGGCCGACATGATTGCGCATGCGGCAGAACAGGCGCGCGCGATTCTGCGATCGACGGATGGTGCGGATGCGGCTGAAACGACGGTTTGCGTGATTGGCGATACGCCGCGCGACATTGAAGCGGCGCGGGCGAATGGATTGCCGACGGTCGCTGTGGCGACGGGGCGGTACAGCTTCGACGATCTGATGGAACACGAGCCCGCTGTGTGCGCGACGACGCTGGGGGATTTGCTGTTGGCTTCGGCGATTTCGATGAAGGCGGCGAGCGATGTTTCGTAGGGAGGCTCGGATCAAGCCAGCGAGACGTCCCTCAGGGGTTAAAGCCCCACCTGTTTTTGCGGACCTTTACGGCACGGCTGAAGCCGTGCCCCTTCAAAACCGCACCATCCATGAGGATCGGAACATTCGTCGGGGAATTCGCAGAGGAACATTGCTCTCGAGGCTCGCACTGGCGGTGTTTGCGCTGGCGGCTGCTGCAGTCTGGGCGCAGACTGGGCCGGGTGGGGAGCAGGCTGCGACTGCGGCTCCGGCGCAGCAGGCGGGAGCGGCGCAATCAGCGGCGGCGGTTTCGGGGCAAGAGGCTGCGGGCGCGCAGACGGCCGATTCGGGCGGAGAGACTCCGAAGCATCGCCCATCGAAGCACGATCGCGTCGAGGCGCAGAAACTTTTCACGCAGGGTGCCAAGGACGTCGATAGCAATAATATGCGAACGGCGATGGATAAGTTCACGCGGGCCGCGGAACTGGATCCCGACGAGAAGAAATACGGGATGGCGGACCAGATTGCGCGCGAGCATCTGGTGACGGACCTGATCCAGAGGTCTGACAAGGACAAGATTCTCGGCCACTATGCGGATGCGCGCGCGAAGATTGCAGAGGCGTACAGCGTCGATCCGGGGAACCCGATGGTGGCGCAGCACATGAGCGAACTGGCGTCGGCAGTGGTTGCAGGCGAACCGGCGTTTCGTTCCGAAGACGTGGCGCTGTCGGGACCGATCGAGCTCAAGCCGAAACCGGGAATGCAGAGCTTTCATATTCGCGGGGGCGAGCGCAACATCGTCAGCCAGGTGCTGCAGGCTTACGGCATCCAGCCCACAGTGGACGATTCGGTGGGGTCGCAGCCAATTCGCTACGACGTGGACGACGTGGATTTTGCCGCGGCGGAGCGGGCTCTGGCGCTGGCGTCGGGAACGTTTTTTGTGCCGATTGATCCGCAGCGCGTGCTGATTGCGAAAGACACGAAAGCGAACCACGACAAATTCGAGCGCGAGGCGGTGGAGACGGTTTACCTGCCGGGAATGGCTCCGGCGCAGCTGACCGAGATCGTGACGACGGCGAAAAATGTGTTCGCTTTGCGGACCGCCTCGGCCGATGCGCTGCAAAGCGCGCTGACCGTGCGCGGCGCGCCAGCCGATCTGAATGCGCTGAACACGACGCTGAAGACGTTGATGGAGGGCCGGAGCGAATTGCTGCTGGACGTGCGCATGTACGAGATCGACCGCACGAAGGCGGTGAATCTGGGCGCGATTCTGCCGAATCAGACGACGCTGTTCAACGTGTATTCGGAGGCGCGCAACATTCTGAACAGCAACAGCAGTCTGGTGCAGCAGATCATCTCCAGCGGCCTGGCGGCACCGGGGGACTGGGAGGCGATCCTGGCGATCCTGATTGCGTCGGGGCAGCTCAGCAACTCGATTCTGACGCAGCCGTTCGGCGTTTTTGGCGGCGGGCTGTCGATGACCGGCGTTATCTACCAGGGCGGATCGGTGAACATGCAATTGAACTCGTCCGATGTGCGCGCGGTCGACCAGATGCAACTGCGGGTGCTGGACCACGAGGAGTCGACCATCAAAGCGGGGGAGCGGTATCCGATCGAAACGTCCAGCTATTCGAGTTTGTCGGCTTCGTCGCTGAATATTCCTGGACTCTCGACGGCGGGGCTGTCGAGCACGCTGTCGAGCCTGGGTATCAGCGCTTCTCAGCTGCAGGCGGCCTCATCGCTGTCGATTCCGCAGGTGCAGTACGAGGACATCGGACTGACGCTGAGAGTGACGCCGAGCATCGAGGGCACGAGCCGGGTCTTCATGAAATTCGATCTGACGCTGTCGTCGCTGGCGGGCTCGTCGATCAACAGCCTGCCGGTGTTGAATAACCGCGAGTACAACGCGAACACCACCGTGGGCATTGGCGAGAGCGCGCTGCTGGTGAGCTCGCTGACGCGGCAGGAGTCCGATGCGATTACGGGCATCCCGGGAGTGAGCGAGATTCCTGGGTTCGAGGTCTCGACGAACAAGAACAGCAGCATCGATATTGGGGAGCTGGCGATTGTGATCACGCCGCATCTGATTCGGGCGGCGCATCATGCGCCTTCGGAGAAGATGATCCTGATGCCGGGCGGACCACCGGGGCCGTGATGGCGGTCACTTTGCGGTTTTGCGGGACGGAGATAGACTGAGGCTGTGATGGGATGGCTCGATGGGCGGACGGGTAGAGCGCTGATACTGGCGCTGTCGGCCGTCTGGGTTGTGACGCTGGCGTTCGCGGACACGGCGGTGACGCCGGCGATGCACTGCCAGCGCGGTCACATGCCGTGCTGTCCGCGATCGGGCGATGGCGAAAGCTGCTCGAGTGCGCGGTGCACGGAGCAGGTCCCGGAAAAAGCTGAAGCCCAGGTGGAGAGGGCGAAAGAGGGCGAGGCTCAGGCCGTCGTTCCGGCCGGGTATGACGGGGCCTCGGGACGTTTTGCTCAGGAGCCGGTGCGCGAGCTGACCTCGGGCCTGCGTTACCAAGCCCCCGTGTTTCGTCTCAAAGACGATTTCAGAATTTAGACCTCGCAGTGTGTCGCATGGTGTTTCTGCGCATGTGTGCGGATTGTGTCTGCTTGTGTGCGCATGCTGATCCGATTTCACACTGAGAGGAATAATTCAATGAAAGCCAAAGTCATTGCATTGATCGCAACGTCGCTGTTCTCCCTGTCCGCACTGGCGCTCACGGGCGCTTCGATCACGAAGAGTGCCAGCAACTGTCCAGGAACCTGCTGCGGGGGAAGCTGCCCCGGCGGCGACTGCTGCGGCCACTAATAACAAAGGCAGCCGGCAGGCGGTAGCCTGTAGCCGGTAGCAAAACCACTCAACTGCGGGGGCGCTTCGCGTCATTATCGGCGCGGAGTGTCCCCTTTTTATTTGCGATCGAACTTCAGCTTGAGGGCGAGGATGGCGAGCGAGAGCGCGAGGCTGACGGCGTTGGCGAGGATGATGGGCAAGGCGTGGAGGAAGATTCCGTAGAGCAGCCAGAGAAAGGTGCCGAGCGAGAAGACCGAGAACATGATGGTGGAGATTTCGCGCGCGCTGCGCAGGCGCCAGACGCGGATGAGCTGCGGGACGAAAGAGACGGTAGTGCAGACCGCGGCGGCGAGTCCGATGGCGTTGACGGCGGGGCTGATGGTGCTCACATGCTCTTCCTGTGGATGAAGAAGTAAATGGCGATGACGAAGCCGAGAACGATGATGATGGGGCGCAGGATGCGGTCGCTGATGCGGCGGGAATTGCGCGCGCCGGTATAGCCGCCGATGGCGCAGGCGATCATCATGAGCCAGCAGAAGCGCCACTCAACGGCGCCGCTGATCATGAAGGTAATGGCGGCAACGGCGTTGGCGGTGGTGGTGAGGACGACCTTCAGGGCATTCATTTCGGCGATGCGGTCGACGCCGCAGAGGGCGAGGGCGGCGAGGGTGAGCAGGCCGGCGCCGGCTCCGAAGTAGCCGATGTAGTAGCTGATGACGAGCTGCGAGGCGAGCATAGGGACGACATAGATTTTTGTGCGGTGCTCGGGGTGCGCGGCGTGGTCTTCGGCGCGGCGGCGCACCATGCGCGAGAGCGGGCCGCTGAACGCGAAGGTGACGGAACCCAGCAGGAAGAGGTAGGGGACGAGGCGAAGGAAGGAATCCTGGGAGCCGTGCAGGAGGGTGAGCGCGCCAGTGAGCCCGCCGGTGAGCGCGACCAGGACGACGGGGATGACGAGGCGGATGTTCTTGCGAATTTCTTCTCGATAACCGGCGATGGAGGTGAACTGGCCGGGCCAGAGGGCGACGGTGCCGGTGGCGTTGGCCTGGATGGGCAGCAGGCCGGCTTTGAGGAGCGAGGGGAAAACGAGGAAGCCGCCGCCGCCGGCGACGGAGTTGACGAGTCCGCCGAGTCCGGCGGCGAAGGCTAAAAAGATGTAGTGGAGGATGGTGGAGTGCACTGTTTTACAGGTTACAGGGTGCAGGCCGGTAGCTGGGAGCCGGGAGCTCAGAGCTGGGAGCGAATCGAACTGCTATGATGCCACGCGATGGTCAGGAGAAGAAATGGGCATGTCGAGGCGAGAGATCGTCGTGCTGGTTAGTCGAGCGCTGGCAGTCATTCAGGCGATTACGGCAGTCCTGGATATTGCTTACTTGCCGGAACGGCTGATGGTCTTGTCACGTCATGTCAAGGAGCTCAACAGTCTGCCCATGGGAAGCCATCTGTTTGATTACGACGCTTCGCTCTTGAGGGAAGATCGAATATTTCTTGCGTTCCTGACTTTGCGTATCGGAATTCTCTGCCTGGCGGCCCTCCTCTTTTGGCGCTGCGGCCCGTTCATTGAACGGATGCTGTCGCCCTCGACGGTGGAAGGCGAAGCTTCCGACCAGACCGAGTCAGCTTAACGACGTTTGTCATCTGGTCCTCAACCAGATTTCATCTCCGGCGTGGCGGCTACGAGCTGGCGGGTGTAGGCCTCGCGGGGGGATGCGCAGACCTGATCGCGGCTGCCGAATTCGACGAGCTTGCCGTTGCGGAGGACGGCGATGTTGGTGGAGAGGTAGCGGACGAGCGGCATGGAGTGCGAGATGAAGAGGTAGGTGAGGGAGAAGTCGCGCTGCAGGTCGCGGAGCAGGTTGACGATTTGCGCGCCGACCGAGACGTCGAGGGCGGAGACGGGCTCGTCGAGGACGAGGAGCTCGGGGCGGAGGGCCAGGGCGCGGGCGATGTTGATGCGCTGGCGCTGGCCTCCGGAGAATTCGTGCGGGTAGCGCGGGAGGGCGGAGTCGTCGAGACCGACCTGACGGAGGAGTTCCTGACACCGACGGCGGCGTTCGGCGCGGCTGTGGCTTTCGTGGATGATGAGCGGCTCGGTGACGATCTGCTCGACGCGCATGCGGGGATTGAGGGCGGCGTAGGGGTCCTGAAAGACGGGCTGCATGCGGCGGCGGAGCGCGCGGAGATTACGCTGCGGAACGCCGGTGACGGGTTGGGCGTCGAAGGTGACGGCGCCTGACGTGGGCGCGAGAAGGCCGAGGACGATGCGGGCGATGGTGCTCTTGCCGGAGCCGGATTCGCCGACGAGGCCGAGGGTCTCGCCGCGCTCGATGGAGAAGGAGACGCCGTCGACGACAGGGGCGTTGTGTTTTGTGTAGATCTGGGTGAGGTCGCGCGCGACCAGGAGGGGCATGGTCTAGAAACTAACAGGCTGGCTGAACGATTAAAATAGAAGAGAGCCGATCCTCTTGCAGCCTCTCCTCCAGCACCTCAATCCGCAGCAGCGTGAAGGCGTCGAAGCCATCGATGGGCCGGTGTTGATCCTGGCCGGCGCGGGGTCGGGGAAGACGCGCGTCATCACGCATCGGATTGCTTATCTGATCGAGCAGCGGGGCGCGGCGCCGGACTCGATTCTGGCGGTGACGTTTACGAACAAGGCCGCGGGCGAGATGGCGGAGCGGGTGGAGAAGCTGATCGGGCATTCGTCGCTGGCGAAGCCGGTGGTTTCGACGTTTCATTCTTTTTGCGTGCGGTTGCTGCGGCGTGACATCGAAGCGCTCCGGATCAACAACGAAGGGTTGACGAAGACGTTTGCGATTTACGACGAGAGCGATCAGCAGGCGGTGGTGAAGGCGGTGATGCGGCGGCTGGGACTCGACGATAAGCAGATGACGCCGCGGGTGGCGCTGGGGAAGATTTCGTGGGCGAAGAACCACATGATCGATCCGCAGGAGTACTACCTGCAGTCGGCGGACCCGTTGAGCGAGCGAGTGGCGCACATTTTCGAGGGGTATCGCAGCGAGCTGCGCAAGGCGAACGCGCTGGACTTCGACGATTTGCTGCTGGAGGCGGTGCGGGTGCTGAAGGTTTCTTCGGAGACGCGGGAGCGGTACAACCGGCGCTACCGGTGGCTGCTGATCGACGAGTATCAGGACACGAATCGGCCGCAGTACGAGCTGATGAAGCTGCTCGCCGGGGACGACAAGAACGTCTGCGTGGTGGGCGATGAGGATCAGAGTATTTACTCATGGCGCGGCGCGGACATTCGCAACATTCTGGAGTTTGAGAAGGATTTTCCGGGCGCAAAGACGGTGCGGCTGGAGCAGAATTACCGGTCGACGCAGATCATTCTGGAGGCGGCGTCGGCCGTTGTCGCGCGGAATGCGCAGCGCAAGGGCAAGAAGCTGTGGACGTCGCGCGAGGGCGGCGCGTTGATTGGGTACTACGAGGCTCCCGACGGCGAGAACGAGGCGCTCTTTGTTGCGGACTACATCCAGAAATATTTGCGCAAGGCGGGCGAAGAGCAGGCCGATCCGAAATGCGCGGTTCTCTATCGGACGAACTCGCAGTCGCGGCTGGTGGAAGAGGCGATGCGGCGGTACAACATTCCGTACACCATGGTGGGGGGCTTTTCGTTCTACGAGCGGGCGGAGATCAAGGACCTGCTGAGTTATCTGAAGCTGGTACAGAATCCGCACGACTCGATTGCGTTGCAGCGGGTGGTGAATACGCCTGCGCGCGGGATCGGGAAGACGACGATGGAGACGCTGGAGCGGATCGCGCTCGAGACCGGGTCGAGTGTGTGGACGGCGATCAGCCGGGCGCTGGACGCGCGGCTGCTGCCGCAGCGATCGCTGGCGGCCCTGGATGGGTTTCAGCGGATTATTGGCGATGCGCGGGCGATGATGTTGGCGGAATTTGCGAGGAAGCTGACGGCAGATGTGGCCAAAGAACCGGGCACCGGGCTCCGGGCTCCGGGCACAGAAGGCGCAGAGACCGCGGTGCAGGACGATACGAGCTTCGATTTTGGGGCGGCTACGCAGGGGCACCTGGCGCTGACGCACGACAGCGAAGGCGACGACTTTATCTCGGTGGACGCGGAGAGTTTCGAGCCAGCGAAGTTCTCGGTTTTTGACGAGGAGCCGGCGGTGGAACATGCAGAACCGTCACGGCAGAGCACAGAGCTCAGAGCGCAGAGCTCAGAAGAGGGCGAGGCGGAGGCGGTTCCAGGATTTCGGAAGCCGGGGGATGCGGCGACGCTGCCGGAGCTGATCAAGTTCATCATCGATCGGACGGGGTACATTCGATCACTCGAAGATGAGGGGACGCCGGAGGCGTTTTCGCGCATTGAGAACCTGAAGGAACTGGCGAACGCGGCGCAGGATGCGCAGGAACGCGGCGAGACGCTGGCGGAGTTTCTGGATCACGCGGCGCTGGTGAGCGATGTCGACCAGTACGATCCCGAAGCGCGGGTGACGCTGATGACGCTGCACGCGGCCAAGGGGCTGGAGTTTCCGCTGGTGGTGCTGGCGGGGTTGGAGGAGGGGTTGTTTCCGCATTCGCGGACGCTGAACGATCCGCCGCAGATGGAGGAGGAGCGGCGGCTGTGCTACGTGGGGCTGACGCGGGCGATGGATTCGCTGGTGCTGACGCGGGCGCGGTACCGGCGGCGCTACGGCAACGACATGCCGGAGGCGACGATTGCGTCGCGGTTTCTGGAGGAGATTCCGCAGCATTTGCTGGAAGACCTGAGCGGCGGGCGCGGGCGAGCGACGAGTTGGGGCGGATATGCGGCGAGTTACGCGCAGACGCCGTCGCGGTTTGGTCACAGTGGTGGTGACGAATTCAGCTCGCGGCACTACAGCTATGAGGATGAGGATCAGAGCGCGACGTACAGCCGACCGGGCAACGCTACGTCATCGGGGCGCGGCGAGCGGCGCATCGTGAATCCGCCGCGGGGAAGTTCCGTGGACAACATCGCGCAGTTTTTCACGGGTCGAGGGCCGGCGGGGCGCAATGTGCCAGCGAAGGGTGCGCGGCCGAAGCTCGATATTCCGGAGCCGACGGGAGCGAAGGGATTCCGGAGCGGGCAGCGGGTGCGACATCCGAAATACGGCGAAGGCGTGGTGTTTCGGCGCGAGGGCGACGGAGAAGACGCGAAGATTACGGTACAATTTTCAGGATTCGGAGTGAAAAAGCTGGTGGAGAAATTCGCGCAGCTCGAGCGACTGTGAGGCACAGCCCACTCAAGCCAAATGAGGGCTTGGATGGGGCACCCAGAAACCCACTCACGCCAAAGGCAGGCTTGAATGGGGCACCCCAGGTTCTGACAAAGGATTCTATGGCAAACACAAAGACGATCGAAGACACGGCAGAACGCAAGAAGGTGAAACGCGCGGCTCGCAAGAAGGCCGCTCCCAAAGCAAAGCGCACCGTACCGCGGGGCTCGCAGAAGAAGAAAGTCAGGAAGCTGGTACGCGGCCAGTCGAAGCGCTAACGGCCGCTGCTTAGGACAGGCAGAAGGACGAGTCGAACGAGCCGGGCTGGCGAATTCGCTTTCGCCGGCCCGGGAAAATCGCTACACTCACTCAATCTCACTCCTCCCCGCAGGAGCTGTCGTTGGCGGATCAGCCCGCGCTTCCATCTCGGCGTGAAGGGACTCAAGCGAAGTCCCAGATCTTCGCGCGCAAATCGATCGACAAACTCATCACGGATTCTGAGAAGCCGGAACACGCGCTGAAGAAGACGCTGGGGCCGGTTTCGCTGACGGCGCTGGGCATCGGCGCGGTCATTGGATCGGGCATTTTTACGGTCATTGGGACGGCGATCGCGGGGCAGCAGTTCCCTGTTGCGTCGATTGAGAACACGCCGCTGATCGACTACTTCATCCGGCACACGGCGATGGTGGGACGGCCTGGGTCGGGGCCTGCGCTGGCTTTGTCGCTGGTGCTGGTGGCGATTGTGTGCGCGTTCACGGGACTTTGCTACGCGGAGCTCGCGTCGATGATCCCGATTGCGGGGTCGGCGTACACCTACACGTACGCGACCATGGGCGAGCTGATCGCGTGGATCATCGGGTGGGACCTGATCCTCGAATACGCGTTCTCGAACATGAGCGTGAGCGTGGGGTTCGCGGCGCATGTGGTCGATTTGCTGGACTGGTTCAACATTCATCCGCCGCTCAAATGGATTTCCCCGGCGTATCTGCCGGAGGGGTTACAGGATTTGGCGGGGAATGATTTGTATCCGCCGGGGTGGCATTTTGGGTTCAACATCCCGGCGTTTCTGATCGTGTTCCTGCTGACGGTGGTGCTGGTGCGCGGCATTCGCGAATCGGCCGAGACCAACAACATCATGGTGCTGGTGAAGATCGCGGCGATTTTGATCTTCGTGTCCTTCGGCGCCAGCTTCATCCAGCCGAAGTACTACCATCCTTTCTCGCCGAACGGATGGTCGGGCGTGCTGACGGGCGGGTCGATTATTTTCTTTACGTACATCGGCTTCGATTCGGTTTCGACGGCGGCGGAGGAATGCAAGAATCCGCAACGCGATGTGCCGATCGGAATCCTGGCGACGCTTTTCATCTGCACCATTTTGTATATCGGGGTCGCGGTGGTGCTGACGGGCCTGGTGCCGTGGAAGAGCATGATGGGCGACGCGGCGCCGGTGGTGAACGCGCTGAAGAAGCTGTCGGTGCTGCCGGGCGGGCATCGGCTGCACTGGATCCGGCTGTTTGTGGTGCTGGGCGCTCTGACGGGGATGATCTCGTCGATCCTGGTGTTCCAGCTGGGGCAGGCGCGGGTGTGGTTTTCGATGTCACGGGACCGTCTGCTGCCGGCAGTCTTCTCGCATGTGCATCCGAAGTACCGGACGCCAGCGGTGGCGACGTGGGTGGCGGGGTTTGTCGTGGGGATTCCTTCGGGGCTGTTCGACATTGGGACGGTTTCGAATCTTTCGAATATCGGCACGCTGTTCGCGTTTGTGCTGGTTTCGGCTGGGGTGCTGATTTTGCGCTATCGCGAGCCGAATCGGCGGCGGGGATTTCGGGCGCCGCTGGGGCCGGTGTTCCCGGTGCTCAGCATCATTTTCTGTGTGGTGCTGATGATGGGGCTCGAAGTGATGACCTGGATCCGGTTCTTTGTGTGGCTGGCGATTGGGCTGGTGATTTACTTCGGCTACAGCCGCCATCGCAGCGAGTTTGGGCGCGGGAACCGCGTCGGCTGACGAGGGTTTTGGCTGCGTCAGACAAAGTTGCCAAAATGGCACAGCATAATGAGGTATGGAGCAGCTTGTTTCGCGGGCGGAACTGGAGTCGCTCCTTGACGCGATTGCGCGTCAGACAAATGACCCGCGGGCAGGGATTTTTGGTCCATCTTCGGTCACGTGGCGGATCAATCGGGAAGCGGCGCTGTTTTTGGGCGCTGGACGCGCGGCGCTGCTGCAACTGGCGCATCCGTGGGTGACGACAGCGCTGGCGCAGCATTCGTCGCTGCTTGGCGATCCGGTGGCGCGCTTCCAGAACACGTTTCGCATCGTGTTCACGATGATTTTTGGCAGTCTGGAACAGGCGTTCGCGGCGTCGCGGCATTTGCACACGCTGCACACACACATTCGCGGGGAGATGACGGAAGCGGTGGGCGCGTGGCCGGCGGGATCGCACTACGAGGCGAACGAGGTGGGCGCGCTGGTGTGGGTTTTCGCCACCCTGGTGGAGAGCGCGGTGCTGGCGTATGCGTGTGTCGGACATTTGTCGGACGCGGAACGCGAGCAATATTACGGCGAAAGCAAGACGATGGCGGCGCTGTTCGGCATTCCCGCGGATGCGCTGCCGGCGGACTGGGCGGCGTTTACGGAATACAACCGGCGGATGGTCGCGTCAGACATGCTGTGTGTGAGCGCGCGGGCCAAGTCGATGGGGCATGCGATCCTGGCGGGCGCGGGATCGAGGATTCATCCACCGCGGTGGTATCGCGCGTTAACGGTTGAGTGGTTACCTGTTCGTGTACGCAACGAATTCGGATTGGCGCTTTCGTTACGAGATGAACGGGCAGCAGGGAGGGCTCGGCGATGGTTACCCCGGCTATTGCGGATAGTTCCGGATTTTCTTCGGTTTGTAGGACCGTACCGGGAAGGGACAGCGCGCATTCGTAACCGGAATGTCGATGGTTTCGCGCGCATCAGTAATCGGTTTTGGACGGGGCAGTCACATCTGCCGTTCACCGAAGAGCCATGAAAAGCTCCCCCTCCCGTAACTTATTGAAGTGACGCAAGATAAGTTAACAACGATACGGCTTCTGTGGCACACTCACTCATCGTAATTAACGATTGCGGTGGTGGCGCACAGGCTCGACGCCAAGGACCCCCAAACCGCATACTACGGGCCCAACTCATTGCACGACTTGCAGCGTTTGTGCCTCAGTGGAAGACGTCACAAACCTGCAGCCGTTCAAGCCGATGAGGAAACTATGAAGTTCCTTTCTGCTGGATTGCTACTGCCGGTTCTCTCGTTGTCGATCACAGCCCGGTGTACCGCACAAAGCACGATGCTGGTGGATGCCCCCGTACCGTCGGAGGCAACAGCAACGACGCAACCTGGCGATCCTTACAGCAGCTCCGCGATGGCGGTTTATCCGGTGCAGCAGCCGCAGTTCAAGGAAAAAGCGCCGGGGCTGCACTGGCTGGACTGGAGCATGCTGGGCGCGTCGGCGGCGCTGCGGGTGCTGGATTACACCAGCACGGAAAAGGCGCTGAGCGAGCCACAGTATTATCACGAGGCGGTGCTGCCGAAGGCGCTGGTGGAGAACAAGCCGGCGTTTGCCGCGTTCCAGGCCGGCACCGTAGCACTGAACTATGAGGGCTATCGGCTGCTGGTGCGCCATAATATGCGCTCGCTGGCACGGGTTTCGCAATACGTGTATGTCGGCGCCATGACGTTCCAGGTCGCGCACAACTATCAGACGCTGGGGCAGACACCGGTGAACTGAGTTCCGCGACCTGCGCTTTGGGGTGGTGGCGCAGCGCGAAGCGGTATCTCGGCACAGAGATCCTTCGTCGCTGCGCTCCTCGGGATTTCGCCTGCGGGCTCCCGCTTCGCTCACGCCCGCAAGACGGCTCAAGTTGACAGCCGCGCACGCCAGGCCCTAGGCTGTATTCAGGAATGAAGAGCTTCTCTCCAACCTGCATGTGCATGTGCTGCTGCTGTTGCGGCTGCACCGTGCGGGTGTGTGTCTGAGAGAAGCGTAAAAGTTTCAGGATCGCTCAGAACCCACCCGCTGCCAGATGGCCGGGTGGGTTTTAGTTTGCGCTGCACATCAGGAAGACGGAAAACCCAGGAGGAAGAACATGACACTGCGCATCAACGATATTGCTCCCGATTTCACGGCCGAGACGACCCACGGGGTCATCCGCTTTCACGAGTGGATCGGCGATGGCTGGGCTGTACTGTTTTCGCACCCCAAGGATTTCACGCCGGTTTGTACGACGGAGCTGGGGGCGGTGGCCAGCCTCGAGAGCCAGTTTGCTCAGCGCGGCGCGAAGGTGATTGGCCTGAGCGTCGATCCGGTGACGAACCACGCGAAGTGGACGTCAGACATCAGGGACGTGGGCGGCTACGACGTGAAGTATCCGCTGATCGGCGATCCGGAGCTGAAGATTGCGAAGCTGTATGACATGCTGGCTGCCGATGCGGGCGAGACCTCGGACGGGCGCACGCCGGCGCAGAACGCTCCGGTGCGGACGGTATTCGTGATCGGGCCGGACAAGCGAATCAAGCTGACGCTGGCGTATCCGATGACGACGGGGAGGAATTTCGATGAGATTCTGCGGGTGCTCGATTCGATCCAGCTGACGGCGAAGCATCGCGTGGCGACGCCGGCGAACTGGAAGCAAGGCGAGGACGTGATTATCACGGGCGCTGTGACGAATGAAGAGGCGGATAAGATCTTTCCCGGTTACAAAACGGTGAAGCCGTATCTGCGTACCACGGCGCAGCCGCAGTAGCAGCGAGCCGGCGGTTTTGAGGCCGCGCTTTGGATTTGAGCCGCCGCATCGATGGGCGCGGCGGAGGAGAGCACCGGTGGCGAAGTGGCTAACGCGCTGGTCTGCAAAACCAGTATTCGCGGGTTCAATTCCCGCCCGGTGCTCCACAATTTTGGTGAGTGGGCTCAAACCGCTCAGGGGCTAAAGCCCTTTTTCTTGAGGCCTTTTCGGCACGACTGAAAGTCGTGCCCTGATACAGAACCGGCTTTTGAAACACGCTGAAGGTACCGGTACGTGAGGCTGGATCCTACGTACCGGCCCGGTCGGCATCATGCTGCCACTGATAGTTTGCCCTGCTTGAGGAATGCGAGCAGGTCGGCATTGATCTGGTCCGCGTTGGTTGTCGGCATTCCGTGCGGAAAGCCTGGATACACCTTCAGGACCGCACCCTTGACGATCTTCGCAGACTGCAAGGCCGCGGCGGCGATGGGTACGATCTGGTCGTCGTCACCGTGAAGAATGAGAGTCGGCACGTCGAACTTTTGTAGATCTTCGGTGAAGTCCGTCTCGGAGAAAGCCTTGATGCAGTCGTAGCCGGCCTTGACGCCGCCCATCATCCCCTGTAGCCACCATTTGTCCCGGATGCCCTCGGATATCCTGGCGCCTGGCCGGTTGTAGCCGTAGAACGGGAGGGTGATATCCCTGTAAAACTGCGGCCGATTCTTCGAATATTGGGCTCGCAGGTCGTCGAACACCGCGATCGGCGCGCCCGCAGGGTTCTTGTCTGTCTTCAGCATCAATAGCGGCACGGAACTGATGAGCACAGCCATAGCGACGCGCCTGGTTCCGTAGCGGCCGATGTATCGGGCAACTTCTCCGCCGCCGGTGGAGTGCCCGATGTGAATCGCATTTTTCAGATCGAGTTTTTCGGTGAGGACGGCGAGGTCGTCGGCGTAGGTGTCCATATCGTTGCCGTCCCAGGTCTGGGAGGAACGGCCGTGGCCCCGCCGGTCAGCGGCGATAACACGAAAGCCACGCTCGCCGAAGAACATCATCTGAGAGTCCCAGTCGTCGGCGGTCAGCGGCCAGCCGTGACTGAACACAATGGGCTGGCCGGTTCCCCAGTCCTTGTAGAAGATTTGTGTCCCGTCTTTTGTCGTGATCGTAGGCATAACTTCTTCTCCTTTGGTGTGATTTGAGTTAGAAATTTCCGTTTTTCGGGCCCAGTTGGGATAGCCTTTGCGCGAAGTTATTCGTTGTCCTGTCCTAAGTCGCGCGTTCTGTTTTGTTCGGGACCGACCGCCTGGCGAATTTCTTCCTCGACATACCAGGGGCAATGGGTTGTTGGCAATTCCAGCCGGAGGGTTCGATGTGGATGACGGATGCTCTGCCGGAGAATGCCTTGCGGGCCCGAAGGGGAT
>Ga0181520_10004033_pt1 | contig 25067 bp, 17 predicted proteins | sample PEATcosm2014_Bin_29_FD_132451 | JGI IMG/M metagenome (GOLD analysis project Ga0181520, IMG submission 132451) | Peatland microbial communities from MTU Mesocosm Facility, Houghton, MI, USA - PEATcosm2014_Bin02_30_metaG | ecosystem: Environmental > Terrestrial > Soil > Wetlands > Peat | place...
CTTCCAGTTCCCAGTCCTCGATCCTTCTAGCTTGTACCGCCTCAGTTTACGTCCGTACTCGTAGCGCCGCTGCAGGTTGTTCTTCCGGTACAGCACAATCAATTCAATGCCGCGCTTCTTGAATCGCTCACGCAGCGGATGTGCATCATAGCCACAGTCGGCTATGATGCACATCGCCTTTTGCTGCGGCCGACATCTCGTCCTTGGGACGCGGACTTGGGCAAGCGTGGCTTCTCCCGGAGAGGCACTTTCAAGGCGAACTCCCAACGGAAGACCTGAATCGTCGATCAGCACCATCCACTTCGTGCCCTTGCCACGCCTGGTTTTACCGACTATGGAGCCCCTTTTTATCAGGCGCAAAGCTGACGTCAAGAGAGATCTCTTCCAACTTCAGCAAGCCCTCTCCATCCAGCGCGTCGAGCAGCGCTCGCCAGGAATCCAGCCAAACGCCTTCCTCTGCCCACTGCTTCAGTCTGTGCCAACAAGTGGCCGACGACGAATACTGGTCGAGGGAAAATCGCCACGGCGCTCCTGTCCAGAGCGCCCACAAGATGCCCTCTAAGCAAGCCCGGTTCGAACACACTGTCGCACCTGATTAATCTGGCACCGCTTCGGCTCTGGCAGCAGCGAGTCGATAAGTTTCCACTGCTCATCGGTCGACCACTCAAATCGCTTCTTGCCTATGCAGAACTTCTCAGAAAAAAGTAAGCCGTTTGATGCCGGATCCACTTATGAGACATCCTCTTAACGCTTTCCGTGGATGTTAGGCTCATCGCCATACCATCCGTCTTTGTCACCTCTTGGGTTCGCCTTGAACCAAAGTCCTTCCCACCACCAGCATCACCCGGCTTCACCGGTACTGCCGGACTCACCGCCACCCCAAACGGCCCGGCTTGGCTGTCACGAATTACCGGTTGATCTCAACGGCAAGCACCGCTGGGGCTTCCCGCGTTCCGTATGATCGCCGCCGCATGAATGTCATCACCAATACCCCGGCATCTCCGACGGAGGCTGATCGCTCATACTCTTCTATCGTCCGCGGCCTTCCCAATCTGACTGGCGGGCCGGCTTCTGCGTTAGGTGTTTCGAGGCTTACTCGGTGGTTACTCGCGATACGACCTAAATGCTCACGGAGCCGATTGAAAGGCTCTTTGCGTCGAAGGCTCCAACTACTTTGTTGCCTTTGCCGCCGCCTCGATTGTTACGGAGGGAACGAACCAGTTCCCTGGCGGGTCTATACCTCGCTGAAAAGCACCATTTTCACGACGCACGATCAGAGGTTCCATCGATGAAGATGCCCGCCGATACGCTGTATCTTCGGGGCTAGATCAGTAAGCCAACTTCGCCTCTTCGAGAAACCTACCCAATAATTCCCTGTCACGGAACGACTCCGTACCGCCAGGACGCTGAGTGGAAAGTGCCGCAGTTCTGTTGCCAAAAGCGGCGCAGAGATCGGGATCCTTGCCGCCCAGAAAGGCGGCGATGAACCCAGCGTTGAAACTATCGCCCGCACCAATTGTGTCCACAGGAACGAGGGGCAGAGCTGGCGCATCCCATCGTTTGCCGCCTGCCTGGACGATCGCGCCGCGTCGTCCGCACTTGATAGCAACAATCGGAATCCGTTCGGCAAGCACTGCGAGATCTCTCTCCGGATCGGATTCTCCTGTCATTCTGCATGCCTCATCATCGTTTGGTAGAAAAATGTCAACCAGGCCCAGCAGTTCGTGCAGCACGCCGCCCCATCGATCTTCAGGGTCATCATTGGTATCCAAAGAGAGGGTCATCCCTGCGGCCTTCAAGTCTCTGCAAATTCGAGGCAGGTCAGGCTGCAGCGCCCTATGCAGGAACAGCGATGAGAGATGAAAGTGACGGCCTGACGCAAGATACCCCATATCGATATCCTCGATATTCATATCGAACATCGTTCCAGGATAAGTGAGGATATGGCGATCCTTGGAGTGGGCCACCAGAATGGTAACTCCGGTCGATGGTCCATTGCTTACACGCCGGACACAGCTCACATCGACACCGCGCTCCACCAAGCGGTTTAGTGCAATCGAACCCAATGAATCGTCCCCCAGCCGCGTGATAAACCCCACAGAAAGGCCAAGGGCAGCAAGGTTGTGCGCAAGAATTGCAGATGAACTTCCTAGCGTCATACGGAAATCGGTCGCCAGCAACTCACGATCTACAGGCATTGTGCTTGGAAGCCCGTACAATATTAGATCAAGATTAATCTCACCTGCGATGGTGACATCGAATCTTTTTCTGCCGTTCTCACTCACGAAACCTCCTCTTTCACTCGTCGGCTATATCGCAACGCTTGCACTGGATTCCATAGAAACAAAATGCGGCTCGCTACGCTCCGGGGTCAATCATAACAACCCGGCTAAGATTTTGGGGGGCGTCTGGATCAAGCCCTTTCCGCAATCCAAGATATCCCCCCAACAACTGCCCCCAAACAAGATAGATGACCAAGCGTCCAATCTCAGGCACCGACAATCCCAGTTCAATCGCCAAATCCGCGCTTTGCTTCACTTCCGGAGAGATACGATTGGCAATCGCCAGCGTGCGCGCTCCGAGTCCTTTCATCTCGAGCAACACTGCACTCTCATCCCGATAACCGGTTTCCGAGAGCAGTGCCCCTACCATCATCTTTTCCGAGACAATTGACATTGGACCGTGGCGGAATTCGAGGGTGTGAAAAAACTGTGTGTAGGTTGACGACGACTCCATGATCTTCAGAGCCACCTCCTGCGCAATCGGATGCAGAGGCCCCTGTCCCAAGATCGAAATATCATCAATCGGCACCCTAGAAAACTGCTCCAACTCCCCAGCGTACTTTAGCAGCAACTCGTTCAATGCCAGAGGCAGTGAGTATAGAGCATCTTTGAACGATTTGTCCTCGGAGAAATCGGCTGCAATGTACTGGAGCGCAAGAAGCATCGATGTGAAAGACGCCGTCATTACGACGCCATGTTCGAAGACCGGAAGCTGGAGCGTGCGTTCCGAAATCTGCGCAAGTTCATTGGCGTCGCAGGTGAGGGCCATGTATTTCACGCCGCGTTGCCCAAATAGCTCGGCGGCCCTCAAGACCTCAGACGTGCGGCCTGATCGAGAGATCAACACAGGAAATACATCGGACTTTGCGTTGATAACCGGTTCAGGCCAGAAGAGGATCTCAGAGACGGCGACAGCCTGCGCTGAAACATTCAATAAAATCCTGAACGTGCTTGCTGCAGCCTGTGCCAGATGATAGCTTGAACCGCATCCTGCGAACAGCCATTTTACGGTTCGCGGATTCTTGTCTCCAACTAATCGCTTGAGATCTAGTCGATCCATAAACTTTAGGCACTCTTGCCAAGTTTTGGGCTGATTTGATATCTCACTGAACGTCTCTTTCCCCCGTGCCATTCGCAACATGCTTTCTCCCAACCTTTGTGTCAGCAGTTCAAACTGCTGGCTGGCGCTTGGTACAACGAATTGCAATCCTCTGTGCTCGCTTGCCGAATAGATAGCGGCAGCGCCTCCATCAGCGCGGTCCCATCATGCTGCATCGTTGCGCCGCCGACACGGCGACACAAACAAGCGTGTCGTGAGCCTTCACCCATAGGCGAAGAACTGGATCGGGGAACCCCAGGAGCGGGCCCCGCATATCTTGCAATGCTTAAGAACCGGATACATGAATCTCAATGCGACAGAGAATGAACCGATGAGCCGGTGCCCTTGCCTAAGCGGCTCAATCGACCGGACCGATCAATAAGGATAAAGCATGAAATACGTCGCACTCTGCGACCCGCTAACGTGCTGATTGTGTCCATTCGGCTCTCCCGAGGCTCTTCGCCTCTTTTCACTTTTGTCTCATGCGCCATCTTTCACGTAGATGAAAGTCAGAAAGTGCCCTACGGACATGGAAATTAGCACAACATAGACTACAAAAGCAAAGAAAAAACTGCAAATAGCAACCAATGGTCTCCCATATTCGGAATCTCAATTGATGACAAAGGACTTACATCGATTCAAGACGACACATAACCTCATGCTCTTGTGTACCTTCCGCGGTGATGTGAGGAGCATACCCAGATCGGAAGATGTTGGGGATCCACAGCTTAGATCAGGGAAAGTACCCCTTGTTTATGCCACGCAGCCTCTGAACAGTACCCAACAGACAACCGGCTATGATCTCGAAAGTCTCTGCTCAGAGGTTTCTTAGAAGCATGGCTTGAAGCGCAAACAAACAATACGACGCTCGTAGGAGATCATACGATACAAATGGTAATGTATAGACATTGACCGGCGTCTTCCACCTATCCAAGCGCGGGTCATAGGCCCACTTAGCCAACAACCCTAAACGTCGAGGAATCTATTATGTGGTCACGAATCGAATGCATCCTGGCCTGGTTGCTCGTTGCGATTGCGCTCCTTCGGCATCCCGCTTCCGCACAGGTCAAGGTCTATCCTGGCACACTCAACCTCAAGACCTATCAGGAAGGAGCCCCCAATCCAAATCCGCCGTTCGATCAGTATGCCTCTACTTCGCGGTTCAATTATCCCTATACCCTCCGAGACAATCTGACGGGGGAGTCCGCTCCCCGCAGTTGGCGTGCCATCTTTTTGGAAAACGAATATTTGAAGTGCTCAGTATTGCCCGATCTGGGTGGGCATCTGTTTACCTGCATGGACAAGATCTCGGGACGACCGATGTTCTACGCCAACCCCTCGATCAAGAAAGCTGAAATTGGCAACCGCGGCGCGTGGGCCGCCTTCGGATTGGAATTCAACTTTCCTGTCTCGCATAACTGGGTTTCCATTGCGCCGGTCAACTACTCCTATGCCACACACCCCGACGGAAGTGCCTCCGTTTGGGTCGGCAACATTGATCGAGTGTATGGAATGCAGTGGCAGGTCGAGTTGCTCCTCAAGCCAGGTTCAACGCTGCTGGAACAGCACACCACACTCTACAACCGGAGCGATTTCCGCCATCGTTACTATTGGTGGAACAACGCAGCCATCGAGGTTTGGGACGACTCGCGCATCGAATATCCCATGCGCTTCGCCGCATCGCATGGGTTCACGAATGTCAACCCATGGCCCGTGGACCCTGCGGGCAAGCATGACTTGAGTGTGGTGGGCGATCAGCTCTCTGGAGCGGTCTCATCCTTTGCGCATGGCACCAGAGAGCCATTCATGGGCATCTGGAATCCGCATACGCAATCTGGAACCGCGCATTATGCCGACTACCGCGATGTGCCAGCAAAGAAGATATGGTCTTGGGGCGCCGACGAGGATGGGCACGCCTGGCGCAAAGCCCTCTCGGATAACAACAGTGCCTATGTCGAAGTGCAAGCTGGACTATTTCGCAACCAGGAGACCTATGCATTCCTGGAGCCTGGACAATCGCTCCACTTCTCTGAGTACTGGATGCCCGTGCGCGATTTGGGAGGCATTACGCGGGCCAACAAGACCGGAGCGGTCTACTTGCATTCCAGCGGAGCAGATCTCACCGTCGCACTGAATGTGAATTCGCGTCTCCCTGGAGCAGGAATCTCACTGAAGCAGGATGATGTGCTTGTGTGGAGCGGGACCAGCGACCTCTCGCCGGAATCGACTTGGTCCCATCATCTTGTCCGAGCCACCGAATCCGGCAAGATAACATTCCAATTGCGCAATCGGGACGGCCAGTTGCTCCTGGAGCAGACCGAAGGGAAATTCGACTGGGACCCAGAGTCCTCCGTTGCAACCGGCCCCCAACAGATCGAACATCTGCCCTTGCCCAAGGACCGCTCCGAAGACGACTGGCTCCAGGCCGGGCGGCAGATGGAGTTACACGGCGCTCTGCTTGAGGCACTGAACTGCTATCGCAAGGCGATGGAGCAATTTGCCGGAAGCCAATCGTTGATGGTCGCAGCCGGCAGATTGGCGGCCTCAGAGCAACAGTATGACGAGTCCGTGCGGCTGCTGCGCCGGGCTCAGATGCGTGATACTTCCAATTCTGAGATCGCATACTATCTAGGGCTCGCCTACGAGGGTTCGGGAGATACGCAAAGCGCCGCGGATGCCTACCAGATCGCATATCGCCAGGCTGATCTGCGCGCACCGGCCGCCCTTCGTCTGGCCGAGATAAAAGCCCGCGCGGGCAAATTGGACGACGCGGTAGAACTGCTGCAAGCCGCACTCGCCGCGCAGCCGAACAACCTGCGCGCCGGCGAGGAGTTGGAGGCTGTGCGGCGCGCCGCCGGAGAAACAGCCGAAGCCGACCAGCTGGCCCGGAGCGGACTGGAACGCGATCCTGCCAACGACTTCCTGAAAGCAGCTACGGAAAGCCCGGACCTTGCCCATTTGGCTGCGGATCCCTATCGCTTGCTTGCGGTCAGCGCCGAGTTCATCCGGATCGGACTCTACAAGCAAGCTCTGAAACTTCTGGACCGGGATTATTCAACCGTGGTGACAGATCAAAGCGAGCCCGGATCGGTACTTCCGCAAGCGCATCCATTGGTCCGTTATTACGCCGCCTACTGCCATCAACGGCTGGGAGGCGACGGCAAGAATGACCGCGATGCTGCGTCAGCGCTCCCTGCGAGCTACATCTTTCCATCCACAGAAACTGATCGAGTTGTTCTCGAAGCCGCAGTTGCCGGCAATCCCAGCGATGCCACTGCTCAGTTTCTGCTTGGCACTCTGCTCTTCTCCAAAGGGGAAACCGACAGTGCCTTGGCCCATTGGACCCGGTCCAAGCATGTCGACCCACACCGCGCCGTTCTCGACGCCTCCATGGGCTACGCGCTACTTCGCCTGCGCCACGATCCACTGAATGCCCTGGCCGCATTCCGCGAAGGTGTCTCCAACGATCCCACGAACCCTGCGGTTTACGAGGGCCTGGATCAGGCCATGAGCGCGCTGCACATGCCTGCGGCCGAAAGGGCCGCAGCTCTGGCGCAGTATCCGCAAAGCAACTCTCTTCCGGCATCCGTGCCCGCAACCTTGGTCTACCAGCTGGCATTGGCGCGCGCTGAAGCCGGACAGTTCAAGCCAGCTCTTACCCTATTCAATGACCGATATTTTCCTAGCGAAGAAGGCGGCATTTCTGCGGCGCAAGTGCAGTTTGAAGTCGAGCGGATGCAGGCCCAGGCCAGCGCCGATTCAGGCGTCTGTGCCCCGTCCCTGGCCTTTCTCCACAAGGAAAAGAATACAAATTGGCGAACCTCCCTTCCCGCACGAGATCAGGTCCAACTGGCCTCAATTGCACGTACGTGCGGTGCGCCGGAGGAGGTTGTTCCGTTACTGACCGCAGCGGCGGAAAGCACCGGTTCTACAGATCTTGTCTGGGCGCTCCAAGCCGGGAAGTTATTGGGCAACGTCACTGGCGCTCAGGTTCGTCAGCGTCTGCTTGCGGTTCAGGCGGAGACCATGGAACAGACTGAACGCGAACCGACCTCCGGCTTCTGGTGCTACCAGAGAGGTCTCGTCGCACAGGCCCTGGGCGAACACGAGGAAGCTGTCACTTGGCTGGAGCGTGCGCTGCTACTTCCAGAACGACACATGTCGCGCCATCTGGCCCGTTTGGCTCTGGATATCAAGGAAGCTCCACACTAGCCTTGCCAGAACAACATTTGCCGCGGCAAATGCCACAGAACAACCGCAAAGACAACCGCACACAGCAACCAATAGCCACAGAAACAAAGGAAAGCAGACGAAGCATGACTTTTGTTTCGGGGACACATAAAATGCAATTTGCAGGCCAGCAATCTCGGTCAGTTATTAGAATCCTTGTGCTTGGCGCTATTGGTGCCGGCACCTTGTTCGCGCAATCTGGCCAATCGGCAAAGTCATCTTGGATGAACCCCATTTTGACGCCGGATCAGAGAGCGAACCTCGTACTCCCGGAACTCACGCTGGATGAAAAGATCCTTCTCATCCATGGACAAGGATCCCCGTGCGACGACCATTCCGGCCCCAACACCTATCTGAGCAACGGCGGCGATGGATTCTCTCTGGGGTTCAGCGCCTGGGGATCCCCGCTGCAGATGGACGGTGACGCGTACGGTGTCCGGTTCAGTGGCATCAACGGCCGTTACTCCACGCGCAAACTAAATTCGTTGGAAATGCTGCTGCTGATTTGTGCGGAGTTGGGTCTGAACAAAGCCTATGAGCTTTCGGCTAAGACCGGGATTGGGGGCAGTCTTTCGAGTCCCGGTCTTAAGTAGGCTACAAATAGTACGATGCCGAAAACAAGCCCGTATTGTTTCCCTTACAGCGGTTCTCCAACAGATGTAGCCCTTGCAGTGATCGTGCGAGGTAGCTTTTTCTTAAGGAAAAAGCTACTCAGCGGTTGTGGTTTCGGGGTATAGCAATTGGAGAACCGCTCTAGGTTTTGGACTCTCCTACACAACCTTTCATTACGCCAATATGGAATTGGCTCCAGATACCAAAGCCGCTTTGACTGTCCGTCTGAGCATCAGCAATACCGGTAACCGCAAGGGTACGGAAACGGCGGTGATCTACGCCACATTGCCGGCCTCGGCAGGCGAACCGCCCAACCGGCTTGTGGGCTGGAGCCGCGTCCATCTGGAACCCGGACAAACATCCACAGTGCGGATTTCAATAAAAGCAAAGCAGCTATCGGTCTTCGATGATCGAACAAACCGCTGGAAGCTCGTTCCCGGCCGCTATGTCTTGCACGCAGGGGGGGGCGTCCCGCGACCTTCCGCTCTCGGCAACAATCGACTTGCCTTAATATGGACGTGGCCACACTGCGATGCAGTGTGGCCATGTCCATTCCCTGATAAACGGAATTCCTAGACCCGAATCACTTCGATGCCGAGCGCAGCAATAGCGTCCGCATCGGCATTGCTAATCTGGTTGTCGGTTACCACGGTATGAATGGCATTGACGGGAGCGACCACAGCCAGACTGCGTCGCCCAAACTTCGTGGAGTCGCAAACCACCACGATCCGAGTGGCCGCCTTGATCATCGCCCGGTTCACGCGAGCTTCCATCAGATTCGGAGTCGTCAGTCCAAGCTTGAGATCAAACCCATCGATGCCCAGAAACAGAATGTCGCCATGGATCTCATTCAGCGAATCCTCGGCCATGGGACCGACCAGTGAAAACGAGTTCTTGCGCAGCGTGCCCCCAGTCAAGAGAAGTTCAAAATCTGTTCCGCTCAATTCGGCAGCGATATTGACGGCATTGGTCACCACGGTCAAGTTCGACAAGCGCCTCAACTGACGTGCTACCGCAGTGGTCGTGGTGCCGGAGTCCATCAGTACGCACATTCCTTCCTTCACCAGATCCGCCGCCGCTACCGCTATCCTATGCTTTTCTTCCAGCTGCTTTTGCTCCTTTTCCTGCAGCGAGGGATCAAGCAGAACTCCACTCTGCAGCGAAAGGGCGCCGCCATGGGTCCTCTGTACCAGCCCCTTAGACTCCAGGTAATCCAGATCCTTGCGAATCGTAATGCGAGAGATCCCAAGGCGGTCCGAGAGCTCGGAAACCAGCACTCTTCCATCGCTCTGAATCTTGCCAAGTACATGCTGCCTGCGTTCGTCAATCAGCATGTTGCTTCTGTCCTTCGTTTCAGATCTCATCACATACCACCTTACCTATTCTTTCTTTTATCACGTCCAGCGCACTTATGTGGAGTACATTTTTTGACGTGCAGGCTATCATCGCTTTTCGGCCATGCACCGTTTTGCCACCGGTTCGGAGCGTGCCAACCACTTTGCACTGCGGTAAGGCCGAGCTTTACACCGTGCTTCTGCTCGATCAAACTGGCGATCATGGCCCGTCTCCCCAGACCGCAATCCAGACCGTATTGGCGGGGATCTTTGCCGTTGCCCCAGGCAAATACCTGCTTTTCCTGGCGCGGACTCAGTGAGCGTGGACGCCCGGTTGCAGGTCGCGAACGCAAAGCGTTCACTCCCTTGCCAGGGCTGGACACCACCGCGAGCCACTTGTAAATCGTGGTGCGATTGAATCCGCAAGAAGAGATGACTACCCACCATTGCCCTATTGGCTCCGAAGCGATCACTGCACTCCGAAAGAAAAAGAACAGATGAGCAGAAAGGGAACCTGCCCCGTCACGACGCGGGCCAAGTGCGCAAAGCGATCAAAGCTGCAACGCATGTCTACCCATCTTGCTGTTTAGAGTTACCCAAACGCGCGCAGTTATTTGTAATCCGCAGCGGCCGGAAAGATTCCGCGGTGCGGCTTTTCAACAATTGCCGTCGCCCAGAGGAATCCAGCGACCGCTTCTTTCGCATTGGGCCGCCGCTTGCAGTGGATATAGTCGTCGTAGCTAGCCTGCACGCAGAGCCCGTCGCATCCATCCACAATATCCACCATGCCATCAGCGGTAATACTCGTACTGTGGGTAATGGCCTGATATCCGTGTGCAACTACGGGCGCGTATTCGTGTTTGTCGAGAATGCCCAGCTCAATGCCCCGCTCGATTGAGTAAACAAACATCGCACTTCCTGAAGGATCAATCCAGTTCCCTGCTGCCTTTGGCTTATCTACCACCATAAACCAGCCTCCCGTCGCAGGATCCTGATAGGTCTTGAGTCCGGCGGCAAGATCCTTGTAAATCTTCACAACTTTTTCGCGTCCTGGATACCCTGCCGGAATGCGCGCCAGCGCTTCGGCCGTCACCAACGCATACCAACCGAGTCCCTCGCTCCACACCTCAGAGGAAAGCCCGGTGGTGGGATCGGCCCAGGTTTGGCCATGCCCGCCCATGACCTTGCTGGTGGCAGGCTGAGCGGTCCATGCGTGGTAGTAAAGGCCAGTGTGATTCTTGCGCGCATGATCGGCAAAGACCGTGATCTGGCGGATGGCCTCGTCAAAGCACTCATGCGAGTCGCCGATCGATTGTCCATAGCGCAGAAGGAACATCTGGCCCATGAAAACGCCGTCAACCCACATCTCTCCGGTGAGTCTCTTAGCGTGCCAGAAGCCGCCATCGGGGTTACGCGGAAAGCTGGTCATGGCTTGCCGAATCTCTGTTGCGGCAACGCGATAGCGTGGATCGTGCGTGTGCTCGTAGAGGCCGACAACAATGTCGCCACTCATCGCGTTATCCAGGCTCGACACATTTACGTTCACCAAGTGCCCATCCTTATCGATGAACGGGTCAATCTGCTGGCGAATATAGGCGAGATAGCGATCATCCTTAGTCGACGACCAGAGCATCTCCATGCCGTTCAGCGTGTACCCCTTCCAGTAAGACCAGCGCGTGAGGCTCTGGCCGGGCTGTCCGGTGTTGCGTTGCATCAGGGTCGCGGCCATTGCCGTCGACCAGTTGGTCGGCTGCTGAGCGCTTACAGGCATTCCAAGGCAGAACGTTATCTGCATCACCAATACGGATAGGACGAGCTTGCAAATGTTGGTCATGGATCTTCCCTTTCTTCTCGTGGAGCGAGTGTGCGTTGCAACGCGCTGCCTTGGCACCTCAGCAAAGGACAGAGGCACTGTTGATGCAGAGAGTGGACGCTTCATTGGCCGTTTTGACGTTCGCAGCGAACCACGCAAATTTCTTGCGTGAGGACCGAATGTCTACGAATACATTGACGCCCGGTGGAGCTACCGCCCGACTAAGCCTGCACCCTCCATCTCGGTTCATTTCCCTGTCAAGCGCGGTCCGCCCTTGTATCAGGACCAGGCAGCGCAAAGACAACCTCAAACTTGCTGCAATCGCCACGATGCTTGGCGACAAAGTACTCGAGCGGAGTCCCGTCTTGCAACTGCCCGATGCTCTTGAGCAGCAACGCCGCACTCCCCGCGCGTAACCCCAGCAGGACAGCTTCATCGCGCTCAAGCGTGATGGCCTGAATCGTCCGTCTGCCCTGCGCAATATTGAGACCGAATTTACTCGAGAGCACTTCATAGAGCGACTGCGCCGTGAAGTCCTCGTGTACGAGCGCAGGACAGAGCGCCTCAGGAATGTAGGTGGAAACGTACGCTTCCGGCGCATCGTCGATAAAGCGCAATCGATCAAGCCGGATCACACGCTCACCGACAGCGATCCTCAGCGCAGCAGCGACCTCCGCATCCGCCTCCATCACCTTGAACTGCAAGACGCGCGTCGTCAGCTTTTTGCCTTTTTGCACTACGTCCTGATAGAGGCCGCGCAAAGTCTGCATCAGGCCGCCCTCGTACTGCGGCACGGCAATGGTGCTGCGCTTGCCATTCTGCTTCTGGATCAGCCCCTTGCGCTTTAGCTCAGAGAGCGCCTGGCGAACCACCGTACGGCTAACGCCCAGCACTTCGCACAACTCCTGTTCGCTTGGAAACAACTGCCCGGCCTTCCATTCCCGCGCCTTAATCTTCGCTTCCGCATAAGAACAGAACTGGAAGTAGTAAGGAATGGGGCTGCTGTGGATCACCACGCCTTCGCGATCTACGGTCACGACGTTCTCAAAATTGGGAGTATTCATGGGCAGCTCGACTTTCATCTCATGCGGGGAGTAAGTTCTTCGTCGCATTGGCCAATGGCATGGGGACACATCCACCCCAGGCCTGCTCTCATGCTATCATCCAAGCTACTCAGGTGTAGTTGCCTATATCTTTGAGCCAACCGCCACATCCTTTCCGCGCAAGTGAAAAAACTTCGCTCCTCCCCGGTTCATAAACGCATGTACCGGGGAAGGAGTTCAGGGTTGTCCAGCAGCATACCGCTCAGCATCCAGCTCAACGGCCAGCGACTGCGGCTAGACTCTCCATCAATTGCACGCCACAAGAGGTACCGAGCCGTGTGGCGCCGGCTTCAACCATGGCCATGGCGGTCTCCAGAGTGCGGATGCCGCCTGCGGCTTTCACGCCCATGTTGGGCCCGACGACGCGGCGCATCAACCTGATATCTTCCACGGTTGCGCCAGCGGTTCCAAATCCCGTTGAGGTCTTAACAAAGTCCACGCCTGCCTTCACGGCCAGTTCGCATACCTTCACCTTCTCCTCTTCCGTCAGGTAGCAGGTTTCCAAGATCACTTTGCAAATCACGCCTCGCGGTTTGCAAAGATCGGCCATCGACGCGATCTCGCGGTACACGAGGTTTTCATCGCCCGCCTTGAGTGCCCGCAGGTTGATCACCGTATCGATTTCTGTTGCGCCCCGCGCGATGGCGTCAGCGATCTCGAAGCTTTTCACCGCGACGGTGTTCTGGCCCAGCGGAAATCCAATGGCAGCGCCAACGCGTACGCCTGAGCCCTGCAGCAGTGCTGCGCAGCGCTCTACCTCGGCAGGATTGATCGCCACCATCGCAAAATGATAGTGGGCGGCTTCGCTGCACAGCCGCTCAATGTCGGCAGGAGAACCAAAGGGTTTGAGAAACGTGTGATCAATCATGGCCGCAACAGCTGCGGGATCTAAAAAAACATCAGGAAGCATTGTCGAACCTCATAAGAATTTTGAGCGACTTTCCAGACTGTGCAATGGAAAGCGCTTGTTGGATCTGCTCAATGGGCAAATCGTGGGTCAAAAAGTCGCGTGCGTGAAGAAGGCCTTCGCGAATCCATGCACAGAGCTGGGTTTGCGCGGCACGCTCGCGCCAGCGCGTGGGCCACTGATGCACGAGCAGGTTGAAGTTGTAAGGCCCATCGGCCTTGCGCAAATCGAGGGTGGGCTTGGCGAGCACGCCGTACACGCAGATCGATCCGCCCAGCTTGACCAGCGGCAACGAGGCGTTGATGATGGCCTCGTTCCCCACGGCATCAATAACCGCATCGAGCGGACGACCGTGATGGCGCACGAAGTTGGCAAGCTCGGCGCTGTCCGGAGCAAAGGCTTCGGTGGCGCCCAACGACAGAGCGTGCTCACGCTTGGAGCTGATCGGATCGACGATGCCGATGTAGGCGATGCCAAGCAGCGAACAAAAGCGCACGAAGCTTAAACCAACGGGCCCCGCGCCGTAGATGAGAATGTGTTGGCCGGGTTCGATGTGGAAATCGCCAATGCCACCCAGCACTTCGCGCCAGGTGCATAGAAGCACGGCTTCCTCCAGTGGAATATCAGAGGAAACCACCGTTTGCACTTCAAAGACTTCAGCCCAGCCATGTTCTGCATCGGCCACGCCGTCCACCACCATGGCCTGGTGATCGTTCACCACGGCATACTCCGCAAAGGCACCCCAGCCGCTGTGATACTCGTCGGAGCCGAACTCGAAGTTGAGTGCGCCAATGGCCCGCTCGCCCACCTGAAAGTTGCGCACCTTGCCGCCAACCGCTTCGATGATGCCGGCCGATTCGTGGCCCAGAATGAGCGGATACGTTTCCACTCCCGGGAAGTGACCAGCCACCAGTTTGCCGTCCGTGGCATTACACAGGCAACAAGCTTCCGTGCGCACCAACGCCTGATAGGGACCGATCACAGGCTTGACGATGGGAAGTTCAACCATCCGGATCACACCGGGCTCCATGACTGCTACTGCTCGCATTGCCGTATCCTCGCTAATTCCGAATAGACGCCCTTCAACGCTCCGTAGGCTTGCTCCAGCACGGGCGTCATGGCGGTGTAAAGAGCGTGGCGACCGGCATCGGGCACGGAGCGGTCGCAAACCTGGACAAAGCGCTCGATGACGTCGAAGTCAGGAAAGAGGCCCGCAGCGACGCCGCCGATAACCGCTGCGCCCATCGAGGTAGCCTCTTCCAGATAGTTCAGACTCTCCACCGGACAGCCGAAGACATCGGCATGAATCTGCCGCCAGACGCGGCTGCGTGCGCCGCCGCCAATCACCGTGATGCTCTCGATGGGAACATGCTTGCGGAAGATCTCCACGATGATGCCGAGATTGAGCGAGACGCCTTCCAGAGCCGCACGCAGAAAGTCCTCATGGCGTGTCTCCAGACTTGCGCCGATAAATGCTGCGCGGGCTTCGGGGTTCCACCAGGGCGTGCGCTCGCCCAGCAGATAGGGCAGAAAGAGCAATCCGCGCGCGCCTGCAGGAACGCTTTCAATGGCCTGATCGATGAGTTCGTAAGGATTGCAGCCGCGGCGGCTGGCCTCAGCAATCTCTCCTGCGCAAAGCGTTTCTTTGATCCACTTGTGGGTTGCACCGGCGGTTTGCATGGTCCCGCTGGGATGTAGATAACCGGGCACGCAATGCGCCCAATTCATGGTACGCATCAGCGGATCGACAATGGGTTTCTTGACCGTAAGTGCTATCCACGACGAAGAGCCGAGGTAGTTGTACGCCGTGCCGGGCCGCACGCATCCCACGCCCACGCCCGCGCAACTGCCATCGCCACCGCCCACGGCAACGGGCGTTCCTGCCAGCAGGCCGGTGGCGCGTGCAGCGTCGGCCGTGATGCCGCCCAGCAGGGTGCTGGACTCCGCCGGATCAGGGAACAGGCCGGTGGAAATGCCAGCGGCAGCGAGAACTTCGCTGGACCAGGTAAAGCTGTTCAGGTCAAAGGCGTTGGTACCGGAGGCATCGGAGTAGTCGGTGGCCATGCGGCCGGTGAGCCGGCAGTTGATGTAGTCCTTCGCGCATAGTGTTTTGGCCGTGCGTGCAAACACATCCGGTTCGTGGTCCCGCAACCACATCAGCTTTTCCAGCGTGTACGACGCGCTCACACGATGACCAGTGATGCCATAAAAGCGCTCCATGCCCACGCGCGCAACCAGCTGGTCAGCCTGCACAGTTGCGCGCTGGTCGCAGTAAAGCATGGAGGGACGCAACGCCGTGCCGTCGCTCGTGACCGGCGTACACCCCATCATCTGGCCGCTCAGCGCAACAACGGCAATCTGTGCTGGCTCAACACCGGCCTGCGCAAGCAGCGTTTGGGTAGACTCGCAAATGGCCTGCCACCAGTCTTCCGGATTCTGCTCTGCCCAGTTCCCCTTGAAATAGTGGGTTGTATAGACGGCCGTATAACTGGCCACTAACTGACCGGCCGGTGTATACAGGGTGGCCTTGTTACCGGTGGTACCAAGGTCGTGCGCAAGGATGTAGTCCGCCATAGAGTGTGCTCTTTTCCGCCTTGATCAGTACCCGAAGAGATTGGCACCGCTCCAGCCAACCAGGCCAGTAAGCGCGCCGCCGATGATGCCACCAAGAATGGCCAGGCCGATGCGTGGCATGCTCTCCAGAATCAGCGCAGCGCGTTTGCCGCGCGTGGCCAGCACGATCCCGTGAATCCACATGCCGAAGGCAATGGCTGTGCCCATATCGACCCAGGGCGCCGCGCCGCGAAATCCCTGGTAGACGAGGCCGAACTGCTTGATGCCTCCCTCGGGATGCGGCAGGCCCTCGGGGTGGATTCCGAATCCTGGCAGTTTGTGGTTGAGCACCCAGAAGGTGCCAATGATAAAGCCGGCTGCCATCATACCGCCGATGGGGCCGAAATCATCCACCAGCTTGCCCCAGCAGCGAATCACCACAAATGTGACACAGAAGGCACCGAAGATGGTCGTCACAAGAGCGGCAGGCGTCATGCCCAGCCAGTCAACGTAATGCGTCAAGAATTCGACCATGCTAGGGCGTCTCCTGTGGGCGTGGCGTGGATTGGGCACGCGCTTCAGCCTGCGCGATTCGGGCCGCGGACCATCCCGCAGCGGCACCGCCCAGCAGGCAACAAACTACGACAGGCAATGCCTCCAACAACTGTGCGTGAAAGCGCACAACCGACCAGGCCACTCCCGCCGCAGCCACAGCCCATCCCTGGTCGACCCAGAGCTTTCCGGGCGGGTTGGCAATCAGGCCGTTCCAGTGGTTCATGTACCAACAGATGCTGATGGCGATAGCCGCCGTAAGCCAGCCGCCCAGGATGCCATAGCTCTTCCACATCTCGGGCCAGATGCCGAAGCACAGCGCCCCACAGATCGCTCCGCCGATGATGGTTGCAAGTCTTGCCACAGGATGAACCGCCTTGGTTTTGAAAACACAGAAGGGCCTATACAGATCCAAATTCCTTACCTGCAAAGCGCGGTAGATGTTCACCTGGCAGAGGAGGCAGGGTGCATCGACGACGTTTGGATGGCCATTCATTTTCGCATCATACCATGCATGCTATCATCATAGTATGTGAGCATGTAAGCGGATGGGTCGAAGAAGCTTTCTGGATTCTCCAGCGACCGGTGCGACCTTTGTGCGGTCACTTGGCCGAACGGTTCAGCCGTGCAAATGGCTGCACATGGGCTGGGGTGTGCATGCTGCGACACCGTAAGGATTGCCTGCAAGGCTCACTGGCGCCAGCGCCCTTGAAGCCGGGCACATCAAGAGACGAGAATCCATTTTGCGGAAGCAAAAATGTGGAGGTAGAAGTTGAAGTCCCTGGAAAAGCAGAATCAAACCAATCCTATGCTTGTGCGCATGACTGGCGCAGCCCTTGGCTTTGCAGCGCTGGTCTGGTTTCTGGTCCGCGTGGTTCCAAAGCCCAGCCGCGCCAGCTATCCATGCCAGCGTGCGGCCTTTCCCCTGGCCAGCGCCTTTGTGCTGTGGGTGTGCTCGCTGAGCGGGATTTTCTCGTTGGTTGCGCCCAAGCGGTTCCTGGTACGCCATCGCGGTCTACTGGTCAGCGCCCTGGTGCTGATGCTGGCCGCATCAGGTGGCTGGCTCTATCAGACGCATCGCGCGCAGGCTGCGCGACGCACCACTCTCTACAACTACGCGCCGCAGCAGCGCAACATGCCGATGGGCGTGGCGCGCGGCATCTTTCCGGGCCGCGTGGTGTGGACCCGCGATCCCAAGGCCGCGCACTGGAGCGGCAACCTGAATGCGCCCACCGATCAGTGGTGGATGGATCGCAACAACGACCAGGACCGTATTGATGCAATGATGTCGGCCACCCTGCGCAAACTTACCGGCGCAAAGACCGACGAAGAAGCGTGGAAGAAGATCTTCACCTACTACAACCAACGCTCCCGCGGCATGAAGGCGCGCGGTTATCATGACAATGAAGTGGTGGCCGTCAAGATCAACTTGAACAGCAGCGCCGCCGCCGGTAGCGACAACTATGTGAATGCATCGCCGCAGGTGACGCTGGCGATGGTGCGCCAACTGGTGCTGCATGCGCATGTGCCGCAAGCGAGGATTGTGGTGTACGACGCGCAACGCAATGCGTATCCCGCGATGCTGACCAAGATCTGGAGCGAGTTCAAGGATGTGCGCTTTCTGCAGAAGCAGGAGCCGCAATCGGTGCAACCGTTCAATCCCGGCTACGGCAACTATCACGGCCTTGAAACGCCCGACTGGGTGGAGGGCGTGAGTTACTCGGCCAACGATTACAAAGATGCCAAGCTGATTCCGCGCCAGATCAAGGACGCCACCTACATTGTGAATATGGCTCTGCTCAAGGCGCATTCTTATCCCTATCCAACAGTGGAAGGCGGTGACGAAGGCCAGACTGCGGTGACGATGAGCGGCAAGAACCACTTTGGTTCCATCAAAGGAACGCCTGAGCTGCACGCCGCCATCAACACCGACAAGGAGGGCACGCCGCACGCCTACTCCCCCATTGTGGATCTGGCCGCAGCGCCGAATCTTGGCGCCAAGACAATTCTCTACATGCTCGATGGTCTCTATTGTGCGCGCCGTCATCAGTCCTATCCGGTGCACTTTCCCAATCCGCCGTTCAACAATCGCGTGGAGCCGTACGCCAACAACGAATGGCCTTCGAGCCTGCTGGCTTCGCTGGATGGCGTGGCGCTCGACTCGGTCGGCATCGACATCCTCTATGCGCAGAGCCAGAACAACATCGACAAGGGCGGTCATCAGCGCATCCAGCTCCGCGAGAACGCCGACGACTATCTGCAGGAAGAGGCCACACCGGAACATGCGCCCTCAGGCACGCATTACATGGTTGACGGCAAACCAACCACCAGCCTGGGCGTCTTTGAACACTGGGATAGCGATGCGACGCGGCAATATTCGCGCAACAAGGATCACAAACATGGCACGGGAATCGAACTGATCTATACGTTGATGTAGGCAGCGCGATTCACCATCAACAAGGTGCGCGCCTGCTCCCATCTTGCCTTCCGGGAACAGGCGCACTTTGGTTCCACCCCGCACGCGCAGCATCCGTTCAGTGCACAACGCTTGGCCAGAGGCTGCACTTACTGGTAACGAGTTGATGCCAGCATCAACCTTGCATGCCATTCCATCGCTCCTCGCGCCGGAGATCGTCCCATGAAAAAGCTTCTTCTTGCTGTCTCCCTTCTTGCATCTCTCGTTTCGCTGTCCTTGCTGACCGCGCAGACAACAGCCCATCTATTTCTCAAACTGCCGGCTTTTGTTGCTACGCCAGACGGCATGGCGATTGCACCGGACGGCTCGTTGATCGTGTCCTGTCCGAACTTCGCCAGCTATCCGCAAGGTACGGACAAGCCGGAGGTGCCTGCCTGTCTGGCCAAGATCGACCTGAACGGCGTAGCGCACAAATGGATTGATCTGCCACCAATGTCCGAGACCGGGCGCATCTGCCCCATGGGGATTGAGTTCGGCCCCGATGGCGAGCTCTACATGGTGGACAACCAGAACTGGCTAGCTGGCAATGGTGCGAATGGTGAGATCAATCAGGGCCGCATTCTGCGGCTGGTCATCCATCACAACCATCTGGATGAAATTACCGTGGTGGCGAAGGGCATCAGCCATCCGAACGGAATCCGCTACCGAAACGGCTATTTGTTTGTAACAGTGTCCATGCTGGCCAAGGTGAAACGGCCGGATGGGTTGCTGGTAAGCGGCGTCTACCGCTTTCCCGCCGATGGGCATGAAATTCAAGTGACCAACGGGCTTGAGGACAAGAGCTTGGTCGCTAGTTTCGTTACCCACAATCGCTATACCCAATACGGGCTGGATGGAATTGCCTTTGACAGCAAGGGCAACCTGTTCGTAGGCAACTTTGGCGATGGCGCCATTTTCAAGCTGGTTCTCGATGCAGAAGGCAAGGTGATTTCAAATTCTCTATTCGCCCAGACCGACTTCGATCTTGCGCGTGATCCAACGACGCCGGGCTTTCTGGCCTATGCCGCGAAGACCAGATTGCGCACTACCGACGGTATCTGCGTGGATGCAGAAGACAATCTGTACGTTGCGGATTTTTCCAATAACGCAATCGACAAGGTGACACCAAATGGAAAGATCTCTGTGCTGGCCGCAAATGCCGACAGCGACGGACAGAGGGGCGAGCTGAATGAGCCCGGAGAACCGATTGTGTGGAATGGCAGGCTAATCGTATCCAACTTTGACGCGGTTTCCGGCCCGGACAAAGTGCACACCCAGCATCACGCACCCGCAACGCTCTCGGTCGTGGAGTTGCAAGAGTAACTGGAAGCCGAGTGATTGAACTCCACCTGCATCGAGCCGCGCCGATTGGCCGGCTCGGATGCTTCTGAATTGTCCACTAGCGAATGGAATCAAGAATCGCGCCACTCTGCAGGGCAAGAAACGAACTGATGCTGCCTGATGTCTATTTACCCATTTCTTGACTCATGTGGGCCACCTAGATAAGGCAGAAACCAACCAGCGTCGCTTGGCTCCGACTCTGGCCCACATCACCGCAATCAGTGGACCACTTCACTGGAATACGCAGTCAGGCAAAGGGCTTGAGCGGTTGTCGTGGCTCCGACGAGGCATTCCGTGCACCACTCCAATCTCTCTGAGAACGGCGAGAAAAAGACCAGCCGGCGAGGCATTGCCGGCTGGATATTGAATAGTTCGAGACGGAATGTATCCGTATACATTTGAAGCGAATTTGACGCCGCTGTCAAGAGAAGTTTTAACCCCATTGCGGTAGCCAGGCCGGCGCACACTCCAGAAATTGCGGACCAACAGGATTTGGCTTGCGATTGGGGTGTCACCCGATGGAGTGCGCTCAACGGAGCGCAGGGTAGGTATGGTCATGGTTGAGCGGAATCAGGTTCCAGGGGCGGGGGCTCGATGCGCTTTTTCCAGATGTCGGGCAGCCAGAGGTCGAGTTCCTCCGGTAAGATTACGGTTTCTGTCCATGCGTCTGATCCCAACTGCTTTCCCTCCGCTGCACCATCTCCCGTATTCCTCCACAGCCTCTTCCCTTTCGCCGACGCTCTTTCTCGTGCTCTGTTGACCACTCGTAACCGTCAAGAGTCACGATTCCCTCGTCCGAATGGGGAATTGGCGAGGGACAGATGCTGCGTCGGGTTCAATTGACCCGAGATCTGAACGAACGCAGACGCAAGCCCGTCGCTGGTTACGCCGATAGAAGACTCGCCGCTTTTATGCTCGATCAAGATCCGGGCGCGGCCGTTGTACATTTGAACGACACGGGAACCGCTCGACGTACCAAGGTTGTCGATCAGCCGTCCGCTACCGGCGAGCGAGAAGCGAATGACGTTTTTCGCGTCGAGGCAAAGCACGCCATTCGCGTCAAATAATTTGGCTTCGACCGTTACAGTCGTTGCATCGCGGGCAATCTCTGCCAGTTCTAACTTGGCCGGCTTTTCCCACTTCGCGGTCTGATACTCGAATTCAATTTCATCGCTAACAGTGACGCCATCCTTGCTGGCAACTATCTGCAGATGATTCTTTCCCGGAGCAAACTTTGTCGTCCAACGCAACCCGGCAGCAGGGAAATTCTGACTGTCGCGGTGACGAATCCCCACGGATTCTCCGTTGACGAACAATTCGACGCCAGGACAGTTCGAATAGACCTTTACCATACGCGGTTCACCTTCCGCTCCCCAGCGGACGGGCCATGTATGGCCGTAGATATGCGCCATCGGCTTCTCGCTCCAATATGACTGGAAGACGAAGTAGCTCTCTTTCAAAGTCATATCGCGTTCGACAAGGCCCTTCTGATTGACACGGGGAATAGGGTTTTCCACTCGTAACGGTGTGGTGAAGTCCTTGAAGATCCATTGCGCCGATCCGGTAAGCCAGGGCAGCGTCTCCTGCACCTTCAAGTGCCAGTCGAAGAGGTTGCAGGCATAGCTTTCCGACCAGTTGCCGTCGCGCGAGACACGCAGTTCGGCTCCGGTGGGCAGGTAATCTAGTCCGCGCTCATCGGTCCGATTGCCAGCAGTAATTTTTTCCAGCTCTGCATCCGTGCACTCCGCGTGGCGGCGCGCATGACTGTCGGCACCCCATTCAATATGGATTAGGTGTTTTACGCGCTCGCGTTCGGTTTCCAGGGCTATTTGATATTCGGTATAGGCGCCGCGATACCAGCCTTCCCAAATGGAAGGTGAGTACACGTCGGGAATATCGCGCGCGAAATCGCAGCGGCGGAAAGATGTGACCCGCTGCGGATCCAGCACGTGCGCCAGCTGGTTCATCTTTTGCATAAAGCCGCGAATGGCGGCCTGATCCGTCGCTGGATATTCGCCCGGCCAGTCGTCTTCATTGCCCAATCCCCACATCAGCACGCAGGGGTGGTTGAAGTGCTGGTCGATCATGGTGGCCAACTGGGCGCACGTCTGCTGCTGCCACTTTTCGTCGCCGATGCCGGACCGGCACCACGGCGCCTCTTCCCACACCAGGAGGCCTAGTTCGTCGCAGAGATCCAGAACCAGGCGCGGCTGCTGGTAGTGAGCGAGGCGGATGAAATTGGCACCCATCGCCTTGATCAACTCCATCTCCTTGCGGGTCAGGTCGTCTGGCTGCGCGGCGGCAAAGCCGGCGTGGTCCACATGGCGCTGCGTACCGCGCAGCAGGAGGCGCTCGCCATTCAGCTTGAACGGACCGTGATCGACAAACTCCACGTGCCGGATGCCGAACTGTTCCCTAGATGTGCATTCGCCGAACTCGGTTGTGAGCATGACGCAGCACGTGTACAGGTGCGGATGTGCGGGTGACCAGGTCTCTGGTGCTACGATACCGAACGAAGCAATCTCGGATTCCTGTTCCCATGCGGCAAGCATCTTCTCAGATTGGTAGACAGCCCTGCCTTGGGCGTCGGTCACTTGAATGGCCAGCGTGGCATTGCCGGAATACTGCCGCGGGTTATAGAGACGCGCACTTACTTTCACGGTTGCGGGAGATCCGGGCGCGAAGCTGTGCGCCACGTGTACCGCTTCAAGAGAGACGGCTGGCGTATGGACCAGATGCACATGGCGATAGAGACCGCCGTACAGGCTGAAATCGCTCAGATCGGATGGCGCGCGCTCCAGGTCCTGCGAGTTGTCGCACAGAACGGAGAGAGCCGCCATACCCTTGCTTGTGCCAGGTGCGGCAGCCGCCAACGCATCCGTAACATCGAATACGAATTCGTCGTAACCTCCGATGTGCGTCCCCACCAGCGTATTGTCGATATAGATCTGCGAGGTCTGCCCGGCACCTTCGAAATAGAGCAGCGTGCGGCCGTTCTTCAAGGAATTGAGCATGGGAATATGGTTGCGATACCAGCCGTGTCCGCGATAGTACGGAGTGTCGGGATCGCAGGCGTCGTAATGATTGAAACAGTGAGGGAGCGAAACCTTCTTCCAGACAGCGATCTCATCGCCGTGCCACACCTCCCACGGTCCGTCCAGCGGTCCTTGGTAGTACTCCCAGTTGGAATCCAGGCAAAGCGACGTACTGGCCGGGTTCGCACCGTTAACCAAACCCCGCACCAGCGATGCCTGCAGCGGCACGCAAGCCTGTGTGGTCGCGGCGACTGCGGCCATCGATTTCAGGAATTGCCGACGTGATGAAATTGAGATTGCCTGTGACATAGCTCTCCGAAACTGTACCCAACGCGTTCTGGTTTTTCCCGCACGACAGCGACCCCTTGCCGATGCGCCGGGACCTCTCCCTGTGTGGGCTTAACGCGGTTTATCTTTACTGCGGAATGACGACGGGGGCGGTTGTGACATCCAGGTGCTACTTACCCCACCCATTCGCGGTTGACACCTACACGTTCAGGTCAATGCGGCATGGCCGGATTGCGTTTGCCCCCACTCAATTGCTCAATGGCAGCCTCATATTCGGGGTCGTGATACACAGCTTCGGCGCGCCGCAATTCCCCCAGCAGCGCCTGGCCATGAAAGCCGGCGATCTGCTGGTAATCCCAAGGCCTGGCGCCCACGGCATACAGGAGTAGAAAATCCAGGGACGCGCGAATGCATCTGCCATCCGCTGTTTTGTAGCCCCAGAGGTCAACCCCAACCTGCGAACCAAGCCAGGCAAGCTGCATTAACGCGTCGAGATTTCCAATGCTGTAGCTGAAGGCATTGGTTCTAACAAGCTCCAACGGTTCACGCCCATCAGGCTCAATCTGCACTGTAATGCGTCTGGTCTTTACGCGATCAAGCGTTTCGATCGCCAGCTTCGTGTCGCCAATGAAGAGCGCATAATCGGTAACCTGCAGGTCGTACCAGGACCCGTGATTGTTTTGCGCTGCATCCTCGGCCTTGCCCTTCTCACTGGTGCGCATCCAATGGAGAAACTGCTCGAACCACGTCTTCATGCCCTGTTGATCCGCAACGCTCCACGCATTCGAACCGGCAAGCAGCCCCACCGCATCCAATGCCGGCATCAGGAATCTAGTTTCTATCAGCCCGATCCCGCGCCCAGTATTGGTGCCGGGGATCCCTTGGCCGAATTCGAGGTTGGGATTCATGCGCGTGGAGGGATCGAGAAACCATGTGCGCAGCAGTAACGCGGCTCGGTTGGCATAGTCAGCATTGCCTGTGTAGTAATACGCTAGCGCCAGATCCCGCGCATCTTCACCCATGCGATCCATAGAGTCATGATCGGTGATCTTCTTGATCTCGGGATTGTGTTCGCCGTCGCGCCGAATATAGGGCAGGCCGTTGGGCTTGGTGGGGTCGGGCCAAAAATACGGAGCCTGGCTCATATAGTCGTGCTTGTCGCCACTGGGCGGAGCAACCCCCTTCTGCATGACGGAAAATGGGCCTTCCCACATCGCCTTATCTGCTGCCGAAATCGCCGTCTTCAATAACTCCTGCCTGTGCGCATCGCCCGGAGCAGCCGACTTGATCTCCGCAAGCATCTTTGCATCCTGGAGGAAGACGCGCGGCGGGGATGTTACCGAGCCGGCCGCTTTGGATGGCTTGAGAGAAGAGGGGGTTTGCGCCCCGGAAGAAAGAGCGAATAGAAGCACAAGTGGCAAGGCTCGAAAGCGCATCTTGGTCCGAAGGGTCATGCGAAGATA
>Ga0181520_10004034_pt1 | contig 25065 bp, 15 predicted proteins | sample PEATcosm2014_Bin_29_FD_132451 | JGI IMG/M metagenome (GOLD analysis project Ga0181520, IMG submission 132451) | Peatland microbial communities from MTU Mesocosm Facility, Houghton, MI, USA - PEATcosm2014_Bin02_30_metaG | ecosystem: Environmental > Terrestrial > Soil > Wetlands > Peat | place...
CTTGAACATTTCCACGCCCGTCACCACGGTCTTGCGCGTCGGCTTGAAACCGACGATTTCCATTTCCTCGCCGACCTTGCAGATTCCGCGCTCGATGCGCCCCGTCACCACCGTCCCGCGCCCCTGGATCGAGAAAATATCCTCGATCGGCATCAGGAACGGCTTGTCCAGAATCCGCTCCGGAATCGGCACGTATCCATCCACCGCGTCCATCAGCTCCAGGACCGTCTTTTCCCACTTCTCTTCGCCGTTCAAAGCGCCCAAGGCCGATACCCGCACCACCGGCAGATCGTCCCCCGGGAACTGGTAGCTCTTCAACAGCTCGCGCACTTCCAGCTCCACCAGGTCCAGCAGCTCCGGATCGTCCACCATGTCCACTTTGTTCATGCACACCACGATGTACGGCACGCCCACCTGCCGCGCCAGCAGCACGTGCTCGCGCGTTTGCGGCATGGGGCCGTCGGTGGCCGCGACAACCAGGATGGCGCCATCCATCTGGGCCGCCCCGGTGATCATGTTCTTGATGTAGTCGGCGTGCCCCGGGCAATCCACGTGGGCGTAGTGCCGGTTTTTCGTTTCGTACTCGATGTGCGCCACCGCGATCGTGATGCCGCGGGCCTTCTCTTCAGGCGCGTTATCGATGGAATCGAAGCTGCGAAACTTGATCTTCGGGTTGCTCTTCGCCAGTACCTTCGTGATGGCTGCCGTCAGGGTTGTCTTACCGTGATCGATGTGCCCGATCGTGCCGATATTTACGTGCGGCTTGGTGCGGTCGAATTTCTCTTTTGCCATGGCCTTTCACCTGTCAGGATTGTGAACAGGAAAAAACTGGAGCCGTTGACCGGGTTTGAACCGGTGACCTCGTCCTTACCAAGGACGCGCTCTACCAACTGAGCTACAACGGCTTAATCAATAGTGTACAAGGTCTGGTGGACGGGGGAGGATTCGAACCTCCGTAGCTCGCAAGGAGCGACAGGTTTACAGCCTGTTGCCATTAGCCGCTCGGCCACCCGTCCAGACCCACGACCCGCAAAACGACCCTCCAAAGCGAGATTCATCCATGCGGGGAACTACCAGCATACTAGGAGCCGGAACGGTGCGCAACTGGCGAACAACTTCTTATATGCGATTTATATGCGATCGCACCCGGGCGCACGGCTCTAATGCGTCTTCAGCTCGCGCGCATAATCCATGTCACGGTCCAGAATGTGGTTGGCCAGCCAGTCCTTCAGGAACCGCATCACCCCGAGGGTCATGCAGACCTTGCTGGTGGCAAAATCCTGTCGAAGATCGGTCACCTGCTTGGTTAGTCTTTGGTGCTCTTCTATATGGGCCGCCAACCCCGAGTAGCCGCTCTGCCGCAGCATGGCCTGCTCATAGGAGAAGTGGCTCTCGGTATACCGGATCAGGTCGTCCAAGATCCCTGCCATCGCCTGGCTGCCTTTGCCCGCCAGCATGGAGGCGTGCAAGTCATTGATGAGCTTGATTAGCCCCCGGTGCTGAGTATCGATGAGGGGTATGCCGACGCTGTACTCCGCGCGCCATGGGAAAATCTCGTTTGCGGTCGCTGTTGCCATAACCCTCTAATCGGCTGGTAGGGCGCAAAACCTGATAGCCGAACGCACTGCGCCCTATTTTCCTGCTTTTCGCGACCGTTCCAGGTCGATGAGCGCCCGTTTGCGGCCCAGGCCCCAGCGGTATCCCCCCAGAGCGCCCGTTCCGCGGAGCACGCGGTGGCAGGGAATCAGAATCGACACCGGATTGGTGGCGCAGGCGTGGGCCACCGCGCGCACCGCCGTGGGCCGGCCGATGCCCGCGGCCACCTCGCTGTACGATTGAACCTCGCCATAGGGAATCGATTGCAAGTAGCGCCAGACCTCCATCTGAAATGCCGTGGCGCGTATGTCGAGGGGTAGATCCGGCCTGTGCGCGGCGCCCTCCAGGTGCGCGTTCAGTCCGTCGATCCAGGCGCGGAACTGCGGGCTGGGAGGCTCGAGCATGGCCTCGACCGTCGCCGCCGGATACTCGCACCGGAGAGCCTCCAGAAGCTCCTCTGGAGAATCCCCGAATTCGACGAAACAGATGCCGCGGTCCGTAGCGGCCATCAGCATCAGCCCCACGGGCGATTCCACCGAAGCATAGCTGATGGTGATCCCCTCGCCGCCCCGGCGGTACTCTCCCGGCGTCATGCCCAGGCGCGTGTCGGCGCGCTCGTAGACCCGGCTCGCGGAACCGTAGCCGGCATCGTATACGGCTTCCGTGACGTCCCCGGCGCGCCGCAGACTGGGCTTCAGCTTGCGAAGGCGGCACGCTTCCAGGTATTCGCGCGGGGTGATGCCCACTACGGCCTTGAAGCTGCGCTGCAAGTGGAAGCGGCTCAAGCCGGCCCGCGCCGCCAGCCCCGCCAGGCTGAGGCGCTCCTCGGAGTGCGCCTCCATATAGCTGCACAGTTTCAGGATGCGGGCATCCGGCAGCGCCGAATAAGCCTCCAGCGGCCGGCAGCGCAGGCAGGGACGCAGCCCGTCCTCGCGGGCCTCCGCCGCCGTGGCGTAAAAGCGAACATTGCGGCGCAGAGGGCGCCGCGCGGGACACGAGGGCCTGCAGAATACGCCCGTGGTCAGCACCCCGAAATAGAAGCTGCCATCCTGGCCGCGGTCGCGCCGCGCAATGGCGTCCCAACATTTCTCTTTATCGAGCATCATGCCACCAGTGTGCCGCGCATCGCCGCCGCTTTCTATCCGATTCTTGCGGGCAAACCCGCTCAGCTCATGTACCAGCCGCCGTTCACGCTGATAGTCTGCCCGGTGATGTAGCCGTTACCGGCCAGCATCACCACCACGTCCGCCACCTCGTCGACGTGCCCGAAGCGCCCCACGGGAATCAGGCTCGCGCTGGCGTTTGGATTGGAGGTCACCATATCGGTCTCGACCAGCGCCGGGGCAATGGCGTTGGCCGTCACGCCTTCCCGCGCCAGCCAGCGCGCGTAGCCGTGCGTCAGGCCGATCATCCCGGCTTTGGAGGCCGCGTAGTGCAGCCCCACGGCGCCGCCGAGCTGGGCCGCCACCGAAGAGATATTGACGATGCGTCCCCACTGCCTGGCGCGCATTCCGCCCACCACCGCCTGCGTCACCAGGAAACACGAGGTCAAATTCACCCTCAGCAGCTCGTTCCAATCTTCCTCGGTGATCTCCTCGATCTTCTGAACGCGCGCGATTCCGGCATTATTTACCAGGATGTCCACCGGCCCGAGCTCCGCTTCGATCGTCCGCACCATCTCGCGCACCGCGTCGCCGCGCGACACATCGGCGCCCACCGCCACGGCGCGCCGACCCATGCGGCGGATCTCTTCGACGGCGCTAGCGGCTTCCTCGCGCCGCGCCAGGAAGTTCACGGCCACGTCCGACCCTGCGCGTGCCAGGGCGAGGGCGATGGCCCGGCCGATCCCGCGGCTCGCCCCGGTAACCAGCGACACCCTTCCCGTCAGATCTTCCATGCTCCCCAGCATAACCCGCGCCAAAGCCTGCCACTTTTTGACGCGCCGCGCATCCATATACAGCGCAATCCGGTATACAATTCAGCCCAACTTGGGCACACAATCAGGAGATATTTGAATGAAGCGTACGGCCAGCGCGCAATGGCGCGGCGATTTGAAATCCGGAAGTGGAACCGTCTCATCGGCAAGCGGCGTGCTTTCCCATTCGCCTTATTCCTTCCACACGCGTTTTGAGGAAACTCCCGGTACTAACCCGGAGGAGTTGTTGGCGGCGGCGCACGCCGGCTGCTTCACCATGGCGCTCTCGGCGCAACTGGGACAGGCGGGGTTGACCGCCGAAAGTCTCGAAACCACCTGCACCATCTCGCTCGAGAAGCAGCCCGACGGTTTCGCGATCACGGAGAGCCATCTCGACCTGAAGGCCCGCATCCCCGGCGCCAGTCAGGAAGCTTTCGATAAGGCCGTCGCGGCCGCTAAGACCGGCTGTCCCGTTTCAAAACTCTACAAAACTAACATCACGCTGAACGCCAAGCTGAACTGAGCGGCCGCTCCCGGGCGGATTGGCCGCGATGCCGGCGCGGTGCGCGAAAATGGCCTTTGATGCCGAAACGCCCGCCCACAGACCCCATCCTGAAGCTCTCCGCCCGGGAACAGGCCCGCCTGATCCGGGAACGCCGCATATCCTCCTGCGAGTTAGTGGCGGCGCACCTGGAGCGCATCGCCGCGATCAACCCGGTGCTCAATGCCGCCGTGGAGGTGCAATCGGAATCGGCGTTGCGGGATGCCGCCGCGGCCGATCGCGAATTGGCCGCCGGCTTGCCTCGCGGCGTTTTGCACGGCGTGCCCTTCAGCATAAAGGATTCCATTGAGCAGGCCGGCACACGCTGTACGGCCGGCACCGTGGGCCGGCGCGACGCGGCGCCCTCCACCGCCGATGCCACGCTGGTCCGGCGGCTGCGCCATGCCGGCGCCATCCCCATCGCGCGGACGAATCTCCCGGACCTGCTCTTCGCTTTCGAAACTTCCAACTTTATATTTGGGCAGACCAACAATCCCTACGACGTGATGCGCACTCCCGGCGGCAGCAGCGGGGGCGAGGCCGCGCTTCTGGCAGCCTGCGGCTCGCCGCTGGGGCTGGGCAGCGACGCCGCCGGCTCGGTTCGCCTGCCTGCCGCTTTCTGCGGGATCGTCGGAATCAAGCCGACCTCGGGACGCCTGCCGCGCACGGGCCACTTTCCGCCCGCCGGCGGCTGGATCGAATCCTTATGGCAGATCGGTCCCATGGCGCGCCGCGTGGAAGATCTCGTCGAAGCGCTGCGCCTGCTGATCGGCCCCGATGGCATCGATCCCACGGTTCCCGATGTGCCGTTTCGCGATCCCCTGGCTGTGGAGCTGGCCGACCTGCGCGTGGCGGTCTTCACCGATAACGGAATCGCCACGGCGGATGCAGAAGTCGCCGGCGTGGTGCGGCGTGCGGCCGCGGCCCTGGCAACCGCGGTTCGCTCTGTCGAGGAGACGCGCCCGGCATGTCTCGCGGCGGCCTACGACCTCGAGATGAAGCTGATCGGCCCGGATGGCGGCGACGGCCTGCGCGATGCTTTATGCCAAATGGGCTCGCGCGAAGTCCATCCGCTTCTCACCGCGTGGCTCGACAAGCTGGAGCCGTACCGCACGGACGTGGCCGGCCTGGCGGGCTACTGGGCGGAACTGGACGCCTACCGCGCGGAGATGACCGGCTTCCTGCGCCGCTACGACGCCATCGTGTGCCCCGCCTACATCCACGCGGCCCTGCCGCACGGCGAATCGACCCGCGACGAGAATTTTCGCGGCTTCAGCCACACCATGGCGTTCAACGTGGCGGGATGGCCGGCAGCCGTGGTGCGCTGCGGCGAATCGGGCGCCGGCCTGCCGATCGCGGTGCAGATAGCGGCGGCTCCCTGGCGCGAAGATATCGCCCTGCGCGTGGCGCTCTGGCTGGAAGAAGCTTTCGGCGGCTGGAAGCCCGCGCCCGAGCGCGATTGATAACATGCCCGGGCATCGCGTATTCTCGTACCGGTGGGAGCGGTGGTCATGAAAAAGGCGAGTCTCTTGGTGGCGGCGATCGTGGCCCTGGCGGGCGGGCTGTTTCTGGGAGTTCCGCGCGGCTCCGGGCAGACTAACCAGGAGCTGCTGTGGCGCTATCGCAATCTCGGCAAGGCGCTGTTCGAGAATCCCACCACGCAGTCGCAGGCTCCGGCGGAGCTCAAGAAAGCCCTCGATCTGGCGCCCGGCTCCTTTCGCGACCGCCTCAACTACGGGCTGGCGCTGCTGCGGGCCGGCGAGATCGATCCGGCCATCGCCGAGCTTCAAAAGGCCCAGGCGCAGGATCCCCAGTCGCCTTACACCTGGTTCAATCTGGGAATCGCCTACAAGCGCCAGGAGCGCCTCGCCGATGCCATACGCGAGTTCGAGCGCATGGTGCAACTGGCGCCGGACGAGCCGGTCTCGCACTATAACCTGGGAATCCTGTACTCGCAAAACGGCCGTCCGGCCGACGCGCTGGCGCAATTCCAGACGGCCGCCAGGCTCGATCCCAAGCTGGTGGCGCCGCTGTTCCGCATCTACAACTACTATCGGCTCGGCGGCGACGAAGCCAAGGCCGCGCAGGCGCTGGCCGCGTTTCAGGCCGCCAAGCAGCGCCAGCAGGCCGCCGACGATACCGAGGACATGGATTGGTCCTTCTATGCCGAGCTGTACGACCCGATTCAGGCTCTGCCCGCCGCCGCCGGCCCCGCGACCGCCGGAGTGAAGTTCGAGGATCGCAAGCTCGCGGGTGCCGTGGACGCCGCCAGCGCCGGAACGCTCGTGCTCGATGCCGATGGCGACGGCCGGCCGGACCTGCTGGTATGGTCGAGCCGCGGCGTTCTCCTCTTCCGCAATGGGAGCGAGCCGGTGGCCGATTCGGGCCTGGCGGATCTGCGCGGCGTGATTTCGGTGGCGGCCGGCGACTTCGATAACGACGGCCTCCCCGATCTCTGTGTGCTCACCGAAGCCGGAGCGCGGCTCTATCGCAATGCCAAGGGGCGCTTCGAGCCGGTGGCCGCCAAGCTCCCCGCCGGCCGCTTCGAGCACGCTGTGTGGCTGGATTTCGATCACGACTACGATCTCGATCTGTTCCTTTTGGGCCCCAATTCCGCGCTCCTGCGCAACGACGGCCACGGCAATTTCGAAGATTTCAGCGCGCATTTTCCCTTCGCTCCCGGGCGTGCCGTGGACGCCGTCGCCTTCCGTGTGGTGCCGGACACCAAAGCGTTCGACCTGGCCGTTTCCTACGCGGACCACGCGGGCGTGCTGTACCGCGACCAATTGCGCGGCCAGTACACGGCTACGCCGCTCGATGCCCTTCCGGCCGGCGCCGCTGGGCTCCAGGCACTCGATCTCGATAACGATGGCTGGATCGACCTGGCCGCGCGGGATTCTCAGGCGGTTCTGCTGCTCCCCAACCGCAATGGGAAGTTCGAGCCGCAGAGCACCCCGGCAGGGCAAGCTAAAGCATGCCCCACATGCTTTGCTTTCTCGGATCTCGAGAATCGCGGCTTCGCAGACCTGGTCGCGGGCGGCCAGGTCTATCGCAACCTGGGGGAAGACCGCCTGGCCAATCCGGTCGCGCCCGCTGGAATGGTCTCGGGCGGTGCCTGGGCCGCGGCCGATTTCGATGCCGATGGCCGCGGCGACCTCGCAACCGTTGCCCCCGATGGCGGTATCCATCTCCTGTTGAACCGCACCGAGTCGAAGAACCAATGGCTGCGCGTCTCGCTGGCCGGTGTGAAGAACTTGAAGGCCGCGCCGGGCACCGAGGTCGAGGTCAAGGCCGGCAATCTGTACCAGAAGAAGCTCTATCGTGGAACGCCGCTACTGTTCGGCCTGGGTGGCACGAACCGCGTGGATACGGTTCGCCTTACCTGGGCCAACGGCATGATCCAGAACCAGACCAACGAGGCCGCCGGGCGCAGCCTGTCAATCGTCGAGGCGCCGCGTCTCTCCGGCTCCTGCCCCATGATTTTCACGTGGAACGGCCGCGGGTTCCAGTTCATCACGGACGTTCTGGGGGTCGCGCCGCTGGGAGCCAGTTCGGGCGATGGCCAGTACTTTCCGGTGGATCATGACGAGTACGTGCGCATCCCCGGCGAGGCGCTGGCCGCGGTGGACGGGCATTACGAAATCCGCATTACCGAAGAGCTGCACGAGGTCTCGTATCTCGACCAGGTGCGCCTGCTGGCCGTGGATCACGCGGCCGGAACCGAGATCTTCACCAACGAGAAGTTCAAATCGCCGCCATTCCCGGAATTCCGGCTTTTCGGCGTGAACCGGCGCATCTTCCCCGTCGCCGCGCGCGACGATAAGGGGCGCGATGTGCTCCCCGCGCTGCTGCGCCACGACCGCGTCTATGCGGGCGGCTTCCGCCACGATTCCGCCGGAGTGGCCGACTTGCACGCGCTGACCCTCGATTTCGGTCCGCAGGCGGCCGCCGGCAACAAAGCCGTGCTACTGCTCGATGGCTGGGTCGACTGGGCCGATGGCAGCACCTTTTATGGCACCTCGCAGGCACCCGGTGGCGGGCTGGTGTTTCCGTACCTCCAGGTGAAGGACGCGGCGGGAAACTGGCAGACGGTGATCGAAGACATGGGCATTCCGGCGGGCAAGCCGAAAACCATCGCGGTGGATCTGACCGGGCGGTTCCTTTCGGCGTCGCGCGAAATCCGCATCGTCACCAATCTCTGCCTCTACTGGGACCAGATCTTCCTCAGCGACGATCCCGCCGCGCCGCCGGTTCGAATCCGGCCGCTCGAAACCCGTTCGGCGGAAGTGCGGCTGCGCGGCTTCTCGCGCGCCTCCATCGACCCGCGCCGCGAGCAGCCCGAGGCCTTCGACTACGCCGCCTGGACCCCCACGGCCACTTGGAACCAGACCCCCGGCCTTTACACGCGCTATGGCGACGTGCGGGAACTGGTAGAAGCCGCCGACGACCGCTTCGTCATCATGGGTGCGGGCGACGAGCTGCGCCTCGAATTCCCAGCCGGCAGCCTGCCGCCGCTGAAGCCTGGCGAGCGCCGGGATTTCCTGCTGCTGGTGGATGGCTGGGCCAAAGATGCCGACGCTAACACCGCCTTCTCGCAGACCATCGAGCCGCTTCCGTTCCACGCCATGAGCCGGTACCCATATCCCGCGCCGGAGCATTACCCGGACGACCCGGCGCACCGGGCGTACCTCAAGATCTACAACACGCGACCCGCCATCCGCTTTGTTCCCAAGCTGCTGGCCGGCTCCGGGCGGGATTAGCGGCCGCGCCTCTAATCCCTTTCTACTATTCCATTTGCCGTATACCGCGAATTACAATTTCGGAGTGTCGAGTTTCATTTTTCGATGGGGCGCCCTGTTTCTCTGCGCGGGAATCGTGCCCGGTCAGGTTGAAAACTCGATAGATTTCATCTACACGGAAGCGCCGCGCTACGAGCCCGCCACGCCCGGCACGCGCTTTCCGGCGGGCGCCGCGTTGCGCATAGTCGCGCAGGGCCAGGCGCGCGCGTTAGTCCCCGCGTTCGCCGCGTCGGCGGATGCCAGCATTGCGTTCGACGGCCAGCGTGTGCTCTTCGCGGGCAAGCGGAAGGCGGGCGACCCGTGGCAGATCTGGGAAGTCCCTGCGGCCGGCGGAGCGCCGCGGCGCGTCACGGCGTTCAATGACGATGCGGTCGCGCCATTCTACCTGGCGGACGAGTGGATCGTGTATTCCCGGCACACGCCATCGGGCTTCCAACTCGAGACCATGCCGCTCGCGGGCGGCGGGCCAGTCGTTCGCCTCACCTACGCGCCCGGCGACCACCTAGCTACCGATGCGCTGCGCGACGGCCGTGTCCTCTTCGATGGCCCGCATCCGGATGCCGCCTCGCCCCGGCGCGACGTGTACGCGGTTTACCCGGATGGCAGCGGCGTCGAGACCTACCGCTGCGACCATGGCCGCGACCGTCACAGCGGCCGTCAAGTGGCCTCGGGAGACATCGTTTTCGAAGTTTCCGGCAAACTCGCGCGCTTCACCTCCGCACGCGCGGACCAACTCGAAATCCCCATGTCTGCGGGTCAATTCGCTGGTCCCATCGCCGAGACTCCCCCCGGCGAGTGGCTCGTGGCTTACCGGCCCGACAGCCGGGCGCGCTACGGCATCTACCGCTGGAAGGCGGGCCAGAGCGCGCCCGATAAACTGGTTGCATCGCCCGTTGCGAATGCCATCCAGCCCGTGCTGGTGGCTCCCCACGAGGTCCCCAAGCGCCATCCATCCGGACTGGGGAATCGCGAGGGCGCCAATCTGCTCTGCCTGAACGCTTACACTTCGCGCTCGCCCATCCCCGCGGATTCGGTGGCGGCCGTGCGCGTGTGGGCGCTCGATGACGCCGGTGCGGCCGTGAATCTCGGCCAGGCGCCCGTCGAGCACGATGGCTCGTTCTTCGTGCAGACGCCCGCCGACCGGGGCATACGGTTCGAGCTGCTGGACCAGGCCGGAAAAACCGTGGCGGCCGAGAAGGGCTGGTTCTGGGCGCGGCGCGGCGAGCAGCGCATCTGCGTAGGATGCCATGCCGGTCCCGAGCGCGCGCCCGATAACGCCGTTCCCGCGATTCTGCTGCGGGGGACCGATCCGGCCAAAATGCTGCTGCCGGTCCACGGGCGCGAAACCGCGGAGGTAAGATCCCGATGGGACCTTTTCGATTCGCAGGGCCGCCCCGCTTCTGGGCGTTGGCGCTGTTTTTGGTGGCGGCCGGCGGGCAGCCGTCCGCGGTCTCCATTCGTTTTGAGGAAGTGAGCGCCCAGGCCGGCATCAACTTCACGCACAGCTTCGGCGCCGAAAAACTCGGCTCGCTGCTGGAGAGCACCGGCGCGGGCGCCGTCTGGTTCGATTACAACAACGACGGCTTGATGGATCTCTACGTGGTGAGCGGCATGGACTTGGGCAAGGGCATGCATCCCTACCCGCTGCGCAAACCGCCCGCCGTCCCGCCGCACAATCATCTGTTTCGCAACGACGGCAACGGCAAATTCACCGACGTCACCGAGCAGGCCGGCGTGGCGGGCGGCATCTTCGGCATGGCCGCCATCGCCGCCGATTACGATAACGACGGCCACACCGATCTGCTGGTCACCGGCTACGGCCGCGTGATCCTCTATCGCAACAAGGGCGACGGCACGTTCGAGGATGTCACCGAAAAGGCCGGCTTGAAGGTGCCGGGATGGTCGATCGGCGCCGCGTGGCTGGATTACGACCGCGATGGCTGCCTGGACGTCTTCATCGGCCGCTACGTCAAGTTCGACCCCGATTACCACGCCTACTACGCGGCCGACAATTTCCCCGGGCCGCTCGATTACGAACCCAATAGCAGCGTGCTCATGCACAACAACTGCAACGGCACGTTTTCCGATGTCAGCGAGAAAGCCGGCATCGCGCGCCTGAAGAGCCGGGCCATGGGCGTGACGGCCGCCGATTTCGATGGCGACGGCTACCCCGATATCTACGTGGCCAACGATAAGACCGAGAACTTCCTCTATCACAACCGCAAAGACGGCACCTTCGAAGAGATTGCCGTGCCGGCCGGCGTGGCCTACGGCCAGAACGGGGAAGGCACTTCGGCCATGGGTCCGGTCTTCGTGGATTTCGATCACGATGGCCGCGTGGACCTGTGGGTTTCCGATTCCAAGTACAACCGGCTCATGCGCAACACCGGCAACCTGCGCTTCGAGGATGTGACCCGCCAGGCGGGTATCTCGCAACTGGCCGCGCAATACGTGAGCTGGGGCACGGGCGTGTACGATTTCGATAACGACGGCCGCGACGATATCTTCATCGCGCACGGCGGTTTGATCCACATGGTTCCGCAGGAGCACTCGGTGTTTCACAACCTGGGCGACTGGAAATTCGAAGATGTCTCCTCCTCAGCCGGCCCGTTCTTCGAAGTGAAGAGCGTGGCGCGCGGCGCGGCTTTCGCCGATTACGATAACGACGGCCGCATCGACGTCTTTATCGTGAATCTCGGCGCTCCGGCCTTCCTGCTGCACAATACGTCGCCCAACGCGGGCCACTGGATTTCAGTCAAACTCGTAGGCCACAAGAGTAATCGCGACGGCATCGGCGCGCAGGTGGAGGTGCTGGCGGGCGGCAACCGGCAGGCGCACGAGCGTGTGGCGGGGTCGGGCTATCTTTCGCAGGACGATCCGAGGGTGCATTTCGGGCTGGGGAAGGCCACTAAGGTGGAGCGGCTGACCGTCACGTGGCCGAGCGGCATCCGGCAGGTGCTCGAAAACGTGCCTGCGGACCGCGTGGTTACGGTCGAGGAGAAATGATGCGGATTCCTTGGCTGGGCAAGCTAAAGCATGCCCCACCTTTCACCAGGCTAAGGCTTGGTGGGGCATGCTTTAGCTTGCCCGTATTTGTGTGCCTGGCGGTCCTGGCATCCGCCGCGGCCGGCGCCCCCGCGCCGCGCTACCCATCGCCCGTCGAACTGGCCGTTTCTCCCGATGGCGCGCGGCTCTTCGTTGTCTGCGAGGGCACCGACGAGGTGGTGGTCTACGACAACCGCTCGCACTCGATCGCGCGCCGCATCCCCGTGGGCCGTGCGCCGAAGGATGTGGCGCTTTCGCCGGACGCGCGGCGCCTCTACGTGGCCAACTCCTGGAGCGACACGGTTTCCGAGATTGACACGCAATCGCTCGCGGTGCTCCGCACGCTCCCCGCCGGCTTCGAGCCTAACGCTGTCATCGTGGATCGCGCCCAGCGCTATCTCTACGTCGCCAATCGCATCGGCGGCGATGTTTCGGTGGTGGATCTCGCCACCGGCCAGGAGACCAAGCGCCTGCTGGCGGCGCGCGGGGCCAGTTATCTGGCGCTCTCGCCCGATGGCGCCAAAGTCTACGCCACGCACATCTATCCGATCCCCGGAAAATGGCGCACGCCGCCGCAATCGGAGATCACGGTCATCGATACCGCCCGGCAAATGGTGATCGATCGCTACCGGCTCGATAACGCCGCCGGCGTCTTCCACGTGGCGCTCTCGGCCGACGGGCGCCTGGGAATGGCCGCCGAGACGCGCCCCAAAAATCTAGTCCCCCTGGCGCACGTGGAGCACGGCTGGGTCTTCGGCAACTCCATATCGGTTTTCGGCGAGGATGTCGGCGAGCCGGTGCAGATTCCCATCGACGAGCTGGATCGCTACTTCACGCCGCCGTTCGGCGTGGTGCTGGCGCGCGATAAATCCATGGCCTATGTGTCGACCACCGGCTCGGACAGCATCACGGTGATCGACATCCGCCGCCTGCTTGAATTCCTGCGCACGGCAACCCCTGCGGCACGGCGCGCATTGGCCAACGATCTTTCGGCCTCCGCCCATTACGTGGCCGCGCGGATTCCGGTGGGGCGCGGTCCCAAGGGGCTGGCGCTCTCTGCCGATGGAAAACGCCTCTACGCTGCCAATCGCAGCGATGACACGGTTTCGGTGATCGATACCGCCGCGCGCCGCGTGGTCGAGACGATCTCGCTCGGAGGCCCCGCGAATTTGACGCCCGAACGCCGCGGCGAGCAGCTCTTCTTCAGCGCGCGCTTCGCTTTCCAGGGCCACTTCGGTTGCGCCAACTGCCATATCGAGGCGACTTTCGATGGCCTCCCCTGGGATCTCGAGCCGGACGGCTTCGGCGTGGACATCGTGGACAACCGCCTGCTGGAGAATATCGAGGGCACCGAGCCGTTCAAGTGGAACGGAAGCAATCCTAACCTGGAGACCGAGTGCGGCCCGCGCACCGAAAAGTTCTTCTACCGATCCCAGAGTTATGACGGCCAGGAGTTGGCCGACCTGGTGGCTTACATCAAATCCATTCCGGCGCGGCCCAACCGCTTCCGCCGGCCGGAGGGTGAGATGACCGCCGCCCAGGAGCGCGGAAAGTCCATCTTCGAGCGCACGCGCAAGAAGGACGGCACGCCCATCCCGGAAGCCAACCAGTGCGCGGTGTGCCACTCCGGACCGCACTTCACCAACCAGCAATTGGCCGATGTGGGCAGCGGCAAGCCCACCGACCGCTCACCGCGCATCGATGTGCCGCAGTTGACCAATATCGCGCTGACCGCGCCGTATCTGCACGATGGCTCGGCGCGCACGCTCGAAGAGATCTGGACCGTCTTCAATCCGGCGGATACGCATGGAGTGACCAACGACCTCCAAAAAGACGAACTCAACGATTTGATTGAGTACCTGAAAACGTTATGAGGAAGCTTGCTATTGCCTTCGCTCTGGCTTCGGCGGCGCTGGCCGCGGCCCCCGATATGCCGCGCTTCCGCTGGGAAAATTTCACCACCGCCAACGGCCTGCCGGACGACCACGTCTTCAACGTCTGCGTGGATGGAAATCGCGTCTGGGCGGCCACGGAAAACGGCCTGGGCCTGTACGAAAACGGCAAGTGGCGGGTCTACCGGCCCGCCGACGGCCTGGCGCATCGCGCGGTGCTGAATATCGCGGTCGATAAGCGCACCGGAGACGTTTGGGCCGCCACCATGTCCGGCCTGAGCCGCTTCTCGGCCGGCCGCTTCGACAACTTCACGCAGCTTTCGAGCGGGCTCGCCAACGACGTGGTTTACGGCGTTTCGGTGGAGGGCGACGAAGTCTGGATCGCCACGGCCGCGGGCGGAAGCCGCCTTAACACCCGCACCGGCGAGTGGAGCCTCTTCAACGAACGCAATACGCCGATGTACGAGATCTGGACTTACGCTGTGCAGGCCACCGCCAGCAAGGTCTATTACGCCGTGTGGGGCGGCGGCGTGCTCGAATTCGACGTCAAGACGCAGCACTGGAAGGATTACAACGACCCCGATGGCGAAACCCAACTGGTGCTCTACAAAGACCAGGGATTGATTCACGAGATCACCACGTCGGTCAGTTACGCTGAGAAGGATAAGATCCTGTGGGTGGCCACCTATTTCGGTGCCAGCCGCTACGATGGACGGAACTGGAACAATTTCCTCGAAAAGGATAGCGGGCTGCCGAGTAATTTCCTGAACCAGGTGAAAGCCGTGGATGGAACCCGCGCGTGGTTTTCCACGGATAAGGGTTTAGCCTATTATGACGGCGCCAACTGGGCCGTCTACCGCCCGGCGCTCGACACGCACAAGCCCGAGATGCTGGTCCGCGACGCGGACGGTAAAATAACCCGCGTGGACGTAGATACGGCTCCGGCCCATAACTATATCCTCGGTGTCGATTTCCAGGGAGACGATATCTGGGTGGCCACGGGCAAAGGCCTGAGCCACGGAATCCGAGTGAAATGAGGACTCATAATATGACGATTCAGGAAGTACTGGCCGAAGTTGGGAAGGCCGCGGCCATCGACAAGAGGCCCATCAGCGCGCCCGAGGTGCTCAACGAGGCCTTCCATTATGAGCGCCCCAGCTCCTTCTCGCGCGGGCTGCGGCTGGATTTCGGCGCCATCTCCGTCCTGCTGATCTCCGGCACCGCCAGCATCGGGACCAACGGGGAGACGCTGCACGTCGGCGATTTCCGCGCCCAGGCGCGCCGCACGTTCCACAACATCGCCGGGCTGCTAGCGGCCGAAGGCGCCACCTGGAAGGATATCGTGCGCACCACCTGCTATCTGCGCGATATCGACCGCGATTACGCCGATTTCAACGAGGAGCGCACGGCATTCTATAAGGAGCAGGGCCTCGATCCGCTACCGGCCTCGACGGGCATCCAGGCCAAGCTCTGCCGGCCGGATCTGCTGGTCGAACTCGAAGCCATTGCCATTTTCCGCAACCGTTCGGAGGCTTGAAGATCGTGACCGCTGTAAGATGGCTTGCCGTTCTGGCCGCGGCCGGATGCCTATGGGGGCAGGGAAGTAAGACTTGCTCCTGCGGCTCCGATCCGCCGGGGCCACCCCGCAATCGCGAGCTGCGGCCGTACGCCAACGCTCCCGAGGATATGCGCCCGTATTCCAAGTTCACCACGCCCTATTACGAGAACTATACGAGCATCGTGGAATACAACGGCGCCGCGCGTGACGTCCCCACGGTCAAGGCCAGCGAAGTGGACGAGGTGCGCATCGGCTTTCTCGGCCCCATCGAAAATCATCCCGACCAGGCCTTGGGCCGCATGATGCTCAGCGGCGCGCAACTGGCCATCGACGAGGCCAACGCCCGCGGCGGCTACGGCGGCAAGCCATTCAAGCTGATGGTTCACAACGACCAGGCGCTGTGGGGCGCCTCCAGCAACGAGATCGTCAAGATGGCCTATGACGAAAAGGTGTGGGCCATGCTGGGTTCGCTGGGCGCCGATTCCACGCATATCGCGCTGCGCGTTTCGCTCAAGGCCGAGTTGCCCATCGTCAACTCCGCATCCACAGACCCCACCATCCCCGAGACCATCATTCCCTGGTACCTGGCGACCCTCCAGGACGACCGCGAGCAGAGCTACACGCTGGCGCGCCGCATCTATACGGATCTGGGCCTGCAGAAGGTGGCGCTGCTGCGCGTCAACGACCGCTACGGCCGTTTCGGCGTGCTCAAGTTCAAAGACGCTTCGCGGCGGCTCGGCCATCCCGTGATGATGGAGCAGAAATACCTGCCCGGCGACACGGATTTCCAGCGGCAGTTGCGGATCATCAACGAATCCGGTGCCGATGCCGTGGTGCTGTGGGGCGACGCCGTGCCGGCGGGGACCATCCTCAAGCAGATGCGCGAAATGGGAATGAAGCAGCGCGTCTTCGGCAGCTTCCGCGTGCTGGGCGATGACACACTGCGCATCGCCGGCGCAGCGGCCGAAGGCCTGGAAGTCGTCTTCCCGTTCGACCCCACGCGCGACGACCCCGTGTGGGTCGCGTTTCGCCAGACGTTCGAGAAGCGGTTCGGCAGGCAGCCGGAAGTCTTCGCTTCGCTGGCCTACGACACTATGAACATCCTGCTCGATGCGGTCTGCCGCGCCGGTCTGAACCGTGGCAAGATCCGCGACGCGCTAGCCGGCCTGGAGCAATACAAGGGCGTGACTGGGCAAATGATTTTCGACCCCAACTCGAAGAACATCGTGCCGCTCTACCTGGCGACCGTCCGCAACGGCAAGTACGAGTTTCGCCGCTACCCCATGCAGGCGCCCTACGCCAAAGTCGGGGAGAACGGCGTCGAGTACAACGGTCCCGCGGTCGAGGATTCGCCGGCCGGACCGCCGCGCATCGCTGTCTTCGGGCCGGGAGCGGACCGCGTGGCCGCGGCCTATCGCGGGAAATATCAGGTGACCGGCATCTCTTCCGACGTGCCCTGGGGCAAGGCCTCGGCCGAGCTGGTCAAGCTGATTTACGATGGCCACGCGCTCGCCATCCTGGCCACCGATCGCGATTCGAGCCACCTTGCCGAACAGCTTGCGGTCAAGGCATTCCTGCCCGTAATGGCCCTCTCGGCGGATCGCGGCCTCACGGCGGTGAATATACCCTGGGTGTTCCGCCTGCCCGCGGATACGCCGCCGGCCGAGGCGCTGCGCTGCCTGACGGAGGCCGCGGAGCGCGCGGGTGCGAATCGCGGCCGCCTGCGCGACGAACTGGCTTCCGGCACGGTCTTCGCCGGCGAAATGCGGTTCGATTCCACGGGTGAGTTGCAAGGCCGTTAGACGGAACCTACGCCGCAAAGCTACCCGGCTTGACTTACTAACAACCGCCTGTTAGTCTCCCTCAGGAGATATCGCGGTTATGAACACGCGCGAACGATTCCTGGAGGTGCTCGCCGGCAACCCGGACGTCCGGTCTCTCAAATGGGAGTTCGGCTATTGGGGAGAGACCGTCGATAACTGGTACGCCGCGGGACTGCCGCGCGTCCACTACCCCGAGCTGCAACGGAGCGTCACCACTCCCACATCCTCTCTCTACCTGCCGGCATGGCGGAGCGTGGGCGCGGGAGCGCTGCCGAAAGGCATCGCCGTGCTGGCCGGCGGCCTCTATTGGCCCACGCAGGCTTTCCCGCTGGATCACGACGTGCGCCGCCACTTCGGCATGGACGCCTGCCAACAGGTAGTCGATGTCAACCTGCTCTTCGATCCGCTGTTCGAGATCAAGGTGGGCAACGAGGATGCGGAAGTCTTCGATTACGTCGATATCGATGGCGTCCAGCGACGCTTTCTGAAGGAACACGGCACCATCCCGTTTGCCATGAAGTGGCCCATCGAGGACCGCGCAAGCTGGGAGCGGCTCAAGGAAGAGCGGCTGAACCTGAAGAACATCCGCACGCGGTTCCCGGCCGATTGGGAAGCGCAGGTGCGCGCATATAAAGACCGCGATTATCCATTGGCGCTGGGCGGCTATCCCCACGGCTTCTTCGGCACACTGGCTCATCTGATCGGGTACGAGAACCTGTTCACGTGGTATCTGACTGAACCGGAACTTATCCACGACATACTGAATACGTTCACCGATCTCTGGCTGGCAGTCTACGAAGAAGTGCTGACGCGCGTCTCGATCGATCACTGGCAGATTTGGGAAGACGTCTCATACGGCCGGGGATCCATGATCTCCCCGCGCATCGTGCGGGAATTCATACTTCCCTACATACGGAAGATCGGCGCCTTCCTCAACGCACACGGCGTGCGGCACATATTACTCGACACGGACGGCAATTGTTATTCGCTGATCCCCTTGTTCCTGGAGGCCGGCGTGACCGGTATGTATCCCTTCGAGGTTCATTGCGGGATGGATGTCGCCAGAGTCCGAAAGTTATACCCCGAGATGCAGATTCTGGGAGGGATACCCAAGAGTGAGATCGCCCAGGGGAAGCAGCGGATCGACGAGATCCTGGAGGTACCCGAGGCGGTGCTCCGGACCGGCCGATACATTCCGTTCGGCGATCATCTGATTCCACCTGAAGTCGATTTCGATAACTTCACATATTACCGGAACCGGCTGAATCGGATTATCGATCGCGGCGGCTATTAGACTGCGGCAAGTCTCGCGGCTCGGCGCTATCGCGGGCAGGGGTAAAATAGAGCCATGCGGAACGAGTTCACAGCGATTCTCGAGCGGGATGGCCCCTGGTACATCGCCTATTGCGCGGAAGTACCTGGAGCCAACGGTCAAGGCAAATCGCGTGAGGAATGCCTGGCAAACCTCCGGGAGGCGATTGCTCTGATTCTGGAACACCGGCGCGAGGAGTCTTTGCGCTCGCTCCCGCCAGATGCAGGCCAGGAACTCGTAGTCGTCGGATGAAACGCGACCGCCTCCTCAGGCACCTTCGCCGGCACGGTTGCGTACTGCGGCCCGAAGGCAAAGAGCACACCTTGTGGGAGAATCCTCAGACAGGTCACGCTGAGGCTGTGCCGCGCCACTCCGAAATCGCGAACCTTCTGGCGGCCAGAATCTGCCGAAAGTTGTCTATTCCCGATCCGCCCGGCTAGTTACAGGATTCGTTGGCCCGCTGTCCTGGTGTCGTATCCCCCCACGTTCTCCAACTCCCGACGAAAGCTGGATCGGTTGAGCGTATCCAATAACACTTGGATTGTGGGCAGCTCGAGATGCTGCCGGCGTATCGCCAGATCGTAGCGCTCGCTGATTAGAGGGATGAAATGCAGGCCGAACAGGCGTGCCGCGGCGCGTGTCGCGATCGAGCAATCGGCGGCCCCGGTCCGCACCTGCCAGGCCGCGGAGAGATGCCCAGCAGCCAGATGCTCATAGCCGGTCACTTCTTCGGCATCGACCTTCAGGCGTTCCAGATGAGAGTCCAATAGGAAGCGGCTGCCGGCTCCCGGCTCGCGGTTGACGATACATATGTCTTTGCGCGCGAAATCTTCGATTCCGCGGATACTCTTCGGATTGCCCGTGGCCGTGAGTATGCCCGCCTCCCACACGGCAAACGAAATCACCGCCACCGTCTTCTTAGGGAACATGCGGGAGATCTGCGGGACGTTCGACTCGCCGGTCGCTTCATCGCACAGATGCGTGCCCGCGATGTGAACGCAGCCCTGCTTGAGCAGCGCGAGCGCCTGCGAGCTGTTGCGGTGCGCCAGAACCAGCTCCACGCCAGCCAGTTGCACGTGACGCGAGAGTACGGATATTCCCGGATCGCATCCCGCAACCAGAATGCGATTCCGAAAATCGCCCGTGTGATAGACCCGCACGTGGGCCTTCCGGCCCTCGGTCGGCTCGCCGGTAACCACCGCGTCGCTTACCGGGAAATACCACGGCACCGCGGAGGGCGGCGACGCTATGAGAAATTTATCGAGCCGGCACAATTGCACCGGCTGGCCCGACTGGGGCGGATCGGCGCCCGGGAGGAGCGTCGCGCGCTCGGAGGGCAACTCCGGGGCAGGGGATTCGCCCGGCAACGTGAACAGATCCTCCACCTTCACATCGAGCGCGCGCGCCAGCCTGAGTGCCACGGCGGTGTTGGGAACGAAGCCGCCGGCCTCCATGGCGTAGATCGTCTGCCGGCTAACGCCCACGGTCTTGGCCAGCCACGCCGCCTGCAATCCGCGTTTGTGCCGCAGCGCGGCCAGGTTGTTTTCGACTTCCGGCGATGCCGCCTTCTTCATGGACTGGCTCTCCGCGTCACTCCCGGCCCCGCTCGCAACCGGTTGCGACGCCTCTCACACTAGCACACCGTCCGCCGCGGTCCAGCGGCCGGCGCACAGGGATTTCGCGACCCCTCGACCAACGAACCTCCACCGGAGCCGCGAATCTACCGGAAAGAATTTTGGTCGAAACTCTACCCAAACGTGTCGTTCTTACGATACACTGACATTCATACGGGACACAAGGGAAACGCCCCGGGTAGGACGATTTCCCACGGTGGCACGCCCGTAAAAGCGGCATTCATTTCAAATTCTAAATTGAGGGGGACCTTCGCCATGCAGTTCCGTTCTTTCGCGCCGGCTGTTTCGAGCATCCGATGGTCGATCGCCTTCGTCCTGGTTGCGGCATCCGCTTGCGCCCAAGTATCCGCCAGTCTTTCGGGAACCGTCACCGATCAGTCCGGTGGGTCGCTCTCCGGCGCGGCCGTGCAAGCTAAGAACGTAGATACCGGGGCGGTCCGCGCCACCGTTACCGATGCCGAAGGGCGTTACAACTTCTCTTCGTTGCGGCTCGGGCAATACGAGATTCGAAGTGCCAAGCCCGGCTTCCAGGAAGAGGTGCGCACCGGCATCGTTCTGGTGGTGGGCCAGCAAGCCATGGTCGATATGCAACTGCCGGTAGGCGCGTCGAGCCAGAGCCTAACCGTGACCGGCGATGCGCCGCTTGTCGGTGTGACTACGGAGAACATAACGGGCGTGGTTGGCGAGCAGCAGATCAAGGACCTTCCCCTCAACGGGCGAAGTTACGACGAGCTCTTAACTCTGAATCCGGGGGTCGTCAACTTCACGTGGGAGAAGACCGGCGGCATCGGCGTGTCGAACTCGACCACCGGTAATAACTTCGCCGTCGCGGGCAACCGGCAGCAGCAGAATCTCTTCCTGTTGAATGGCGTGGAGTTCACCGGCGCTGCGGAAAACAACATGCAGCCCGGCGGCACCAGCCAGGAACTGCTGGGCGTCGACGCCGTGCGGGAGTTCAACCTGCTCGTCGATTCCTATGGCGCGGAGTACGGCAAGCGGCCCGGCGCCCAGGTTCTGATTGTCACCCAGTCCGGGACGAACCTACTGCACGGATCTCTGTTCGAGTTCCTGCGGAACAATGCCCTGGACGCTCCCAATTACTTCGACCCCGGCTCGGCTCCCGGCTTCCAGCGCAATCAGTTCGGAGGCTCGCTGGGCGGACCGATCCAAAAGAACAAAACCTTCCTGTTCGGCAATTACGAGGGACTCGAGCAGCATCTGCACCAAACCGGCGTGGACCTGGTTCCCGATAACAACGCGCGCGCCGGATATCTACCCTGTAAGTTAGTCAGTCCGGCGCCGAGTCCCTGCCCGGAGTCCGGGCTGGCATTCGTGGGAGTCTCGCCGCTCATCAACGCCTGGCCCGCGGCCACGCCAGGCGCTCCGGATTTCGGTGGAATTGCAGAGGCGCTCAACAATCCTTTGCAGACGCTCCGGGACGACTTCGGGACTGTGCGGCTGGATCACAATTTCGCTTCCACGGATTCCTTGAGCGCGGTTTACACCATCGACGACAGCGCCGATTTCACGCCCACCAGCACCAATCTCTACAGTACCGACGTCGAGAGCCTGCGCGAACAGGTGGTCAGCATCGAGGAAACGCACGTCTTCTCCCCTTCGCTGCTTAATACGGCGCGGGCCGGCTTTTCGCGGGCCGGATACTTCTTCACGGGTGAACCCACGCCCGGGACCCCCGCGGCCAGCTTGCCAGGTTTCCTCCAGGGGCTTCCGCTTGGCGCGCTCGTGGTGGGAGGTAGCGCAGCCTCGAACCCGACGGCCCAGCTAAGTCTGGCGGGGAGTAACAACGGAAGCAATCTTGACGTCGCCCGGAATCTGTTCACTTATGAGGACCGTGTATCTCTTACCAAAGGCCGTCATCGGTTCAATTTCGGAGTCTGGTTCCAGCGGCTGCGCTCGAATGAGAACCTCGCACTGAGCCAGTACGGCCAGGCCACCTTCACCAGCTTGCAGACCTTTCTGCAAGGCACGGTGGCCACTCTGTTATACGATCCCGCCCCCACGCCGCTCGGCTGGCGCTCCTGGTTTGGCGCGGGGTATGCCGAAGACGCGATTCGGTTGAGTCATGGCTTGACGGTGTCGCTCGGCTTTCGGGCTGAGTCGACCGACGGATGGAACGAGGTTCACGGCCGGGCCTCAACTTATACGTATCCGAATGGAGTCATCTCGACTCAGCCTTCCATCGGAAGCTCGGCCTTTACGGTAAACAACGGCAAGTTCCTGCCCCAGCCGCGGGCCGGCGTGGCGTGGAGTCCTTTCGGCAGCCAGCGCACTGTGATTCGCGCCGGGTTCGGCATGTACAACGATCTTCAGGATGCCCTGGGCTATCGCACCGATCAAAACGCGCCGTTCAACCCGACTTACAGCCTTCCGAGCCTCCCGGTGTCGCAACTGCCCGTCCTGCCCACGGCCGCGGTCCCGGCCACGGCCAAGTTGGTTCCCGGCGGAGTACAACCGGATTTGAGAACCCCCACGCTGCTTTCCTGGTCGTTTCGCATCCAGCGGGAACTTACTCCCAACACGGCTCTCACGGTCGGATATGTCGGCTCTCACGGTTACCATGAGATCATCGGCATCGACGCGAATGAACCTTTTCCCGTGATTTGCCCGGCCGCGCCGTGTCCCGCAACTTATCCCGCCAGCTTTCCGGCGGGCATAGCCGGCACTCCGGTTGCGGTGGGAACTTACTATGTTCCCACATCCACCCGCGCCAATCCCGCGCTCGCTAACACCTGGACCTACTTCTCGGAAGGCGACAGTTCCTACAACTCCCTCGATGTGGATGTGAACCACCGCTTCAGCGGCGGCGTCTCGTTACGCGGAGTGTACACCTGGGCGAAGACGATTGACGATGGCGACTCGCTGAACGCCACGACATCGGGCGGAGAGCCGGCCCTGGCTTCGAATCCTTTCAATCTTCGGGCCGACCGCGGGCTGGGGAATTTCGACGTCCGAAACGTAGGTGTGGTGAATGCCGGCTATGTATTGCCCTTCGGACCGGGCAAGCATTTTTGGACGAGCGCGAGCGGCCCCGGCAGGATACTGGCGGGCGGCTGGATGGTGAACTCGATCGTGACCGTGCAAAGCGGCTTTCCGTTCACCCCTCAACTCAGCTATAACCCCTCGAACAACGGTGACACGCGCAATCCCGTGCGGCCCTTCGTGAACCCGGTATTTAGCGGCCCCGTGATTTTGGGGACGCCTTCTCAGTGGTTCAACCCGGCTGCTTTTCTAGCTCCCCCGGCCGCCAGCGGGTTCTATGGGAACCTGGGGCGAGATACCTTGATTGGCCCCGGCCTGGCAACGTGGGACTTGTCTTTCCTGAAAGACACGCCGATTCACGAGAGACTCAATCTCCAGTTTCGCGCGGAGATGTTCAATCTCCTGAACCGGGCCAACTTCAACACTCCGAACGCCATCACTTTCACGCCCACGGGAGTGTCGCCCACGGCCGGCGTGATCACCAGCACCTCGACGACATCGCGTCAGGTGCAATTCGGAATGAAACTGCTTTGGTAGCGGGCCCCTGCCGCGCTGCCAGCAACGCGCCTCGACGCACTCATACATCCCGGCGCACGGTATCGACGGAAACGAACTCGCACCCGGAACGTTGAACACTATACTCAAGAAGGCGGGATTGAAATGAGTGCGAAGCGCTACTTGGTGATTATCGAGCCAACCAGTACCGGCTATTCAGCCTATTCGCCGGACGTTGCGGGATGTGTCGCGGTTGGGGATACGCCGGAAGAAACACGCTTGAATTTTCAGGACGCTCTCATAGCGCATTTTGACACGATGCGGAAAATCGGCGAGCCCGTTCCGGAACCCAATTCGTCAGTCGATTACGTAGAGGTCGCCGCACAATCGCGCGCGCCGCGGCACGGCTTGCGGGCCAGTTCCCGCCGAGGCGTACCATCCCCCCTACCCCCGCGCCACCAACCCCGCGCCCTCCACGCACTCGTACATCCCCGCTTTTACGTTTTTAAATTCCTGCGTCCGGCCGCTGGGCCACGCAATCTCGATTCCGCTCGCCGTGTCCCGGCGCCCCAGTCCGAACGTCAACGCCAGCTCGGATTGCGAAAGGTAACTCGACCCCGTCCGCACCATCCTCGATTGCTTTCCATCCGGCGTCGCGACGCGCACCACCGCGCCTATGGCATCGCGGTTCGATTTCGTTCCCACCAGGCGCAGGCGCAGGGAGTGCTGGCCCGCCGCCACGTCGTTGCGGTACAGGTACGCCGGGCCCTGATTGGTCGTGATCAGAACATCCACGTCGCCATCCCGGTCGAAGTCTCCCAGGGCCAGGCCGCGGGCCACCTTGGGTTGCGAGAATTCGGCGCCTGCCGCGGCGGCCTCATCGCGAAAGCCGCCCTTGCCGTCGTTGACGAATAGGATGGGCGGCTGGGCGTAGGCCAGGTTCGTGCGCAGGTGGCGCGCGGTTTCGTCGATGTGCCCATTTACCGCCAGCAGATCGAGATATCCATCCAGGTTCACGTCGAAGAAGGCGCAGCCGAATCCCAGGCTGTTGCGCGAGGGCTGCCCGATTCCCGCCCGCATGGCGATGTCCGCGAACACGCCCGATCGCAGCGGCCGGAACAGGGCCATCATTTCGTTATCGAAGTTCGTAATCGCAATGCTGGTCACGCCGGAATTGTCGAAATCCGCCGCGTCCACGCCCATTCCGGCACGCGCCTTGCCGTCCTCGCTGAAAGCCACGCCCGCGCGCACGGCCACGTCTTCGAAGGTCCCATCCCGCAGGTTGTGATAGAGCTTGTTGGGTTGCGTGTCGTTGGCGATGAACAGGTCCGGCCAGCCATCGCCGTCGTAATCCAGCAGCGCCGCCCCCAGCGATTTTGAGGTGGTGTCGAAGACGCCGCTCTTGGCGGTGACGTCCTCGAATGTGCCGTTGCCGCGGTTGCGGAACAGCCAGCA